>Ga0209803_1002740_pt1 | contig 10894 bp, 7 predicted proteins | sample GraSoiAngelo_138_FD_185895 | JGI IMG/M metagenome (GOLD analysis project Ga0209803, IMG submission 185895) | Grasslands soil microbial communities from the Angelo Coastal Reserve, California, USA - 14_0929_09_40cm (SPAdes) (version 2) | ecosystem: Environmental > Terrestrial > Soil > Grasslands ... | reverse complement strand
CGGAGAGTGGGGGCCGGTAAAGATTGTGGATTGCGAATTGCGGATTGCGGATAGCTCAGAAATAGCCGGTGCGATAATCTCAATTTCTTCCCGGCCGAGTCTGCCCGATTCGCCGGCATGCGGATTTAATCCTGCGACGGCAATACGCGCTGCGCTCTTGCTTCTGGACCGAAGGAAATCAGCGAGCAACAGGCCGACACGAACTATCTCCGATTGCTTTAGTGCGCGCGGAACTTTGCGCAACGGAATGTGCGTGGTAACCAGCGCGACCGTGATTTTTTCCGCGGTCAAGCACATGGCGAAATTTTTGATGCCGCAGCGCTGAGCAAAAAATTCGGTTTGCCCTGGGAACTTGAAACCGATGTCGTACATCCGCGCTTTGTGAACCGGACCGGTCACGATCGCATCGAGCTCGCCGCGCCGGGCGAGTGTGACCGCTTCTTTCAAAGCAGCGCCGGCAGTGCGCGCAGTTTCAATCGTCGGCTCGCCCGGATGGCAATTTGGCTGCCGGCCAATGACGACGTATTCGGCCGAATCAGGGACGCGTCCCGATTTCAAAGCGAGATCGACGATCTCTGGCCCGATGCCGGCGCAATCTCCGAGTGTAATTCCGATGCGCGATTTAGTCGTGCTCATGTTCCTGCTCGTGATCGTAATCGAATCTGCTCAATCGCGCACCATCCCGCGCACTGCTCCGGCTTGGAAGCGAGCAGCAAGAGACTCAGAGTAAGCGGAAAGGGATGAGGGGAATTCGCTTAGAAAGTCTTGATGTAAGCCTTTGCGCGAAGGCTGGCGATCCAGCGTTCCTGTATCCCCTGTGCTTCCACTTGGAGTAGTTTCTTCTCGATGTCCGATCTCGCTTCGGAAAGTGATCGCGTGGTGCCGCCGCGTTTATCTTCGACTTTGAGAATGTAATAATTGCCGGCATACTCGATGATGTTGCTGATTCTCCCGACCGGCATATTGAAGGCGAACTTTTCAAGTGGGGCAGCCAGGGTGTTGCGCTCTATCCAGCCCCAATCTCCGCCATTGTCGCGGGTGCTGTCCTCCGAATAAACCTGCGCGGTGCGATCGAACTCTGCGCCGCAGGCAAGTCTACCGAGCACTTCTTCAGCCAGCGCCTTTTGCGCCGGCGCGCTCGCCGTATCTTTTTGGCCAGAAATCATGATCATTCGCAATTTGATCTGCTCCTTGGTCGTAAATTCCTCGTGATGCTTCCTGTAGTAGTCCTCTATTTTTGTGGGCGAAACGATCGAGTTCGTCTTGACGTTATGGCTGCGCATTGCTGCTACGATCATGCGTTCCATCTCTTTTTCTTTAAATTCGCCCAATGTGTAATTCTGCGCCTCCAGCGTCTTGATAAACGTGTTCCGATCACCGCCAAAGGATTCTCGCATGATCTCCTGCATGCGCTGATCCACGAAGTGGTCCGGGATCTGGTAGCTTTCCTTTTTGAACGCCTGGATCACAAGGCGTCGATCAATCAAATCCTTTAGAGCGAGCTGGCGCAGTTCCAGCAATTTATTTTCCAATTCGTTCCCGGTGAACTGTGATCTTAGCAGCTTTTCGCGTGGCGCGGATAAAGCGCGCACCTGGGAATAAGTGATCACTTCGCCATTCACGATCGCAGCGATGCCGTCCACAATCTGCGGCTCCGCAGCGGATGCAGCGCGGAGAATTGGCAGCCCGGCTAGCGCCAGCAGCGCAATCGCAAATGGACGTATAAGACTCCTCATAATTTCTCAATCAATTGCAGAACTTCCCCGAGATGCTGCTCGATTTTCGATGCAACTAAACGGGGGAATTTGCCCGCGACAAGTATGAAATCCCCATGCCGCGTCAACATCAGTTTGCGATCGCGTACTTCTACCCGACTCACTCCTGATTCTGCTGCAGCGAGTTTGATTTCGATGAGCGCAAACAGATTGTCAACTCCGAGAGGGAACGGGCCAAACCGGTCGCGCCAATCGCGCCGCAGACGATCCAATTGCTCGGGTGAAGTGATTTGGGCGATGTCGCGGTATGCTCGGATACGCAGCGCCGGTTCGCTGATGTAGGCAATTGGAATGAAAGCCGGAATTTTGCAGGGCAAGCTGTCAGCTTCCCCTACAGCTCGCGCTAGCTTCGGCGGCGCAACGAACTCCGCTTCATTTGTGGCGACAAAATCCAGGCGCAAATCAACATCCAACCGGAGCCGCGGCTTTTCGCCTTTGAGTTGAGTCACCGCCTGCTTGAGCAACTGGCAATACAAATCGAAACCAACAGCTACGATGTGGCCGCTTTGAGCGGTGCCCAGAATGCTGCCCGCGCCGCGAATCTCCAGGTCGCGCATGGCGACGCGAAACCCCGCGCCGAGCGAGCTGTACTGTTTGATGGCGCTAATCCGTTTACGCGCGGCGCCGATTGTCATCATTTCGCGCGGAAGAAGCAGGTAGGCGTAAGCCTTGTGCTCGGCTCGCCCAACACGTCCGCGCAACTGATACAAATCCGCAAGACCAAACTGGTCCGCGCGGTCGATGATGATCGTGTTTGCATTTGGAATATCGAGACCGCTTTCGATAATCGTAGTGCAAACGAGAACGTCGGTTTTCCCGGCAATGAATCGTGACATCACAGCTTCGAGTTCGTCCGCATCTATCTGGCCATGGCCAATTTCAACTCTGGCCTGCGGACAAAGATGGACGATCCGATCTCGCGCTCGCTCGATGGTTGCGACGCGATTGTGCAGAAAAAATACCTGGCCCTGACGCTCGAGTTCACGATCAATTGCAGCGCGAATGATCCGCTCATCGTAGGCAGATACGACTGTTTCTACCGGCAAGCGGTTGAGTGGCGGAGTCTCAATCGTGGACATGTCTTTTGCGCCGACCAGCGAAAGGTAGAGCGTGCGCGGAATCGGCGTGGCCGACAGTGTTAGCACATCGACCAGCTTGAATAGCTCCTTGAATTTCTCCTTGTGTAAAACTCCGAAACGCTGTTCCTCGTCGATCACTACGAGGCCGAGGTCTTTGAATACAACGTCGCCGGAGATAAGCCGATGAGTACCAATGATGATGTCCACACCGCCTTCTCGCAGCAGCTGCAACACTTTTTTTTGTTCGGACTGTGAACGAAAACGGCTGAGCATTTCGATGCGGACCGGGTAATCAAGCATGCGCTGGCGGAAGACTTCGAAATGTTGTTGAGCCAGTACGGTGGTCGGCGCGAGCACGGCTACTTGTCTGCCGTCCATGACTGCCTTGAATGCTGCGCGCACGGCCACTTCAGTTTTGCCGAAACCAACATCGCCGCAGATCAAGCGATCCATCGGGCGCGGACGTTCCATGTCGATCTTGGTATCGATGATCGCTTTCATCTGGTCCGGCGTTTCGCGAAACGGGAACGAACGCTCAAATTCTGCCTGCCATTTTGTGTCCGGGGCGAATGCGTTACCGGCGTGCATTTGTCGCTCTGCCTGAATCGCAAGCATTTTGCCCGCGTAATCAAAAATGGACGCAGCGGCTTTAATTTTGGCGCGGGCCCATTTTCCGTCGCCGAGGGAGCTTAAGGGCGGCGACCTTTTTCCCGCACCAACATAGCGGGAAACAAGGTATGCTTGCTCGAGCGGAACATAGAGCCTGGCTTCATCTGCAAACTCGAGCACTAACACTTCCTGTGGTTGAGTTTGCTGTTGTAGGGTGAGCGCTCCGCTTGCCAGGCTTGCTCCATCAGGCAGGCGAGGCGTCTGTCCTACAGGAATTTTCTGGAGTCCGAGAAATTTTCCGATGCCGTGCTCGAGATGCACGACCAAATCGCCCTCGTTCAGTTCGCTAAAGTCGATCTGCGCGCGATGACGGTCCGCACGACGCAAATGTCTGCGCGCATGCACGGCGAATCGCCCAAATAATTCAGCGGCCGACAGAACAACGAGATTGGCTGCAGGGAAACAAAACCCACGTGCGAGCGTGCCCTCGACGAAATCGAGTCCATCAAGAGCGCCCGCCATGATTTCGCGAAAGCGTTCAATCTCGCCCTCGGTCTGAAAATAGGTGACGATGCTCGCGTTGTTCTTGCGCCATTCTTTTAAACGCTCGACAAACTGGGCGCGTTTTGCCTCGGCGAGGACGAGATCGCCGGCCGCAAATTCGCCGATGTCGCAATCTTGGAACGCACCATTGAAATCTTCCGGACCGGTTTCGATCCAGTTTTCGCTGATTTGAATTTGTGCGTCGGAAATTTCCTCGGGTTCGATATCGAGGATGAGATGATCTGGCGCTACGTAATCGCGGACGAGACCGCTTTGGTCATCCGCTGTTCCAAGCAGAAGATCGGCTAAGCGGAGGTCGCGCACCGATGTTTGACTGTCGATGTCGAACTCGCGCAGCGATTCGATTTGGTCGCCGAAAAATTCCAACCGGAACGGCAATGGAGCTGGGTAACAGCAGATTGCAGCGTGCCGCGCTTTGGCGCACTTTGATCGAGGCTGGCGCGCGTCGCGACGACAATGCGGGGCCGGCTGTCACGCTCGATTTCTGTGAGCAGCGCCAGTCGTTCCGCTGCGATTTCCGGATCCGGCAAAACGTTTTCGACCGCCGCAAGCTCGGCCTCTGGGAGGAAAAGCGCATCTGGCTGCCAGTTAAGCAAACTTTCGTAAAATAATTCTTGAGAATGAACGCTCGGACAAAGAATCCAGATCGTCGATTTGGTATTGTGTTGGAGGTCACGCGTGCGACGAAAACTGTGCGCGATCACCGCCGCGAGAAACGGTTGGGCTGGTTCGATAACGTGTGAAAATTTTACCGGCCACGCAGCTTTTGCGATCGCATCAAGTTTGTGCGCAACCGGTTCGCTTGCGGCGACACGTTCCAGAAGCTCCGCGCCTATCGGTTTTTCCACTAAAGAGTGTACTCCAAATTCTGGTGAGTTGTAGGCTGTCAGAACTGGGCTGTAGCGTGCGCTGTCCTCGGCGCACAAGGTTCGGTGCGCGCGGGTGAATAAATTCCGCTAAGGACAGCGGACTCTACAGCAGTCGAGTGCGATCGCGATCAGAGCGCGCGGCCGATCGCTGCGGCAACGGCGCGCAGGCGCGGTACCAATTCGGCGAAAATTTCCGGCGTGAGTGCCTGGTTGCCGTCGCTCTTGGCCAGTTCCGGTGAATCGTGCACTTCGATCATGAGTGCGTCCGCGCCGGCAGCGACTGCTGCGAGAGCCATTTGCGGAACAAATTCGCGCACACCGAGCGCGTGCGTCGGATCGACAACAACTGGCAAATGCGTTTTGGATTTTAGAATCGGAACAGCGCTAAGGTCGAGCGTGTAGCGAGCGGCAGTCTCGAACGTGCGAATGCCGCGCTCGCAGAGGACCACGTTTGAGTTGCCCTCGTTCAAAATGTATTCGGCGCTCATCATCAAATCGTAGATTGTGGCGCTGAATCCGCGCTTGAGCAGCACGGGAAGTCTGCTGCGTCCCACTTCCTTCAACAGAGAAAAGTTGTGCATGTTTCGAGTGCCAACCTGCAGGCAGTCTGCGTAATTTTCGATCATGGCGAGATCGCGCGGATCCATGACTTCGGTCACCACGGGCAGTCCGGTTTTCGCGCGCGCTTCCGCCAGAAATCGAAGTCCTTCTTCGCGCAATCCCTGGAAACTGTACGGCGAAGTGCGCGGCTTAAACGCGCCGCCGCGCAAAATTTTTGCGCCGGATTCTTTTACGATCGTCGCGATCGACTGAATCTGCTCTCGGCTTTCAACTGAGCATGGGCCGCAAATGAGAACAACATCCTCGTGTTCGCCCAGGCGCACATTTCCAATTGCCACTGAGGAAGCGCCGCGAGAATCGCGCCCGGCAAGCTTGTACGCTTTTAGCACCGGCACGATCGCTTCCACGCCAGCCATTGCCGCAATCGGCTTTTCGCGGAGCAGCGCCTCAGGTCCGATTACGCCGATGATTACGCGCGATGCGCCTCGACTGATTTGCGCTTCCAAACCAAATTCGCGCACCCGCGTGATGATCCGCTGGATCTGTTCCTCAGTGGCGTTGGGTTGCGTGATGACGATCATATTTTTTCCAGCGGGATCATCAGAATGCCGTCGCCGCCGATTTTCTGCAAGCCTAGATACGACAGCTGGCAAAAAGATTAGCGTTGGTTGCTGCGGGTCGCCTCTCGTTATGGAAGGAGAGGGGAGGGTGAGGATTCTTCAGGGCACCGCGCCGACGAACCTCAACCCCTCACCTAAATCCTCTCCCCTTGGCAAGGGGAGAGGCGCACAAAGGCGGAACGAAAATGGTCTCCTTGCAATCGCGATGCCTTTCGTCGCGAATTGAGCTAATGCGTAATCGTTACCGGTGTGCCAACCGAGACGGATCTAAAGAAATTTTCAGCCATGAATTCAGGCATCCGAATGCAACCGTGCGACGCCGGATAGCCGGGTAAATAACCGGCGTGCATGCCTGTCCCCGACACAATGCGCATGAAGTACGGCATTGGGGTACCTCTAAAGTGAGCGCCCGGCGGTTTTGGATCTTTCTTCACATCAACATTGGGAACGACCACGTTGCCGGACGAGTCGACATAATCGCCGAATAAGCTGGAGACATGGTCCTTGTCCTTTTGAATAATTTTGAAAGTCCCGGTGGGAGTGTTTAGTCCCTCGCGGCCAGTGGACAACTGCGAAACCCCGACGAGCACGCCGGATTTGTAAAAATAAGCGCGCTGTTCTCCTAGGCTGATCTTGACAGAAGGATTTCCCCTCGCGGTGTCTCCATCCCAATAGGAGACAGTGTCACGCGGCGGACCAGCCGGTGCGCCGCCATACGTCCCGCCCAAATACTGTGTTCTGGCCGCATAACGCGGGTCTTCACCGCAACCTGCGACGAGTAAAACGAGACCAACGGAGACAATTACCCGCAAAACCCCCAACAAAGAATGATGCATAGGACTTCGACGGCGTTCTTAATGCGCAAGCGGCGCAAAAAGTCAAGTTGAGCGCGGTCGTGCTCGCTAATTTCTTGCGGCAGCCGACGAAGCGTAACATCGCAGATGTTATGGAGGCACTTGTGCCAAGCGCTTATCTCCGATTCGGCGTTTGACACAAACGCCGCTACAACGCGCGTTCACCGCTTGCACCATTGATCCACCCAATCGTTCACGGTTTTGTACCACAAGCGTGAATTTTGTGGCTTGAGCACCCAATGACCTTCGTCGGGAAAGTACAACATCTTCGACGGCACCTTCAGGATTTGAAGCGTCGTGAATAGATCGAACCCCTGCGAAACGTCGAGCCGATAATCGTTCTGACCGTGGACGACCAGCGTTGGCGTTTTGAAATTCTGCGCGTATTCGTGCGGCGACCATTTCCGGTAAACGTCCCGTTTTTTCCACGGTGGACCGCCAAATTCCCAACTCGGGAACCACAGCTCCTCGGTCGTGCCGTAAGCCGACTCCGCGTTGAACATGCCGTCGTGCGACACGATGCATTTAAACCGGGTCGTGTGACCGAGGATCCAGTTGGCCATGTAACCGCCGTAGCTCGCGCCCAGTGCCGCCTCGCGATTCTTGTCGATGAATGGATACGTCTTCTCCACGTAATCGAGTCCCTTCATCAGATCGACATACGGTTTGCCGCCCCAATCGCCGCTGATCGAATCGGTAAAATTCTGCCCGTAACCGGTCGAGCCGTGGAAATTGATCATCACCACCACGTAATTTCCGGTTGCCGCGAACAACTCGGCGTTCCACCGATACGTCCACTCGTTTCCCCATGCCCCTTGCGGCCCGCCGTGGATCAAAAATTTCACTGGATATTTCTTGTTGTGATCGAATCCCGGCGGCTTGACCATGAATCCCTGGACATCGTCGTTGTTCGCGCCTTTAAACGTAAACGATTCCAAAGGCTGCATGTCGATCTGCGACAACACCGCGTCGTTCATGTGCGTGACATCGACGAAGCGGAGTTCTTTCGCCTGGCCAGTTACGACATCAACCTTATCAGATTTCAATTGTCCTATCTCCGTTGGCGCACGAATCGACGCTTTGGAAAACCAAACTCGACCGTTCCTACAAACCAAATCGTCCGCACTCCATGCGTTGCTACCCTTGATGTTTCTAAGCCCGGACTGCGCTGTTGAGGTAACCCAGAAAAGCCGGTGGCTGCCCTGCTCTTCAGCGGTGAAGACAATCTGACTCGAATCCGATGACCAATCGAAGCTTCCCACGGAAGAATCAATATTCGCCGTGACATCCTCGGTTTTCCCGGATTGTCGATTTTGCACGAGCAGCCGCCATTCATCGGCTTCGAAGCCGGCGCGGGCTTGCGAACGCCAGGCGAGATATTTTCCGTCCGGCGAATAGAGCGGCGTCGTGTCAGCGCCGGGACTGGTGGAAATTTTCTTTGCCGCGCCGCCGCTGATTGGCACGACGAAAATTTCGTTATTCGTGCTAGTCGCTTCGACTTCGTCGACGTTGCTCGTGTAAGCGACCTCCCGGCCGTCCGGCGAAATCGCATACATATCCTGCCCGCCGAGATGGAACGGCGGCACATCGTGATCGCCCGGGGTGAGATCGCGCGGCTGTAGCCGCGGCCCTGTGGGCTGCTGTTCCTGCTGCGGCGTTCCGCTCGGGACAGGCCACGGGCCCGTGGCTACAGCATCTGCACTCACCACAAACAAATGGCTGCGCTTGAATTCGGTGAACGCGTTCCAATGCCGATAAAACAAGCGCGAAAAGATTTTCGCTTTTACTTTGCTCTTCTTTAGTTCTTCGTCGCGCTGCTTGTTGCACGCATCATCTTTACAATCCGGATAAACCGCCGAGACGAACACGATGTTCTTCCCATCCGGCGACCAGATCCCGCCATCGGCGCCGGTCGAGATGGATGTGACTTGGTGTGGTTTCCCAACCAGCACTCCGCTTCCGGAGTCAAAATCGCACATCCAGATTTGCGTCGGATCAGTCGCTTTCGAAGTCCAGATGAGCCGTTTGCCGTCCGCCGAAAATCGCGGCCGCTCCTCGTGATTCGGTGTTGGGTTCAACCGCCGCGACTCACCTCCTCCGGCCGGCACGATCCACAAATGCGAAATTCGCGTGTTTGCTTCGAGATCGATATGTACACAATCCAACACGACCCATTTGCCATCGGGCGATGGCACCGGCGCGCCGACGCGTTTCAGTTTCATCATGTCTTCGAAAGTGAAAGGGCGCTTTTGCGATGGAGTTTGTGCGAACACCGAGGCGGCAACCAAAAGGAACGCGGCGAGAAAACTCTTCATGAACGGCACAGCTTCCGTTGAACTGCCAGAGGTGCAAGCAGCCATCTGGGGAGCGCACGCCTCTGGCGTGTTGGGCGATCGCATTCTGCGATCGCGAACTTTTCCCGACTTTTGTTCACTCCCTGGGAACTTCGAGTCAAGCAAAAGTTCGTCGCCGCAGAATGCGGCGACCAGCACGCTGTAAGCGTGCGCTCCCCAGAAATCCGCGAACGTGCCGCCCTAACGAAACGCGGCCGTGCGCTCCCCCCGGAGTCGTTTCGCGGAGAGGCGACTGGCCACGGGCGCGGACAGCGTTAGGTTAGCCCTTATGGTAACAATCGAGACAATCAGGAACGGCCCTTACATCGTGACGGGCGAAGTAGAATTGATCGACGCTGACGGAAACAAGTTTCCTGTGGAAAAACGGATGGCGCTGTGCCGTTGTGGTGCATCGACGGAAAAACCCTTTTGCGATGGCACGCATTCCAAGATCGGTTTCAAAGCCGCGGAGAAAGCGGTTCCCGAATCAAGAGAATAACACGATGAAATATGCGCTGCTTCAACTCACGGCAATAGTCGCCAGCGTACACTTGGCCGTTGTAAACGCTCAGGTTTCGCCCGAGCGGACCATGCGGGCCGAACACATTGCGCTCGTCGGAGGAACAATCATCAATCCCGCTGACGGAAAGATAACGCGTAATGCGACGGTATTCATCAACGAGGGGCGAATCACGCAGATCGCCACCAACACGGTTATGAAATTTAGCGGACGCACGATTGATTGCTTCGGCAAATTCATTTTGCCCGGTTACATCGACACGCACGTTCACTTCTTTCAGTCGGCCGATCTCTTCACGCGCCCTGACGGCACCGATTTGAATGCCGTTCGGCCTTACAAAGATGAAGTCGCGTGGATCAAGTCGCATCTCGACGATGTCTTTGCGCGTTACATTCGCTGCGGAATCACGAGCGTGGTCGATGTCGGCGGGCCGATGTGGAATTTCGAAGTTCGCAAAAAAGCCAATGCGACCGCGAAAGCGCCGCGTGTTGCTGTAGCCGGTCCGTTAATTTCCAGTGTTTCAAGGGAGAAACTCGATCTCGGCGACCCGCCGATTGTGAAGATCGACACGCCTGATCAAGCGCGGGACTTCGTGCGCAAACTTGCCGAACAAAAACCGGATCTGGTGAAGATCTGGTACATCGTCGACAAAGATCATCCGGTCGAAAGCTTCCGGCCGATCGTGCGCGCGACGATTGAAGAAAGCCATGCGCACAAAACTCGCGTCGCGGTGCACGCGACCGAATTGGAAACCGCGCGCGCCGCGGTTGAAGAAGGCGCGGACGTGCTCGTGCACAGCGTGATCGACAAGCCAGTCGATCAGGCATTTGTGAAGCTACTAAAAGACCGGCACGTTATTTTGTGTCCGACACTTGTCGTCTTCGAGCGCTACGGCCGCACGTTTTCGCATCAGCTGAATCTCACACCGGAGGAACAAAAGTGGGGTAATCCGGAAGTGATCGCCACGCTCGACGTAACGAAAATTCCGCAGGACAAATTGCCGCAAAGAATCAAGGACGCACTGGCCGATCCGAAAGCCGCTCTCGATAGAATTCACAAAACTTATGAAGTGGCGCTGCCGAATTTGAAGAAGCTGGAGGACGCGGGCGT
>Ga0209803_1002738_pt1 | contig 10899 bp, 9 predicted proteins | sample GraSoiAngelo_138_FD_185895 | JGI IMG/M metagenome (GOLD analysis project Ga0209803, IMG submission 185895) | Grasslands soil microbial communities from the Angelo Coastal Reserve, California, USA - 14_0929_09_40cm (SPAdes) (version 2) | ecosystem: Environmental > Terrestrial > Soil > Grasslands ... | reverse complement strand
GTACCTGGGAGCGCTCATTGCACTCGGAGCAAGCCCTGCAGGTCTAAAGAAAGTTGCCAGCGTAGTAGGGGATTCTCTTCCAGGGAGCGAGAAGGTTGAGGTCCATTTCCAGAATGTTGAACGAGGGGAGGTCGAAGCAAATCTTGTCAGAGTCGAGACCCCGGAAAGGAGTTCTGGCCGAAAAGGTGGTTTGATCAGGAGCACGATCGAAAAGACATCCTTGAAGCTCGGCCTCTCAGGATGGGGAAGAAAATTCGCTCTGGGCGTTGTAGATACTTTGCTCTGGGCGGAGTCAGAGGTTCACGGACACAGCCCGAAGGAGACAGTGTTGTACGAGTTAGGTTCCGCCGATACTTTGGTCGACATTCTTGGTACCGCAGCCATGATCGAAGAATTGAACTTGAACGAGGCGTCGTGGGTGTCAACGCCTCTGGCAGTCGGGGGCGGGACAACCAAATTCTCGGGAAGGACCTATGCGAATCCTCCCCCTGCTGTAGTCGAAATACTGAAAGTTCACAGATTCCCGATGACAGGGGGGCGTGAAAAGACCGAGCTGACGACACCCACAGGGGCCGCTATCACAGTCAATCTTACACGAACGGCATCCGAAACCTACCCTTCGATGATCCCCCTGCAGGTTGGATATGGAGCGGGTTCGAAGGAGCTGGATGAGACTGCCAACCTCCTCCGAATAACTGTCGGTGAAATACTTGGGAACTCGCATTCTCACGATAGCATGGTGATCCTCGAAACGAATCTCGACGATGTGACCGGAGAAGTAATCGGGCATGCGGTTGAGAGGTTATTCTCCGAGGGAGCAAGGGATGTGACATTAACGCCTGTTTACATGAAGAAGAACAGACCAGGTAGCATGATTAGCGTCATAGTAGACGAGACCGAGTCGGAGAGATTTGCGGGTTTATTGATGGAAGAAACGGGAACGCTTGGTGTTAGAGAGATTCCAATAAGGAGGCACATTTCTAACCGTAAAGAGGCAGTCATTCCACTTACGATCAAAGGAAGAGAATATCAGTTGAAAGTTAAGCGGGCTTTCGGCCCAGACGGTAAATTGTTGAGAGAAAAGCCTGAGTATGAGGATCTTAAGAGGATATCCAAAGCAAGCGGTCAGAGTCTACGAGAGGTCTCTCATTTGATCGAAACTATGAGAGTGAAGCATTGACAGATATGCAGTCCCAAACCTGGCTAAGGACGAACGGCATCAGCACTCGAAAGCTTGCGCTAACAGCGACATTCGCAGCTGTATACGCTGTTTTTCGACTCATTCCGATCTCCAGAACGATCGGCATACCTGGAAGCATAACGGCTGGTGGTGTAATTCTTCCCGTCGTGGCATTATTCTTAGACCTTCCATACGCCGTTGCCTCGGTGATTATCGGCACTTTCATCGCTGCATTCGCTCCTTGGAACCCGCTTAGGTTCCTCGGATTGGATTTTCTCCCGGGCGTGATATACGTCACGATCGCGGGCCTAGTTCTCAGAGGCCAGAGAAAACTGGCGTCAGCAATATTCCTGGTTATCATCCTTGTTTTTTCTGTGACGCCCAATACTGAGATCTTTGTCGGACAGAACTTATTCAGCCCACCGATTCCATACTACTGGCTGCACATTGTCGCACTGACTATTCTGGTCTCTCCACTCACTCAAAGAGTCCCGTTACTCGTGAAATCGGGTAATTACGCAGAGATAGCAAAGGCAGTTGCTATCGTAGCATTTGTCGGCACAATGGCCGAACACCTTACAGGTGGCATACTCTTCGCATTAGTCGTTGGTTCTGGTGCACTGAAAGCTTGGCCGCTGATATTCTTATTCTACCCTATAGAGAGGCTAATAATTACCGTGGGAGCCGCGGCAATTGGCAAGCCTCTGATCTGGAACACGCGAAAAATCTTCAACAGACTAGAACCACAAACAAAACGGGAACGTCCTGAGTGAACGCCTCCCTTCGGGGACTCGCAAAGGCGATACGGTCCTAACTGGCCCTCTTCGCTCGTAAGGCTCTGATTGGATGACGTCTTCTCCTAACAATATTTCCTTCTTTTCTTTCTACGCGCTTCCTAGCATGCGGCGGAGCAACTTCTTCCTTGACCAGTTCTGCGAATTTGTCCGCTCCGGACGCAAGAGACGCAAGAGCAAGACTAGCGGTCTTTGCAGCTACGGTACCGAGAGCCGCGGCAATCCTCAACCCAGATCCCAACGCTGCGAAAGCTGCCTCCTCTGCCATCCTAGACGCCTCCTCCGCCGTCAATTCCTGCTTCTTGGATTGATGTCTCTTTGACGGCACTAGCTCAAAATCTCCGTGAAGCTGTTCATTGTCCTGTTTATCACATTTTAGGCTCAACACTTCGCTAATTTGATTCTGTCGATTCGGGATTGTTAGCGTTTAAGTAGCCAATCCGTTTTGAGATGGCCTCGATAAGAAGTCGATGTTCGATGCCAGTTCCCAAGCCGGCCTCTGACGTTGAGGGAGAGATCCTCCAATTCTTCTGTGAAAGCGACCCTTCCACGGCGTTCACGGCTGGGTTCAATGATTACGCCGGACGACTATTCATTCCGTCCACCAAGAATAGGGACAAGTTTGCCCGAAGACTCGAGGAGTTGAGACTTAGAGCGGAGAATGAATCCCAGTTGAAGGCCCTTGACTCTTTTGGCGCCATCTACACTCTCGGGGAGCCACAACAGATTCCCGAGACCGTCCTAGGTTCATATTTCGTCTATTTGATCAAGGAAGGAATTGTCCCCCCACATTTGCGACGGCTTACCAAGAACGCGATCAAGGTTATGCAAACTGCGGTCGATGAGAAGAGTGGTATCAACTGGCCCATTGGCTTGAGGCTATTGACGCTGATTCGCTGCGACGGTCTACAAGAAATCGTTCGGACGATCCGGAAGGAAACATCAGACAAGCAGCTGCAATCGGAGATAGATGATCTCATCGAACTAACGAAAAAGTATGCGAGCCTGTTCCGAGTTAAGGGCTTCAAAAACCAAGGGTTCGAAGAAGTCTACAAGATAATTCGAAAGCAGGGAGCGGGACTAGGCAGAGAGAAAGTGTACGCACAATCGCTACGTCGATTGTGGGACTATCCCGAGAGTCCAGAGGAGGTCGAGGCAAAAGGCCTAGAATACCTGAACAAGGAGCTTCCTAGGTTCAAACGCCTGACCGCAAGATTAGCGAAAAAGTACAAGGTACCTGCCAGGGCGGAGGCCATTGCGGAGGCGATGAAGAAGGAAAGGTCGATCAAAGCTGCGGAGGTTGTGCCATTCCTGAACGGATTAAGAAAGCACTCTGTCAAAGTAACAAACAAGAATATCGTCGGAATAAATCGAAAATATGATGCAAGAGTAATCGAGACGCCACTTTACCTCTCAGGTATTGTTCCCAGTGGGGCAGCTTATTCCTTCGACTTCTTCACAAACAATCCCAAGACATTGTTCATGGCAACAACGGATCCAAGGCGAGACCCACATTCGATCCCTGGAGAACTGCTGAATCTACTAGTACACGAGGAATACGGGCATTGTCTCCATGCATCTAACTCGGCCAATGCCTACGCGTACAAACCCACGGTAACGGACCTACTGTGGTCCCCACTAGGGGCCATGTCCGAAGGAATTTCCTTTCAGAGAGAACTGGAATTCCAGAATGTGATTGACAAGCTCAAGTCTCGCAAAGGCTTGGATCGCGATGAGAAAGCACTAGTATCCTTCTTCGAACAACATGGAGGACTCGAGAGGGTCGCTGAGGAATATGAGTTCTTCACGTGGATGTGGAGAATAGTTCGCTTTCTCAGGGTAATAGGCGATGCAAGGATAAACTCGGGGAAACAAGACCTCGCTAGCTTCATAGAGTGGGGAAACAAGACCACTGGCCTTTCCAAAAGCATGGTCTACCATCAACTATTCCCGGCACACCAAGGAATCGGCCCTGGTTACGCTACGACCTATGCCATAATCGGTGAAAGCATACGACAAATCCAGAACAAGGCTTTGAGGAGTGGAAAGAAACTCAGGGACTTCAACAGCTACGCCTGCAGCATGGGCTTCCCAGCAAGAACAATCTTCGAGGAACGACTTAGACAGTTCTAGGCAAGAATCCACACAGTTTAGGATTAACCATATATCGAGGCAATGCCCTCTTTGCCCCGACTGGTCCGACATGCCCATTACCGATGTTGCGAAAAAGCAATTAGCCCAACGACACCGACTCTTCTTCAAGATATGTCGGACATGCGGTTCCAGAAACTCGGCGAATGCTTACCGATGCCGCCGATGCCGGGGCGACAATCTACGCTGGAAAAAGCGTGAGCTTGGAGCGAAATAATCAAACACTCCGGCCGGCTCCCGCCCAATGCAGCCTTCGAAAAGTCTCCGTCCCACAATTCTATTTGGATAGGGATCGGATCCGCAGTAGAACTCTACGTGCTTTCAAGAACATTTTCACGAACCTAAACAGTCGCTCGTCGGTGCCCAGTTCTTCTGGAGTTACGACTCCCTTCCTGGGGATTTTGCCTTGTGTGATCAGATGGGTTACAGCGGTGCATGTGTAGGCTGTCGTCCGGGCCATAGCGGTAGCCTGCAGCCGAGGATCGTAAAAGTCGAGCATTTGATATCTCACCTCGCCGAGCCGGCGACCGATCCTCCCGCGAACTTCTACCCTAAACGCAAGAAGATCCTCTTTCCCGCTGTCACGTGACAAAGATCGCATGAGCTCTAGTACGACGCGGCGTGGCTCGATAGACTTACCATCGAACTCAATCAGTACCTTATCTAGCAATCCGATAGTTCTTAGAGATTCCATAATTCTCGCGTGACCCGGATAGCGGAGTGTGTACTCAGCCATCTCATTGACATTCGGGAAGCTCGTTGGGAGCGTACCGAGACCATCTGTGACAAAAAATTCTAACTCGCCAACTCCAGGAAATCGCATTTCTCCCATGCCCGACAATGCGGGGGTAAACTTGACTTGGCCTTGATCGATTATTCTGGCAGGTCGGGTGTACTCGTTGATGACATCGTCTGGTGAAAAAACGAATTGATAATTCAGTGGCGGTCTCGGATGCCTGGGCAGTCCACCTACCATGATTCGGACCGAATCAACCTTTGAGAATCTTCTAGATGCATCTCCGACGCAAATGTTGGACAGACCGGGGGCAACTCCACACTGTGGAACGAGGATGCAATTATTCTTCTTGGCTAGACTGTCGAGGACAAAGGGATCCTGTGGAGTATATGAGATATCAACCAAATCTTTCCCTGCTCCTATTACCTTCCGCATCATTTCGAAACCCAGGCGACCGGGTAAAGCTCCGCACACGATGTCCGAATCCTCCAGCAACTTTGTCAAAACTGATCCATGGAACACATTTGTTTTGACAGTCCGGATCTTCTTCCCCTTCAACCGAGCAAGATTCTCCGCTTTCGCATCAACGACAACGACCTCCGAAAATGTGTTCGATCGAGCGAGGTCGTCTCCTATCTCTGAACCGACGAGACCTGATCCTATGACCAGAGCCCTCAAACTCGACACCTACTGAGATGCAGCGTTTCTGCTTCTTACTTCTTAAGTCTGGGCGGGGTCTAGGAGAAGAGTGAGCGAATGTTGTCGGCGGCTATTCGGGGGATTAAGCTGGCAAGCTTTCGATTCGCAAGAAGTTTTGTTATTACCGTGCCTTGGAAGTCCATGTCAGCCACATCTGTTATTTCGCCGAGCAGGGGCTCAAGCGCCGGGAAGAGCTTGTCCAGGGTGGCGTCAGACAGTCCGAAGAAGAGGCGTCTTCCTATTCCCATCTTTTTGAGGTCGCTGCTAAACTTCTCTCTCCATTCATGATCGTAGGTCTCCAAGAATTGATCAGCACGTCTCGGGTTCTTAACCGCGGATGCCGCCGCCTTTCCGGCTAACATTCCACAGTATCCTCCAATAACTATGCCTCCTCCTGTTGTCTGTTTCACCTGTCCAGCAGCGTCGCCTGCAAATATGAATCCAGGAGACCAGCACCTGTCAACCGGGCCCGAGACCAGAACGCTTCCCGATTTTGTAGCGTCAATCTTGGACTTCGGCCAATGTTCTTTTACGAGTTGGTCGAGGAGTGTCCGAACGTTTCCCTTCGAAGTCGCGAGACCTGCTCTTACGCTATGATCGCCAGTGGGTATGCTCCATGCAAAGAATCCGGGGGCCCTTTTAGAGCCGAAGTATAGGTTGACTAGGTCATCCTGTCTGTCGGTCCCGATGAGTTCGTACTGTAGACCCGGAAGGATTTGGGACCAATCCGGCGGTTTCAGTCCCGCCTGTGTCGGAAGTCGGCTCCCAGCTCCACTGGCATCGATCAATACCTTTGCACCAACTACTCCTTGATTTTGAATCGTGACCTGAATCTCTTGATCACTTGTCTTCTCAAATTTAGTAATTCTAGACTTTGTATGCAGCTCAACGCCATTGTTGATAGCGTTCTTCGCCAGATATTGATCGAACTTCATCCTGTTGATGATTAGCGCAACGGGCTCGGGTCTGGTTATCTCAATGGGGCTGCCTGTTGGGGGAAAGAATCTCGCTCCCCGGATCAGTCGCTGATCAAAGGCTTGGTTGCTAGTCATACCGAGAAGTTTTAGCCCGCTGAGGCTTACGACTCCAGAGCAGTGGCTTGGCACACCAACTTGCGGATGTTCTTCGAATAATCCTATTCTTACCCCTTGCTTAGATGCCTCGATCGCTGCCATGCACCCTGCCACTCCCGCGCCCGCCACAATTACGTCGTAGTCCGAGGTCAGTGAGCAAACCAACCTCATAGGGACTGGACTTGATCGCCCTTAGTTTTCGAACTCGATCCTAAGCGTGAGTCCTTTAAGCTCACGGGCTAATTTCTTGACGACCTCATAGTCGATGGGGCTACTTCGCCGAGGCCGATGACCGGAAAGAATTACTTTCGTCTCGCGGCTACCATCAGGTAACCAGATCGTGTTGATGGTCAGTATTCCGAAGGGGGAGAATAATTCCTCAAGAAAGTTCCTCTCGTCTCCTCCATAGCTTAGAACTCTTACCCGTTTGCCCATTCTGTCGCCTAGGTTTTTGGCGAGTTTGGCTCCTGATGCCATGAATGCATCTACACCTCTCTTGTCAACCATCAACGCCATTATGTCGCCTGCCTCGACAGTCTTGTGATATGTCACGTCTTGGAGTGGAGTGTTCTCTTTCTCCATCTCGGTAATCGTCCTGATAACTTTGACGTCTAGGTCGCTGATTTGGCCCTTACGCAGTTTTTCTTCGCATCTGGGACAGAAGATACCGCTCTTTACGCAGAAATTGTCAAGTATAGTTCTCACCATTGTCCCAGCTTCTGCCCAGCAAATGGCCCAACAAGGTCTGGGGAAATCAATCCAGACGCCGAGTTAGGCCAGACCATAACGAGATCAAAGAGCCGTCCGGGGTTCATAAATGCATTACGGTGAAAGTTTGCCGGTGAGAGTGACAGCCATATATCCATGGCGAATAGCCGGGGACGGATGATCTTGAAGGGGAGTGTTCTCCAATGAAGCTGTTTGAATTTGAAGCGAAGAATCTTGCTAGCAACCTCGGTATTGCAACGCCGAGGGGAGCAGTTGCTTCTAGTGCTGAGGAGGCACGCGACATTCACAAACGGTTAGGCGGGGCGGTTGTGGTCAAGGCCCAGGTTCTAGTAGCAGGAAGAGGGAAGGCTGGCGGAATAAAATTTGCGTTGAAGCCCGAGGAAACGTTCGATCGGGCGAAAGAGATGCTTGGCTCCTTCATCAAGGGAGAGAACGTGAGAAAGGTTTTGATTGAACAGAAGCTCCCAGTGAAAAAAGAGCTCTACATTAGCATTGCAGAGGACCGGATGAACAAGTGTCAGACGGTTCTCGCATCTAGACAAGGCGGGATCGACATAGAGGAGGTTGCGAGGACACATCCCGAAGAGATTGCTCGTCGACACATGGATCCCGTCTACGGAATACGTGGTTACGAGGCACGAGACTTGGCTCTGAACCTTGGATACGGTGGACAGCAACTGAACATGATCTCTGATCTCCTTACCAACTTGTACAGATTAAGCGTCATCTACGATTGCGAACTGGTTGAGAGTAATCCACTTGTGGAGACGCAAGATGGACGGTTTCTCGCAGCAGACCTCAGAATGATTATCGACGACAACAGCCTCTTCCGACACCCGGAGTTCCAGGAACGGTCTAAAGAACCAGGGGCGGAATTAACACCCTTGGAGGCTAAGGCTCGGGAGAACAATCTTGCCTTCGTCGAACTCGACGGGGATATAGGGATAATCGGTAATGGAGCAGGACTCGTAATGGCTACTATAGACCTTGTGAAATATTATGGTGGGCAGCCCGCAAACTTTTGTGACGTTGGCGGCGGAGCTGCTGCAGACAGGGTCGCAAGTGCATTGGGCATCATACAGTCGTCAGACAAGGTCCGAACCGTTTTGGTGAATATTCTAGCTGGGATAACCAGATGCGACGAGGTTGCAAAGGGAATACTGGACGTGAAGAAAGTCGTCGGCTTGAAGAAACCATTGGTAGTAAGAATGGTCGGAACCAATGAGGAAGAGGGACGGAGACTACTCGAGACCGCTGGGATCAAACCTTTGATCCATATGGAAGACGCAGCTAGGCTCGCCGCAAAGGGAGCGTAAATCGAAAGAGATGCCAATTCTAGTAGGAAAGGAAACACGTGCAATAGTCCAAGGAATAACAGGCAACCAAGGCTCGTTCCACGCCCGTCTCATGCTTGAGTATGGCACAAAGATAGTTGCTGGCGTCACGCCCGGAAAAGGCGGGACCAAGCTCCAGGACGTGCCAGTTTATGACACGGTCGCAACTGCGAAGGATGAAACCAATGCCGACAGCTCAGTGATCTTTGTGCCTGCTCCTTATGCAAAGGAGGCCGCGATGGAAGCGATGGATGCGGCGCTTAATCCTGTGGTGATCATTACGGAGGGGATCCCGGCTAGGGACGAGATGGTAATAATGAGATATGCAAGAGAACACTCAACTGTCATCGTTGGCCCCAATACTCCAGGCGTGATCACGCCCGGGCAATCGAAACTTGGAATAATGCCCGGTAACGTTTTTCGCCCAGGCAGCGTCGGCCTTGCGTCTCGAAGCGGAACCTTGACCTATGAAATAGCTGCTTCCCTCACACACGCAGGTATCGGGCAGTCTACTTGTCTCGGAATCGGAGGGGACCCGATCGTCGGCCTCAGTTTTGTGGATGTGTTGAAAATGTTCAGGGAGGATTCTGGGACGGAGAGTCTGGTATTGATTGGAGAGATTGGGGGAACTGCCGAGGAAGATGCGGCAAAGTACATCGCCGATACGAGGTATCCCAAACCTGTTGTTGCCTACGTCGCCGGCAAAGCTGCGCCTCCCGGAAAGAGAATGGGGCATGCAGGGGCTATAATTACCGGATCAGAAGGTACGGCAGACAACAAGATTCGGAGTCTTGTCGCTGCGGGAGTGAGAGTGGCGGAGATTCCGTCGGGCATTCCTGAACTTTTAGTGCGGAAAGTTCAGACCGTCCGATAGCTTTGATGCAGTACACGTTGTCATCAGCTTAAATAGCCTTTATAAGCGGTCATTTATTAGCGAGTTACTAAATTGGAGCCTCGAAGATCTCATTCTCCGAGTTCGTTGGGTTAGCGCCATGGCTCAGCCGGGGTCGTGGATGTGAGAATTGTCGATGTCTGACCGGGGCAGAGCTTTCATCAATATTGAAAATGTCGTCGCTTCTGCAACCCTCAAACAACAGATCGATCTTAACGCGATTGTGCGAGTGTTTCCGGGCGTCGAGTATCGACCTGAGCAGTTCCCCGGTCTTGTCTACAGGCTGAAGAAACCGAAGACAGCCACATTAATCTTCAGCTCCGGCAAAATGGTGTGCACTGGTGCAAAGTCTGAACGCCAGGCGAGAAAGGCGGTTTTGAAAGTTGTTGACGAATTGAAACGCGATGGTATTGTCATCCTCGGCAAGCCGGAAATCACGATACAGAATATTGTTGCTAGCGCTGGGCTAGGGGGCTATATCGATCTGGAAAAGGCGACTTATGGGTTGAAGAAGACAATGTACGAACCGGAACAATTCCCTGGTCTCATCTACAGAATGGACGAACCCAAAGTCGTCATACTATTATTCGCAAGCGGCAAACTGGTTTGTACAGGTGCAAAGAAGGAGATTCAGGTTGACGTAGCAGTCCGGAAGCTACAGGAGATACTTGAAGCCAAGCAACTCATAACTTACGAAGGAGCAGAAAAGCCACAGCTTCCTCCAATGCTCATGAAGCCCGAGGACCAAGACTAATCCCGTCAAAGTACTGAGAGATTTCGACAATGCCATTGTACGCGTTGGGTTCGAAGCGGCCTAGGGTAGATCCGTCAGCGCTAGTTGCTCCAAGCGCTACGATAATCGGTGGTGTGACGGTTGGTCCGAGGACTAGCATCTGGCCGGGAGCGGTTCTAAGAGGAGATTATGGGAGGATACGTGTCGGCGCGGATTGTAGCATCCAAGATAATGTTGTGGTCCATTGCTCCGCCGAGAACGATGGCGTGATTGGTAATGGGGTTACTGTTGCTCATAATGCTGTAGTGCATGCTTGCCGCGTCGGAGACGAATGCTTGATCGGCGTTGGGGCGATCATCTTCGATGGAGCGGTCGTCGGAAAGCATAGTATCATTGGAGTGGGTTGTGTTGTCCCAGGCGGACAGAAGATTCCGGCTGGGTCGGTCGCAGTGGGTGTTCCAGCGAAGGTGACTAGGAGAGTGAACGATGGTGATCTTCGAATGTTGAAGTCGTCTTGGCAAAACTACGTGAGAATGTCGAGAAGCTACCTTAGGACGCGGGCCTACGACCGTGAGCTC
>Ga0209803_1002733_pt1 | contig 10925 bp, 8 predicted proteins | sample GraSoiAngelo_138_FD_185895 | JGI IMG/M metagenome (GOLD analysis project Ga0209803, IMG submission 185895) | Grasslands soil microbial communities from the Angelo Coastal Reserve, California, USA - 14_0929_09_40cm (SPAdes) (version 2) | ecosystem: Environmental > Terrestrial > Soil > Grasslands ... | reverse complement strand
CCAGCCGTGTACCTCCTTCCGGACGAGCCGGGGATCAATGCCCTGGCGGTAGGCCTCGACACTTCGCGCTCGGCGATCGCGGTCACCGACGGATGCCTCAAGGTGCTCTCCCGCGACGAGCTGCAGGGCGTGATTGCCCATGAGTTCAGCCACCTGCTGAACGGCGACTCGAAGATCAACCTGCGCCTGCTGGGCCTGGTCCATGGCATCCTGGTGATCGGTTTGATCGGGTCCAGGATCCTGCGATCGTTCGGACGCTCGAGCAGCTCGGAAAGCCGGCGCAAGGTCAATCCCGGTGGACTCGGCGTCATCGTCTTCGTCGGGGTCGCGCTCTACCTGATCGGCTCGATCGGCGTGTTCTTCACCCGGCTCATCAAGGCCGCGGTTTGCCGGGAACGCGAGTTGCTCGCCGACGCGTCGGGCGTTCAGTTCACCCGAAACGCAGCTGGGCTGGCGGGAGCGCTGAAGAAGATCGGCCGCCTCGACCGCGGCTCCCGGCTGGTCGCTCCGGGTGCGGAAGAGGCCAGCCACTTCTACTTCAGCGAAGGAATCGCGCATTTCACCGCGTTGATGTCGACCCATCCGCCGCTGGAGCAACGCATCCGACTCCTCGACCCGAGCTTCCAGGGCGAGTTGCCCCGCGGACAGCTCCAGCCCGTCGCGGTCGATGAGGAGATCCCCGTCGTGGCGGCGGCCGTGCAGAGCGAGCGCGGCTTCCCCGTCCATCCCCGCGCCGTGATCGCCAGCGTCGGCGCACTGGGCGATGAGCACATCGCCTACGCGCAGTCCCTGGTGGCACGAGAAGTGCGACCTGCGCGCGCTGGACGGCGCCCTGGACCGGCTCGCGGACACGGCGCCGCGGCTCCGCGGCGAGATCCTGGGCGCCTGCGTGGCGGCAGTCGCCACGGACGGGACGGTGACCATCGCCGAGGGCGAGCTCCTCCGCGCCGTGGCCGATTCACTCGGTTGTCCCATGCCGCCGTTGCTGCCCGGACAACACGTTCGCGCGACGGGTGAACGCCGAGCGCTCGGTTAGCGATACTCATCCAGTCTTGCGCGGAGCCCTCGCTCGCGAACCTCCTCGATGTATCGCCAGATGTCGGGCCGTGAGCCGTCGAGGTCGGTGAATCCATATTCGCGTGCGAGTTGACCCGAGCTGACCGATTTCTTGTTCCATCTGGCCCGATCGGGATCCGACGCCAGCGCAACGATCCCGCGCCCGAGGTAGCGTGGCGACTCGGAGAGAGCGAAGTCGGCAGGGGCGGGGTGGTCGATCGCCTCGCGCCAGTCCTCCTCGGAGACCCCGAAATTGTCGAGCATCATCTCCGAGCGAAGCCATCCGGGCGTGATGGCGACCGCGGTGGCTCCGTGCTGTGCCAGCTCATGTCCCTGGGAGAACGCCAGCCGGTTGATCGCGACCTTGGCCAGGTCGTAGAAGACCGAAATCCGGTAGTGCGATGCGTTGTAATCGGCGGTGCCGTCCGTGACTTCGACGAGCAGGCCGCCGCGCTTGTCGATGAGAAGTGGAAGCAGGTGATAGGAAGTGATCAGGTGGGTTTCAATGGCGAGCCGGAGGATCCGGAGACCGTCGGCGAGGTCGTGCTTCCAGATGGGAGTGTTCCATTGCGCCGGTCCTCCCTTGAGGAGCTCCGCGCCCCAGATGTCGTTGACGAGCACATCGATGTGGCCGTGGCGTGTCCGGATCTGCTCGGCCAGGGCTTTCACCTGGTCGGGATCGAGATGGTCGACTGCGGCCGCAATCCCGGTGCCGCCGAGGCGCGTGACGAGCTCGGCAGTCTCCTCGATCGTCTCGGCGCGGTTGTAGTCGGAGCGCGTCGAGCTTTTGCTCCGACTGCTGCGACCCGTGCAGACGACTGTTGCGCCGGCTTCGCCCAAGGCAGCAGCGATGCCGCGTCCGGCGCCTCGGGTCGCCCCCGCTACGACGGCCACGCGACCACGCAGCGCGTTTGGATCGGGCGACCATTTCATGCGCTCTCCTGGTTGAGATAATCCCAGATCGAGCGCACCGCGATGGCGCCGTCGGCGACGGCGGCGGAGACGCGTCTCGTCGCCCGGTGGCGGACGTCGCCGGCCGCGAACACGCCCGGCAAGCTGGTCTCGAGGGGGAATGGAGCCCGGGCCAGCCGCCACGGGGGCTCGCCGCGGGCGTCGCGGATGACGTTCGGTCCGGTGAGGATGTAGCCCTGCGGATCCCGCTGGACCATCTTCGCCAGCCATGCCGTGTGCGGGCCGGCGCCGATCAGCACGAAGAGGGCGCCGGCGCGCATGCGCTCGCTGGTCTCTTTCATCCTGTCCCGGACTTCGACGGCCTCCAGGCGGCGCTGCCCATGCACCCGCACGAGCGCGGTTTGGAGACGGATGCGGATGTTGTCGGTCCGTCCCATCTGCTTGACGAGATAGTCGGACATGCTGAGGGACGTGCCGCGCACGAGCAGCGTCACCGTCGCCGCGTACCGCGCCAGATGCACGGCCGCCTGGCCGGCGGAGTTGCCGGCTCCGACGAGGAACACGTCCTGCCCCGCGAGCGCCGGCGCCTCCATCGTCGCCGGGCCGTAGAACACGCCTTTCCCCACCAAGGCATCGAGGCCCTCGATCTCCAGGCGGTTGTAGGAGACGCCGGTTCCAACGAGGACGGTCCGGGCCCGGACCGCGCTGCCTCCAGCGAGGGCGACGCTCCATTCGTCGCCGTCGGGTGCGAGACCGGTGACCTCGCGCGTGATCACGAACTCGGCGCCGAGCGAGATCGCTTGCTCCTGCGCCCGCGACGCGAGGTCCGCGCCGCTGATGCCGCGCGGGAACCCGAGATAGTTCCGGATCATCGAGGTCGTCCCCGCCTGCCCGCCCGGCGCCTTCGACTCGATGACGAGCGTGCGCAATCCGTCCGAGGCGCCGTAGACGGCTGCGGCGAGGCCGGCCGGTCCCGCCCCCACGATGACGAGATCGTAGAGCCCACCCTCCGGCTCGGTGTGCCCGCCGAGCATCTCGGCGATCTCGGCGTTCATCGGATCGCCGAGCACCTGGTTGCGGAAGATCACGGCTGGCAAGCGGCCCGTGTGTCCCATCTCGTGCAGCAGCCGCTGGCCCTCGGCGGAATCGTGGGCCAGGAACTCGCAGGCGATGGAGTTGCGCGCGGCCAGATCGCGGAGCTCGACAAAGCGGGACGACCAGCGCTCGCCCACGATGCGCAAGATCGCCGGTTGCGGCAGGGCTGTCCTCGCCCAGCTGGCGAGCATCTCGCTGACGACGGGATAGAGTCGCTCTTCCGGATGGCCCCAGGGTTTGAGCAGGAACGTCTCGGCCTGACCGAGGGCGATTGCCCGGCGGCTCACGGCGTAGGCGCGGGCGTCAGCGTAGCCCACGAGCATGCAGCGGCCGGCTCCCGAGCAAAGATCGCGCACGCGGACGAACCAGTCCGGACCGCTGGTCTCCGACGCCACCACCAGCGCGACCTTCTCACCGCGTTCGCACGCCTGCTCGATGCGGGCGAGAGCGGATGCCGGCGAGGCATCGGCGACGATCCGGTAGTCCGCTCCGAATCGGCGCTCGAGCACGGCCGCGAGCGCCTCCAGCGTGGCGGGATCGTCGTCGACCACGAACAGGATCGGCTCAGTCATGGACCCTCCGCCACTGAAATGGCCGCCAACCCGCCTTCGGCGGCCGCGGCTGGAACAGTTCATAACGTGTGTACAGCCTCAGGCGTAGTCGCTAACCCGCCTTCGGCGGCCGCGACTAGTCGCGCCCGCGGCCCGAGAGGAACTCCCCGGTGCGCGCGGTGAGCTGCGCGGTGCGCGCGAGCTGCGCGTCCAGGTGAGCGAAGACTTCCTCCGCGCGGTGCTTGAGCGCGGCATCGTCGCGCGCGGAGGGCTCGATCAGGCGCGCGAACAGATCGGCTGTGCGCAGCAGGGCCTGGTGGGCGAGCAGGAGATCGCGGCCGGCCCGTGCCCCCTTCTGCGTGAAGATCAGCCCGGTGGCGAAGAGGCGGGCGAGCGCGGCCCGGTTCTCGTCGATCGCGTCGCGCACGCGCATCTCCGCGTGCTCGCGCCGCCGCTGCGCCCGCACCGACGAGAGATCGACCACGGCGGCCGCGGCCCTCCGGATCCTTCTGCGCTGGTGTCTCTCTTTCGCCATGCGCATCGTTCCCCCCCACGTAGCGCCGGAGACTATGCCTGCTACGAGAGCGCGGTCAACGCAGCCCGGGCCACTTCTTCTGGAGTAGACTGCGCGACCCTTCACGGAGGGCACGGATTGTTCGAAAAGATCCTCATCGCGAACCGTGGCGAGATCGCCTGCCGCATAGCGCGGGCGGCACGCGCGCTCGGTGTCAAGACCGTCGCCGTGTATTCGGACGCGGACGCCGACGCTCTGCACGTGCGGGCGGCCGACGAGGCCGTGCGGCTGGGACCCGCTCCGGCGCGCGAGAGCTATCTCGACGGCGAGAAGGTGATCGCGGCGGCGAAGCGGACCGGGGCTCGCGCCATCCATCCCGGATACGGCTTTCTCTCCGAGCAGGCGGAATTCACGCAAGCTTGCGCCGAGAACGACCTCGTCTTCGTGGGACCGCCCCCCGGGGCGATGCGCGCCATCAAGGACAAGGCGCAGGCGCGGGCGGTGATGCGCGCGGCGGGGGTGCCGGTGGTGCCGGGATCGGAAGGGCACGTCGGCGAGGAAGTCGGCGCGAAGGCGGCTGCGGCGTCCATCGGGTACCCGCTCCTGGTCAAGGCGGCCGCCGGCGGCGGCGGCATCGGCATGCAGGTCGCCCGCGACGAACCTGAGCTGCAGAGGGCCCTGCGGGCATGCGCCGATCGAGCGCGCGCATCGTTCGGAAAGGACGCCGTCTACCTCGAGCGGTACTTCGAGAAGCCGCGGCATGTCGAGGTTCAGATCCTCGGCGACGGACACCTGACGCTGGCGGTCGGGGCTCGCGAGTGCTCGATCCAGCGGAGGCACCAGAAGGTGATCGAGGAGGCGCCACCTCCGGCATTCGAGCTTCCCGAGCCGCGGCCTCGCGTGCTGAAGAAGCTGCTCGAGGCCGGACTGCGTGCCGCGCGCGCCGTGGGATACGCCAACGCCGGAACCTGCGAGTTCCTGCTCGTGGGAGACGAGGTGTACTTCATCGAGCTGAACGCCCGGCTGCAGGTCGAGCACCCCGTGACGGAGGCGACCACCGGCGTGGATCTGGTCCAGCTCCAGCTCCGGATCGCGGCGGGCGAGAAGCTTCCGCTCGGCCAGGACGATCTGCGTCCCCGGGGACACGCCATCGAATGCCGCATCAACGCGGAGGACCCGGTGAAATTCCTCCCCTCGCCGGGTCCGGTGAAGCGGTTCGACACGCCGGTCCCCGCGGACGGCGCATTGCACGACGGCATCCGCATCGACGCCGGGTACCGCGCCGGCGATACCGTCACCCCGTACTACGATTCCCTGCTTGCCAAGGTGATCTCATTCGCGGAGACGCGCGCTGGCGCCATCGCCCGCATGCGCCACGCGCTGGAGCGGTTCGCCGTCGAGGGCGTGAAGACGAACATCCCCACGCACCTCAAGGTGCTCGCCAGCGAGGCGTTCGCCCGCGGCGAGCTCGACACCCACTTCCTGGAGAGGCTCTGACATGCCGGACGTTCCCGCCCACATCACCGGCACCGTGTGGAAGATCGAGAAGAAGGTCGGCGACGAGGTGAAGGCCGGGGACGTGCTGGTGATCCTCGAGAGCATGAAGATGGAGATGCCGGTCGAGGCGCCGGAGGACGGCAGGGTGGCGGAGATCCGGTGCAGGGAGACGCAGCCGGTGAGCGAGGGGGACGTGCTGGTGGTGCTGAAGTAGCGCGGTGCCGGACCCGTGCAGACGGTGGATCATCGCGCGTTCAGACGCGCGCGAACAGCTCCGGCAACCGGATCTTGAGCGCGTGCGCGATCTTGTACAACGATGTCACGCTCGCGCTGCTCTCCGCCCGCTCGATCTGCGACAGGAGCGATACCGACAGTCCGGTCCGCTTCGCCAGCTGCTTCAGCGTCAGGGAGCGCTTCTTTCGCAGATCCCGGATGCAGGTGCCGATGTTCCGGTGCAGCTCCTCCTCCGGCAGCAGCGTCAGCCCCTTCGCGGCGAGCGCGCGATTCACGGCGCCGACCAGCTCGTCCTCGCGGACCGGCTTGCGCAAGTAATCCACCACGCCATAGCGCAGCGCGCCGACGGCCGAATCGAGCGTCGCGTAGCCGGTCATGAGGATCACGGAGCAGTCGGAGTCGTGGCGCTTGATGATCTGGGCGACGTCGAGGCCGGAGAGGTCCGGCATCTTCAGGTCGACGATGGCCAGGTGTACGTCGGTCTTGCGCAGCTCGTCCTCGACCTTGCGCGGATCCGTCAGGGTTCCGACCCGGTATCCCTCCTTCTTGAGGATCCGTTCGATGAGGTCGCAGGAATCCTGATCGTCATCGACGACGAGAGTGCGGATGTCCACCGGGCGCCCCTTTCGGGCGTGGGAATCTACAGGGTGAGCAGTGAAATCGTCTACGGGAAGCGCGGTAGGTGCCGCGCCCACATCAGCGACGTCGGGCATCATAATCTTCTAGCACTTTTTCGAGCTGCGCCTTTTCAGCAGGATTGGTGCAGAGCGGAAGGTAAAGCCGGTAATAGTGCGCGCCCTCCTCCATGTTTCCTTGCCGGGTGAATGCAATCCCCATGCTTCGGTACAGCCCACCCAGAATCGTTTTCCCGGGCTTCAAAGTCAACGCTTTCTGGTAGAGCACGATCGCCCCCGAGAGATCCTGCGCCACGAGCTTCTGGTTTCCTTCGTTGAGCAGTCTGCGCGCCTCGGCTTCGTCGTACGCGCGCGGCACATCCTGAGCGGCGGTGCGCAAAGCGGAGACGCGCGCCGGCCGGGAGGGAATGGGGGCACTCGCCTGCACCGCCGGCCGGCTCGTCTGCACGGTCGGTCGGCTGCAGGCGCCGGCCAGCGCACGCGCCTCCGCGCTCTGCGGACTCGCCGCCAGCGCGAGCTGCGCCTCGGCGAGACAGCCCGCGTTGTCCTGGCCCCGCAGCCGCGCGGCCGTGGCGACGTGCGCATGCACGTAGCCCGCCTTGATGGCGTCCGCCTTCTCCATCGCCTTGCCGCCGTAGAACGTTTGCGTGGCCGACAGTGCATCGAGCAGCCGGCGGGCGCGGTCCCAGTCCTGCGCGGCCACGGCCCCTTCCATGTCCCGGTAGAGGTCCTCGCCGCGCGCCTCCCGCTCGACCGTATCGTAGCCCGTCAGATCGGAGGCGTTGGCGCCCAGCCGGCGGGCGACATCGAGGCCCTGGAGGGCTTCCGAGTACCGGTGCGCGGCAGCGGACTCTTCCGCGCTGCGCAGGGCCGAGCCGCGCTGCGCCCGCAGCCGCTGCGCGACCTCCGCCTCGGCGCGGTTGCGCAGGATGAGGAAGATCGTGACGGCGAGAAGAGCGACGCTCGCCATCCCGATGCCCACCCAGAACCCGGTCCGCGCAGGCTGTGCCGCCAGCATGGATGGCGCGAGCGGGGTGAGCTCGGGAGGAAGATGGAACGGCCGGCCGCGCTCGACGAACGCATACCTGAGATGCCCCACCTCCACGACGTCGCCGTGGCGCAGGCCGATCTGCGCGTACGGCTCGCCGTTCACGCGAACGCCGTTGCGGGATTCCGCGTCCATCACCTTCCAGGTCCCGTTGTCCAGGTGCAGGCGCAGGTGCTTGCGCGAGATCGAGGGGTGTTCGATCCGCAGATCGTTCTCCTCGGAGCGCCCCAGCCGGATGGGGCTGCGATCGAGGACCAGCTCCTCCCCACGATGCTTCCCGGAGATCCCCACGAGCTTCGCGCGCTGGCTCTCCGCCACTTCCTGGGGTGGGACCTCTACCTGCTCGGTCCGCAGATCCGAGAGCCGGATGGTCGCCGTCTCGGCCATCCGGCGCGCCTGCGCATTGGCCTCCGCGTTCTCTGGGGGCGGACGGGGCGGAGCGTCAGCCGCTTGCGGCAGGATCGGCGTCTGCGAGATCCCCACGAACGGCGCTGCCGCCTGCTCCTCCGGACCTTCCTGAAGGATCAGATCATATTCGCTGATCTGGATCAGGTCGCCGTCGTGGACCAGCCGCTTGCCGATGATCTTCTCGCCGTTGACGCGGATCCCGGTGAAGCTGTTCAGGTCCTCGATGTAGTAGTTGCCGGATTCCCGCAACAGCCGCCCGTGGTGGCGGGAGACGTCCTTCTCCGAGAGCCGGACGATGTTCGCATCGTTGCGGCCGATGGTGATCTCGTCACGGACGACGGGGACGACGGTCTTCCGTCCCTCGTCGTCTTCGATGATCAGCTTCATCAACAGCTCCACGGGGTGCGGTGCGGGAATCTACCGCAACCCCGAGGGCCGCCCAAGCATCACTTGCCGATGAACGTCTGGACCTGGTCGCAGTCGTTGCTGCAGTAGGGCAGGTATTTCTCCAGCCACTTCACCGCGTTGTCCTTGTCGTTCAGGTACGCGTACCCGTAGCCGAGACTGCGATAAGAGAGCATCAGCGTGTTCTTGTCCTTCGGCGTCTGGGCCAGCGCCGCCTGCGCATCCTTCACCGCGCCGGCAAAATCGCGCCCGACCAGCTTGTTCGACGACGACTGTGCCAGCCTGGCCGCCTTCGTCTCGCGCTCCTTCGGCGCTGATCCCTCTTCGCGCGCCGCCTCCGCCTTCGTCTCCTTCGGGCGGCATTCCGACTGCAGCGCCTGCGCTTGCGCATTGGCGGCGTCGAACGCGAGCACGTTGCTCGCCTCGGTCAGGCAGCCGTCGAGCTTCCCCGCCGACTTGAAGGCGTTCGCCTGGGCGAGGTGCGTCTTCGCGTAGGCGGATCTCACCTGGTCGCCCTGCTCCTGCGCTTGCCGGCACCAATACGTGGAATCGGCCGCGCACCGGTCGAAGAGAGTGCGCGCCTTGTCCCCGTCGTCCGCCGCGATCGCCGCGCGCAGCGAGTTGTACGCCTCCTCGCCCTGCGCTTCCTCGACGGTCTTCTTCCGGTTCGGGGCGGGGCTATTGCCCGCTTTCTCGTACATCTCCATGGCGGCGAGGTACTTGTGCTGCTTGAACAAGGCGTCCCCGGCCTTCACCGCGTCCTCGCCGGTGGCCTCCTCCGGCCTCGCCGGCTTGCGCGAACGGGTGGCGAAGAACGCCGCGGCCCCGACGACCGCCACCACGCCGACGCTGATCAGGACGATCCTCGCGGCGCCCGATTTCCTTCCCGCCGGCGTCGATGCCTGCCGCCCCTGCGCTCCCGCGATCAGCTCGGCAGTGGTCGGCTTGAGGCCGCCCTTCTGCGCGCCGTCCTCGCCTTTTTCCGGTGGCGGCGAGAACTTCTCGCCTGGACCACAGAAGCGGAACTTGAGGTGGCCCAGCTCGACGACGTCGCCGGGCTTCAAGCTGGAGATCGCGTACTCGTCCCCGTTCACGCGCACGCCGTTCGCGCTCTTGTTGTCGATGACCTTCCACTGCCCTTCGTCGAGCACGAATCGGGCGTGGGCTCGCGAGACGGATTGGTGATCCGCGACGATGTCGTTCTCGTCGGTACGCCCGAACTTCACCTCCGTGCGCATGAGGTAGAACTCTTTGCCGCGGAACGGTCCGGCGAGGCCGACGAGGCGGGGCATCTGGGACCGCTCGAGGTCGCGGACTTCCACCTGCGGCGCGGCCTTGCCGATGTCGGATACCCGGATGATCGCCGTGGCCCCTCCGGCGGACGGATTCGGAGTCATGAGGGGCGGCGCAGGCTTTTCGGCGCGCGGCACCGTCTTCTCCATCGGCTCCGGGATGGCCAGGGCGGGACTGGTCACGGGCTGGGGCGGCAGGGTGGCCGGGCGCGCCGCCTTCACCGCGCCGGGAGGAATCGTCGGGGGACGCGCGGATCCGGCCGCAGGCGTCATGGTGGGCGCGTCGATCTTTCCCTGGATCCCGAGATCGTAGTCGCCGATCTCGACCAGGTCGCCTTCCTTGATCCGCGTGCGGCCGGTGATCTTCTCGCCGTTCACCCGGACGCCGTTGTACGACCCCAGGTCCTCGATCAGGACGTTCCCGTTCTCCTTCACCAGGCGGGCGTGGCGACGCGAAACATTGCGTTCCGTCAGGCGAATCGTGTTTCCGTCCTGTCGCCCGATCGTGATCTCGTCGCGAACCAGCTGGACGACGGTCTTTCGACCCTCGTCGTCCTCGATGATGAGCTTCATCACGCTCCTCGGATCCGGGCGGGGGCCTGCCGCCTCGGCCCCATCGTGAGCATCCTAAAGCAAATGGCAGCGTGGACGGAAGAAGCCACTCTTCCACAACCGGCGGCCGATCCTGCCGTTTTGCGCCCGGCCGCGCCCGAGGCGTTCGCCATCGGCGGTGTTCCGTGGGTGACAATCAGCCTGCTGCTCGCCGCCGTCTGCATCCTCTTCGCCGCGGCAGGGTGGCGATCGGGCGTCGCACTCCCTTCGCTGCTGCTGTACGGCGCCAAGGCGACCCCGCTGATCCTCGACCGGGGAGAGACGTGGCGCCTGTTCGCCGCGAATCTGCTGCACAAGGATCCGCTGCATCTCGCCTTCAATGCTTTCGCGCTCTGGAACGTCGGCGGCGCTCTCGAGCGCGCGGTGCGGCCCGCCGATTACCTGGCGCTGCTCATCTTCACCGCCTTGGGGACGACGCTGGTCTCCGCCATCGGCGCGGACTCGATCTCCCTCGGCGCGTCCGGAATGGCGTTCGGCGTGCTCGGCGCCTCCGCCACCTTCGGCTGGCGGCGCGGCGTCCGCGGAACGCTGCGATCCTACTTCGGCCTGCGGATCGTGCCTTGGCTCCTGGCGCTCTTCGCCGCGGGCCTGGGATCCGCGGGCGTGGACAACTGGGGCCATGGCGGAGGGCTGTTCACCGGCGCGCTTTTCGGCTGCTTCCTGAGC
>Ga0209803_1002728_pt1 | contig 10942 bp, 5 predicted proteins | sample GraSoiAngelo_138_FD_185895 | JGI IMG/M metagenome (GOLD analysis project Ga0209803, IMG submission 185895) | Grasslands soil microbial communities from the Angelo Coastal Reserve, California, USA - 14_0929_09_40cm (SPAdes) (version 2) | ecosystem: Environmental > Terrestrial > Soil > Grasslands ... | reverse complement strand
CCTGTTTGTGGCGCGGCGGATAGCTCCGTCGCAACTCCTGTACAACCTCGGGGTAAGTAAACCAGGTGGGAATGTCACGGCCTTCGTTGAGCCGCTGTCGCAGTTCAGTCCCGGAAATGTTCAGCACCCGAGATCCCTTGGTCACTTCATTGTCAGGAACATACTTGTCCTCATCTTCCAGGTAGACCATCATGTTGAACTGCACCATGCTGACGCCAATGTCAGCTTCGTGCCTCTTGAACAACTCCTGGGCTTCGTAGGGTCCGTAGAACGGTTTGCCATTCGTGTCATTGCCCGGGCCGGCGTGATCACGTCCTACGATGAAATGCGTGCAGCCGTGGTTCTTGCGGATCAGCGCATGCCAGATAGCCTCGCGAGGTCCTCCCATGCGCATGGCCAGCGGGAGGAGCGAGAGCTTTACGGTTCCGGAAGGGAATTTCGAGAGTAGCAACTGATAACAGCGAACGCGTGTGAAATAGTCCACATCTCCCGGCTTAGTCATGCCGACTGACGGATGAATTAGCAGATTGGCTTCCACTTGCTTGGCCGCGCGAAATGTCAGTTCGACGTGGGCGCGATGCATAGGATTGCGCGTCTGAAATGCAACCACACGACGCCAGCCAAGGCGGGCGAACTCTGCTCTCAACTCTGCTGGAGCGAGCCGCAAGGACCTGAAATCGTAATGAGCGCCCGGCTGAACGCCTTCTATCCGGCCTCCCACATACCATGGATGCGCCTTGTTGAGCAGATAATCGACGCCGGGATGGGCATGGCTCGTGCTTCGGAATACAGATTCCGCCTCCTCCTTTTTATCTGGCTGCCAGACTTCCTCAACATGTAGGACGGCGAGCATCACCCCTTCGGCATCGCGTAACGCAATCTTGCTGCTACCCGGCTTCAGGGACTTGGCAAACTGTTCGGGGATATCCAGAGTGATTGGCATCGGCCACAACACGCCGCTGGCCAGGCGCATCTTGTGGCATACGCCTTCATAATCCGCCCGCGTCATGAACCCGCGCAGCGGGGAGAATCCTCCGCTCATCAGCAGCTCCAGATCGCAAACTTGGCGAGCAGTAAGGTCCCATGACGGCCATTCGCGTGAATGTGCCTTGAGTTCGTTGATTCGTTCGGGTTGTGCAATCAGTTCGGCGAGTTCACCGCCATGTGGTGGAATAAGATGAGTGGTAGTTGAAGCGGTCAAATCCGTGAACCTCCCAGGTTCTTTGGTTTGTACTTTTCACAACTATGCGTTCCAGACGGCGCGACTGCGATTGGTGCCTGCACTTTGCGGCCAGGGAAGGAACACACACGAAATCAAGTCTCCCCGCTGGGGTTTATCGCGAAGAAGGCATCAACAATATGGGACAGCATTTACGAACGCGCCAGCGCCGGCTTCTCCGCCGGCGCGTCCTTAGAGCAGCTCAATTCGTAACCCAGACTTCGCATGATGTCTCCCCATTCGCTTTCGATCTGCTGGACTGACCTCGGTGGCAGCTCAGATCGCCAGGCGCCCGAGCTAGCTGTGCGCACGAATGGCTTGTCCTGCCGGGACTCCTTCGTCAACCTCCAGGACTGCGCCTGCTGATCTTCCAATCGCCGCATTTGCACGGCCGAGCTCAGCTCGACGGCCCGTGCCACCGCTTCTGGCGCTGCTCCCACTTCGAGCAGTCGCGCCATCCGGCCTAACTCCCGTCCGGGGTCGGCCAGCATGTCTTCAAAGCGCAAGAGAACGAATCCAGACTTATTCTGTCGCGTCGCTTGCCAACTGCTGACGTGCTCATCCCAGGTGCCGAAGTCGTCGAGGAACTCTCCCTTCATAAAGCGTGGCACGTATTCCTCGATTGGGTAAGTATCGGGAATATTTCTCCGCTTAATACTGTAATGATACATGGAGGTTGCGACGTCCCTCGGATCGCGCACAATGTAGACCACCCGTTTATAGCGGTGGTCGAAGTATTCATGACTTTTCAGAATGCGGGGGCGCGGAAGACGTCGAAGAACCTTATCCGGAAAAAAGTAAATCTCCGGAATGCGGGATTCAATGTTGGCAAAGGTTATAGGGTCTTCCTGATCGAGCAGATTGCCAATGAGAAAACGTGTCCAAGTATTTCCCGAGCGCGGGTATGAAACCAGGAAAACATCATCGGGGAATACTGTCAGTCGCCGGCCCGCGGGGACTTGCCCCATCAAAATCCGGCGACCGTACTTCAAATATTTCCAAAGGTCGGACATTGTCTCCAGTTCACTCGCGAATCAGCGACCGCTAGTCAGCGTCATGCCCGCCCGATTCATTCAATAATGCACTGGCGTAGAACCAACTGCCGAAGCGGTTTCACGAGCAGGGAAAACGCTCTGCGCCAGATTTCTGACGCATTGCATCAACATGGCATAGCATTGCCGGGTTGTTTTCTCGTCGCCGTAGTATGGATCCGCGATCTCGCGATTGCGCTGCTTTCCTTCGGCAAAGGCGCTGAGCATATGAATTTTGTTCTTCGCGTCAGGATAGACCACGCATAGTTCAGCAAGGTTCTCAAAATCCATGGCAAAGATAAGATCCGAGGATGCAACCATCTCGGGAGTGAGCAACTGCGCCCGATGATTGTCCAGCGGAATACCAATCTCGCGCGATACTTTTAGTGCCAAAGGGTGCGCCTCGCGGCCCGCAAGCGCATGCAGTCCAGCTGATTGGACACCGACGCCGTTAACCCCTTGCTCGGCGAGCACTCGTTTCAGCATTGCTTCCGCCATTGGGCTGCGCATGATATTTCCATAGCAGACGAACAGCGCTGACCGCATGCTGCCAGGAATGGCCTGGCTATATTTCCGATTCGTGCCCAGCGCATCAGCGGTCCGTAGCCTCGCGTAGGTAGAGCGCGCCTCCGGTCGCAGGCGTAAGTAGATTTTCGCATACCTGCTGGTGCCACCCCGAGTAAGTTTCCGCAGCAACCAGTTGACTGCTGCGGTGAGATGTTCAAATATCGAGGCGGCCAGCTCAGAGAAGAACGGCTCCGGATCAGACCATGACCACAATGCCTCGCGAATCGGGGGTAAGAAATCTATCGGAATCTGAACGAGTTCGCGGATCCGTGAAGTGTGACGGACAATTTTTCCGCTGGATCTTGCCATGATGCTGTAAAGGCGATCCAGATATCCGGGCGTCCAACGCCAGCGCATGCCGATGGCGTACTCACCAGACACATGCGGCTGTTCGCCATGCAGAATCTGCCAATGATAAAGAGGAAAGTCTACGCCGGCGAGGATGGGAAGCGATGATGTCCCCCAATAGCGTCCATTCACTTCCATGAAGAAGCAGCTTCCAGTCTCCCGGTCGACACGGAATTCCACCATCGCAGGACCTTCCCACTCGAGAGCGCGTAGCAATTTCAATGACGCTTCCGCCAGCGCGGGATCGAGGGTCTCGGCGATCGCAATCACTGCGACTCCCCCGGTGGCGGGAGTTTCCTTCAATCGGCGGTGCTGGAATGCCGCCGCACATTCGCCTTTGTGCAGCAGCATCTCTACTCCGACGCCAACGCCGGGACAGTACTCCTGCAGCAAGACCGGCCCCGGATCATTCATTCGCAGCGCTTCCGACAACATTTCCAGGGTAGGGAAGCAGCGCACCCGGAAAACCTGCGCGCCTTTTTGCCCAGGCTTGGCTACAACTGGAAAACGAAGCTGCGCGGCCACCTGCTCCAGTTCCGTGACATTCGCGAGGGTGCAGGTGAACGGAACCTTGATTCCACATTTTTGCGCTGCCTCCAGAGTAAGAGCTTTGTTTAGCACGCGCTCGACGATGGCAGTCGGCGGACAGCCAACATGCAGAAGTGGAGAGAGCTGGTCGTAGTGCTCAGCTAATGCCGACAATGCGGGATCGCCAGCCGCCAGCACCGTGTCGAATCCTCGCTCGCGGACCAAGGCCAGCAGTGAATCCAGAAATTTCGCTGGATGGAGATCTTTCCGCGGCAGGCGATGGAAGGAGCGAATGGCGCGCGAGCGCAGCTTCGGCTCGGTCGCGAAAAAAGAAGCAACTTCTACCGGAATTCCGTGGCGATGCAGCGAACGTGCGACGGCCACAGATATGCGCGGGGCAGCGCCCAAAATCAGCACCGGCCGGTATTTCGAATTGCTTGCCATCAAATTTGCGGAGCGCGACTTTCCTACGCTTCCTCCTGCTGATAGGTCTCCACCAGTGCCATGGCAGTTTCTCTGGCGGTCTCTTCATCGTGAATGCCTTCCACCTGCCATGCCTTGCGTGTCCAAATGGCCCAGATCAGCCCTATGGCATACACGCTCGAACCGACCAGAAGTTGAGTTACCAACTCGAGATAGTTGTGGGCGATGAACCAATGCCGCATCAACAACAGAACCGCGATGAGCGGCATCGTGAGCGCTAGCGGTAGCACAAACGCCTGGCGTACGTAGGTGCGCACCCGCAGACCTAATACGCGGCAAAGATGCCGAGGTAAGAACCATAGAGTCGTGCAAGTGAGGGGGATCGCGGTACCCACGGCATCGCCCAGAATTCCGAATCGCCGGACCAAAATTATGCTGAGTATCAGGTTTGCAACGCCCTCCATCAAAGTCACTACCGCGAGGGTTTTGTGTTTGGCCATGCCAAACAATGTGCGAGCGGAGGCTGCTTGCGCCAGCATGAAAGTTGAGGGGATCAGCAGCACCAGCAGCACGGGATAGCTCGTCGCTACGTAACGGCGGCCGACCCAGGCTTCGATCACCGACTTGCCGAGAATTGCCAGGATCGCGGCGATGGGAAAAATGATCAGCGCGCAGGCGCGATTACCGGCGACGAAAATCTTTCGCAGGCGATCCATGTCGCCGGTTGCGTCCGACTGGCTGGACATGGGAACAAAGATTTGCGCCAGGCTACTGATGACCTCTCCGGCATAATCCACCAGGCGCGATCCGATGGCGAAATAGGTGATCGCAGCGGAGGAGACAAACGTTCCTATGACCACGGCGTCGGTCTTGAAGCGGAGGCGCCCGGCCAGAATGATCATAAATGTTGCCCCGCTGTAATTCGCGATTCGCCGTAGGCTGCTGCGATCAACGTATCTCGGGCTGAAGCGCAGAGGCACTAAATGGAGGACAACCGTCGCATTCACCAACGCAGCTAACAGGGGCAACGAAACCGTAATGATTGCTACGGTCAGCAATCCGTGACCATGCCGCAGAGCTAGCACGATCAGCAAAGCACGCAGCAAAGTCGAAGAGATGCTGGTAAAGTTCAGAAGATAAAATCGCTGCAAGCCTTCGAGAATTCCGCCAAAGACGCCCAACGGAAAACCCAGCGACACGGCAGTTCCTACCATCAGAAAGAGTGATCGCGCCGTGCTCAGGAAATTCGTGGAAATTTTGAAAATGGGGGCCACGTAAAACGCGCCGCCAAATGTCACGAGCAAAGCCAGTATTCCCACCGTGCCGTAGCTTGCCATGGCGGTGTTGATCAGCCGGTTTAGTTCTTCATAGTTATTTGTGGCGGAGTACTTTGCGACATAACGAACGATCGAAGAACGAATTCCCAGGTCGAAGAGCCCGTAATAACCAGTGATGGAAAAAATCAGAACCCAGAGGCCGAAAGCCTCGTCTCCCAAACGATGAAGAATGTAAGGCGAGAGAAGGATCCCGACCAGAATGTTCACGCCGAGAGCGCACCAACTGGAGCCAACGTTCTTCAGGATTTCAACTTTGTCCAACTTCTTCATGAATTTGTATTTTTGGCGACGACTTAACCCGATGATGAGGAGATCAGAGACGCTTCGGGCGGCTGAAACTCAGATTCCGCAGTCCGCTTGTCCAACCTCCTCATACAGGCCTCGAGCTGCTCCCCCAGCGGGTGCACGTACGGTTCACGCAATATTTCTTCGTGATCAAACTCAATTTCGTGGATCTCCACTCCGCTCTGGCTGCGCTGGCCCCAACCCATCTGGGGATCATCGACGTAATAAAAAGGCTGTTTCGGCCGCTTGAACAGGACCACAGGAGCCCGGAAGCGGCATGGGGTGAAATCCGCAGGCCAATACGCGCTGTACCATTCATTTCTGCCCCGAGACTCACCTGTCAACATTCCCCATCGGGTACCGACGGCGCGCTTGCAAGTCTCCCATTGCTGCGAGAGATTCATGTTCTTGAACTCCCTCAAGCGCTGGCGAAAATACTCAATCCGCCACAGCCACACTCGCTGACTATGCTGAAGCACCCAGGTGTCGAAGACGGCGAATAGGCTGACCACCTGTCCTTGTGCTTCCAGATCGCAAACCAACCTTTCGGCGATCTGGACTCCCTCACACATGCCGCCCAAACAGTATGGACCTTCCGGCTGCACCGCGCGCATGGCGGCGATGTATTCCTGAGACAGCAAACGCAGATCTTCTTTGGTGAACGGCCTGCCCACGACAATCGGGGCGTGGCCCTGAAGCTTATAAACTGGTCGATCTGGCCCCATATGGCGGGCCAGCAGACCAAAGCCGAGCGTTTCCACACCGGGGGAGGCAACCGCGAAGAACGGTAATCCATCGCCGCCACTCTGGATCTCCATTACCACCGGGTCAGGATTAGCCTCGCCGCCCTCGCGAATCAATTGGGCTAGCGACTCCACTGTGGCTCCGCGGAACAACACCGAGAGAGGGATCTGCCGCCCGGTAATTTTCTCCACTTCAGAGAGCAGCCGTGCCGCCAGCAAGGAATGGCCACCAAGATCGAAGAAGTTATCAGTTACGCTGATATTCGGAATCCCCAACACCTTTCGCCAGGTTTTGACCAGCATAACCTCCAACTGGTCGCGTGGGGCGATCGAAGCCCCGCTCTCAATCTGTGACCAATCTGGAGCGGGAAGAGCTCGGCGGTTGATTTTTCCGTTAGGCGTAAGAGGGAGCGCGTCCATCTTCACGAATGCGCTGGGAATCATATATTCGGGCAGGCTTTCCTTCAGGAAACCGCGCAGACTAGCGCTAGGTGTCTCTTTGCCTTGAACAAAGGAGAGGTACGCAACCAGGCGCTTGTCTCCCGGTTTATCTTCGCGCGCCACTACGACGGCTGTTTGCACGGCAGAGTGTCTCGCCAGCACAGTTTCGATCTCGCCCAGTTCAATGCGGAACCCGCGGATCTTTACCTGATTATCGACGCGACCGAGATACTGAATATTTCCATCCGGCAGGAAGCGTGCCAGATCGCCCGTCCGATACATACGGGCACGAGGATTGGAGGTGAAGGGATTAGAAACAAAGCGCTCGGCCGTGAGGTCCGGGCGACCAAAGTAGCCGCGCGCCAAGCCTTCCCCAGCGAGGTACAATTCACCGGGAACGCCGATTGGAGTTGGCCTCGCGTTTGCGTCCAGAATGTAAACCTGCGTGTTTGCCAATGGACGACCGATCGTGACTTCGCCTGCTCGCGGAACCAGAGTGTAAGTCGAGTAAGTTGTATCCTCGGTTGGACCGTACAGGTTGTAAAGCTTTCGCACCCGCGTGCTGTCATAGATCTGTTGTGCCAGGCTAGTGGGAAGCGCTTCTCCTGCCAGATTCACTACCTGCACGGATGCCGGGACAGCCTTCATCCGAACCAGCTCCGCAATAGCCGAAGGAACAGTGTTAATCAGCGTAACCTCGTCCGGATTGGGCAGCTTGGGCAGGAACAAAGCGTTCTCGGTCATGATCACCTTACCGCCCATGCTGAGTGGTACGAACATTTCGAACACGGAGAGGTCGAAGCATATGGAAGTCGAGAACAACGTGCCAGCAACCTCCTCGGGCGTGAAAACGCTCTGTGCCCACTGAATGAAGGTCGCAGCGCTGCGGTGCTCGAGAGCGACTCCCTTCGGCCTACCAGTGGATCCGGAAGTAAATAGCACATAAGCCAGGTTCTCAGGTTTCGTGTTACGAGCTGGATTCTCGCCGGATTCCTGGGAAATGTCCGGCCAATCGGCATCAATGGACACAGTGGTCGCCGTACTTTGAGGAAGCAGATCGATCAACCGCTGCTGCGTAATCAAAACGGGAGCTTTCGCATCTTCCAGAATAGCCGCCAAACGCTGCAAGGGATACGCAGGATCGAGCGGCACATACGCGCCACCCGCCTTCAGAATGCCGAGGATCCCAACTAGCATTTCAGGCGTACGCTCCAAACAGATGCCAACCAATACTTCGGGGCCAACCCCGCGCCTCCGCAAGTAGTGAGCCAAAAGATTTGCACGCGTGTTCAGTTCCGCGTATGTAAGGTGATCGCCCTTGCAAATTAGGGCAATTGCTTCCGGAGTCCGTTTCGCCTGCGCCTCAAGGAAGTCATGAACGCAAAGGTCGTGCCGGTAATTGGCAGCAGTCTCATTGAACTCCAGCAGGATCTTGCGCTGTTCCGCTTCTCCCAGCAGCGGCAACTCAGAGATGCGCCTCTCAGGATCGGCCGAGATTTCTTCCAGCAGCTTGCAGTAAGCCTCCATCATCCGACTGATGGTTGCAGACTCGAAAAGATCGGGGTTGTAGCTGAAAGAGCACTCGAGGCTGTCACTCCTTTGCAGTAGATCGGCCGTCAAATCAAATTTCTCGTTAGCGTTCTCCGCCTGGAGGCGCTTGACCGTTAAGTTGGGCATCCGCCATGAGTGCGGCGGAACATTTCGCACGTTGAACATGATTTGGAAAAACGGATTGCGGCTCAGGTCGCGCTCAGGATTGAGTTCGTCAACCAGATGTTCGAAAGGAAGATCTTGGCGTGCATGGGTAGCTTCGACTGTCGCATGCACCTGACGCAGAAGAGTCGATACGCCAGGGTCACCTGAAACATTGGTGCGCAGCACCAACGTATTCGCGAACAAGCCGATGGCATTTTGCATTTCCGGACTGGTGCGTCCAGAAACTTCCGTGCCCACCACCAGATCATCCTGCGCGCTGTACCGACACAGCAGAATGTTGAAGGCTGTAAGTAGTATGGTGAACAGAGTGACCTGCTGGCTGCGACTCAGATCCTGCAAACGTTTATACAGTGTTGACGAGATCTGCACAGTGGAAGTGTTGCCGCGGAAGCCCTGCACAGGCGGGCGCGAGTGGTCTGTTGGCAGGTCCACGCTCGATGGTGCTCCCGCCAGTTGTTGTTTCCAATAAGCAATCTGCGATTGCAGCTCGTCACTAAACAATCCTTCCCTCTGAGCGCTCGCGAACCCAAGGTATCCAAGCGATGCTTCGTCAAGATGCCAGGGCTCACCTAGAAGCCTGGCGGAATAACAATCCGCGATTTCCTCAAACAAGATCTCCAGCGACCGTTCATCGCAAATAATCCGGTGAACAACCAACAGCAGAATATGTTCTGACGGAGAGAGCCGGAGGATCCGTAGCCGAAACAACGGGCCGCGGCTCAAATCGAAAGGCTTGCCACCTTCTTCAGACATCAGTTGCGAAACACGACTATCCCTTGTTCCCGCGGGAATATCGCTGAGGTCGAATGATGTCGCGCCAACTGCGTGGCGCGGAAGAATCACCTGCACCGGTGCGTCGCCCTCGACGTGGAATTCAGCGCGGAGAATTTCGTGGCACCCGGCTATTTCATCCAGCGCACTCTGCAGTGCATCTGGGTCGAGCGGCCCGTCCAGCCGTACGGCGAACGCAAGGTTGTAAACTCCATTGCCGGGCTCTAGACGATCCAATACCCACAGCCGCTGCTGGGCAAATGAAAGCGGGAACGAGCGGCGCTCAGTCTCACGGGTTGACACGCGTTGGGCCTGATTCCGGCGCTGTGCCGTCGGATCTGTCTGTGATGCTTGGGCTATGGATCGCCGCCGCAAATCCTGCATTTCGTCTGCCAAGGCGAATTTGGGGAGCATGTAATTTCGTCATACGCACGTTTGTAATCTGCTGATATTGCGCGACTTACATTTCAATTGAGGTGGGGCCGCCAGCTTGTCCTCCAATTGCGCAAGAAGTTGCAGATTTGAGCCAAGCCGTCTCGCTTCGATGCAAGCGAATTCGCCACCGCAGAAGATTATAGTCGAGAGTTGATGGCTCCGGTGTGGCAGGCTAGACGGGCTTCTCAAAACTGCTTTGACGGCGCGCAGGCTCGGAATACAAACTGATCCGCTACCTTGGATTAGATCCATATGGCGACATTGTCTTCAAAAGCGGCTCTGCAAGCGAGTATTATAGAGCCTTGGCGCGGTCGCCTATTAAGGAGCATTTTCCATATGAAGCGATTTTCTGTGATTTGCTTAGGGCTGGGAATAGCGGTTCTCGCCGGGTTCGCTCAGAACCCAAGACCAGCTACCGGCCACCGCACTAAAGCAAGGCCGATGCCCTCGATCAAGGCCACAGGTCCCCGCCATGCGCTTATAGCGCCAGATCCCAAGCCGGGCACAAAAACGGGTGTCGATGACCAACTTAACAAGCTCGAGCGCGACACCGCTAAATCGGCAGGGACGAAGAGCAAAGACCAGAGCAACAAAACGGCGCATGCTGGAGCGCCGAAGTCGAACGACACACGTGCAGCCCGGAAGGCGTTGAATTTTAGTCACCAGACGCCTCCCGGTGTTTCGAAGGCAAACCAAGGCAGCCAGCCATCATCCCGCAACACGTCCGGTCTACGGCGGCGGGTTAGCCCCGGCGCTCGTTAGGCTGCCTAGTTTCGCTGGCTGCCAATTTCTGGCTTCGTTCCTCGATCTGTGCAGATTGCGACGTAGATTCGACGGCTTTCACCGGCTCCTTGATGGAATATTTCAGCAAGCACCACAAGGCCCGTACGCCATCTTTCCATCCAATCTTCTTTCCTTCTTCATAGGTGCGGCCCCAGTAACTGATTCCGACCTCGTAAATCCGCAGCCTACGTTTAGCGACTTTGACCGTGATTTCCGGCTCGAACCCAAAGCGATTTTCTTCGATCGGGATGGACTGAATCACCTCGCGGCGAAATGCCTTATAACAGGTCTCCATATCACTGAGGTTGATGTTAG
>Ga0209803_1002724_pt1 | contig 10950 bp, 9 predicted proteins | sample GraSoiAngelo_138_FD_185895 | JGI IMG/M metagenome (GOLD analysis project Ga0209803, IMG submission 185895) | Grasslands soil microbial communities from the Angelo Coastal Reserve, California, USA - 14_0929_09_40cm (SPAdes) (version 2) | ecosystem: Environmental > Terrestrial > Soil > Grasslands ... | reverse complement strand
ACCTGAGACCCCAATGGCTCGTTCATGCCTCGCGCGGGCTGCTGCGCGGGCCGGGCCTCAGCACTTGGGATTTTTCACTGAACAAAGATACGGTAATGCCGTTTTACGGCGAAGTGCCCTTCGCTTGGTTTCCTAAACACTTGGCGACTATTACTAATCCGCCGACTCACATCCGCATCGGCATCCAAGATCGTCGTTCAGGTCGCGACTGGGGAAAGCACGAATGATCCGGACGTGTCTGCTTGCCCATGATCGGTTTCACCGTCTCACGGACTTGGGGACCTCGGGAACCTTGCTTGAAACGTCTATCAGGGGAGTGTATTATTCCGGGACATTTTCGGGAATCAGCCCGTATGCTCGATATCTCTTCACACGACATTGTGCTGGTCGGCGGTGGCGGCGCCGGCTTGCGTGCCGCCATTGCTATTTCCGAAAGGGATCCGAAACTCAGTGTGGCGGTCGTTTCAAAGGTGTACCCGATGCGAAGTCACACAGTGGCGGCCGAGGGAGGAGCGGCCGGAGTTTATCTTCCGGACGACAGTCTGGACGAGCATGCTTACGACACGATTTCCGGCGGCGATTGGCTGTGCGATCAGGACGCGGTGGAGGCTTTCGTAAAAGAGGCTCCGCTAGAGTTGATGCGGCTGGAACATTGGGGCTGTCCCTGGAGCCGGGAACCCAATGGACGCATCGCCGTACGGCCTTTTGGTGGAATGAAAAAGACACGGACGTGGTTTGCGGCCGACAAGACCGGCTTCCACATGCTCCACACGCTTTTTCAAACGTCACTCAAATATGACGCTGTCACTCGGTATGACGAGTACTTTGTCACCAGACTGCTGGTGGACGACGGTCGCGTGCAGGGCGTAGTGGCGTTAGAGTTGACTACCGGAAAGGTTCAGGCGATCACCGCTAAGGCAGTCATTTTGTGCACGGGCGGCTGTGGCCGTGTGTTCCGCTTCACGACCAACGCGGCCATCAGTAACGGCGATGGCATGGCGCTGGCCTATCGAGCGGGCGCTCCTTTGAAGGACATGGAGTTTGTTCAATATCATCCCACGGGTCTCCCGTTTACCGGGATTCTCATTACCGAGGCAGCCCGAGCTGAAGGAGGTTACTTACTGAACAAGGACGGCTATCGGTACCTGCAGGACTACGACCTCGGCAAGCCGGAACCGACGCCGGTCTTGCGCAGCATGGAGCTGGGTCCGCGTGATCGCCTGTCGCAAGCGTTTGTTCAAGAACAGGCGAAGGGCCGCACCGTGGAGGGACCGTACGGTGCAGTGGTGAATCTCGACCTTCGACACTTGGGAGGGAAGACGATCAACACGAAGCTCCCCTTTGTCCGCGAGCTGTGTCTCAAATATGAGCACATCGATCCCGTCACGCAGTTAATTCCGGTCCGCCCCGTGGTTCACTACATGATGGGCGGCGTTCATACGGACTTGAACGGGGCCACACCGCTGGGGGGCTTGTACGCGGCAGGCGAGGTCGCCTGTGTCAGCATCAACGGAGCGAACCGGCTGGGTTCGAATTCTCTGCCGGAGCTGCTCGTGTTCGGCGCTAGAGCCGGGGGTGCGGCTTCGGCTTATGCGGCAGAACAAAAACCCCCGGGGCGCCAGCTTCTGGCCCAGGCGCTGGACGAAGAGGCGCGGCTCCAGGGACAGTTTCTTCACAAGAGGGGAGGCCGGGAGCCGATCGCGGACCTGCGCGAGGAGATGCAGAAGATCATGGAACAATGTGCCGGCATTTACCGTTCGGGTGAATTGCTGGCCGGAGCGGTTGGCAAACTCCAACAGCTCCAGGACCGGTTCCGCGACATCCGTCTGGACGATCGAGGCCATGTGTTCAATACGGAGCTGATTTCCGCGCTGGAGTTATCGTGCATGCTGGATGTGGCCGAAACGATGGTGCACTGCGCCATGGAGCGAAGAGAATCACGGGGAGCCCACCAGCGAACGGACTATCCGCATCGCAACGATGAGAAGTTTCTCGCGCACTCACTGGCGTACTGCGGTCCGGACGGCCGGCCCAGGGTGGAATACTCGCCCGTGACCATTACTCGCTGGCCCCCGGGCGAGCGAGTCTACGGAAGGTGAACGCGTATGGCGAACAGGATCACGCTCGAAGTCACAAGGTATAATCCGGCGCATGATGAGAAACCTCGGCCCGACACCTACGAGGTCCCGCTCCGAAAAGAATGGGTGGTGCTCGACGCGCTGAATTACATCAAAGACCACCTCGACGGGTCGCTGTCGTTTCGCTGGTCTTGCCGCATGGGAGTCTGCGGGAGCTGCGGAATGATGGTCAACGGAGTTCCCAAATTGACCTGCGCCACGTTCCTTTCGGACTATGCTCCGGGCCCCGTGCGCGTGGAGCCCATGAGTCACTTCCCCGTGCTCCGCGACCTGGTGGTCGACACCTCGGATTTCCTGGTGAAGCTCGCGAAGTCGAAACCGTGGATCATTCGGAAGGTAGAAAAACCCTTGGACGAGGAATACTTCCAAACCCCGGAGCAAATGGACGCGTATAAGCAGTTCAGCATGTGCATTAATTGCATGCTGTGTTACGCGGCCTGTCCGGTTTACGGATTGGACCCCCTGTTTAGTGGACCCGCCGCGATTGCCCTGGCTCAGCGGTACAACCTGGACTCCCGGGACCAGGGGGCCAGTGACCGCCTCGATATCCTGTCCCATCACGAAGGAATTTGGGGATGCACGTTTGTTGGCGAGTGCACGCAGGTTTGTCCTAAGAATGTGGACCCGGCCGCCGCCATTCAGCAGTACAAGCTAACGGCCACCATGGAATGGCTGAAAGCCTTGGTGCTGCCGCGAGGAGCGGAGTAGCCGATGAACAATCCAACCGAGTATCTGCCCCGGTCGTACCACACTCGCGTCTCGACTTATTGGTGGCTGGCCCGTTGGGCGTATGTGAAATTCATCCTTAGGGAAGCGAGCAGTGTCTTCGTGGCCTGGATCGTGGTAGTAACGCTGCTCCAGATCCGGGCTCTAACGCGTGGACCGGCAGACTACGCGGAACTACAGAACTCGTTGCGGAGTCCACTTCTTTTGACGCTGAACGCGGTGAGCCTTGCTTTCGTCATCTTCCACGCCGTGACTTGGTTTAATCTGGCCCCGAAAGCGATGGTCATCCGGTTGCGCGGGAAACGCCTTTCTAGCTTGGCCATCGCGGCACCGAACTACGTCGCCTGGGTGGTTATATCCGCCGCCATAGCTTGGATCCTTCTGCGAGGGTAAATGCACAAAAGATCGAACGAGCCGTTTTTGTGGATGCTTTTCAGCGCAGGCGGCGTGGTTTCGGCGATGCTGATGCCGATCCACGTGTTGCTGTTCGGGCTGGCGTTTCCCCTGGGATGGCTGGACGCACCAAGCTATGAACACCTCCTCGCCCTGGTCCGGCATCCGCTCACTCGAGTATATCTGTTCATCCTTTGCTCTCTTCCGCTGTTCCACTGGGCTCACCGGTTCCGGTTTACACTCTACGACGGTTTGCAGATCAAGCACCTCAACGAACTGATCAACACTTTCTGCTACGGCGGAGCGACTCTGGGAACCGCGGTGGCTGCTTACCTCCTATGGAGGATACCCTAGGGCTCGGGACGCGCCCCGTTCCCTCCGCCAATTCAGCGGTTGTATACTGCCTCGATGAAAGGAGAAGTCATGCCAAAGTACGTGATCGAACGTAATATGCCTGGCGCAGGTGCTTTGTCGCGCGACGAACTCGCGGCCATTTCTGACAGGTCTTGCCGTGCGCTTGAGGAGATTGGTACGGAGATCCAGTGGCTGGAAAGCTTCGTCACCGCCGATAAAGTCTACAGCGTTTATATCGCGCGCGATCAACGATTGATTCGCGAGCACGCCTATCTGAGCGGTTTTCCTGCGGATACCATCTGCGAGGTTAAGGCGGTCATTGATCCTTCAACCGCCCGCGAGGCGCGCTGGACCAAAGAACACGACGTGTCGAAAGAGTCGGGGATCTATTAGCCCGCACCCAGAGTTTCTTGTGTGAGCGTGCGTCCATTCCAAATTCGAGTTGCCAATCCGCGAGACATGGATCAGCTTTGCGCGCTCGCCAGTCTCCTCGAGAACATTCGCGCTGATGGAACTGCAGAAGATGCCCGCCGCGTCTTCGAGCACATCATGAATTCCGCCGATCTGGGGCTCATTGTCGTGGCCGAAACCAACGGAACGCTGTGGGGATATGCCTACGCATCCTACGAATGGCGCACTGAGTTCCGCGGTGAAACGATGGATATCGTCGCGTTGTTTGTGTCACCACAATGGAGAAGCAAAGGCGTGGGCGGCAGCCTTATCGCGTCTCTTCTCGAAAATGCCCGCCAGCGCGGTATCCGCCGCGTCAGTGCCGAGGTCCATCCTGGCAATTCAGCTATCGAGCGCACGCTGGAGGCGAGTGGATTCGAGCCTGAGCGAAGGACACTTTGGGGTCTTCGGCTTTAGAGAACATCGACAATGACGCGGAAGAGTTCCGGTCTCGGGGGTGACGCACGGAATCGCGCTTAACCCAAACCACAAAAAAGTGATCGTCGCCGACATGCGCCTGAATGCGAACGTTCCGCCGTGTTACCAGTCTTCTTTTTCAAAGCGCATGCCTTGCCTGGCGGCGATGTAATTGATGTCGGCCATAAGGGAAGCATTGCCGCATGTGAGTACCACCGTGCGCTCAGGATTTAGCCGCTTTTGCAGTTCGCTTCGCAGAATACATCCGGGAAGCACTGGCCGAACAGCACTGTCGAGTTCGGCCCTCGCTTTGGAGATATCCACCTGGCTGAACCGGGCCTGCTCCAGATACTCCTCCTCTTTCAAGGGCATATCGAAGATGTGGCGGAACAGGTTATTTGCGCGCCCTCGGCCTATGTTGGTATCTGTAAGGTCACGCACGGTGGGGCGGCTCACCGAGGGTACGTAGACGAAGTCGAAACGTTGAGCGCTCTCGATGGCCCGCAGTTCCTCGTGGAAGGCTAACTCCTCGAACGTTCGGTTTGTGTGTATCAGCGTGTACTGAGTATCATCCCTCACACCGCGGCGGGCATCAAAATGCAGTTGTTTGATCATTGACACGAAGGGAGCTAATCCTGTGCCGGTCCCCACCAATAACACGCTGCGGAAACCGTTGGCTCTCTGGTCAAGCGTGAAGCTACCCGTGATCCGGTTGACGTAAATCAACTTGTTATCCTCGGGGAAATTCAGCCTGAACAGCGCTCCGCTCAAACGGCCCTCGGTCTCTTGCTCTGTCTTTTCGAGGACGATATAAAATTGCAGATGGCCATTTTCCCGAGTCTCAGCGGGGGCGGAAGCAAGCGAATAAGAGTGAGTGACCGCGCCGAGTTTCGGATTGCCGGCTTCGTCCAGGTCGGGCAGGTAATGAATCTGCCCATCCGCGTCGCGGACTACTTTGGTTAATCTGCAGTCCTCACGGCGGAGTGCAATGTATTGGCCCGGCTTGTAATCGGGGAACCGGGTTCCAGGTTCCGGCATCATGCGGAACACCAACAGGCTCGGCGAAATCCTTCGCCACTCCGTTATGGCTCCTACCTTGAGTTCCGCCATCTTCCGGCCAACGCCTCGTCAAACAACTGCTCGAATTGCTTTGCGAACAGGATAGCGGACGCGCCCTTTTTTGTCACGTAGCCCTGTGGCTCTCGGCCCCTGATCGACCCTGGCGATCTTACTGATCCGGAGAACCTGCTGCTTCTCCGCTCAAATGCGACAATTTCTCTCGATTGCGCCCCTAATGCCGCGCCTGCTTAGCTGGTCAGCGTTTCAGTCGCCTATTGTGGGGTCCGTTTGAAACGAAAGTGGATTTTCTGTTAGCGATTGATTCGGAACGGCGTAACATGGCGTAAGAAACCCAGACGTTTAGCCATTCACCGGCCGCGCCGGAGGTAGAATCATGGGCGCTCGTGTTCGTACCGTCGAGTATTTCTATGTCATGGTCCACGATAGGCCGGGAGAGGCTTACCGTTTGCTCTCCCAGCTCGAGAGTGAACAAGTCAATCTCCTCGCCTTCAACGCCATTCCGATGGGCCCTGATCATACTCAATTAGTTCTCTTTCCGGACAACTCAGACCTGCTCACCAAGACCGCAGCTAGGACAGGACTCAGACTAACGGGGCCGCAACGTGCTCTTCTGGTCCAGGATGACGACCGCCTCGGCGCGCTGGCCGACATCCATTTCACGCTGCTTGAGGCCAACATCAATGTGTATGCCTCCATTGGGGTCACCGACGGAAGCGGCGGATACGGTTACATCTTATATATAAGACCGGAGGATTACGGAAAGGCGGCTCACGTATTGGGCGCCGTTTAGGGCATCATGCCGTGGAACTGAATCACGTTTTCTGAACCGGCGCGCTCGTGCAGGCCTCGGCCTGTCACATGCGCACCCAGATATGAATTCGGCTGCTCTGTCTGTTAACGATTGCCCATGAAATCGACGCTCATCATCATGCTGCTGTTGTGCCTGACGCTCTTCTTGCGCCTCGATTTCGGCCAAACCATTGACGGCAATTTAACGGGTTCGGTTTTGGATCCAACGGGCGCCTCTGTGCCCAATGCGACGGTCACCGTGACGAATACGGCGACAGGCGTAAAGTATTCCACCAAGACCGACGTGGACGGCTTGTACCGCCTCAACAACCTGCCGGTCGGCGACTACGATGTCACGGTCGCGGCCAGAGGGTTCGCAGACAGCGGCGTCAAAGACGTGCTGGTGGAATTGAACAAGACGGCGACTGCCAGTGTGACGGTTCAATTGCGAGGCGTGACCGCCTCCGTAGCAGTCGTGGAAGCGTCCACCACCGTGGATACGACATCCTCGCAATTGCAATCGACATTCAAACCCGAGCAGGCCGTGAATCTGCCGATCATCGAATCGAGCGGCAGTTTTTTCGGAGCTCTCAACCTGTCGCTGCTCAGCGCGGGTATCGCGAGTAACGGCGGGATCGGCCAAGGGACAGGGCCTTCAATAGGCGGCCAGCGGCCGATGAACAACAATTTCATGATCGAGGGCGTGGACAACAACAACAAAACGATTACCGGTCCGCTCGTGTATGTGCCGACAGAAGCCACGCAAGAGTTCTCGCTCCTGCAAAACCAGTTCAGCGCGGAATTCGGCCATTCCACGGGCGGCCAGTTCAATACGATCGTGAAGAGCGGCGGGAACAACATTCACGGTTCGCTGTACGAGTACTTTCAGAATCGCAAGCTGAATGCGATGGACCAGTCCTTCAAGCGGCTCGGAGAAACGCAAAATCCCCGCTTCGATCAGAACCGGATCGGCGGCAGCATCGGCGCGCCGATCGTGAACAACAAATGGTTCTACTTCGCTAACTTTGAGTACGCGCCTTTGGGCCAGGGCTCGACGGCAGCGACTCCGGTGAGAGCGCCGACCGCCGCCGGCTATGCTCTGCTGGATGCGATGCCCGCGCTGAATGCCGCCGGCACAGCCGGCGTCTCGAAAACCAACCTGGCGATTCTCGAGCAGTATGCGCGCGCGGCGCCGGCCGCGGATCGAACGACGACGGTCAACGGCGTCGCCATTCCGATCGGCATTCTGCCGATTGTCGGCGGGAACTATACCAACCAATATGCGCTTGTCGGGAGCAGCGACTACAACTTCGACGGGGGAGATCAACTCCGCGGCCGCTTCATCTACAACAAGGTCGACTCGATCGATACGACGGCCAACCTCCCGGCCTTCTGGACGAAACTTCCGAGGCGTTACTCCTTAGCAACGGTATGCTTCTACCACACGCTCTCGCCGGCATTCACCAGCGAAACAAGAATCGGATTAAACCGCTACACGCAGTTTTTCGTCGATCCGGGTTTTCAGTTTCCCGGTCTCGATCGATTCCCCAACATCACGGCTGAAACCGACCTGGGCCTGAACATCGGCCCCGATCCGAATGCGCCGCAGTCGGCGGTTCAAAACACGTATCAGGCGGTTGAGAACATGAGCTGGAGCGCCGGCCGCCACAACATCAAATTCGGTTTTGATGGCCGCCGTTCGATTTCGCCGCAGCATTTCATTCAGCGCGAACGCGGCGACTACATTTATCAAACGTTGCAGTCTTACCTTCGCGACGTCGTTCCGGAAAATCTGGCGGAGCGCGATCTCGGCGGCGCCACTCAATATTTTGGAAATAACTGGGCGACGTATCTGTACGGCCAGGATGAGTGGCATGTCACGCCGAGACTGACGCTGAACCTTGGTCTGCGGTGGGAGCGCACCACGGTTCCCGCAACCATGCAGCTGCAAACGCTCAATGCCATTTCGAGCGTGCCTGGCGTCATCAATTTCAAAGAGCCCGGCGTCAGCAACAAAAACTTTGCTCCGCGGCTCGGCCTCGCGTACTCGCCCGGCAACAAGGGAACCACTTCGATCCGAGCCGGAATCGGAATGGCCTACGACGTCATCTTTGACAATGTCGGAAGCACGGCTTACCCGCCGCAGCTCAGCGCAACTGTCGATGCCGAAAATTTTCCGACCGTGTTTACGGCGCCGTTCCTCGCAAAGGGAGGAATCGCTCCCGGCAAAATCACGTTTGGCCGCAATTTGAGCCAGGCGGACGCTCGGGCGGCGACGTCCAGCTACATCCCCGACCAGGTTCCGCCCTACTCGATCCAATGGACGCTCGGCGTACAACACCAACTGCACAAGGACTACACCGTTGAAGTGCGATACCTCGGAACGCGCAGCGTCCATTTGCTGGTACAGAATCAGATGTTGCGTTTCGCGCCCGTGCAGCCGGATCGAACGCTTCAAACCTACTTGTCAGCGCCGTCGCAAGCGACGCTGAATTCGCTGCCTTACTTTCTGGCCGGCAATACCGACACCGGGTTCTATCTGGGAGGCGCCGCAGGGAACAGCTCCGACGCGCAGCGCAATCCGATCCTTGGTCCGTTGGGGTTTTTTAGCGCGGTGACATGGTGGCCGCCGATCGGCAACTCTTTTTATCACGGACTGGCGGCGCAACTGACGCGGCGGTTCACTCGCGGTTTACAATTCGTGAGCGCTTACACCTGGAGCCACAACATCGACGACAGCAGCGCGACGCATTTTTCGACGTTTCTGACGTCGCGCCGGCAGCAGGACTTCTTGAATCTGAGGAATGACAAATCCCCGTCCGCCCTGGATCGGCGGCATCGGCTGACGCTGAGTTGGACCTACGAACCGCGGTGGTTCAGCGATTCGGCGACTTGGATCATGAAGAACGTTGCCGGGAACTGGCGATGGGCGGGAATCTACACTTACGAATCGCCGGAATATGTCACGGTGCAGAGCGATCAGGATTCCAACTTGAATGGCGACAGCGCCGGCGATCGAGCCGTTGTGAATCCGGCCGGCGATCCAACCAAGGGAACCGACGTTACATCTCTGAAGAACAGCGCGGGACAGACTGTGGCATATCTCGCGACGAATCCATCCGCGATGTACATTCGCGCGGGCCTCGGCGTTTTTCCGAATGCCGGGCGTAATACTCTGCCGACGCGGCCGATCGATAACTTCGATATGTCGTTTGCGAAGAGGTTCGTTGTGCGGGAAGGTCAAGCGATCGAGTTCCGCGGCGACTTTGGGAATATCTTTAATCATCCGCAATACACGCCCGGATTCGTCAATTCCGTGAAGTTGAACAACACCTATGTGACGAGCCGCAGTTTTCTAAATCCCGCCAGTCCGGATTTTGCAAAGTGGGATCGGGTGTTCAACAGCAACGCCCGTACCGTGCAGCTGGCGGTGCGATATACGTTTTGAATAGTGGAGAGGGATTTGTAAATACGAAGGCACTAAGAAAGCCGGCATCCAAAAATAATTGATGCCGGCTTTCTTCGTGCCTTCGTGCCCTTCGTGCCTTCGTGCCTTTGTGCCTTGGTGACTAACGACCCTGTGTCGCGGTATGTCCGGAAGACGATCCGCCTTGCGCACCCGCGCTTGGAGCGGCCGATGAGGCGCCGCCGCCGGATGGCGCGGCGCTGCTGAACCCAACGAAACCGCCGCCGCCGGAATCGGTGGAGCCGCCGGAACTGCGGCCGGAATTACCGAACCCGCCGGAGTTGGATCCGCTCGAAGCGACGCCGGAACCGCCGAAAAACTCGCCGACGCTTCGATAGAGATAACCATACGGCGAACGGTATCGAGCGCCGGGCATATAGATGAAAGCCCCGTACGCGGGATACCACAGCCAAACATCGAGGAAGGAGTTCAGCGGCAAATTGGGAGTACGTCGAAGACTGTTTGAGACGTTCAAATTGGCCTGTGCGATCAGTTCGTCGCGCTTCTGACTCCACAGCTCGAGCGCGGTAGTGAACGTTTTGACTTTCTGCGCACGGTATCCATGATCGTCATCGGCGATCTGATAGCCCTTGCCGTAGAACAGGCCGTTGCTCGCGTCGCGGACTTTGCCGTCCACGACGACAACCTTGCCGTCGGTAAACAGGTAAATGCCGTCTTTGACGATTTCCACTTTCAGATTGCCGATGCCGATTTTGATCGGCGACTCCTTATCGATTTCATTCGCTTCAATGACGGCGGAGCCCTGCATGATTCTCAGGGCGATCGCGGACAAGTCGACGTTGTCGAGAATGACCTGCGAGTTTTCACCCATTCGCAAATAGGAACCCGGATTCAGCAAAATCTCGACGGCGCCTCCCGGCCCCGTGCCGACAGGCTGACCTGCAGGAATGCTTGTGGCCGCCTTAACGGTCGCCGAGCCTTGAACGTAATTCACAAAGCCTGCTCTTGTGGAAACGATGAATGATGTTGTTGGAGTCAATTGCATCATCACCATGAGCACCACGGTAATCATGTTTCCCTCCTCGTCATCTGAGCAATTGGCTGCAATTGTATCGCCGTTTCTGAAAGCCAGCTCATTCTTTTGTGTCTTTGGCGCCTTTGTGTCTATTTGGGCTT
>Ga0209803_1002723_pt1 | contig 10950 bp, 6 predicted proteins | sample GraSoiAngelo_138_FD_185895 | JGI IMG/M metagenome (GOLD analysis project Ga0209803, IMG submission 185895) | Grasslands soil microbial communities from the Angelo Coastal Reserve, California, USA - 14_0929_09_40cm (SPAdes) (version 2) | ecosystem: Environmental > Terrestrial > Soil > Grasslands ... | reverse complement strand
AGGGTTGACTTCAGGCATAAGCCAGATGTCGTGATAGTCCACCAGCCAGCGAACGTCGGCATCGGTATCGTAGTTATTGAGCAGGTAGTCAATCATGCGCATGACGACTTCTGGCGTAGCGATCTCGCGGGCGTGTATATCGCCGTCCGCCCAGAAGACCGGTTTGGGGCCTGGTATGTTGCGGTTCGTAATGTGTAACACAGACAGGTCGTAGCCGTTCCAGGGACTGGGTAGGACGCACGCGCCTGGATTGGCTTTGCACCAGGAGTCGCCGATGTCTATCTTCTCCACGAGATTGGGGAACTGTGCCACCTTCTGGTCGAGGAAGGCGTATATTTCTTCCACCGACTTGTACCCGCCGTAGAAAGTTTCGCGCAGGATTTGAGGGTCGCTGAGGTTGCGACTGCTGTTCTCGTCTATCTCCACATGGAGGCCGCGCGCCGTCAAGCCATAGTAGAGATCGCGATCGCGGATTACGGTAAGATAGCCTCCTGTTGTGGGCACTTCTTCGGCGTTGAGTTCCTGGGCCAGCCGGTCGCGCTCGGCGCGGTCGCGGAAGTAGACGCGCATTACCAGCGTGTTGTACTTCTCGGCTATTGGATTCTTGCCGCTTCTTGCCTGAGAGTGGACAGAGGCGGTTGTAGTGCGAAACCCGACGCCACTCATCGCGATACCGTGATTGTTTGAAGCGTCAGGATTCTCCGCAACAATCTGCGATTTGCTGCTTCGGACACTCAGGTGCTTGGGGCCAGCCGCCAAAGCGACACCGGCCAGAGTGACTGCCGCGACTACGCCGAAGGCGCGAAAGACGGGCCTCGCTAGCGCCGATGATTTCTTCGTCGTATTTCCTGTGTGAAGATAGTTGTTTTTCATTTTGGATTCTCCTTAGGTGCTAGTGAATGATACTGTGCCATTGGTCAAATCGGTTAGAGTGTACAGCCTTGGCTCTTGAAGTGCCATTTATCTCGATTCTCCGTTTGTCTGAAAATATTGCGTCTCCCGGTCCATTTCTGGGATTCAAACGGCAAGTTTGGGCCAAAAGACTGCACCGTGACAAGTCTGTTCAAAGCTTGACGATGCAGTTAGCTGTGCTCCCCCTCCGCTAAGCCGGACAACTTCCACGCGCGCGCGTGGAAGAAGCAAGCTCGTATCCGACGGGCTTTTTTCACGGTCGTTTCTACGGTCGGACAAATTTTGGCTGCAAAACAGTGCGATTCCATGAAATGCAGCGCGAATCGGATTCGTTCCCTCTACCTACGAAAAACAAGCTGTGCAAAGCAGCGAAACACTGCGGAATTCGTTAGGCTTGAATTACAAATCAGCCGCTCTGAACCAACTGAGCTATGCCGGCGTTTCCCCAGACGAAAGCTGTTTTCAGCGGTTGATCAAGAGTTCGTCATGACCCATTTCGGGCGCCGCTGGCGACGCTGCTTACATGCGAGGATTCACGAGGGGAGATGCTTCTCCGGTGCTGGCACGCAGGCTATCACGCAACCAAGGAACTCATGCCGTGGCGCGATTTCCTGTTACTCGTTAGGCGCGGAGAATTTGATTACTTGCCCTGGCTTCTGCTCTGAACTGTCCGTTGCAGTTCTTCCGCACTAATCCGTACGATGTTATTAGCCATAGCGTCCGCCGCCGTCCACCTGCCACTGCCATCAACTTCCACCCAGCGACCGGGCAGACGACTTCCGGTAAATGCCGGCACCCAAACCCAATGTTTACCTTTCGTTACGGTTACGGACGCGCGCGTCTGTTTGAGCTCGAAATTCAGCTGTGTCGATTCACCTAATTCGAGCGTCGTGTTATTGATGGAAGCCTTCACGGCACCATTCACAACCAGCGTCACCCGGTAATTTCCTGCCACGAGACCCTGTAAAGTGTAACGGCCGTATACATCCGTTTTTACTGTCGTGAGCAATCTGCCAGTGTTTGTCGCTTCAATCCGGATATCCGCGCCTTGAATGGGATGCCCCTTAGCATCCTCGACGATTCCCTGCAGTAGGGAACTCGCGGCCGATGCACTTGCGACAAAAAGCATGACCCCAATAAAACCAATCCAAATAGATTTGATAAGCATAACAAGAAAGAGGGTGCAAGCCTAAGCAACCCTGTCGAGGACAAGATTGTGATGAATTCAGTCAGAAATGACAATTTCGCTAAACCGGTTTGGCCGAAGACTGAAAACTTTGTCGATATGCGTTCGGGCTCAGACCAAACCGACGCTCGAACGCGCGGCTAAAGACGAAGCGATTCTTAAAGCCGACCGATTCCGCAACATTCTGGACCGTGCTTCGTGGAATCGCCAGGCGTGCTCTGGCTTCCTCCATGCGCAATTTCTCCACAAATTGCGCCGGCGTCACGCCATATGCATTTCTGAACAGACGCCGGAAATGTCTTGGCGAATACGCGGCTTTGCTAGCTAACAGCTCTTGAGAAAGTTCTTGGCCGAGATGGCCGGCGATCCAGGCGATGATCTCGGAAAATCTATCGCTCGATCGAACCTGGAACTGCAAAGGTTGTGAATACTGTTCCTGGCCGCCCGGCCGCTTTAGGTAAACGACCAGCTCGCGCGCGACATCGAGTGCCAGTTTGGGTCCGTAGTCTTCTTCAATTAACGCAAGGCACAGATCAATCCCTGCCGCTATACCCGCCGAAGTATAAAACCCTCCGTCTTTAACGAAGAGAGCGTCGGGCTCTACCTTGAGTTTTGGAAACTCACGAGTAATTCGCGAAGCGAAGCGCCAATGGGTGCTTACCCGACGACCATCAAGTAAGCCGGCATAAGCGAGACCATATATACCTGTACAAATCGATACCAGCCGGCGTGTGTTTGGGGCGCGTCGCTGTAGCCAGTCAGAAATCTTGCCCGCAACGTTCGCACGACGCAGCCCTTCTCCACCTGGTATGATCAGAGTGTCCAGAGCCGGGGCCTTCAGAATTGTAGTATCAGGACGAAAGCGTATCCCAGACTCCGCCACCACTGCCTTGCTCTTTAGCCCCACCGTCACGAGATCGTAGGCACGGCCATTTTCACGAGATGACGCGAGCTCGGTCGCGACTGCGAAGGTGTCGAATGGCCCCACCAGATCGAGCGCAGTTAGGCCATCGAAAATAAAAAAACCGATCCGCTTGCTCATTAAGCTATCGTAACTCCATTCGGTCTAGTGTCCACGCCGCCTCAATGCTACGATTAGCGCAGCACGGACTGATGCAAACACGACTGACCGACCGATGCCCCGGAAGTCATTTAAGCACGAGTTTCGCGACGAAGGCTGCGACCAATGCCGCTCCTTCAAACCGGGCTCTTGCCCTCGCTTTTAGCTCGGTAAGGGCGCTTGAACAATTCCACGCGCGCGAGGACTCCCTTTTCACGGTCTGTTCTACGGTCCGCGAAAATTTTGCTGCAAAGCCGTGCAACTCTGCGCAACACAGCGCGAACACTGAACTGTCGAATTACCTAGCGTCAGCAACGATATGCAAAGCAGTGAAACGCTGCGCAATTCGTTAGGCTTGAATTACAAATCAGCCGCTCTGAACCAACTGAGCTATGCCGGCGTTTCCCCAGACGAAAGCTGTTTTCAGCGGTTGATCAAGAGTTCGTCATGACCCATTTCGCGCAACGCGCTGCAAAAGCGATCAAAATTTCACGGAATTTTTCTACGGCACGAGAAATGGTTTAGGACTCCGGGGGCGGGGTCGTCTCCTTCAACACGGTCAAACGTCTAAACTGGTAACGGTCCTCGGAAATTTTTCGGCAAAAGGCCACCTTTGCCGCAGACGACGAGACGCAAAGCAACGGCAGGATGTCATGGCGTCGTCGGACGAGGGTGCGGAGTTGGACGAGGCCTGCGTGGTGGACCGAACGGCACGCAGTATCTGCCGCCGGTGTTCATCGGCGGCAAAACGGCACCTATTCCGCCCCAGATGACCATTTCACTGCCGGTCCAGACTGCCGTGTGGAACCCTCGGGCATCAGGCGCGTTGGCAGTGCTAGTAGACGCGGGATAGTATCTGCCGCCGGTATTGAAATTGGATGTGTCATCTCCTCCACCCCAGACGATCATGTTGCTTCCGGTCCAGATTGCCGTGTGACCCGATCGGGCTTCGGGCGCGTTGGTAGTGCTGGTAGCTGCCCAGCTGTCTGTGATCGGATTGTATTTACCGCCCGTGTTGAAAAGCCCATTCCAGTCCCAGCCACCCCAGACGATCATTTCACTGCCAGTCCACACTGCCGTGTGAAACCGTCGGGCATCAGGCGCGTTGGTAGTGCTGGTCGCCATCCAACTATCATTGGCAGGATTGTATCTCCCACCGGTGTTCAGATGGTTAGCGTCATCGGAGCCACCCCAGACGATCATTTCCGTGCCGGTCCACACTGCTGTGTGATATGTTCGGCTTTCAGGCGCATTGGTTGTACTGGTGGCTACCCAGCTATCCGTTGCCGGATCATATCTCCCGCCGGTGTTCAAAATACCAATCCCAAGATTAAACCCATCCCAGACGATCATTTCAGTGCCCGTCCACACGGCCGTGTGACTGTGTCGGCCATCAGGCGCGTTGGTAGTGCTAGTAGCTGTCCAACTATCCGTGCTGGGGTTATACCGCCCGACGGTATTCACGTCGCAGCTCAAAAAGCAGTTATCTCCACCCCAGACGATCATTTCGCTGCCAGTCCAAACTGCCGTGTGAGACACTCGGCCGTCGGGGGCGCCCGTGAGGTTGGTTGGAGTCCACGTGTCTTCAACACATCCGCCCGAGGGATCCGAGATTGTGGGAAGAGTGTAATTAGCGCCAGCGACTATCTGATCAAACATCCCGCTCCGTTGTTTCACTCGCTCGACCGCCGGGTGCGCGAGCAGACGCTCAGCTAGGATGGGCCTTGCGAGACACTCCGCAATAACAAAGGGATCGTTCCCGAGCGCTTCAAAGAGCTCCTGTAGCACTTCTGGCTGTCTGGTGTTTTGCTTGTAACTGCTCAGTAGTGATGGGTCGCTTCCACTCATCCGCCAGCGCTTGTGAGTTTCGCAGATAATCCCTGACTTTCTTTTCAAGTTGCGCCTGAGATATCACGCCATCGAGTGACGGCTTGGGATCAGGGCGCTCCTTTGGCCAGATGCGATGACGCCAGTACACTTCTTCGATAGCTCGCTGATAGAACACGCGTTCTTCAAACCTGAACGTTCTTTGAGAAGCGGTCGCAGGCGCTCGGGGATTGACGAACGCTAGTCCCGATCGGATCGGGATCAGAATGAAAAAAGCAGTCGCTGCGCAAAGAAGGAGACCGATCAAAGCGCGCAAGTTAAAAAAGCCTGATTTGGTAAATAACTCTCTCTTCATGGGATTTAGGGGTTACTGATCACCAATCACTGATCACTTCTCACTCTTCGGTCACGGCGGGGTTGGCCGAGGATGCGGAACCGGACGCGGTCTGGGGGTCACTCTAGGAGTAGGTGTCGGTGTCGGGCCGCCTTGCGCACAATATCTACCGCCGCTGACGAAGAATCCTGGATCGCCGCCCCAGACAATCATTTCGCGGTCGGTCCAGATAGCGGTGTGACCGAATCGGGCACCAGGTGCGTTATTGGTGCTTGTAGCTGTCCAGCTATCGGTCGCGGGGTTGTATTTCCCGCCCGTATCGAGATAGGTGATGTCGATTCCGTTGGTGGATCGCGCACCACCCCAGACGATCATTTCGCTGCCGATCCAGACGGCGGTGTGATTGGTTCTGCTTTCTGGCACGTTGGTAGTGCTAGTAGCGGTCCAGGTGTCCGTATCAGGATCGTATCTCCCACCCGTATCGAAGAAGTTTCGTGCCTCATCGCCCCCGCCCCAGCTAATCATTTCGTTGCCCGTCCATAATGCGGTGTGAAAGTCCCGAGCAGCAGGTGCATTAACTGTAGTTGTAGCGGTCCAACTATCCGATATTGGATTATATTTTCCGCCGGTATTCAGCACGAGAAAATTTTCATCTCGGCCTCCCCAGACAATCATTTCGCTGCCGGTCCAGACAGTGGTGTGACTGACTCGGGCATCCGGTGCGTCAGTGGTGCTTGTAGCTGTCCAGCTATCGGTCGCCAGGTTATACTTCCCGCCAGTGTTCACGGGGAGGAAATTCTCGTCGTTTCCGCCCCAGATAATCATTCCGCTGCCGGCCCACGCTGCCGTGTGCTGATATCGGGCCGCAGGTGCATTAACTGTAGTCGTAGGGGTCCAACTATCCGATGTGGGATTATATTTTCCGCCGGTATTCAGCACGAGAAGATTCTCATCGATACCGCCCCAAACGATCATCTCGCTGCCAGTCCACGCCGCCGTGTGTACGGCTCTGCCGTCAGGCGCGTCGGTCGTGCTGGTCGCTGTCCAAGTATCAGTTGCCGGACCATATTTCCCGCCGGTATCCAACGCGTGGAACTGGGGTTCGCCGTCTTGGCCCCCCCAGACAATCATTTCGCTGCCCGTCCACACGGCCGTGTGATACCTTCTGCCTAGTGGCGCGTTGGCGGTTCCGGTGTTCACCCAACTATCCGTGCTAGGACTGTATCTTCCGCCGGTATTGAAGTGGACAAAATCAAAGTTGACGCCGCCCCAGACGATCATTTCGCTGCCGGTCCAGACTGCCGTGTGGATGCTCCGAGAAGCAGGTGCATTAACTGTAGTGGTAGCGGTCCAACTATCCGATGTGGGATTATATCTTCCGCCGGTATTCAGGTCGAAAGAATCCTCATTGTTACCGCCCCAAACGATCATTTCACTGCCAGTCCATACCGCGGTGTGAGACCGGCGACCACTAGGTGCGTCCGTTATGCTGGTAGCTGTCCAGCTATTGGTAGAGGGGTTATACCTACCGCCGGTGTTCAAGGCCAGGAAATTCGCGCCACCCCAGACAACCATTTCAGTGCCCGTCCAGACCGCAGTATGATAGTAACGGAAATCAGGCGCGTTGGTGGTGCTGGTCGCTGTCCAGTTGTTTGTAACCGGATTGTATCTCCCGCCGGTTGTATCGGCGGTGGCGCCCCAGACAATCATTTCAGTGCCGGTCCACACCGCCGTGTGACCGCTTCGGGCCCCCGGTGCGTTGGTGGTGGTAGTCGCCACCCAGTTGTCCGTGCTGGGATTGTACCTACCGCCACTGTTCAAAAGGTTGTCGTTCAATCCACCCCAGACAATCATCTCATTGCCCGTCCACACCGCCGTGTGAAGGTATCGGGCATCTGGTGCGTTGGGGATAGTAGTAGGTATCCAACTGTCCGTAATGGGATTGTATCTGCCGCCACTGTTCAAAAGGTTGTCGTCATTCAATCCACCCCAGACAATCATCTCATTGCCCGTCCACACTGCCGTGTGATAACTTCTCACTGCAGGTGCGTTGGTTGTGGTAGTCGCCACCCAGCTGTCCGTGCTGGGATTGTACCTACCGCCCGTGTTCAGGGGGATTGGACCGAGACCGCCCCAGACGATCATTTCACTGCCGGTCCAGACTGCAGTATAGCTTGCTCGAGCATCTGGTGGGCCAGCGGTAGCTGTCCAAGTATCTTCAACGCACCCGTCTCCTTGCGACATTGGCGGTAGCTTATAGCTATCACCCGGTGGTGTCAGCGCAGTAGCCGCCTGCTTTTCCACCCTTGCTCGCCACGACTCTAGTGGTTCTTTCAGCCATGAAACAGTGGCTAGCTTCAGGTGACCAGCACTCTTGTTAACCATTGCTGTTGCGTAGTAACGAGTCTCGTCTTCCTGCAAGGGACTGACTGTCCCGGTCGTTAGGTGCGTCATCAATTTGTCGTTTGCAGCGCCGCGCGCCTTCGGGCCTTCCGCCATGGGGCGACCTTTTGCAGGCAACACGCCTGCCGCTACAGGTTGATCACTAAACATTCCCACTAGCTTTTGGACCGTGTCGTCCCACTCGTGATTATTGAGCTTCATGCTACGTCTGGCAGGGGTATTCTTTCCGTGGGCGCTCTCTTGTCTGATCAGCTCAATTTCGGTGTACTTACCGCTAAGCTGTTTCATTTGCTCCAGGCTGGCGCGCGTTTGCAGTTCAGTTTCGGCGCGCTGCTTTAACTCGCCATGGATTCTTTGGTCGTACGCATACCAGTTTGTTATTAGGCGGTCGGCGAGCGCGGGCCGGGCAAAGCACTCCGCGATGACAAAGGGATCGTTCCCAAGCGCGTCAAAGAGTTCGCGCAGCACTTCTGGCTGTTTAGTGTGCTCTGCCATGCGATCCATTTCAGCTTGCAACTGCTCGGCGGTGATGGGCCGTTGCCAGTAATCCTCCAAGGCTTGGGAGTTACGCAGGTAGTCGTTGACCTTCTTTTCCAGCTGCTTCTGAGACATCACTGCATCGAGCGACGGCTTGGCGTCAGCATTCTCTTTTGGCCAGATGCGATGACGCCAGTAAACGTCTTCGACAGCGCGCTGATACGACACGCGTTCTTCAAAAGTCAGCGTTCTTCGAGCCCTCCCTGGCGCGTCGTGCTGGGACAATGCCGGCAGTGCGCCGCTCGACGTCAGGCCAGCAGCGGCTGCGCAAAGGAGCAACGAGCTCATCGCAAATACCGTCCCCCGTCTCATTGAGCCCTTTTTCTCACTTTGTCATTGCCGTGTGAAGAATAAAAGAAGAATCACGAGCGCCGAGGCGTCAGCTTTCTACAGGTCAACGACTCACTAGCGCAAGCCGAAATTTTCTACGGTCCGTTCTACGGTCGGGCAAAGTTTTGATGCAAAACCGCGCAACTCTGCGCAACGCTCTGCGAAAGCGAAATTTACGAATTACCTAGCGTCAGCAACGATATGCAATGCAGTGAAACGCTGTGCAATTCGTTAGGCTTGAATTATAAATCAACTGAGCTATGCCGGCGTTCCCATACGAAAGCTGTTTTCAGCGAGTTGATCAAGAGTTCGTCACGACCAGCTTCCCGAGTTCCAAGCATGATCAATTCGTAGTATCGGGCATCGCGCCCATACAGTTACCGGCTAGGAAGTCAACTTTATCGGAAACCATACGCCAGCGCCCAATGCGTGCGGGCTGCTGGCGATTCCACCACGCTAACGATGATAAAGTAACTGCCTGTGGTTTTCGGAATGATGTGCGCAGCCGCAAAGTGGCCTTTCGCCCAACTGTCTGGTTGTTCCGCGAGTTCTCCGTCCGAATTATAAATATGAACGGACACCTTTGCATGATCGACTTCTGTTCCCAGCCAGAACCAATATTCATTCCCTTTAAACAATTGTTGCCGCACCGCTTTCCTTTCACCCGAAGCGAGGTCGCCTGCCCAGTAATCCTCGCGCACGTGAAATCCTTTTTTTACATAGGGTTCTGCCGCCAGAAGAGCAAATGCCCGCGCGTAGACTGTGGTGGGGTCCACCCAGGCGAAAATCGCAGACGATAGCACAACGATGGCCGCCAACAGGGAGGTCGTGCAGAGAAGGACCTTTGCGAAAGGGTTCACCCGAAATTTCTCAGTCTTTCTTGCTTTCTACAAATCAACGACTCTGAAGCGCAAGCCGAAATTTTCTACGGTCCGTTCTACGGTCGGGCAAGATTTTGATGCAAAACTGTGCAACTCTGCGCAACGCACCGCGAAAGCGAAATTACGAATTACCTAGCGTCAGCAACGATATGCAAAGCAGTGAAACGCTGCGCAATTCGTTAGGCTTGAATTTACAAATCAGCCGCTCTAACCAACTGAGCTATGTCGGCAAAATGCGGCGCACATTAACGCACATCGCCGATTGGAACAAGTTGCCAAAATTACAAGCGTGAACGCGCCGTGACAGAGAGCGGTTCGCCCGTCTCCAGGTTCTTGATCACTGTGCTCATCCAGTACCTACGCGAAATCCGAGGGAGTATTCCTTCGGCGTCATACCACGCCAACCGGGGGAGCCACCGTTTCTGGATGGTGAGACCCGTATCCGCTCGGGCTTCAGAAATATGCGATGACGGATATTCCCGCGGCTGCAACTGGCGCGCGGCTGACGAATCGCACTGTCAATTTCAAAGCCACTGTGGATGGATTGAATTACGAGTTCATTATCGCGCAGAAAACAATTTAAGTGGACCGACCCGCACTGGCCCGGCTAAGGATCACGACCGCGGACGGGAAGGGCTTCACCCAACTGGGGCCCCTCATGGCACGTTCGCGCATCTCGTCGGATTCAACCAGGACTACAAGACCGTTATGCATGTGCACCCAAAGGGACCGACCGTGGTGCACCCGGCTGCGCGCGGTGGACAGGAACTGGAGTTTCATATTTCATGCGCTGCGGCCCGGCTCCGTTCGTCTTTTCGCTGAAGTGCAAATCGAAGGGCGTTCACGATTCGCTCCTTTCGGCCTCTAGATCGCGCCATGAACGAAGGATTAACTTGAAACTAGTTTATCGTATCCTGGCAACGCCGGATGCGCGTCATCCGCCCGCTACAGGTGCCGAGGTTTACAATGACTGCCTCCGCCGGTGTTCCATGCGCCAGCGTCCTTGTCGGAAATCTTGACGATTTCTGCTAGGACGTCTTCTCACCATTATCTTTGATGCAACCTCTTTTGCAACGAGGTGCGAATGCTATTTCGCGTTGTGGTATCAGGTCGCGGAAATGCCACTACCGACCTGATGAAACCTGTAACACGCACTGCCTCACTTATCCTTGCTGGTTTGTGGGGAGCGCTTTTTCCAATAAACGCGCAGGTCAACGTTGTCCAGGAGCAGAACAATCTTTCCCGTGATGGGCTTTACATTGATTCCGCCTTTACGCCTTCTGCCGCTGCTAACGTCACGCGCGACCTCAACTTTAATGGCACAATTTCAGGGAACGTTTACGCTCAGCCCCTTTACATCGAGAACGGCCCCGGCGGCGCCGCGATGATTATCGTCGTGGAAGCCAGGTAAGATTCCTCTGCATGCAAGACGGACACAGTATAGGCGCAGCAGCTGTCGGTCCGGTTCTAAATGATACTA
>Ga0209803_1002722_pt1 | contig 10958 bp, 8 predicted proteins | sample GraSoiAngelo_138_FD_185895 | JGI IMG/M metagenome (GOLD analysis project Ga0209803, IMG submission 185895) | Grasslands soil microbial communities from the Angelo Coastal Reserve, California, USA - 14_0929_09_40cm (SPAdes) (version 2) | ecosystem: Environmental > Terrestrial > Soil > Grasslands ... | reverse complement strand
CATGTCGACGGGCGTCCCGGTGAGGCCATGCAGGAGGAGGACCGCCGCATCGCGGCGGGCCGGCAAAACTGAACGACCGGGCCCGCGCATGGCGGTCATCCACGCACGCAGCGTGCCTAAACGATGACGAGGCGTAAGGGACCTATTGCGCAATCCTTAGGGTGTTCTACGGGGTCTCAATCGGTGTTCGTCCCCCCGAATGGGGGAGCGTTCGGGGGCACGACAGTTGCAATTCTTTAGGCATGCGGGTGCAAGTGGCCCCGTGCGAGCGATACCGCCTCCGCGTGACGACCTGGGGACCCTTCCCCATCGGGGGGCCCTCCCCCCGGGGCAGCGGCGCAGCTCCCCATGCCGTAGTTCTTCCGGGAATCTCCGCCGACTGGCGCGGGCTCGCGCCACAGATCCGAGCTCTCCGCGGGTTGGGCTGGACCGTCCACGTCGTCGACCTCCCCGGATTCGCCCTGCCGCCGGCGCTCAAAGCATCGGACGCGAACGTCGTACAGCTCGCCGATTACGTGGCGCGCGTCGTCACGAATCTTAAGATCCCGCCCGCGCTCCTCCTGGGCCACTCGCTCGGCGGTGGCGTCGCGATGCACCTCGCCATGCGTCACCCGAAGCTCGTCCGCGGCTTGGCCCTGATCGCGCCGGTCGGCCTCGGCGTGTCGTTGCACTGGATCTACAAGCTCTACTGCGTGCCCCTGCTCGGACGCGTTCTCCTGCGACCGAGCGTGCTGCGCGCGTCGTCGATCCGGCGCTTCCTCGTCGGCAGCGGTCGACGGAACGATGAGCGGTTCATCGCACGGCTCGTGCGTCATCGCGCGAGCGCGCGTCCGCGCGCACTCTCGGCGCGCGCGATCATCTGGGCCAATCAGCCGCGGCGCTGGCGCAAGGCGCGAGCACTCCTGCCGGGCGGCGAGCAGCTTGGGATCCGGATCGACGGTCCACTGACGAAGCTGAGCGAGATCCCGACGCTCGTCCTCTGGGGCGACGAGGATCGCGTGATCTCCGCGAGCGACGCGCGGCGTTGCAAGGAGCTGCCGCTCGCGCAGGTGCGGATCGCGCATGGCGTCGGTCACTCGCTTCCGCTCGAGGTCGCTGGGTGGGCGAACGATCACATCGCTAAGTTCGTCGCGGGCCTCACCACCACCGAGCTCCGAGCGGCCTGATAGAGGTCTAGGGCCGCTCCGATCGCCACGCGGCGATCCGCTCGAACACGCTGCCGTCGTCCAGCGCAATCGCGCGCCTGTTGCGTTCGGCGACGAGCCGCGCGGTGCGCGCGGCGCGCTCCGCGATCCGGCGACGTTCAGGTATGCGGCCCGCGCGCTCAGCAAGGATCCGCGCGACGTGTGTATGCGCGAGCGCTTCGGTGATCCGCTCGGCGTGAAGCAGGATCGGTCCGAGGTCTTCGTCGACGAGCGGCGCTCCGCGCAAGACACCTGGTCCCTTCCGTCGAACGACGCGGGTTACGAGCGAGCGAAGCGCCCCGACGACATGGCCGCGGGCAGCGGCGAAATCCGAACCAGCGCGGCCGTCGAACGACGCGTTCGCGAGCAACCGGCTTGGCCCACCGCGAACGAGCGACCGCGGATGCTTCAGCGTCCACTTCATGAGATCTCGAACGGCCATGAGCGACTGGATCTGCGACGTTCCTTCATATATCGGCGTGATGAGGCTGTCGCGCATGTAGCGCCCGACGTCGTACTCGTTGACGACGCCGACGCCGCCGTGTATCTGCAGCGCGAGGCGGCAAACGCGGACCGCGCCTTCAGTGCCGTACCACTTCACCAGCGGAGTGAGCTCGCGCAGATCGCGGGCGGCCTGCTCGTCGTGGCCGAATAGCACGAGGTCCTGCAGCACCGCCGCCGTGTACGCGAGAGCTCGCGCACCCGTGACGGTCGTCTCCATGTCGAGCAGCATCTCGGCGACCATCGGATGCTCGCGGATCGGCTTGCCCATCTGGACCCGCTGCGCTGCGTACTCGGAGGCCTTCTCGAACGCGGCTGTCGCGACGCCGATGCCCTGGATACCGACGCCCAGACGCGACTCGTTCATGAATGTGAGGATCTGCTTCCACCCGTCGCCGGGTTTTCCAAGCGGCGTCGCGCGCGTTCCTTCGAAGAGAAGCGCGCACGTCGGCGAGCCGCGGATCACGAACTTGTGCTCCGCGCGCTCGACGACGTAGTTGTCGCCCTCGCGGTCAGCGATGAACATGCCCAGGCCATCGAGACCAGTCGAGCCGGCTGTGGATCGCGCGAGCACGATCACCAGGTCGCCCTGCCCCGCCGAGATGAACTGCTTGCGGCCCTGCAGGATCCAGCAGCCGTCCTGCCGCGGCGTCGCCGTCGTCGTGAGGCGGCCGACATCGGAGCCGGCCTGCGGCTCGGTCATCGCGACCGCACCCATGATCTCGCCCTTCGCGAGTGGCGGTAGATAGCGTGCCTTCTGCTCCTCGGTGCCGAACCGGTAGATGAGCGCCGCGGGCGAGTTCCATCCGATGCCGTGCTGCACCTGTGTCGAGAGATCGGCCCGCGCGAGCATCTCGCCGATCATCATCGTGACGGTGAACGGCAGCCCCGCTCCGCCGAATTCGGCGGGCACCGAAGGGGACGCGAGCCCGAGCTCGGCGAGACCTCGCAGGTTCTCGGTCATCGGCTCGTTCATGCGGACGACGCCGTTCTCTCGGATGACCCCGATCTGGTCGACCTCGGCCGCGCGCGGCGCGATCTCCGTCGCGGTGTACCGGCCGGCGAGGTCGAGAACCTCGCGCCACGTCGAGACGGTCCCGGCCACGTCCGCGCCGGGGCCCTCCACGACCGCGACGACACTAGGCCACGGGATCACCTTGTCGAAGACCTCGACGAGGTCGGGATTGCCGCTGAAGAAGTTCGTCGCGGTCACAGGCTGAAGAATGGCCGGCGTGACCGCAGCGATTCGGTCGGCGCGAGCCGATCCCCCCGCGCCCCCGCGAGGCGCTCCAGACCGGTCACGATCCGCTGCCGCTGCGCATCCGCGTACCGGAACGGTCCGCCGAGGAACGGCGGGAACCCGAGGCCGAGCACCGCGCCGAGGTCGCCTTCGCCCGGCGATCGCAGCACCCCTTCGTCGAGACAGCGGACGGCCTCGTTCACGAACGTGAAAGTGAGCCGCTCCGCGATGTCGCCGGCACCAGGGTGGGTCGGCGCGCCGAGGAGCTCTCGCACGCGCGGATTCGGCGTGCGTCGGCGGCCGTCGTAGCGGTAGAAGCCGCCGCCCTTGTGCTTGCCCTTGAAGCCTTCGGCCACGAGCGCGCTCACGATCGTCGGTGCCGCGATGCCGCGCGCCTTCGCGACGGTCTCGCCGGCGTGGCCGGCAACTTCGAGGCCGACTTCGTCGACGAGCTGCAGTGGACCGACCGGCCACCCGAACTCGGTCATGGCGCGGTCGATCGCCTCGATGGAATCGCCCTCGGCGAGCATGGTGAACGCCTCGCCGATCATCGTCGAGAGCACGCGCGTCGTGTAGAAGCCCGGACCGTCGCCCACGACGATCGCCGTCTTGCCCATGGCGATGGCCGCAGCCACTGCGGTGGCCACGGCATCGGCGTCCGCGCCCGCCGGCCGGATGACCTCGATGAGCGGCATCTTGTGCACGGGCGAGAAGAAGTGCATGCCGACGATCCGCTCCGGCGAACGCGCATCGCGCGCGATCTCCGCGATCGGCAGGGCGGACGTGTTCGACGCGATCACCGCCTCGGGCCGGAGGACCTGCTCGAGCTCGCCGATCACACGCCGCTTGGTCGCGATGTCTTCGAACACCGCCTCGATGACGAGATCCGCGGTGCGGAACCCCGCCAGATCCGGTCCCCCGGTGACGCGCCCGATGATGCGCGCCGCTTCGCGGCGCTCGAAGACGCCCTTCTTCGCCGCGTCGGTCGTGAGCTCGCGGATCGTCGAGAGCCCCTTCGCGACGGCCGCGGCGTCGCGGTCGCGCGCGCGCACGCGAAGGCCGGACGAAGCCGCCGCCTGGGCGATGCCGGAGCCCATGAAGCCGAGACCGACGATGCCGACGTTCGCGATCGAGCGCGGCTTCCCGAGTCCTTCAAGCGCGGCCTTGCGCTGCCGCAGAGTGAGCATGACCAGCGCGGTCAGGCTGCGACCGGTCTCGCCAACAGCGAGCTCCCCAAACGACCGTGCTTCGGCGTCGAGTCCCGCGTCCATGCCTTTGGCGAGACCGATCGCGACCGCGTCGATCGCCGCGAGCGGCGCGGGATAACGGTCCCTCGTCTCGGCGAGCGTCCGCGAGCGCGCCTGCCGCAGGGCGAAGGCTCGCGCCGGCGCGAAGTGTGTGGCCACCCGCTCGACCGCGGTCGCGCCGCCCCTCGGCTTGCGCTTTTTGTCGCGACCCGCGTGATCGATCGCCGCCTGGAGGAGGACTGCCGGATGGACGACCTCGTCGACCACGCCCGCGCGGAGCGCGCGTTTTGGCGTGAGCTGCCGCGCCGTGAGGATCATGTCGAGCGCGCGCGGAAGGCCGATGAGACGCGGCAGCCGCTGCGTACCGCCGGCGGCAGGGATGAGCCCGAGGCGCGTCTCGGTCAAGCCGACGCGGACGTTGGGGGCATCCGCGGCGATCCGCGTGTCGCACGCGAGCGCGATCTCGAGGCCGCCTCCGAGCGCCGGGCCGTTTATCGCGGCGACCGTGACGAACGGGAGCGCGGCGAGGTCGTTGAGGACGCGCTGCATCGAACGGCTCGCCTTCTCGATGTCGCTCTGCGGTGTGCCTCCTCGGAGGAGCGACAGGTCGGCGCCGGCGACGTACTGATTCCTCTTGCCGCTCGCGATGACGAGACCCCGCGGGGCCGCCGCGCGCGCCGCGGCGATCGCCGCGGCGAAGTCTTCCATGAGGCGCACGTCGATCGCGTTCACCGGGTCGTCCGGACGATCGATGACGATTCGCGCGACGCCCGACGGATCGGCGGGAACGAAGGTGACGGACGGGCGAGCGCTCGGTGTGACGGCGATGGCTTTTTCGGAGGTCGGGGACGGGGCGATCACGCGGCGCGCTCGAGGATGATCGCGGCGCCATTACCGCCTGCCGCGCACGCGGTCGCGAGCCCGTACCGGGCGCCGCGCCGGAGCATCTCGTTCGCGAGCGTCAGCACGATGCGCGCGCCTGTGGCGCCGAAGGGATGGCCGAGCGCGATGGAGCCGCCCATGACGTTCAGCTTCTCAACGGGGACGCGGCCCACGCCGTTCTGCTCCAGAACCGCGAGCGTCGAGAGCACTTGCGCCGCGAATGCCTCGTGCATCTCGAAGAGGTCGATGTCATCGAGCGTGAGCCCCGCGCGGCTGAGCGCGATCGGGATCGCGTACGCCGGGGCGATGAGCAGCTGGTCAGCGGGGTCGACCGCGGCATACGCGTAGCTGCGCACCGCCGCGAGTGGTGTGAGCCCGAGCGCTCGCGCGCGCGCTTCGCTGGCCAGAACGACCGCTGCCGCTCCGTCCGTCAGCGGACTCGCGTTTCCCGCGGTGATCGTCCCATGTTCGCGATCGAAGACCGGCCGGAGCGACGCGAGCTTCTCCGGCGTCGAGTCGCGCCGAATGTGGTTGTCAGCCGTCACCGCGTGGCCGTCGAGGAACACGGGCCCGACCTCTTTCGCGAGGCGCCCGTCGTCCCAGCCCGCCGCGGCAAGCCGGTGGCTGCGGAGGGCCCACTCGTCCTGGCTCTTCCGGGAGACGGCGTTCATCGCGGCCATGCGTTCGGCCGACTCGCCCATGGTCAGTCCGGTAGAGGTCTCGCGGATCCCCGGCGCGACGGGTGCGATGTCCGAGGCGCGGACATCTGCAAGGCTTCGCGCCTTCGCCGGAAGGCTCTTGGCCTGCGAGGCGGCGATGAGCGCACGCGCGAGGCGCGGCGTGAGCGTGAGGGGGACATTCGTGAGCGATTCGCTCCCGCCCGCGACGACCACATCGGCGTTTCCGCCGGCGATGTGGTCGGCCGCGCTGGTGATGGCCACGCACGCCGACGCGCACGCGAGTCCGACCGTAAACGCGGGGATCCGGGTCGGCATCGAGAGAGACAGGACCACTTCGCGTGCGAGGTTGTGATAAGCGACGGGCCGCGCGACATTGCCGAAGATCACCTCGTCGACCTGCCCCGGATCGAGCTCCGTGCGCGCGAGCGCCTCCGACGTCGCCGCCTTGGCGAGGTCGAGCACGTCGAGGTCCGCGAACTCGGTCCCAGCCTTCACAAACGGAGTCCGCGCGCCGCCGAGTATCAACACACGCGGCATTGCGCTTGCATGGCTAGCGATCAAGCGAGTTTCGACGTTATGAGCATGATGCAGTCGGCAGGCCAATGGGAAGCGGCATATGACCGTGGGGTCCCCAGGCGCCTGACCTATCCCAGGTTGCCACTTCACACGCTCCTCGAACAGACCGCCAGCGCGCACCCAGACACCCCCGCAACCGTTTTTGGCGGTGCTGTCGGCGGCCGCTGCATCGACGCGGCGATGACTTACCGGCAAATCGACGACCTCGCGGATCGGTTCGCCGCCGGCCTCCAGGAGCTCGGCGTGCGCAAGGGCGACCGGGTCGCGCTCGTCCTTCCGAACTGCCCGCAGTTCGTCTACGCGTTCTTCGGCGCCCTCAAAGCCGGTGCGGTCGTCGTGCCGACGAACCCGCTCTACACCGTCCGCGAGCTCCACAACCAATTCGCCGATTCGGGTGCGCGCGTGGTCGTCGTCCTGTCACGCCTCTACCCGCAGGTCGCGGAGGCGGCGACCTCTACGTCGGTCGAACGGATCGTGGTCACCAACGTGAAGGAGCACTTTCCACTCGCGCTTCGCGCACTCTTCACTCTGGTGCGCGAGCGCAAGGAGGGTCATCGCGTCGATATCTCCGGCGACCCGCGTGCGGTGTGGCTCAAAGACGTGCTGATCGATGCGGCCTCGCGCGTGCCGGTCGAGGTCGCACCCGAGGATCTCGCGCTCCTGCAGTACACGGGCGGCACGACGGGTGTCCCGAAGGGCGCGATGCTGTCGCATGGGGCGCTCGTCGCCAACGTCATGCAGTGCAAGGCGTGGCACGCGTCCGTCCGCCCCGGAGACCGGATCCTCGCGATCATGCCGTTCTTCCACGTATACGGCCTGACCGTCGTGATGAACCTCGCCGTCCTCAACTCGATGACGATGGTGCTCATCCCGCGCCCGGATCTCCGGCACATCTTCCTGGCCATCCAGAAACACCGGCCGCGCTTCTTCCCTGGCGCGCCGCGGATCTACATCCTGCTCAGCGAATCGCGCGATCTTGCGAAGTACGACCTGCGCTCGATCGAATGGTTCCTCTCAGGATCCGCGCCGCTTCCGGTCGAGGTCATGCGTCGGTTCGAAGAGCTGACCGGCGGCAAGGTCCTCGAGGGATACGGTCTCACCGAGGCGGCGCCGGTCACGCACTCCAATCCGCGCGAGGGCGTTCGCAAGCCCGGCTCCGTCGGCATTCCGTTGCCCGACGTCGACTGCCGGATCGTCGACATCGAGACCGGCACACGCGAGGTGAGCCAAGGCGAGGCGGGGGAGCTCTGTCTTCGCGGCCCGAACATCATGGACGGCTACTGGCAACGGCCGGATGAGACCGCCGCGGTCCTTCGCGACGGCTGGCTGCGTACAGGTGACATCGTCCGCATGGACGAGGACGGCTACTTCTACGTCGTCGACCGGGTGAAGGAAATGGTCATCGTCTCCGGATTCAAGGTCTATCCACGCGAGGTCGACGAGGTCCTGTACGCGCATCCCGCGGTTCTGGAGGCTGCGGCGGTCGGCGTGCCCCATCCCTCGAAAGGCGAGGTGGTCAAAGCGTTCGTCGTCCTGCGACCGGCCGCGAAAACGAGCGCGCAGGAGCTCATGGACCACTGCCGCGCGAATCTCGCCCCCTACAAAGTCCCCGTGGAGATCGTGTTCCGGACCGAGCTGCCGAAGACGCTCATCGGAAAAGTGCTGCGTCGCCAGCTCGCGGCGGAGGAGCCGAGCATCGCCGTCGTGCCGCTGCCGCGCGCCGGCTGAGCTTCACGAGGCGGCCCTCTGCCGGAGTAGGTCGAGGATCTGGTTCTGCCCGTTCAGGATCTCGATCTGCTGCGTCGACATTCGGTGCAGCGCGCTCAGGGTCTCGTGATCGGCCTCGGCGCGGGCGTCCTGCGCGGCCGAGATCACTTTCTGCCCGACGATGATGATCGGCAGGAGCACGAGCTGCAGGAAGTTCGATGAGAGCCAGTTCACGAGAACGGTCGGCGACCCTTGTTGGACGGCCGCCGGCAACGCGACCAGGGCGATGGCCGTGAACACGTAGGCGCAGTACATCGTCCCCACGATCTTCGTGACCCTGACCGCTATCGCCGCGTTCAGGCGACCCATCGGCCCCGTGCCGTGGACACGAGCGTGGATCTGTTCGGTCAGCACGAGGCGCGGTACATGCTTCTCGGGGTTTGTCATTTGCGTCATAGGTCTCCTCCTCGCCACCTCTTGATCGAGCGCGACAGTACGCTCGTGGCCTCGGGAGGTTGCTTAGGGCTTCGTCCAGCCGACCGGTAGGAGCTCGGCTCCGTCGAGCGTTGGGTAGTAAACCTGCCAGCCGTGATAGCCGCGGTACGCCAGCGGATCCGCCTTCATGACGTTGCCGTAGCCGAGGAGCGCGTTGACGTACGCCTGGGAGTGGTTGTAGGCGAAGAGCGCCTGCTCCATGTTGTCCGGTGCTCCGGACGCCTTCAGGTATCGCGCCGCACCCATGATCGAGTCGTGATCGTCGTTGATGTCGCCGCCGTCGCCGTACTGGCCCCACGTCGCCGGAAGGAACTGCATCGGCCCCTGTGCACCGGCACTCGATAACCCGTGGATGCGGCCCATTCGGCTCTCGACCAGATGAACCGATGCGAGGTAGTACCACGGCACGCCGAACTCAGCTTCGGCTTCCTTGTAGTAGCCGAGGAGCTGATCGACCGGCTTCGCCTCGACGATCTTCCAGTCCGGAAGATTCTTTGGGATCGGGCCCTTCAGCAGGCGCAGCTGCCTGCCGGCCTCGAGGCTCGCACTGACCGCGCTGCGTGTTTGTTCCGGGAGCGAAGAGAGGACGGGGTCTTTCCATTCGGGGAAGTCCTGAAGCTCGCTGTACGCGAGCTGCTGCAGATGCCCCATCCATGTCAGGTGCGCCCCGGTCAGGTCCGGATCACGGATCGCCGCCTCGACGACTACGAGCTGCTTCGCCAGCTCAGCGGCGTCGGTAGCCGGCGCGGGCAACTGGTCCCAATTCGGCGAGGGCAGGGCGGTCGCCGTTGGAGCGGGTGACGCGGTCGGGGCGGCGTCGGTGGCGGTCGGTGTAGCCGACGCGGAAGGGATGATGGTCTCGGGCGCAACGAAACGCGAACCCGGCCCCGAGCAGGCGACGAGGCCGGCAGCGAGAACGAGAGCGATGAGGCGGGCGACAAAGGAGAACGGCCGCGGTCTGATGATGAAAGTCTGGTGGCCCGGCTCCGTCCGGTAAAGGTCCCCAAGCGGACGTTCTTGGCACAGAAAGCCAGTCTGCGGTGTCAGAGCGGCAACGTGTTTCGCCGATCGCGTCCTATCTCTGCACCGACCCGACGAGTCTCGGGACGCTTGACCGCTATGGAACCGCGTGCACGCGGCTGCGAGAGCTCAGGCCGCGCCGACCGGGTGCGGTCGAAGCCTTGCGAGCTTGCGGACGTCGCCGGTGATGGTGACTTTGGCGACCGACGCGCGATCCCGCATTCCCGCAAGGAGGCCGATGATCCCGTCCGGCGGCCCCGAGAGCACGAGATCCGGCGACGCCGGTCGGCCGGGCACGACGCGAACGGTCCCGTTCGCCGAAGCGATGGTCATCGGAGCGTCACCGGTATCCACCTCGATGACGAGGCGCGGCCTGCGTTTGTCGACACCTTCATACAGAACGTGGATCGGGTGGGTGAGCCAATGGCTGCGGAACTCGTCGTTCCCGAGCGGCCGTTTCATCAGCGGATTGGCCCAGCGTCCGAGGGAGTGGACGACCTCGCGCAGTCCCTCTCCCCATTTGGTGAGCGCGTAGGTGTGGTCGTCGGGGCGCTCGATCACGCCGGCGTCTTCGAGGGCGCGAAGTCGGTCTGCAAGGAGATTCGTGGCGATCCCGGGTAGGCCCCACAGGAGCTCGTTGTACCGGCGCGGTCCGTCCAGGAGCTCCCGCACGATCAGGAGGACCCAGCGGTCTCCGACCACGTCGAGACCTCGCGCGAAGGTGCAGTACTGACCGTACGATCTCATCCGACGATCCTACACTTGACAATCTCAAGTCGTCTACTTGATTATCTCAAGCGCCGATCAAATTACCGGATGGGGAGAAAGAGCGATGGCAAGCGACAGTCGCGACCTCGTCACCTCGTACATCAAGGCAGTGGGCGAAAACCGGCTCGAGGCGCTTCCGGCGATGCTCGACCCCGACGCGGAGTTCGTCGTCGGCGACACCACGCTTCGTGGCGCCGACGCGTTCATCGGAGGGTTCCGGCGGCTTACTCCGATCATTCTTCGCAACGAGATCCGCAAGCTCTTCGTCGACGGGGACGAAGCGTGCGTCATCTACGACTTCGTCACGGATACGCCCGCGAAAGCGGTCCCGAGCGTCGAGTACATCAAGATGCGCAACGGCCGGATCTTGTCCTCGCTCCTTGTGTTCGAGCGCTTGCACTGGCCAGAGGTGCAGGCCGTGCTGAAGGAGCGCGCTGAGAGGCAGGCCGCCGCGGCCTCGGCCTAGACGCCGACCTTTCGCGGTGGGATCGGACGCGCCCGGCCGCGCATGCGAGGCGGGATCGAGACGCACTCGCATTGCACGGGATCCTCGAGCAGCGCCCGATCCCAGCCGGCGAGGTCCGCCGCGGCGTCGTAGGTGCTCTGGAGGAAGTCGAAGAGCGTCGCCGACGGATCCGCCGCCGTCCGCACGGCTTCG
>Ga0209803_1002720_pt1 | contig 10960 bp, 12 predicted proteins | sample GraSoiAngelo_138_FD_185895 | JGI IMG/M metagenome (GOLD analysis project Ga0209803, IMG submission 185895) | Grasslands soil microbial communities from the Angelo Coastal Reserve, California, USA - 14_0929_09_40cm (SPAdes) (version 2) | ecosystem: Environmental > Terrestrial > Soil > Grasslands ... | reverse complement strand
GCAAGCAAAGCTTTTCCGAAAACCATCCTGATAACAAGGTCCCCTAATACTCACAGAATCCGACACATTTACAATGACAGCGAACTACTAGCAACCTATCGACCAAAGGACGGATTGCTCGCATTATCGACCCCCGGAGGACAGGCCCTCCGAGGTATCTTCAAACCACCGAGACTAAGGGTCGAAGTCGTCCCTGGCATCGAGGAGTTCATCAAGAAGGGAGGTAACGTGTTCTGCAAACACGTTCAACAGGTCGATCCGGAACTTCGCCCCGCAGAAGAAGTTCTCGTAGTCGACGAGAAGGATCGCCTGCTGGCAGTCGGCAGAAGCTTCTTCAACGCAGAAGAAATGCTCAGCTTCAAAATTGGCGTAGCGGTAAAAGTTCGACATGGAGTTGAAAGCTGATAGACTTAACAATCAGCAACTAAAGACGGTTGATAGTTCCACCATGCAACGCCGAATCAATCCTAGAGAAGCCAACCGAATGATGCAGCGCATGGGCATGCAGGTCAAACAGGTAGACGATGTGACCAGAGTCATTATTGAGTCCGCTTCAAAGAGAATAGTAATCGACAATCCTGAAGTTGCGATCGTTACCGTTCAAGGACAGACAGTCTATCAAGTCGGTGGAGGAACAGCAAGAGAGGAAGGCCCTGGCGGAGAATCTGCACAGGAGGATGCAAAGCTCGTCGCCTCACAAGCGGAAGTATCCGTAGAAGAGGCTGCTAAAGCTCTCCAGCAATCTGGAGGCGACCTAGCCCAAGCCATCATCATTCTCAAGAAGAAAAAAGCCTCCTGAGACCATAGCGGCCCTTGAACATTCAGGCAACCTTGTGTTTCATACTCAAAGACAAGCAGATTCTGCTCCTCAAGAAATCCAAAGGTCTCCTCGGACAGGGAAAGTGGAACCTTCCCGGCGGCAAGATGCTGCCCAATGAAGAGCCTAAGGCTTGTGCAGTTAGAGAAGTCTTCGAAGAGACGCGACTCACCGTAAGGAACGTAGAACAAATCGGCCTCCTCTATTTCTACAACAATAGCCAACGCCTGAGTCCGATCTGGACAGTTCACGCGTTCCTAGCTCGCGGATTCGAGGGGGTGCCGATTGACGGACGAGAAGGCCGGCTCAAATGGTTCAGCATCGACGCGCTACCCTTCGACGAAATGTGGGAAGACGATCAATACTGGTATGGAATGGCACTTGAAGGGACCGGATTTGAAGGATGGTTCTATTTCTCAGGTGATTTTGAGAAACTGATCGACCATAGGATAGAAGTCAAGCCTCTAGCCCGTCCAAGGTCTCTCAGGCTTTAAGACCCAAAGCAGACTCGGAACGAGCGAGAGAAGATTGAAGCTCATAGAGTGCGTGCCAAACTTCAGCGAAGGACGAAGAAGAGACGTAATTGACTCAATCGCAGATGTGATCAGATCAACGCCCGGCGTCACCCTTCTGGACGTAGAATCGAACCCGGACCACAATCGTTCAGTGATAAGCTTCGTTGGTGAACCCGGTCCTGTAAGACAAGCCGCGCTTGCCGCATCAGCAAAGGCCATTGAACTCATTGACCTCAACAAACACGAGGGCGAACATCCTCGCATGGGCGCGGTGGACGTTGTCCCGTTCGTACCCTTGTCTGGAGCAACCATGGACGACTGTGTAACTCTAGCGAAGGATTTCGGCAGAGAGTTCGCAGAGCGATTTCACGTTCCAGTCTTCCTCTATGAGGAAGCTGCTTCGACGCCTGAGAGACGAAACCTCGCAGATGTGCGAGCAGGCGAATTCGAGGGACTCCGCGATAAGATAGGCAGAGACCCGGCCAAGAAGCCTGATTTCGGTCCGGAAAAGATCCACCCCACGGCAGGAGCCACTGCTGTTGGCGCGCGGGAAATACTGATCGCCTACAACGTTAACCTTGGGACAAACGACCTCGCGATCGCGAAGAAGATCGCTCACCAGCTTCGGGCCAAGGACGGCGGGCTAGCCTACGTCAAGGCCCTTGGCTTCGAACTGAAAGAACGGGGAATTGTACAAGTCTCAATGAACATGACCGATTATCACAAGAGCCAGCTCTTCAAAGCCGAAGAACTGGTCGAGCTCTTCGCGGAGAGATATGGGGTCCCAGTTGTTGGCAGCGAGATCGTAGGACTCGTCCCAATGGATGCTCTAGTTGATTCAGCCGAGTTCTATCTCAAACTCGAGAATTTCAGCCGCGAACAAGTTCTCGAGAAGCGGCTTTTCACGTCCAGCCCATCAAGCCTTACAGACATGAGCCTCTCGACATTTTCTGAGGAAGTCGCATCCAAAAAGGCGACCCCTGGGGGAGGAAGCGTCTCCGCCTACGTTGGTTCACTAGCCGCTGGACTGGTCTGCATGGTTGGGAGAATAACACTATCCAAGAAAGATGTCGCGCAGGATAGAGACCAGCTACAAGACGCTGTTAGGAAAGGAGAGGAACTTCGCCAGAGGTTCCTGGGACTGGTTGTCGAGGACGCTGAATCCTTTGATGGCGTCATGCAGGCGTTCAAGTTGCCCAAAGACAAGCCGGATGCTCGGAGAAAAACGATTCAAGAAGCTACCGCCAAAGCAGCTGAGGTGCCCTTACGAACGCTTGACTCTTCTGTCCAAGTTCTACGCCTTGCGGAAGAGGTCGCGAAATACGGCGTGACTAATGCGCTCTCTGACGTTACGACGTCCGTGGCCGCGGCGCGAGCTGCCATGGAAGGAGCTGCCAGCAACGTGCTGATCAACCTAGACACCCTCGACGACCAACACTTCGTAATCAAGACACATTTGCGTGTTTCCGAGCTCAGAAAAGAGGGACTACAATTGGAGCAACGAATCCAAGAACTTGTTGCGTCTCGTTCCAGCAAGAAGTAGCCTAGGCGTCCAACTGAATCAGTCCGGTCTTACTGTCAGCCCAAACCATCAGGGGTGCCACAAGCATAGTCAACTCTCTTCCCTCCCGGGTCAGAAAATATTCCACCCTAGGAGGAATCTCCTGGTAAGCTACGCGTTTCACAAGTCCGTTTCGTTGTAGGTCTTTCAACACATCGCTCAGGGTCTTCGCGCTTATGCCTGGAAGCTTCTGAGCCAGCTGATTGAACCGCAGCGTTCCCTCGTTTCCAAGTTGAGCTAGAGAGCAAAGGACCCATTTCTTCCCGATAACGTCTACGAGCCCCTCGCACGGGCATGGACAGATGCAACATGGTTCTCCTTCCTTTCGTCTAACCATTCCGTAACCCAGTTACTCTATGGGAACCTGCCCGGTTAAATACTTCACTTTGGTAACTCAGTTACTGAGGTGAAGCGATAAATGAGTTGTTGCGGACCCGGATGCGGATGCTGTGGTCCAGGATGCTGCTCTAGCGAGCAATCAAGCCAGAAGATCACAAAGAACTGAGCCTAGAAAGGCTGGTTGTAATCTTGACGAACGAGACAGTGAATTGCTACAAAACGACTCTGGTCGTGACCAAGAATCCAACCGGCGATCTAGGGGTTGTCCAAGGCTGATGCTTACCCATTTTTTTGAAGATTCCAAGGGGAAGATCCATGTAACTCTTAAACGGGGGAATCGACTCGACCGCTTTCGATAGGACTCAATGCAGTATTCCCAATTAGGTCTCACTGGACTGCAGGTCTCCCGCATCTGTCTCGGAACCATGTCTTTTGGTAATTCTGAAGAATGGATGGTTGAGATCGATAAGGCGAAGCCGATAGTGAAACGTGCTATTGACCTTGGCGTGAACTTCTACGACACTGCGAACGTTTACTCGAATGGAAGGTCCGAGGAAATCGTCGGCGAGCTTCTCAAAGACCACCGGGATGATGTGGTGATTGCTACAAAGGTCAGATTGAAGGTTGGCGAGGGACCTAACAGTGAAGGCCTCTCAAGATACCACATCATGGGTCAAGTCAAGAAATCTCTCAAGCGACTCCGATCCGATAGAATCGACCTCTACCAGACTCACCGCTGGGACTACTCGACCCCGGTAGAAGAAACACTTCTCACTCTCAACGATTTGGTCCGGCAGGGCTCTGTCAATTACATAGGCACTTCAAGCATGTTCGCCTGGCAGTTCGCCAAGGCGCTTGCCGTTAGCGACCTTCTGGGAATTGCGCGTTTTGTCTCTATGCAGAACCACTACAACCTCTGCTATCGCGAAGAGGAACGAGAGATGATACCATTCTGCAAGGACCAAGGAATAGCTCTGATCCCATGGAGCCCCTTAGCCCGCGGCTTCCTAACTGGCAGATACAAGCGTGGAGGAAAGGTAGACACTGCTAGATACCGGTCTGACAAGTACTTTGCTGAAAGATTCTTCAAACCAGAAGACTTCGACGTAGTCGAGCGCGCCGAGGAGATTGCAAAGGAGAAAGGTGTGACCGTATCTCAAATTGCTCTGGCTTGGCTACTCCACAAAGGGGTCTGCGCTCCAATAATCGGAGCAACTAAAGTTGAGCATTTGGAGGATGCTGTCAGCTCGCTCGAAGTCAAGCTCTCGCCAGATGACATGAAAAGGCTGGAAGAACCCTACAAGCCCCATCGAATAATTGGTCCGCTACCCGTTCCCGAGCAGGCAAGCTAATTTGATGAAGATCCTCTAGTAGTAAGGTTTCGAAGTTGAGCCGAGTCCCAGCCAACGACCTCCACAATTTCTCGACGACGAATTGTCTTCTCCGGATTCTCGGAATGAAGCCGTTGAATGATGCGATTGTTGACCTCTGTAGGAATGCCCCAAGACACTGAAGATTTCCTTTTGTCAAAGGAGTCTATCTCTTCGTGAACATCAACTTCTGTCCAGTAGTTGCCCACCAGTTTGATAATCGCGGGAGGTACCACTCGGCGGAGCCCGGCCTCGCCGTCATTGAATCGATCCAGAGGGTAACCCATCTCCTGCCTTAGCTCCAGATATCTCTGTCTCGGGCTGAACCCTTCCCCGCCCTCAACCTCTGCGACTATTACCTTCCTCGTCACTCGCCCTACTTCGCCAACTACCTGAACCCAATCGCGAACAAGATGTAGCACATGAATCATGATCGCACCATCAAAGACCCTATCTCGGAAAGGCAAGTGGTGGGCATCAGCTTGGACCAGGTCTCGGAGCCTCTTCTCCCTAGCCTTGGCCATCATGGATAGTGACACGTCAACACCCACAATATTGAATCCTGAATCATTGAAGTACTCTGCAAAGCGGCCCGTCCCAATCCCGACATCGAGAATTGCTCTACAGCCAGCGAACAGTTCTTTCATCGTGTCCAAGAGCTTCTTCATTATCTCAGGTGGAACGCCGGACCATCTCGTGGCATCGTAAATGCCGGCTACACGGTCGAAAGAAACTGCCAATCATAATCCTCTGGAAAGAAGAAATCGCATTGTCGGAAATTCGCAAGCTTCGGGACAGAGCCTCAAGGCTGCTTGATCCCGCCTACAATAATCCAGTCCGGAATTTCTAACCCGTCCAACTCTAAGTTCCCACTGTGGAGTTTCCAGTAGGATCGTCTTATGTCCCAGTCTTTGAGAAGCTGCCTCGCGGCCTTCGAACGAATCACTAGGCCACTCTTCAACCGAATCTGTCGCAGCCTTCTGAATCCAGCAGACCTCAGGTAGTCTACAACGATTCCTGGAGACGGAGAGAACCATTCCAATGATGGAGTCTTAGTCCATTTAGTATTACTGTCAGCCTCGATTAGCCGCTGCTGCCTAGCATTCCCTGGTTCAGGAGACAAGAATGAGTGAACAGTGAATCCTCCGGGTTTTGTTACTCGGTGACACTGGGCGAAGAAGTGCTCCATTCTTTTCGATGTTATTTCAGGAAGAAACTCGCTGGAGATTACTCCGTCGTACTTGGAACCCCGTTGGCAGGTCAGCCAAGCATTGTAGTCGCTTACCACAACTGAAATTCTCGCGTTCAATCCATTCCTTACTATCGTAGATAGCAAACCTGCCTCATTTCCTGAATAAGCTCCTTTGAACCTGTCCAAAGCAATGATCTTGTACCGCGGTACCAAGTCGGCAAATGGGACCGTGAGCTGTCCCTCCCCAGAGCCCACCTCAACCAGGACCCCCGCCTTCTTAGGTAACATCCTGGCAATGTTTCTCGCCACTTCTGCATACTGCCGAAACCAGGCAGAATCGAGTTCCCTCGGATCCGAAACGGTTATCGTTATCTGCCTACCCCGCCCTTGTGATGGATCAATTTCCGTTATGCACTAGCATGGAAGTTCCATAGATCATCTGCTAAACCTATACGTCACGATTGACCCTGTGAAGTCCTATCTTGCTTCATGCTGGCGGGGTCGCCCGGAGCTTATACTCAGAGGGGGGTTTCCTCAGCCCTAAGCCACCTTTCGACTTTTCCAAAGCACTGGACTTCTTGAAAGGTTTCCCGCCGATGCTGGCGGACCAGAAGATCGATGAGCTCTCTCTGACTAGGGCTGTCTGTATCGGAGGCCAGACTGTCGTCTTCAATGTTAGATCAACAGGCCTCATCAAGAGTCCTCGATTGAAGTATGCACTCAGTTCCGACCGTCCCCTGACGCCTGGTGTGCGTGATGCAGCGGTAGACCGTATCAGTTTCTTTCTGAGTCTAGCTGATGACCTCGAACATTTCTATCGCATCGGCTATGGTGATGTGGATTTTGCGCCTGTCCTGCAGAGGCTTTACGGTCTACACCAGGTGAAATTTCTCACTCCCTTTGAGTCTGCCTGCTGGGCAGTACTCTCTCAGCGCTATCCCGCCGCGGCAGCGCAAAGGACCAAACAGGCCATTACCGAAGAATTTGGCACAAGCCTAGAGGTGAACGGTCAGAGGTATGTCGCTTTTCCCGAACCCTACAGCCTAGCCTACGTAAACGATGGTGATCTAGGTGCCATTGTCAAGAACCAGCGGAAAACCCAGTTCTTGATCGGCGTCGCAAAAGCCTTTGCAGAGAAAGACGAAAGATTCCTCCGAACGGCCAAGTATGACGAGGTGGAAAAATGGCTAAGTCAGATCCAGGGCATTGGAGAATGGTCGTCAAAACTGATCCTGCTCCGAGGATTAGGCCGGATGGAGAAGATCGCGGTGGAAAAACGATTGTTGAAGGCGGCTTCAAAGGTCTACGGTCGAGGGAGGACCTTGACTCAGAGCGTATTGGACCAAATGGCGGAGAAGTATGGCCCTTGGAAAGGATACTGGGCATATTATCTTAGAACGGTGGCTATGAAATCCTGAGATTCTAGCGGAAGTCTTGTTGAGTTATTTCGGGCTCGACGTTGTCAGAGGTTGCGCTTTACCCAGGGCGTGTTTGGCGAGTACTGTTCTTCCCCATCCGTGATGAGCGAAGTCTTCGGCTGGCGGTAATTTATCGACCTCGAACCATTTCAGCTCTGCAACCGTCTTCCCGGGTGACGTGTTCATGCTGCGGGTGAAGGCCAGATAATCGAAGATGAGATGCCAAGTCTGATTGTTGCCAACGAAAGACTCGATCTCGGCGAGTTTCAGCGTTGCATCGTCTATTCCTGCCTGCTCTTTCAAGATGCGCTTGGCAGCTTGGTCCGGATGTTCTAGGTGATGAAGATCATCGTTGGGTAGGAACCATCCCTTTTGATTATCCGGGCTGATTCTGTATTTCACCAAGAGGGCGGAGTTGTGATGCAGGGCTGCGACGTGGGCGACGAGAGTATGCTTGTTGCACTCCATGACAGAGCAACGCCTCGCATTGTTCTTCCTAATAGACTAATAGGATCAGATCTTCTCGTCCATTATGGAACTTAGTGTTGCCGGCTCCATCCAAGATCTGGTTGAAGCTCAAGCGACCATGGTGGCGCTATGACGCAAGTGGGTTCAGATTATCTCTAAAGGGCTACCCCGAACTTGACAAGTCATTAGTCGCGTAGAATTCCTTCAACTACGTTGCCTTGCAGTAGTGAATCTTCAGATTTTTCCGCTTTCTCGAAGATTGTAGTTTCATCTTCCCGGATCGAGGCTCGTTTCTGGTAGATTTTCGCGACCTGTCGAAAGACATCTGAAAGCTTGTCGGATTTTGGCCGAATTTCCTTGCCGAGTCGTCGAGTCAGAATCTCGGCGCAATGGTTGACCACCATTCTTCTCCCCGTCCCAAGAATCTCGCTCAAGGCGTTATCGAGCTCCTCGATTCCATCGGGCAGCTTGTTCATGTCTACGTGGTGTCTCCTTCGGGCATAGTGTAGAATGAGCTCTGCTGTCGCGCCCCCGAGGCCTTGAAACGCTTCTTCGACAGAATCCTTGAGTTGCCTGGCTAGGTCTGGAGGAAGGTGCACTAGCCGAAATAGGCCCCGTTGGGACATCGACAGGGTCAAAGTGCGCTTCTGGTTATCTTACAATTACCGTTACTGCACCGGTCTGTTCCAAGTTGCACGCAATGGAACCAAAATGAGCCTATGTGGCTGTCTCACGGTCAGTGAGACGTTCTATGGAAGGTCTCAATTCTTGGCGTCGAGAAGATTCTGCGCTTCCTTCGTGAACTCTTCACGCTCGAAGATTGAACGCGTCATTGGTTTGCCGTTGATGTAGACGCATCCCCTAACCAGGCCCCTGCGCTTTGCCATCTCAGGCTTTTCCCACATGTTTACCATTTCAACCGAGACGTTAGGATCGATGACCCTGACTGCCTCAGCAATCCTGTCGCTGAACTGGTGTGTGAAGATACACGTGGGTTCGTAGAAGATTTTGACACCCTTCTCCCTGACACGTTTTGGATTGTTCTTCCTCGGCCTAGTCAGGCCGCCGTTTATGGGATACTCTAGTTCGTGAGGCTCGCCTTCAGGTCTCTCTTTGAAACCCATCCGTTTCCAGAAGGCTGTTTGGGAGAGTCCACATCCTGGAGGATCGAAGCTGACAGTTTCCAACCTATCATACTTGACCTGAGTCTTCGCATCGTTAACTACACTCTTGAAGAGAGCTTTGCCATGGCCCTTTCCCTGTTGGGCAAGGTGCACGAAACTGCACCCGACATGAAGCATCTTCGGGTCCGGATCTTTCAAGAAAGGGATTGAACTCTCTGGATAGTAGAGTATTTGGCCCACTGGCTTATTGTCAACGTAGAGAATCTTGGAGGGAGAGCTAGACTCCTCTAGCATTTTGCGAAGCCACTGCTTCTTCTCCCTGATCCCCTTCTGAACAGAAGGCCGTTCAACTGGTTGCTCATCGCCACAGACAGATATTCTGTCGTCGAGGAGGTTTTCCTTCAAGTCCTCGATCCGAACATCTTGGGTCATCAAATCCTCCCTTTTCCATTGAAGGACGCTCTACTGCTGAAACTAATGTTTTTCGTTAGGACCCAACTTCAGTCCCTTCCTTCAAGCTCGGAATCATGTCCTGAACGACCTCCTTGAAATCTATGTAGATGGAAGGGCCCTCTGCATAACGCTCGAAGAATGGATAAAGTTCTGCACCGCTGGATAGTAGTTCGGATTCGGTTTGATTCCCTTCTTCTCAGGATTGGGAAAGACAGGCCGTTCCAGAAAATCTCTCACGCTGAAGTAGGCCAGCATGTCGACGACTGTGTGTGTGATCTCTGAGTTGAGATCTGCTCTTCTCAAAGCGTCTCCAACGATACGTCGAGGAGTAATGAGCTCGGACAGCTCATGGGCGAGGAACTTTTTCTGAACCTGCAGATCGGGAAAAGCTGCGAAACCGATACAGTCATTCCAGCCAAACCCTCCGTAGAGGCAGTCTATGAAATGAACACGAATCCTATCCAAGGCCCACGGGGTCTTGGCGAGCGTAGAGAGGCGTGACAGTACCTGGTCGCCTATTGGGGACCATTCGGACTGGAACTTCTCCTTGTACTCCTCCAGTCGCGGTTTGGCTTCCTTCCAGATCTGCTCAAAACCTGCCACTCCTCCTTGGCGAATCTTCCGAAACAATTCCGCGAGCTTGCTATTGCCTGATATTGCTTCAAGACCTCCCGACGGGGCTCTCTTCATCAGACCAGTAGCAAACCGGTACCATTCGGATTCGGATGCGAAGGGTCCTACTCTCTGAAGCTCAAGGCGGACCTCATCTCGTCTGAAATGAGCATTCTGTGCCCGGTAGGCTTTGTTCCCCAACATTCCCGATGCCAATTCTATAGGCATCAGTTCACCATAGAGGACCGAGATGTGGCAGAACTCATTTACTACTCTGCTGACTCCGAACTCGACCTGAGGGTTCAACGCTCTAGTTACACGGACCCATTTGCGTTCGTCGAAGTTAGCTGAACTTAGCCTGCAGAGGGTCCTGAAAGTATCAGAGGAGAATGATTACAGAGGTTTAGTCAAGTAGCCCTCTCCTAATCTGGCACTATTCTTTCAGTTCTCGAATCAATTGCTTCGCTATGGTCAGCCTTTGGATATCGTTAGTACCTTCGTACGTCTTGATTATCTGCGAATCTCTGAGGAACCGTTCCACTGGGTACTCTGTCGCAACGCCATAGCCACCATGTATCATCATAGCTAACAGAGCTAGCCGTTCAGCTGTCTCAGTTGATGTCACCTTGGCGATAGAGGCGGCTTTGACAAACTCCTTGCCCTGATCCTTAAGCGATGCTGCCCAGTAAGTGAGCAGACGTGCTGTATGAAGCCCCATAGCCATCTCGGCCAGCTTGTACTGGACCTGTTGAAAATCGATCAACGGCTTCTCGAAACTTGTCCGGGTCTGCGCATAGCTTATCGCCGCCTCGTATGCTGCTTGGGCAATACCGACACCCTGCGCTGAGACATCCACGCGTCCTCGATCATACGTCTTCACGCCAATGTAGAATCCGTCACCTTCCTTTCCGACAAGATTGTCCGTAGGCACCTTGACGTGATCAAGAATCAATTCCGAAGGTTGCGAGCCTCGAAGACCTGTCGTTTCGATGTGGCTGCCGACCTGGAAGCCCCCTGTTCCTCTTTCAACAATGAACGCGCTCAAACCCTTGTGGCGCTCCTTGCTGCTGGGAGGGGGACTTGTCCTGGCG
>Ga0209803_1002719_pt1 | contig 10961 bp, 10 predicted proteins | sample GraSoiAngelo_138_FD_185895 | JGI IMG/M metagenome (GOLD analysis project Ga0209803, IMG submission 185895) | Grasslands soil microbial communities from the Angelo Coastal Reserve, California, USA - 14_0929_09_40cm (SPAdes) (version 2) | ecosystem: Environmental > Terrestrial > Soil > Grasslands ... | reverse complement strand
CGCGAAGGCCTTGTTTCTCGTCTCCTCCAACTCATCCATGCAGATGTCGAATAAGAGGTCTCGTTTGTCTTTGGCATACAAAAAGATGGTTCCTTCGCCAACACCCGCGCGTTCGGCAATTTCGGCAGTGGTAGTCGCCTCGAAACCTTTGCTCGTAAACAAGTCCGCAGCCGCTTCTTTGATGCGGCGCAGCTTGTCCAGCTTCTTCAGCTCACGCAGGCCGAGGCCGAAGTGCCCATCATTCGAGTTGTTCCTATTTAGCGCTCGTGCAACAGGTTGCCGTTGCTGATGCCTCATACGTTCGAGTCATCGTAACCTGCCGGCGACGGAATTTCCTAACCTTATTAACGCGGCCTCAGGGCGCCAGCGAGCCGACATAGGCCGCAATGGAAACGATGTCTTCGTCGGTCAGCTTGGAAACCGGAGCTTTCATCAACAGGGACCACGGCCCGCCGTTGTGCCCATTCTTGAAGTTAAAAAGCTGGCGGACGATATAAATCGGGTGCTGTCCGGCGATACGTGGTACTTCTCCCAAGCCGCGCAGATCCGGACCGTGACAAATGCTGCATGCAATGGTTCGGCCCCCGCCGCCGGTCTTGACGAGATCTTCTCCTTTTTGGAGACTGCCCGGCGGGACGTAGGCGACAAAACCGGAACGAGGATCACGGCTCTCGTTCCGGAACGCGTCTTCGGGAACGCTGATGATCCGGTTGCCGATAGGTTCCATGGCGCCGTCTGGAGTTGCGAGGCGCTTGTAGTTGACGTTCAAGTCCGTCTTCGGAACCATTTGTGCTTCGATCACCTTGTACCACACGCCGGGCTTCAGGCTGGCAAAGTATTCGCTGGCTTCACGCACCTCCTCATCCGAAAGATTTTTGGCGTACGTATTCATAGGTTCGGCATTCTTGCGGATGTCTTTTTTGAGTTCCGCCATTTGCCGGACCATATAAGCCGCTGAGAGGCCCGTCAGGCTTGCCGATTCGGGATGACCCTGACCGTTAATAAGGTGGCATTTGCCACAGGCCTGAACGCGCGGAGACTTCCCGAACTGGACCGTTTTCGGAAGCGGTGGATGCTCCCCGGGAAACCAATCGGGAGCATTAAAAAACTCATCGATCTGTTTTTGCGTGTATTCCTTGTCGCTGCCTGGGACTCGACGTGGTTTGCCGTCGTCTTCGACTGGTTTCAGTTCCTTCGCAGCGACGAGCTGAGGAAACGCCCAGCTCAGGTCCTGCGACTGCTTTTGCTGGGCATTGATGCCGGCAGCAATCACCATCAGAACTACCCCTGCTAAGAAAAGGCTTCGTGTTTTCACTTTGCGATCCTCTGTTTCTTGAAATGCGGCAGTACTTTCTCGCCGAACAGGCGCACCTGTGCAGGACGGTTTTCGCCCCATAGCTCGAGCAGGATGTGCGTGCATCCGGCAGCCTGGTATGCCTCGATCCGTTCGATGCATTGCTTAGGCGTGCCGGCAATTGCGCAGGTCTTGTCCAAAATGGAATCAGTAACCAATCGCGCTGCGGCTTTGCGCCCCCCGCTCTCCATCGCATCAGCGATGGGCCTGATTTCATCGAAAGATAGACCGGCACATTCCAATAGAACGTCCGCTGAACCACGGATGTTCTGAACCTTGTTCGCCAGGTACATCGCTGCCATTTCACGCGCGCCTTCGCGCGCAGTCCCGGCGTCTTCGCCAACACTACCGACGATCACCGCGCCGAGATCGAGCGAATAAGGATTTTTACCGGCCTTGCGCGCACCTTCTTCCATCTTTTCGCGCGACAGCTTGATGAATGCCGGAGTCGTGATGCTCGCGGTCAATAGACCGTCGGCATGCGAACCGGCCAGCCGCTGCAAAACCGGGCCGGTAGCACCCACATACATCGGGACTCGCCAGCGTGCCGTGTGTGCATCCGGCTTGAGCGGTGGTGCAAAGGCGGAAAAGGCTTTTCCTTGATACTGCACATCCCGGCCGGAAAGCATTGCCTCAATAATTTCCAAACTCTCGCGCATCACTACCGCGGGCCCGACCTCTTTGCCCTTCTCACCTTCACCGATCTCTTTCATGAAGATCTTCGACGCGCCGAGACCCAAAAGAAAACGTCCTTCGCCGGCAATGTCCTGCAGTACGCGTGCTTCCATTGCGATCTGAACTGGATGACGCGTATATGGTGAAATGATTCCCCACCCAATGGCTATTCTCGTCGTCTCGCGTGCAATCACTGCGGTCATCGCAGTCGACGAACGAGCTTCCATCGAATGTTTGCGCCACCACGGGTATGCTTCGGCGAGCCAAAGGAATCAAAGCCAGCCGCATCGCACGCCTGAGCCATGGTGAGGGTCTCTTCCATTGGTTCCATGCTGAGCTGCAAAACTCCGATACGAAAGGGTACGGTCATCGAATACTTCTTCTCCAAAAAAACTTATCGCTTACGGATCAATCCAGGAATGTTCCAGGCCCTTAATCAAAGCCCACATCGCTTTGTTCAGAGGAGTGGGCACACCGGTCTTTTCGCCCCACTTCACAATGGCGCCATTCATGAAATCCACCTCCGTCTGGCGACGGGCTATAACATCCTGCAGCATGCTTGCCTTGTGTTTGCCGGGCGCTGCCGCTCCCTTTTGAACCAGTTGACGCGGATCCCCATGCAGGCTGATACCCAGCGCGCGAGCCACAGCCATTCCTTCGGAAATGAGGTCGTCAAAGAGCTGGCCCGTCGGGGCGAACCTCGTTGCTGCACCGTGGTGAAGGAGGGTCAACGCACCGACGGGATTCGTCGATGCATTGAAAATCAGTTTGGTCCATTGTGCTCCACGCGCATCTTCCAAGGCGATCGTGTTCATGCCGGCGCGCGTGAGAAGGTTCGCTAACGTTCTCACCCGATCCATCGGTGCCGCACTCGGCTCGAACGGCCCAATCCACGTATCGCCTTGAATGTCGTAGCCAACGTGGCCTGGACCAATGATGTGACCCGCGGGAAACGTTGTGCCGCGGATGACGTGACCTACATGCTCGGCGATGATCTCTTCATTTCCGACGCCGTTTTGTACGGAGCAAACAGCCGCACCATCGGAAAAGAGGGGCGCGGCGTTTTGGATTGCCAGCTTAGTATGGATGCTCTTGGTCGCAACGACTCCAAAATCGCAGCGAGGCAGGTCGGCGACATTGGTCGATGCCTTCAGGGGGACGGTGAATTCGGCCGCGCCTGAAATACGGAGACCATGGCGCTTGATAGCTTCTATATGTTCGCGTGCGATATCCAGCGCGTACACTTCCGCTTCACCGGCTTTGGCAAGGTGCGCGGCGAAAATGCTTCCGACGGCGCCGCAACCGACTACGCAAATCTTCATGGCAATCCCTGCTTCAACCTCTCGCTTCCGTCGTAGAACTTCCACGGCAACGTTGTCAGGTTCTCGCCTTCGGTCTTTCCGACGCGGTACATGTCTTGCGTATACAGGCAGGCTTCACCGTTTGGATCCACGACCTGGGGATGAAAGCTGAAGATCATGTTTTCGCGCAACTCCACGTCGCTCTTTGCACCAATTGCCGGATACTCGATCATGGTCAAGCCGATCGAGTGGCCCGATAGGTGGCCTAGCGCGAAGCCGCTCTTTTCGAATATCTGCGCCGCTGCCGCATGGACGTTGCCGGCTAGCTCTCCTTCGCGCATTTTCAAACGCGCGGCTTCGATGGCCTCGTAATAAACCGAAGCCATACGTTCGGTCCGCTGGCTGAGCCGGCCGCGGATCAGCGGCCGTGAAAGCTCAACCCAATAACCGGCGGCTCCAGTAATTTCCAGCGAGTAACACAACAGATCATCGGCGTTCACGACTCGATGTCCGGGAACTTTGAAGTGAGCTTCCGCTTCGCCATTCGTGCCCGACAGCACGATATTCATCATGCGCAATCCCGCTCCTCCGGCGAAGAAACGCTCCACGGCCGGCGCCATGATTTCGGCTTCGGTCTTTCCGGGTTCGTAGCGTTCGAGCATTGCCCAGAAGCCCTCTTCGATGATGGCCATGCTGTCGCGGAAGCCCGCCAGCTCTTCCTGAGATTTCACGGCTCTTGCCATATCGAACTGGACATCGAACCGCACCAGCTCATACGACTTTCCGGCAGAAAGTGCCTTATAATCGCGCACGGTCATGATGAATTCCATTCCATACACGCCGACGCGGTTCCATCCCTGGGATTCCGCGCGTTCCCGCAGCCACTCTCCGGGAATGTCCGCCCACACCTTCTCCTTCACCTGCGCTTTTTTCTTGTCTCCGATCCATCGCGCCTCGCGCGGAAAAACGAGGACCGGCTCGCCGTTGAGGGGAATCAAGACGTAAGCATAGCGGTGCACGATCTCAAAATCGGAAACGTAGCGAATCGCGCCTTCGAAACCGGTGTACTCGCTTCCGCAAACGATCAGCGCATCGATATTCTCGTGTGCCATGACGGAGCGGATGTTTCTGTATCTCCGCTCCAGTTCGCCGGATGAGATCGGCAGCCACTGACGTTTTGCCGTAGGCATCGTGTTAGTCCTCATGCGCACCGCAGATTTCGGCGGCGGCCAGCGCGTAAATTTTGGTGATGCTGGTGAGTGTGTCGATAGCGACCTTCTCCCCTTCAGCGTCCCTCTCTCCACTTGATGGACCGTAATTCAACGTCTCGATACCAAAGCGCGTCATAACGGACGCATCCGAACACCACTGTACAACGGCGCGAGCGGGAGGCGTTCCCATAATCCTGGTGTGAGCTCGGTCGATTGTTTTCACCAGTTCGTGATCTTCACTGATCTCGGCGCCGGGAACTGATACGTAGGTCTCGAACTCGAGGCCGTAGTCTGGAAACTGCTGAGCGAGATTCAGAAAAAAGTCTTTCACGATCCTGCGAGCGTCCTGCATCGGCATCGTTGGAGGGACGCGAAGATCCATGCAGATCTCCGCCTCTGCCGGCGTACGACTGGCCCGCCACGGTTCTCCGGCGCGTATGCTGCCCACATTAACAATCCCGCGGTGATCGCCGTAGCAGGCGCACTCTTCCCAAGTCGGGATCCATGCGTTGATGAATTCGAGGACGTCCTGCATTCGGCGAACCGAAGTTTGCCTTTGCCGGGTCTGGCTGAACGCGGTGTGCACATACAAGCCTTGCATCTTCAGCCGCACCCACAGCGACCCGTAGTGAGCAAGCACCATTTGCATGTCGGTCGGCTCACCCAAAATGCACATGTCCGGTAAAACGCCGTGGTTCACCAGGTAATGCGTACCAACACCATAGCCGCGGTATTCTCTACCGACGAATTCATCACCGGATTGGGATTTCTCAATTTCACCGACCACCGCCGCAATCCAGAGGCTTCCATCCAGCTTCACGCCCGCGCGTCGTAGCGCATGCGCGGCCTGGGTGTAGCAGACCAGAGCACCTTTCATGTTGTAGATACCCAAGCCGTAGATGTAACGGTCTTTGATTACAGCTTTCGGCTTGTAGCCAAGTCCGGTGAGATACTCTTCACGGCCGCTGTTGGACGTATCCATGTGGCCGTTGAACATCAGACTTTTCCCGTTCCCCTCTCCCTCCCATAGACCAATGATATTGGCTCGACCGGGCTCGACTTCCTGCGAACTCACTTTGAGCCCGGCTGCTTGGAGCGCCGCTCTCATATAGTTGCCCATCTGGAGTTCCTCACCGGTGGGGCTTGGTATGTTGATCAGGTCGCATGCTATTTGGATAATTTCGGATTCCCGCACTTCGGAAACGATCGCTTCCGCCAGGTCCGGTTTGAGCAACATGGAACCGTCGCGGTTAAGGACTGCTTTGCTCGCCTCGATATCGGACATTCTGTATACCTGTTCCCTTCTCACCGAACTTTGACAGAACCTGCTGATCTCCATGGCTGCCGCTCCGCCATTGCCATGAGAGTTCTTTTCCTTTGATTAACCGATAAAGTGCCGTATGAAGAGGAGCCTCGATTCCGTGGCGACGAGCCTCACGGGCGATAGCACCACCTAAAAAATCGACTTCGGTGCGAAGGCGATGGCGCACGTCGTACAACATGGAAGGCGGGTGATCGGTTTGAGCGCCCACCTTGTTCATCTCCCACGGATCGTCCCGTAATTGAACCCCAGCGCCGGCGGCAACCCGCTTACCTTCTTCAATCAGATCGTGTAAGAGAAAGCCGAGATCGGAGAAGTCGATCTCATTGGCAAATTCGCGGCAATGCGGCAGCTCGGTGAGTGCCGACACGCCGTTTACCGACGCGTTGAAAATGAGCTTCGACCATTGCGCCGGCCTGGCATCTTCAAGGGCTTCTGCTTTCAGCCCCGACCGGACGATTAATTCAGCAGCCTCCTTAACCATCGCATACGGTGTCGAGCGAGGTTCATAGGGACCGATCCAAATAGGCCGATCCAGTTCCAGCTGAACGTGGGTGTCGGAGTGTCGCGTCCCGCTCATGAAGGTTGTGCCGCGCATGATGTATCCGGGAACAGATTCGGCGATAACGTCCTCGCCACCGAGGCCGTTTTGTGCAGATAAGACTGCTCCTCCTGAAAAATGGCCTTTCATAGGAGCGACGGCTTCGGACGTCTGCGTCGCCTTCGTGCAGACAATTCCCAGGTCGCACTCCGGAATATCGGCCGGATTGGTCGCGGCGCGGGGATACGACGTGAACTCATGCTTCCCAGTCACACGCAATCCTTCTTTATTAATCGCTAAAGCATGTTCATCACGGCGAACAAATGCGTAAACTTCAGCCACACGGGCCAGGTATGCCGCATATAAACTGCCGATCGAGCCGCAACCGATAATGCAAACCCGCATACTTGTTTTACCGTGGACCCCGCGGGCGCTCGACGCGCACCACAGGCGCCTCGGTCCCTTGCCGGGCGCGTTCGAATAGTTGAAAAATGCTATCGCCGGTATTGTGTGAATCCGTGACGACGATACCGCGTGGATACAGCGCATCCTGCAGGGCGGCTGAGAGGGCGTGAAGCGGCGCCCCCCCGCCTTCTCCCATTCCTTTCGCGCCGTTATATGAAAACGGCGACGGGGATTCGAGGTGCCCATAACGCAGGTCCGGCATGTTCATGGGCGTGATGGGCGTGTAATCGCTGAAGGTGCTCGTCAGCATGTTTCCTTCGGAATCGTAGCGGCAGTCTTCCATCAGCGCGCCGCCGATGCCGTGCGCTGTTCCTCCGTGAACCTGTCCTTCGACAATGAGCGGGTTGATGGCCCGGCCGCAATCGTCCACGCAAGCGTACGCGAGAATCTTCGGCTGAAATGTTTCGCTGTTCACTTCAAGCACGGCGGCGTGCAATTGCGCGGCATAGGTCAATGTGAGATTGCCGTATTTGCGTTTGACGTCGGGAACTTTGAAAGGAGCCTTGTAGACGTACCGGCAGTTGAGCGTGATGTCTTCGAAGGATTGCGGCAACTCCGCGTTGTTGAGGTTAACGAGATTCGCCAGTCTCCAGTAGTTGATCGCCTTGTCCGTATTTTTGACGGATACCTGCGGCCCCTGCGCGCCGACTCCAAATTCCAACTCCTCTTCCTGGGCCTTCAGGGCGAAGGCGGCTAAGCGGCTCATCTCCGCTCGCAGCTTCAGCGCGGCTCCATGAATGGCCGACAGACCCGTCACGGCGAACTGGCTCGCGTAAGTCCCCGTGTGGCCCGTGTAGACGTTCTGCTCGGTGTCAAATCCCGGCCTGACGTTCAGGTGTTCCGGGTTGATGCCGAGCACATCGGCAACAACCTGCGCCGCCGTTGTCTCATGGCCTTGTCCCTGCGGCACGGACCCCATGCTCAGGACGAGTTCACCGTAGATGTCCAGCTTGATGTTCGCTGCCTTGGACTGGCCTGAATACGGCGCATACGCATTCACGATGCGTGCCTGGCCGAAATTGTTTGTGCCCGAGTCGAGCGTGGTACCGATTCCAAGACCGATCATTCGGCCTTCTGCGGCAGCTTCCTTCTGTTTTTTCTTCCATTCGTCCCACCCCACCAGTTCCTTCGCAACCTCGAGCATCTTCGGGTAATTTCCCGAATCGTAAACGCAGCCGTTTGGTGTCGTGTACGGGAATTGCTCGGGCAGGATATAGTTCCGAAGGCGCATGACGTCGCCGGGAATGCCCAGGGCGTGACCACAGATGTCGAGAACTCGCTCGAGAAACCACAGGTGCTGCATTCTCGAGTACCCGCGATTAGGACCGACGGGACATTTGTTGGTTACCACCTGTGAAAAATCGATCCGGATATTTTTGAGACGGTTAACGCCGGGCAATACCTGCGCCCAGATGATGCAGCCCAGCGGCTCATAACGCGGATAAGCGCCGCAGTCGTCGATGTGACGGGACTCAATCGCCGTGATGACGCCATTCGCATCCAAAGCGACTCGGGTGTCATAAAACGTCCGCTCGTTTCCGTGTGCACTGGCCAGCATGTGTTCGGTGCGGGTTTCTGTCCACTTTACCGGCCTCCCTCCCGTCTTGCGCGAAGCCAGCGCACACAAAGCCATGTAAGGATAGCTGGTGATTTTGATCCCGAACCCACCACCAATATCGATGCTCCGCATGCCGATCTGATCGATGCGTACGCCGAGCGCCGGAGACAAGAACTGCGCTGCGAACGCGGGGAATTGCTGGTTCGAGAAGTACTGGATGCGCTTCTCTTTGATATTCCATTGCCCGACGACAACGTTGTTTTCCAGCGGCGTGCTCGAGAACCGGTGAAAATGCAGGCGTCCGATATGGACGATGTGCAGCGCCTCCTGGAATGCCTTATCGACCTCCCCGAATTCGAAAACGTCATGCCACATTCGGTTCGTCCCGGCTTCATCGTGCAAGAGTGAATCACTTTGGAGCGCATCCTCGGGAGTCATGACCACAGGGAGCGGATCGTAATCGACTTCGACGAGTTCGGCAGCATCTTCCGCCGCATGACGCGATTCGGCAACGACTGCCGCGACGGGTTCGCCCTGATAGCGAACTTTATTTATAGCAAGTGCATAATCCTCGACTTTTTGTCCCGCCCCCGGTCCGATTTCCGGAAAAGGATGCGATATGGAGGGAAGTTCCGCACCTGTCAGCGTACAGACAACACCGGGTGCCGCGGCCGCCTTCGATACATCGACTCGTGTGATCCGAGCATGGGCATAGGGCGATCGCACAAGCTGGAGATACAACATTCCCTCCAGCTTGTAGTCGTCAGCGAAGACGCCCTGTCCCTGAACGAGGCGGGCATCTTCCAATCGGGGCAACGGCCGTCCTACCCATTTCCCTGCAGTCTTTGATTCGCCTACAAATGTTTCTTTTTTGCTCAAGGACACTCCTCCACTAACTGCGCACGGGTTGTTTATCGTTCGTCAGAGCGGCTTGCAATCCGTCGATCAATTTCATCAGATTCTTTTTCGCTAATGGCTCCAGCAGTCCTCCCGCAAGAGACACCAAACGCCCCACAATCTGCGCTTCACCCCGCCAGTCCACGCGCGTGCCGGCGGGAACATCCGTGAGATCGAACGCCGCAGTAACCGTGACATTGGCTCCGATGACGTCGCCCCTGCCGGTATATGCCGCGCGCGTTGGCGGCGTCGCTTCAGCCAAGACCATTTTGATCTTGGCATCGCCGCGTATATGTGAAATGCCGAGGCTTAAAGTCACAGTGAAATGGTCGGCAGCCTCCTTCGCGAGTGCCTTGAAGTCGGGCAGAATGGGGCAGAAGCGGTCGGGATCCGTCAAGAAAGTGTAGACGTCCTGCCGCGGGTTCTTGACTGTGAAATCCCCACTGAACCTGATATGCATTTATTGTGTTCCTGCCGCGAGCGTATCCGCTGCAGAGCGTACAGCCTTAAAAATATTCTGATAGCCGGTGCACCGGCACGTATTCCCTGCGAGGGCCTTTCGGATCTGATCATCCGTCGGACGCTTGTTCTTCGACAGCAACGCGTATGACGACATCAGGAAACCCGGTGTGCAATAGCCGCACTGCAGACCATGATATTGCACGAACGCTTTTTGTAGCGGGTGCATGTCGCCGTTGTGGCTTAGACCTTCGACAGTCTTCACGTCTGCTTCATGAGCCTGAAAAGCAAATAGCGTGCACGACTTCACCGGCTCCCCGTTGAGCAGAACCGTACATGCTCCGCAGTAGCTGGTATCACAACCGATATGCGTGCCGGTCAGGCCGAGTGTTTCACGCAAAAGATCGACCAACAGTTGCCTGGCTTCCACTTCTCTTTGGTGAACCTGCCCATTGACAGTGACTCGTATTTGAACGCGCTCAGATCCGACCGACATATTCATGCGATACCTCAACCTGTTCGCCACGACTTCGACGCAGCGAAACTTCTAGACCTTTTTTCACCACATGCTTCACGAGCACCTTCTTATATTCCGCCGATCCACGCATGTCCGAGTGCGGCGCGGCTGCCTCCATCGCTGCTTCGGCTGCGGCGCTAATTCTCTCCTTCGTGAGTTCGCGTCCCCGCAACTCTGCCTCGGCTGCGGTGGCGTGTAGCGGAACGAGTCCCACGCATCCCAGATAAATGTGCGCCTGCTCGCAGGTGGAGCGGTCTGCCATGGTCAGTTGCACGGCAGCGCTCGCACTGGCATATACGGAGGCGCATCGTTTGAACGCAATGTAAGCTCCCCCGGAATTTTTAGCAGGGACTTTCACGGCAACCTCGCGCACCAGCTCCCCATTCGCGAGCGCAGTCGTGTAAGCGTCTTTGAGAAAATCGCCCAGCGCGATTGTCCTCTGCTGTTTCGAATTTTGAGTGCGCACTTCTGCCGACAACGCCAGCATTACCGGAGCCCAGTCGCCGGACGGATCGGCTTCGGCCAATGATCCCCCGATTGTGCCTCGGCTTCGGACCTGCGCGTCCGCGATACCGGCGGCGCAGTCGTGAAGAATGGGTATCAATTGGGACAACTCTGAGTCCGCAAGCTGGGCATGCCGGGCGAGCGCGCCGATTCGCACC
>Ga0209803_1002715_pt1 | contig 10989 bp, 13 predicted proteins | sample GraSoiAngelo_138_FD_185895 | JGI IMG/M metagenome (GOLD analysis project Ga0209803, IMG submission 185895) | Grasslands soil microbial communities from the Angelo Coastal Reserve, California, USA - 14_0929_09_40cm (SPAdes) (version 2) | ecosystem: Environmental > Terrestrial > Soil > Grasslands ... | reverse complement strand
CGGCCGCCTATGCCGAGAGCCAAGGCATCATCATCGCTGACACGAAACTGGAGTTTGGAGTAGACCCCTCGTCCGGCCAGCCCATGCTGATCGATGAGGTCCTCACACCGGACTCCTCCCGTTTCTGGCCCCTCAGCCAGTACAAACCGGGCCTTCCCCAGCCGAGCTTCGACAAGCAGTTCGTGCGCGACTACCTGACGTCCCTCAACTGGAACAAGCAGCCGCCCGCGCCCCGCCTCCCCGCCGACGTCATCGCCCAAACGAGCGCCCGGTACCGTGAGGCGTACCGGCGGCTGGCGGAAGGCCGCGACTGAGCCGTGGCCGCCGCCTGGGTCTCCAGCCTCATCTTCCTCGCCACCATCGCCGTCCTCCTGACGGACTGGGTCCACCGCACCATCGTGGCCTGGGTCGGCGCCGCCGTGATGCTCGCCGTGGGATTGGCGATGGGGTTCTACACGCAAGGGCAGGCGCTGGCCGCCATCGACTTCAACACCCTGGGTCTGCTCCTCGGCATGATGATGCTCATGGCCATGTTCCGAAATACCGGCGCCGTTGAAGCGCTGGCAATCGTCGCCGCCCAAAAAGCCGGAGGCAACCCGGTGCGATTGCTGGCCATCTTGGGAGGACTGACGACGATCATTTCCATGTTGTTAAATAATGCCACCGTCATTCTGCTGCTCGCGCCGGTCACCATCATGATAGCGGCGCACCTCAAGATCAGCCCGGTGCCGTTGCTGATGGGCGAGGCGTTCCTGTCCAATGTTGGAGGGACCGCGACATTGATCGGCGATCCCCCGAATGTGCTGATCGGCTCTGCGGCAGGGCTCACGTTCAACGATTTCCTCATCGTCCTCCTACCCGTCGTGCTCGTCGCCTACTACCCGACACTGTGGACGATTCGCTGGCTGTTCGCCGCAGAGCTCCAGAAACGCGCGGGCCGGTCTGCGGATCTCTTACCCTCGCGCCCACGTGACTCGATCAAGGACCGTGCAGGCCTGACCAAGCTGTTGGTCGTGCTGGGCCTCATGCTCGCGCTGTTCACGCTCCAAGATATGTTGCATCTCCAGCTCGCCGTGATCACCTTTCTGGGTGTCGCCTTGGCGATGGCCTGGCTCCTTCCGAATCCAGGGGATCTTCTCAAGGCAGTGGATTGGAACGTACTGCTGTTCTTCACCTCTTTGTTTATCGCAGTCGGCGGGCTGGAAGCGGCAGGCGTGTTGAAAGCCGCCGCGCAAGCTCTTGCCAGTTTCGCCGGGTCGCATGTCTTACTGACTGCTGTGCTGCTCCTGTGGGTCGCCGCATTGCTGTCCGCGATCGTGGACAATATCCCGTTCGTGGTCGCCATGATTCCGATCATCAAGGGGCTGGAAGCTCAAGGCACGACCTTAGAGCCGCTGTGGTGGGCCCTGGCGATTGGCGCGGGTTTCGGGGGTAATGCCACGCCCATAGGGGCCAGCGCCAACATCATCACGATGGCCCTGTCCGAGCGCGCCGGCTATCCCATCACGTTCCGCATGTGGCTCTGGTCAGGGTCCATCGTCACCCTTGTGTCGTGCGCGGTCGGCACGCTCGTTTTTCTCGTGATCTTCGGCCTACTCAAAAATTGACACGGCGGAAAACTTTACCGTGCTAGACTGGGGATCCGATGGCGCGGAATGTGAAAAGAGGTGTGGGGAAAAAGGCGGCGCTTCAGGAGCCTTACAGTGAAAAGTCTCTGGGCGGCGAAGCCCACGTGGGCCCCGCCGATCCGCGGTCTTCCGTTACACGGCTCCTTAAAAATCTCAGGGCCAGCCGCGCCTTCCTCATGGGGTTCGGCTTCGCGAGCGGGCTCGTCATCGGCATCGGCCTGGCGATTCTCCTCACCCGCCGCCAACAGGCCTAGCGGAAAAGTAGGATCAGACTCGATTTATGTGGTCGTCAGCTCGGCCGGATCGTAGTTCAGGTTGGGGCTCAGCCAGCGCTCGATCGCCACTAGATCCATGTTTTTGCGGCGCGCATAGTCCAGAATCTGGTCGCGGCCGAGCTTCCCCACGGCGAAATATTTCGCGTCAGGATGGGCGAAGTACAGCCCGCTGACGGAGCTGGCCGGAAGCATGGCGAAGTTCTCGGTCAACGTGATGCCCGCATTCTTCTCCGCCTGTAGCAAATCGAACAGAATTCGCTTCTCAGTGTGGTCCGGGCAGGCCGGATAGCCGGGGGCCGGACGGATTCCGCGGTAGCGCTCGCGGATCAAATCTTCATTGCTGAGCGCCTCAGCTTTGCCGTATCCCCACTCCTCGCGCGCCTGCTTGTGCAGATATTCGGCGAACGCCTCCGCCAGCCGGTCGGCCAGGGCTTTGGCCATGATCGAGTTGTAGTCGTCGTGCTCCTTCTCAAATCGTTCGCACACCGCTGCGAGGCCGATGCCGCTGGTGACCGCGAATGCGCCAATGTAATCCGGCAGGCCGGTGGACTTGGGCGCGATGAAATCGGCCAGGGCCTGATTGAACTGGCCCTCCGGCTTCGGCGTCTGCTGGCGGAGCGTATGGACCGTCGCCAGGACCTTCGACCGCGATTCGTCCCGGTACAGCTCGATGTCGTCCTCGACGCTGTTGGCCGGAAAGAAGCCATAGACTCCTCGCGCCGTCAACAGCTTGCGGCTGACGATCGTGTTGAGCAACGCTTGAGCGTCGTCGAACAACTCCTTGGCCTTCGCGCCGACAGTCGGGTCCTCCAGGATCTTGGGGTAGCGCCCGCGTAGCTCCCAGGTATGGAAAAACGGCGACCAGTCGATGAACGGCACGATCCGCTCGAGCGGAAGGCGATCCAGCACGCGGACGCCGGTAAAGGCCGGCTTCGGAATATCGGCCGCGCCCCACTCGATCGGCGCCCTCCGCAAGCGGGCCTCGGCCAGCGTAAGCAGTGTCCTCTCCCCGCGCTCCTTATGCGCGTGCCGAACTTGCTCCTGATCCCGCCGGTTCTTCTCGGCGAAGCCGGGCTGCCGCTCGGGGCTCATGAGCGCGCCCACCACCCCCACCGCGCGCGAGGCGTCCAGCACATGCACGACCGGCCGCTCGTAGGCGGGCGCGATCTTCACCGCAGTATGGGCCTTGCTGGTCGTCGCCCCACCGATCAGGAGCGGCACCGCGAAGCCTTCCCGGGCCATCTCCCGCGCCACGTGCACCATTTCATCCAATGACGGCGTGATCAGGCCGCTCAGGCCAATGATATTCACATGGCGCTCGCGGGCGGTCGCCAGGATCTTCTCGCAGGGCACCATCACGCCCAGGTCGATCACCTCGTAGTTGTTGCAGCCGAGGACGACCCCCACGATGTTCTTGCCGATGTCATGCACATCCCCCTTCACGGTCGCCAGGACGATTTTCCCCTGCGCCACTCTGCGCCCCGTGCGCTCCTTTTCCGCTTCCATGAAAGGCTGCAGGTAGGCGACCGCCTTCTTCATCACGCGCGCGCTCTTCACGACCTGAGGCAAAAACATCTTGCCGGAGCCGAACAGATCGCCCACGATGTTCATCCCCGCCATCAGAGGGCCTTCGATCACCTCCAGCGGCGTGGCATATTTCCGCCGGGCCTCTTCGACGTCGGCCTCGATATACTCGACGATGCCCTTGACAAGGGCGTGGGAGAGGCGCTCTTCGACCGGGCCCTGCCGCCAGGCGTCCTCCTGCACGGCCGCCTTGTCCTTCTGCTTGACCGTCTCCGCGAAGGAGACCAGCCGCTCGGTCGCGTCGGGCCGCCGGTTCAGCAGCACATCCTCGACCAGCTCCAGCAGGTCCTTCGGGATCTCCTCGTACACTGCGAGCTGCCCGGCGTTGACGATCCCCAGGTCGAGCCCCGCACGGATCGCGTGATAGAGGAAGGCGGAATGCATCGCCTCCCGCACGGCGTTGTTGCCGCGGAACGAGAATGAGATGTTGCTGATCCCCCCGCTGATCTTGCAGCGCGGCAGCGTGGCCTTGATCTTCCGCGTCGCCTCGATGAAGTTGATAGCGTAGTTGGCGTGCTCCTCGATGCCGGTGGCGACCGTGAGGACGTTCGGGTCAAAGATGATGTCCTGCGGCGGGAAGCCGATCTCCTCGGTCAGGATGCGATACGCACGCGCGCAGATCTCGACCTTGCGTTCCACCGTGTCGGCCTGCCCCACTTCATCGAAGGCCATGACCACGACCGCCGCGCCGTACCGTTTGATCAGCCGCGCGTGCCGCCTGAACGCCTCCTCGCCTTCCTTCAGACTGATCGAGTTGACAATCCCCTTGCCCTGCACGCACTTGAGCCCGGCCTCGATCACTTCCCATTTCGAGCTGTCGATCATGATGGGCACACGGGCGATGTCGGGCTCAGAGGCGATCAGCCGTAGGAACGTGCTCATGGCGTCTTTCGAATCCAGCATCGCCTCGTCCATGTTCACGTCGATGATCTGGGCGCCACCGTCCACCTGTTGGCGCGCGACAGCCAGGGCGCCTTCATAATCGCCGCTGAGGACCAGCTTGGCGAAAGCGGGCGAGCCGGTGACGTTGGTACGCTCCCCGATGTTGACGAAGTTCGTGTCGGGGCGGATCGTCAACGGCTCCAGGCCGCTGAAGCGCGTGTACGGCTCTGGGGTGGCTAGCCTGTGGGGTGTGAGTTCACGCACCGCCTCCGCCAGGGCCTTGATATGCGCCGGCGTCGTCCCACAACACCCGCCCACGATATTGAGCCATCCACTTGCTGCAAACTCGCCCAGGTCGGCGGTCATGATCTCCGGGGTCTCATCGAAGCCGCCAAAGGCGTTCGGCAACCCGGCGTTCGGGTAACAGCTGATGAACACCGGCGCGATCTGCGAGAGTTCCTCGATATACGGACGCATCTGCTTCGCCCCGAGCGCGCAGTTGATGCCCACGCTCAACAGGGGTATGTGCGCGATGGAGTTCCAGAACGCCTCCACGGTCTGTCCGGACAACGTGCGCCCGCTGCGGTCGGTGATCGTCACCGAGACCATGACCGGCGCGCGCCGCCCCTTCGCGTCGAAATACTGATCGATGGCGAACAGCGCGGCCTTCAGGTTCAGCGTGTCGAAGACCGTCTCGCACAAGAGCACGTCCACGCCGCCGTCCATCAGCCCGCTGACCTGTTCGGTATAAGCCTCGACCAATTGATCGAACGTAATGGCCCGGAAAGCGGGATTGTTCACATTGGGCGACATGGACGCCGTGCGATTGGTGGGGCCGATCGCCCCGGCCACGAAGCGCGGGCGTGCCGGGTCGGCCCCCATCACCTTCTCGACGGCCCTGCGCGCGACCCGGGCCCCAGCCAAGTTCAGGTCGTACACGAGGTGCTCCAGCTTGTAATCGGCCATCGAAATGGAGGTGGAATTAAACGTATTGGTTTCGATGATGTCGGCGCCCGCTTCCAGGTACTGGCGGTGGATCGCCTCGACGAGCTCGGGCCTGGTGATACAGAGGAGATCGTTGCATCCCTTCAGGTCAGAGGGGTGGTTGACGAATTGGCGCCCGCGAAAGCCTGACTCATCCAGCCGCTGGGCCTGAATCATGGTGCCCATCGCGCCGTCCAGGATGGCGATCCGAGTCTGTAGGAGCCGCTCTATCTGCATAGTAGGGAACTATACTGGATAGGTCACGTCGAAGCAAGGCGACCACCTTGACAATCAGGGCGAACGCTCCGTAGGATTTGCGAAACCCGGAGGCCGGAGATGAGAGCGGTTGTCCTACTACTCGCTGGATTGGTCGCGTGGATCGTCTGCCCATCCGACGCTCTCGCTGAAAGCTTCTTTTCAGATGGCTACCTGGGGCTGACCCAGGAGGAGCTCCGCGCCAAGCTCGGACCTCCCCAGAAGATCCGCGACAAGTCAGCCGCCCTGCGGGTGTACAAGTACTATGCGTATAACGAGTGGGAAAACGTGCTGAAGGATCAGATCCCAGGCGCCATCGGGGAGGACGTCTATCTGTACGTCCGAGACAAAACCCACGTACGGTATTCGTTCCAGTACGCCAAAGAGGAAAATCCCAATTCCGACACGCCTATCCTCATCGTCAAACTGCTGGATATCGAGTTCTTGAGTCCCGATCCCCTCACGGGTGCCGTCGAAGGCCCGGTCGCGGTCCCTCTCGCGGTTCCGCTGAAAGACGTCCCGAAGCTTATCCCCGAATTCAAGCCCTCCCCGGCCGACGACGCCCCGACGTACCGGTCGAACCTGTTCATCATCATGCTTCAGAACGAAACCTCTAAGGCGGCGCTCCGCCTGGTCAAGGAACGGAATAAGGAAGAGTACGCCTGGTCGCTGTCGTACCGTCTCTACGCAGCCGAGCCTTTCCCTCCCCGCATCACCTTGAACGAGAAAGTGAGCCGGGTCGAGATCGCAGTCGACAGCCTCCAGCTCATCAAAGACCATTACCGGTTGACGCACGAAGCGATGCTCAATCCCTTCTCGGCGAAGGCCGCCGCCCTCCCTCCCCCGCCCGAACCGCCCCAGAAGAAGATCCCCCGTCCGCGCTACGCGCCGTGATTCAATCCGGTTCGTCGGCGAAGCAGACGTCCCTGCGGTCCGCCAGGAGCAGATAGGCTTCCCCCCATTGCCGCGGGTTCTCCAGATTCCAGGCCTCATCCGGCTCGAGCGGTTTCAACCGGATGCCCCCGTTGCCCCCCGACACCAGATAAACGACGCCGGCGCCCGAGTCTTCAACGGGCTGGGCCACGGCCTGGCAGAGCAGCGCCGACGCCTCGTTCTGCCAGCCGGTCACCCGGCACCACTCACCGGTGGAGACCCGGTCGTACACCCGGACCTGCCCGACCGGACGCGCCCGCCCCAGCTCGCGGAAGCGCAGGAACACCGAGTTGCCATAGTTGGGATTGGACTCGACTTCAACGTACATACGCGGGATGACGGAGCAGGGGCGCTTGACCCTGTCGAAGACACGCTGCTAGAGTACTCTCATGACCACGCCGAATGCGCTCGGCCTGAAGGAAACTCCCTACCCGTGCCGGCCCGCCGTGCGCGTGGTCTTGTCCGTAGTCCTCGGGCTGATCCTCGTCGGGATGGTCACGTGGCGCTTTCTTCCGTACTACAAGTATTCGACCCTGGAAGAAGCGGTTGCTCAGAAGCGCGTCGTGGTCGGCATGAACCGAGGGCAGGTCCTGAAAAGCTGGGGCGCCCCGTACAAAATTGACGTGACGTATACCGACACCGGCGTGCGCCGTGAACTGTGGGTCTTCGAGGATTGGATCGACAGCGCCACCGTCAAGCACCGCTATCTCTACTTCGAAGAGGACGCTTTGGTCGGCGGGTGGTACTGACGGCACCCTTAGCCAACCTGCCCTCCCTGCCGGGGCTTGCCCTCGATGGACTCGAGGAAATCGTTCGCCAGCAGCGAGGCGCGATCGAAGTCAGCTTCAGCGACGAGGATCACCCGCTCGTTGAACGGAAAGATGTTGAGACCGGGGTACAGGCCGCCGAAGTGCTCGTTCTGAACGAGAAAATCAATCCCGTCACCTTCCAGAAGGCTTGTGATGAGCATCAGCTCGTTTTCATCACGAGGCGCGAGGAGCTTGGTCATGTTTGATTCTAGGCCCAGGGTGGCGCAAAATGCAATGTCGACGATCAGGGTGTCTCCGTGATCTGGACGCGCCGTTCCTTTCCCGGGCCGCCGGAGATCATCATGACGCGCTTCCACTCACGGATCTGATAGACCGCCCAGGCATGGGGCTTGCCCTGGTAATAGGCGTCGGGGTCTTCGCCGGTGGCCGAGAGGTAGATGGGTTCCGTGAAGCCTTCATCCAGGACTTTGTCGAGGAGGCATTCGGACGTCAGGCCCTTGCCTTTCAGCGACACCTCGGCGAGCAACTTGAAGATGTCTTCGGTGCTTTGAAGAGTGACAGGTTCCATCGGATGGCGGATTCTAGCGAGTCGGCGATGGCAATGCAATGGAGAGCACTATGAAGCCCTTGTCCAGCGACCAGCTCCGCGACAAGCTGTTGGCGATCATGGACCGCAAAGACCACTGGGCCTGGAAGCATTTCTCCGGACCGCAGATCACCAAGGCCCAGCTCGAAACACACTTTCGGCAGGAGTACGCGGTGTACGTCAGAGACTTCCCGGTCTTCCTCAGCCGGATCCACGGGAAGAACCCGCCTCGTCCTGTCCGTAGCGAGCTGGCCCGCAACCTCTACGAGGAAGACACCGGCGGCCTCTCCCTCGGACAATCCCATCCCGATCTTTTCTTGACCATGATGCTCGGCCTAGGGTTCGAGCGCGCACACTTCCGTGACGTCAGCCTCATCGCCGAAAGCCGGGCGTACCGAGAGTGGCTGGATAAGCTCACCTGCGAAGGCGACTGGTTGACCGCGCTTGCCGTCGTGACCATTTTCGTCGAGGGCAGCGTCCAGGATCGCCAGGAAGTCCTCCACCCCTCCCCGCCGAAGGACGCCGAGCAGATCGAAGAGATTGTTCGCAAGCACCGCCTGGTGCACCACCATGGGGTTGATCCCAAATACTTGGATCTGATTCGGGTCCACCTCATGATCGAACCCGGCCATCGCCAGGTGGCCTGGAAGACCGTCCTCGCCTATGCGACGGACGCCGCCGACCAGCAGCTGATTCTCGACACCATGCAGGAAGCCCTCGCACACTGGCTGCGGTATCGGGATGGGGTGGCCCGGTATTGCGGCCTTCGGAAGTGACGGACGACGCACGACTGCGCCGTGTGGCACCTCGCCCGACCGGCCGCCTGGGATTCTACTACCCGTTCCATCTGTGCTCGCCCGAAAGCCTGGAGCGCTTCCTGACCCGGTACGACACCGTTCACTTCCGTGACTACATGGCCCTGCAATTGACCCCGACCAGCGGCACGACCGCTGCTCCGGACCGCATGGGCGATTACCATGCCCAGCTCCTGCAGCAAGGGCGGATCGCTCAAGGCCACAACGTCAGTGGGCCACTCAGCCCGGAGATGGACCGGCGGATCGACCGGGATTTGAAAGACCGCGAATGGCGCGAGATGTTCCACCTCGCCGTTCGGAATGATGTGCGCTTCCAACGCGGCCTTGTCCCGGAAGACACCGAGCTGACGCCGTGGTTGCGCGCAGCGTGGACGGAATGGCCGGTCACCCTGGCGGAGGTCCGGCAGATGTCAAGGCTGAAACTGGACCCTGAACGGGCCATTGCGCTGGAGTACGGGCTGATGCTGGTGAAAACATCCGCCTCGCTCTGGTACACGATTCAACTGTGCCAGCAATACGGATTCGATGCGATCACTGATTCCCCCGCGCACGATCGACTCCTGCAGCGCATGACGATGCGGGATCGGATCGTTCTGCAGACGTTCCTCTTACGCCAGTAGGCGTCGGCTTTCGTGGCAGGCAGGTGGCAGCTTTGTTACAATCAAGGCCGGGAGGTCACTGGATGGCCGCGCTGCCGACAGCCCCGATTCCTCAAACCGTTGAAGAATCGAGCACCCTGACCGGGGAGAACCTGGAAGCCCGGGTCATCGTGTACAACTGCGACTGCCATACGTACCAGCAAGTGATCGATCTGCTCTGCCGGGCCGTCCCTAAGATGACCGCCGGCCGAGCCTTTGAACTCGCTTACCGGATTGACCACACCGGATCAGCGGAGGTGTACGAAGGCTCCCTGGAGACCTGTCAGCAGATCGCCGCTATCCTAGCCAATGGCGGCTTGCGCGTCGCTGTCCAGTAGCGCGGAGCGTCAGCCCTTCTTGATGAAGCTGATGGCGTCCTTATATTCCGCGATGGCGGCGTCCAAGACCTTGGCCCCCAAAGGGATGTTGGCCTCCAAGACCGCTTCGACCTCGGGATTCTCGATCACCACCTCGTAACGATCTTGGATATTGGTCAGGCGGACACCCTCCCCCGGCACGTCACGTGGCATGAACAGCTCCTTCCACACCTCTTTTTCCACCAGGCATACATCACGGAACCGTTCATACAGCAACTTGAGCTTCTCGGGATCTCGTTCGTTCATCGCGCAAGACCACCCCTCGCCCCTGAAACGCCGAAGGGCCGGTGGTTCTTCAGGCCACCGGCCCTTCAATCTCAGAAGCGCGCTTCCCTTTCAGGCGGTTCGAACCCGTTTCCGCCCCGGAGAGGCCGGGACGGTAAACCCGTTTGGTTGGACTTCCTTGACTTGGGCCGACGTGTAGATACGAGCGCCATAGAGCTCATAAATTTTCGCCACGGCTCCCTTGTCGCCTTTCCGTGCTCTGGCAAAGAGACGACGGCGCTCTTCGAGTTCGTCCTCTGCCACGGTGGTCGCAAGCGCAGACTGCCCCTTGGTCCGCTCGCCCAACCGGGCCTGTCTGGGAGCCTCTATCGCCTTCGTCGCCATGCCGACGACCGCTCCCGCCTTCTTATGCCCGTCTTTATGGGTCTTATGCAGTCTCACTTTGACTTTCTGTCTCGGCACCTTCTTCATAGCATCCGATCCCCAGGATTTCCGTAAATAACGTCACAATATGACATGTTACCATAAAACGATAGTGGCCTGTGAAAATCTTACGTAGAAGAGGCAGTCCCGCATGAGGAAAATTTCTCAAGTTAATGAAAATAAAAGAGATCTGGACGAACCGCCGAAGGGTATCTATAATGAGACTCAAGGAGGCCGACCATCACCATGATGTCTAACAAGGACACGTGCCCGACCGACGCCCAAGACGATCCTCGCGCGCGCGACATGTTGCGGCGAGCATTCGAGAAGACGGCCCGTTGGCCGGCCGATTTCCACGGGTTTTCAGCAGACCTGACCATCAACGTGGACGGCCAGGAGTTCACCGGGGCGGTGACCGTGAGATCCGCTCAGGACGTGACAGTATCCCTGCCGGATGCGGAAGTCCAGAAATGGGCGACCGGAACCATCAGCATGATCGCCGTCCACCGCGCCTACCGGACCTTCGATCAATCGGACGGGAAAAGCGTCCTCACCCTAGACCGAAGCGCCGCCCACCCGTTGGGGCAGACCATTCGTATCCACGACAGCCTGCA
>Ga0209803_1002714_pt1 | contig 10990 bp, 10 predicted proteins | sample GraSoiAngelo_138_FD_185895 | JGI IMG/M metagenome (GOLD analysis project Ga0209803, IMG submission 185895) | Grasslands soil microbial communities from the Angelo Coastal Reserve, California, USA - 14_0929_09_40cm (SPAdes) (version 2) | ecosystem: Environmental > Terrestrial > Soil > Grasslands ... | reverse complement strand
TCTTATCGCCTCGTTCACTTCGGCTATGGTCTGTCGGGCGACGGCGCTGGCCTTCTTGGTCCCTGCGTCAACCACCTGATCCACCAGCGTCGGCTTCTGTGTGAGCTCGTGCCGCTTCTCCCAGATCGGCGTGAGGCGGGCCACGAGCGCGTCCGCGAGCAGGCCCTTGCAATCAAGGCACCCGATTTCGGCCGTCCGGCACTCCTTGTTCACCCGATCGATGACGGCCTGCTTGGATGCCGACTTGTGCAGCGTGAAGACCGGGCAGACGTCCGGGTTGCCCTTGTCCGTCCGCCGGACGCGGGCCGGATCGGTCACCATCGTCTTGAGCTTGGAGCGGACCGTCGCCTCGGAGTCCGAGAGGTTGATCGTGTTGTTGTAACTCTTGCTCATCTTCCGGCCGTCCGTGCCGGGGACCTTCGGCATCTCGGTCAGGAGGGCCTGCGGCTCGGGAAAAACCGGCTTGTAGAGGGCGTTGAAGCGCCGGGCAATTTCCCTCGTCAGCTCGAGGTGGGGAAGCTGATCCACGCCCACGGGGACGTAGTCGCCCTTGTAGAGCAGAATATCCGCGGCCTGCAGGACGGGATAGCCGAGGAAGCCGTAGGTGGACAGGTCGCGCCCCTCGATGTTCTCCCGTTTCTCCTTGTACGTGGGGTTCCGCTCCAGCCACGGCACCGGCGTGATCATGGAGAGAAGCAAATGTAAGATTGCATGCTCCGGGACATGGGATTGGATGAAGAGCGTCGAGCGCTCGGGGTCGAGGCCCGCGGCCAGCCAGTCGATGAGGACCTCGCGGGTGTACTCCCGTATCCGGGAAGTGTCCTCGTAGTTCGTCGAGAGCGCGTGCCAGTCGGCGACGAAGTAGAAGCACTCGTGCTCGGCCTGGAGGCGCAGGAAGTTGTCGAGCGCGCCAAAGAGGTTTCCCAAGTGCAACACGCCGCTCGGCTGCATTCCGCTCAGGACACGTTTGGCCATGGCGCGCTTCTATCCGAGTTACGAGGTAAAAGTCGAGATGATCGTGTTGGTCAGTATGTTGACCAGCGGCCCCATTACCGTGCCGAACAGGTGGATCTGGGGATCGGCGACGACCAGAAAGAAGATGATCAGCATCCCGTAGGGCTCCAAACGGCTGAGCGCTTCGGCCTGGCGCGGGGGGAGGAGGCTGACCATGACCCGGCCGCCGTCCAGCGGCGGGATGGGGATCAGGTTGAAGACCATGAGCACGACGTTGATGAGGACCGAGTAGGTGCACATCCAGGCCAGGGGCACCAGGATCATGCCGAGCAGGTCTCGCCGGACGCCTGGCCCCTGCGTGGAGATGGAATCGGCGACGGACGGGTCGATGGCCAGGATGGCGCTCAAGGCCAGCGCGCTCGCGATCGCCAGGAGCAGGTTCATGCCAGGCCCCGCCACAGCCACCAGGGCCATGTCGCGGCGCGGGTTGCGGAGGTTCCAGGGATTGATCGGCACCGGCCTGGCGTAACCGAGCAGGATGCCGGAGGGGAAGATCAGGCACAGCAACGGTAGCAGGATCGTCCCGAACGGATCGATGTGCGCGATGGGGTTGAGCGTCAGCCGCCCTTCCATGCGGGCCGTGGAATCGCCATAGAAGTCGGCGACCCATCCGTGGGCGTACTCGTGGAACACCATGGCCAGGATCAGCGGGAGCGCCATGTACGAGATCGTATGGATGATCTGACCGATGTGGTTCATCGCATGTCCATCAGCGGCACGAGCCTGCCGTTCTTGACCTGAATGAGCGCGTAGCGCCGCTCCAGATAGCCTGCCGGGTTCATGGTCACCGGCCCGATGAGACCGGGCGCGTTCTTGACGTTCTTGAGGGTCTCACGCAGGGCGCGGCCGGTCGTCGCTCCCTTCAGTATACCGTCCAGAACCAGCCTGGTGGCCTCATAGGCCTGCGCGGCGAAGGCCGTCGGCTGCTGCTGAAAGCGCTTCCGGTATTGCTCGACGAAGTTTCGCACGCCGGGGTCGGGGCTGTCCATGAAAAAACTATCCGCGAAAATGGCTTCTTCGACCGCGCGGGCGTCGACGTGGAGCAAGTCCGGTGTGTTCATCCCGTTTGTTCCCAGGAGACCCACCTTGGCGGCATAGAACCGGATCTGACCGGCAATCAGGTCCACTTTTTGGGCCTCGCCGGGAAGGAAAATCGCGTCGAACCCGGGGACATAGATTTTGGTCTCCTTGGCACCTTTCTTCTGAACCGGGGCTGGGGCAGACTCTATCTTGCCGTAGCGCTTGAGGTCGGCCTCCTTGATGCGTTTGATGGGAAGGCCGAAATCGTTATCGTCGGGCCCGTACGTGTCGGCGGCGATGATCTCTCCGCCGAGGCGGCGGATTTCTTCTGCGAAGGCTTGCGTCATCTCCGCGCCGTACTGGTCCCGCGGGGCGAGGATGCAGAAGCGTTTCCAGCCCAGCGGGCCGGTCGCATAGACGGCAAGATCCCGCACGAGGGCGCGGCTGTTGACGGCGGTGTTGAACAGGTACTGGCTGAGGCGCTGCACATCGACAAGAGTGGCCGTCGGTGTGATGAAGACCACTTCATTGGCATCGGCGGCGGCGGCCACGGCCTTCACCTCGCGGCTCAGCAATGGGCCGATGACGGCGATCGGCTGGTACTCTCTCAACAGGTCATTGAGCTCGGACGCCAGGACCTTCGCATCGCCTTCGGTGTCCTTGGCAACGAGTCCCACCGCCAGTTGCGGGATGGCCTCGGTGGTCTGGTCGAAGGCGATCCGCATGCCGTTCAGCACGTCGGTGCCGTACGGGCTCAACGCGCCCGAGAGGGGCAGCAGGGCGCCGATGCGGTACACCGTGCTCTTGAGCTTCTTCCGCTGCGCCGCCAGGAGAGCATCGACGGAGGCGGCCTGCTCGTGCAGAGGGAACTGGGTCAGGAAATCGCGGGCGGCGCGGGCGAGTTTGTAATCTTCGCCGGCCGACCCGTAGAGCTCGATCAGCCGCAGCAGCGCGATATCGGACGGGAACGTGCGGCGATACTTGTCCGAGACGTGACGGAGGTCCTGCTCGCCGACTCTCGCTTTGAGGATCTCGGCGACGCGTTGCTCGATCAGGCGCCGTTCCTCCTCCGAGACGAGCGCGCGGGCCTCGACGGCGGTTTCCACCATGCGGACATAATCCTGGTTGGCGAGGTAGACCTCTTCCAGTTGCCGGAGTACGATCTGCTTCACGGCCGGGTCCGTCGTCTCGCCCTTGGCTTCGAGCAGCAGCGGCAGCGCGGCGTTCAGTTGCCCGGTCGTGAGCAGGGCCGCGATCAGCCCCAAGCGGGCCTGGGGCACCAAGTCAGAGACGGGATACTCCTCCAACAGACGCCGGTAGTACGCGCCGGCCTCCTCGTAATTCTTCTGGTCGCTCAGGATCTTGCCGAGCAGGAGATAGGCTGCGGGGATGTGCACGCTCTGTGGCGAGGCCGCGATGACTTTCTGAAGGGCTTCGACGGCCACGTCAGCTCTGCCTTCCTCGGCCAAGCCCCGGGCCCCGTCGATCTGGGCCTTGACCTCTTCTTCGGCCTTGGACGGCGCAGGCTGCGGCTGTGCCTCGAGAGGTGCGCCGCCTGTCAGGAGCAGACCGGTCGCCACCATGGCAATGGCGCAGAGGCGGCAGGCTCTACTCACGGACTGGGAAGCGGACCGCGCCAAGGGTTATGCAGTGAGGTGTTCAGAGCGCACGAGCATCACACTTAGAGTGACTATATGGGCGGGTCGCAATGAAGTCAAGCGAGGCGTGTGGTAGACTGACACGCTAATGCACGCTCGTATGCTGGCATGGGCGGCCGTATTCCTGCTCGCGGCTGGCCTACGGTTGGCCATGGCTGCAGAGGGTGACCGGCCGAAGGAAACCATCGCCAAGGACGGCGTGCCCATGGTCCTGGTGCCGGCCGGGACATTCTGGATGGGGCTTCCCGAGGGCGTGGGGCTGGACGACGAGCAGCCACGCCACAAAGTGTCCCTGGACGCGTACTACATCGATAAATACGAGGTCACGACAGAACGGTACGCCAAGTTCCTGGAATTTGCGGGATGGCAGAAGCCGTTGAACTGGGACATGGTTAAGTTCCCGGACCACGCCACTCGTCCTGTCGTGGGAGTGACCTGGAGCGATGCGGACGCCTACTGCCGGATCAACGGGCGGCGGCTACCCACCGAAGCCGAGTGGGAAAAGGCCGCCCGGGGGACAAACGAGCGGCCGTTTCCCTGGGGGGAGAACAAACCAAACGCCACGCTCGCCCTGTTCGGGCAGATGACCAAGTTCTCTTACGATCTCCTCACGCCCGTCGGCAGCTATCCGGGAGGTGAAGGGCCGTACGGCGCCTTCGATCTGGCGGGCAATGTCGCGGAATGGGTCCAGGACTGGTATGACGGCGAGTACTATCGGGAGGGCCCCGAGAAGAACCCGCAGGGGCCGCGGAAGGGCCAGTACAAGATGGTGCGGGGAGGGTCGTGGTCCGACATGCCGGTGTACCTGTTGTCAGGCAGCCGCACCTCCAAGGTCCCGCCCGAGACCCGCAACGCCTTCATCGGCTTCCGCTGCGCCCAATCCGCCAAGTAAGCTGAAGTAATTTCGAGCGGGTGGCGCCGAGCGGGACCCTGGCGGAGGGCATCTGATGGGCGTATCGCCATACGCCCCTACATCGGATGAGAAATGTTCCTGGTTTTCGTAGGGGCGGACCTATGTGTCCGCCCGGAAGAGGGCAATCACACAGGATTGCCCCTACGCAGAACACCGCCATTCCTATTTCAGGGAGGCCGCGTTGCCGTTGCAGTCCACGTCTTCGCCGCTGTGGGGCGGGTCGTCTCCGAGCTTCCAGTGCTTCGGTGTGACCTCGAAGGGGCGCCCTTTGATGGAGTACAGCTTGGCCTTGTGGATCTGGACGTGGTCCTTTCCCAGGAACTTCACTTCCAGGAGGACCTGTTCGGATTCGCGGTGCAGCAGCTTCGCGACCGAGGGCTCGCTCCGCATCTCGAATTCCCCTTGGATGTTGACGGCCATGCTGCTCTCGGCGATCTTGCCCACCAGGTTGCCTTTCGTGTCATAGAGAAACCCCCTCAACGTCATCTCGTTGTAACGACGATTGTGTTCGAACGAGAGGTGCGGCACCCCTTCGATCTCGATGCTATTCGAGGCGTTGCGGTAGTGATTGGAGCCGATGTCGAAGTCCATGCGTTACGCCTTTCCTGAACCCGGGTTACCCATTAATTCCTACTGCGCCGTCCGATCCTCTCGCCCGGCGGGGCTTTTCTCGTTCGGCCTCCTTAACGTACTACTGCGAGTACGCCTGCGTCGTCCTTACTTGCGAGAAGCCCCGGCGGGCTTCGGTCTCGAACGCCTCGCTACGAAATTCATGAGTAACCCGGGTTCGCAGCTTGGGCCTGCTGGAAGCTCATGATCTTGATCGTTGCCTCCCGCACCTCGGTAAAGATCACCTTGATGGTCTCGCGAAAGTTGTCCACGTCGTGAGGGTCCGTGAACGGTTGCCCCAGGATTTGGAGCGCGGCCGCCTCTCCGAGCAGCCGGTAAGGGGTCTTATAGGGTTTGTTCGTGTCCTCGCCTTCGAGCGTCTGTCCATACAGCCGGTACCGGGCGGGCAGGTTTTTCTTATGCTCGTCGGCGACGTCCTGTCCGGCCTGCTCCGCGATGTGGGAGAGGACTGTCGAGTGGAACGCCTTGAGGATGGCCGTGGTACGCGCGGAGTCCAGGGCGGAAAACGTGCCGCACCCCTTGGTGATGGCGAACAGGATGAGATAGGTGAACTCCCACTCCGCGACATTGAGCCGGAGCTGGTCGAGGTTCTTCAGGTCTACCGTTTTGCCGACGTGCTGCTCCAGCCAGTTCTGTTCGATGATGCCGAAGGCCAGGTCGGAGAGCTCCCGGCCGACCTCCTCCGGCGACGCTTGCGGCATGGATCAGAACGCCTCGATCTTGCCGAGGCGGCAGTGATCCATCCTGATGAGGTGGAAGCGGCCCTGGTCGTCAGCCACCAGGAACCCAGGCAGGTTTCCATTGCCCGGCAAGAGGACTTCCAGCACTGGATAGGTCGCGGTCTGGGTAAAGGCCGGGTGGGGCTGGCCGTTGCCCTCGACGACGTCGGTGATGGTGAAACGCCTCATGCCGTTCTCTCCGTTGCTCCGTGTTGAAACTATCTTGAATATACCGAGTATACCATGGCGCGCCTCCGAATCAAGACTACCCAGGCGCGTTTGACGATCTTGCCCAGACATGCTATCAGACAGAGTCCGGCCTTTCCATCGTTCCTACACAGAGAGACACTCCTGTCATGAGCACACGTCAGAAGCTCGTCTGGGTCGCCGCGCTGTACTTCGCCGAAGGCTTTCCGTTCGGCCTGGTCATGGATGCCATCCCCGTCTACCTGCGTCTGCAAGGCGTGAGCCTCGCGGATATCGGCTTGTTGGGCCTGGTTGGGCTCCCATGGACGCTCAAGTTCCTCTGGGCGCCGGCCGTGGACGTCTGGGGCCACCGGCGCACGTGGGTCTGGGCCTGCCAAGCGCTGATGGGTCTGCCGCTCATCGTCCTCGCCGGCTTGCACGCGCACGAGGAGGTGTGGATCCTCTGGAGCGTCCTGATTCTATTGGCCGTCCTGTCGGCGACCCAGGACATTGCGATCGACGCGTACACGATCGAGCTGCTGGAGAAGCACGAGATGGGCGTCGCGAACGGCGTGCGGGTGACCGCCTATCGCCTCGCCCTGATCGCGGCAGGTGGGCTCGTGGTGGCGGCGGCCGGGCTCGCGGGTTGGGGTGTGGTGTTCATCGGCGCGGCCGTGCTGATGGGCCTCCTTTCCATGATTTCCTCTCGGGCTCCGCTGGCGGATGCCATGACTTCCACGGCGCAACCGCGTCCGCCTCGTTCGGCAGCCGACGCCATCCGCGCTCCGCTGGAGCAGTTTTTCGCGCGGCCCGGCTTTCTGGCCGTGGCGGCCTTCGTCTTGACCTTCAAGCTGGGCGATATGGCCATCGGCCCCATGATCAAGCCCTTCTGGGTGGACCGGCAGTTCACGCCGGTCCAGATCGGATTGGTGCCGGGCACGCTGGGTGTCGTGGCGACGATCGGGGGTGCGTTGATCGGGGGAAGCCTGACCAGTCGGTGGGGGATCTTCCGAGCGCTCTGGGTGCTCGGCATTTTCCAGGCAGTATCCAATCTGGTCTATGCTGCGGCTGCGGCGCTCCCGCCAAATGCGGCGCTGATGTACGTCGCCTCGCTGGTGGAGTCGTTCTGCGGGGGACTGGGCACGGCCCCCTTCCTGGCGTTTCTCATGAGCATTTGCTCGAAGGCCCACGCCGCCACACAGTACGCGCTCTTGAGCGCGTTGTTCGGCCTGACTCGCGCCCTTTCCGGGGCGTTTTCGGGAGTGGCGACCGAGGGGATGGGCTACGCCGCCTACTTTACCGCGACATTCTTCCTCGCGTGGCCGGCGTTCCTGTTGCTGCCGTGGGTGAAGGACTGGGCAGGGAATGGGCAAGAAAAAGGGGAGGGTCCTTAACGGAGCCTCCCCTCGGACAGCTACGAACTCAGCGGTGTGCTTACTTAGGGTTGGCGTTGACCTTGGTGGCCTCTTTGATCTGGTTCTCAGTGACACCTTTGCTAGTAACATGATGCGGAGCGACGACTTCAGGGAGACGCGAGCTCTCACTATGTTTGATCTGGTCTTGGTCCCGGATGTCTCCTTCGGCGGACTTGTTCTGCTCCTTCAGCGTCTTGGGAGCATCTTCAGCAGACTTGAGCGCTGCCTTTTCCCCGGTGGCTGTGGTGCCGCCATCCGGATTCGGGTAGCCTTCATGTCTCTTCTTCAACAGGGCAGGGTTGGCGAACACCGCCGAGGACATGAAGATGAATCCTGTCACGAGTGCGATCATAAGCAGCGAGCGTTTCATGGGATCCCTCCTTACCTATGAAATGGATAAGACCGTTTCGTCGAAGAGGACCTCTTCTGTAAAGTCTCAGCGACCATAACCTGGTTCAATGGGCCCTGTCAAGGGGCTAGGACTGGTGATGGCGACGCGGACCGCGGCCCCTGGGGCGGGCGGCGGCATGCGCCGGCAGGCGGATGATGACCGCGGTGCCCTGGTCCGGGCCGCTGGCGATGGAGATCTGGCCCCGGTGCTCTTCGATGATCTTTTTGACGGACGCCAGCCCGAGCCCGGTGCCGGCGGCCTTGGTGGTGAAGCCGGGCTCGAAGATCTTACCGATGTGCTCCGTGGGAATCGGCGCGCCGTCGTTCTGAAGCGTGATGGCCACCTCGTTCCGCCCGCGCGCGCCCCTGTTGGGCACCGCCTGGAGGCGAATGTGCCCGTGGGTCGTCATGGCCTCGAGGGCGTTTTTGAGGATGCTCAGGAAGACCTGTTGGAGCTTGCCCTCGTCCACTTTGACAGCCGGGAGCGAGGGGGAGAAGTCCCGGGTGACGGTGATGGCGTTCTTTTCCAGGTCCTCGGTGATGACCGCCAGCGCGCTCTCGAGGACCTCGGGGATCCGGACCACCCGCGGGTGCAAGTCCAGCGGTTTAGCGAAGTCGAGGACCTCGTTGAGAATGGCCTCGATACGGGTCAGTTCCAGGTAGGCCTTCTCGATCCGTTGCAGCACGTCCGCGCTCGCCGCGCCACCGGTGGCCGTGTTCCGGACAGCCTCTTCCACTTCCAGGCGGGTCTTGGTCAGGGGGCGCTGGATTTCCTGTTCGAGGAACGCGGTCACTTCCCGAATGGCCTGTTGCCGCTCGTGCCGGAGCATCAGCTCGTGGGATTCATGCGGATCGTGAGCCAACATGGAGGCCGCCTGCCTGCCTGGCTCGACGCTGCTTGCGGCGTCGGTTCGTTCCAGGGACGGAGAGGCGGCCGAACCGGGTGCCAATGTGGGAAGGAGCGCAGCCAAGTGCTCCAACTGCGGAGCGGCGGCCCTGGCCATGTCCGCGTTGTAGACGTCCGGCGTCCTTGACCCCAGGAGAATGGTCCCGATCAGGTCCTGCCCCTTTTTGAGCGGCAGGACCATCGCCGTCTTGAATTTGTCCTTGTACAGCTCTTTATAGTCCAGGAATCGTCCTTGGGTGGAGGCCAGATCCCGGTCCACCCGTGGCCTTCTATGTCGGATGGCCCACCCGGCGGCGGACCCTTCCAGCGTCAGCGTCTGGCCTTCCCGCCATTCGCAATGTCCCGGTGTATGGGACAGCAGGGTCGTGAGGGTCTTCGAACCGGGCTCGTGCCGGGTCAGGAGCGCACGGTCGTACGGGATCAGAGACCTGATCTGGGCCATGAGGGGATCGATGCTCCCGGCTCCACTCGGCGCCGTGGGCGCCGCGGCCGCCGCGGGCGCACCCGCGGCGGGGGCCGGCACGCCGGCCTTCACCAGCGCTGCCTCCAGCTCCTCGGCTGCTTCCGTCAGATTTTTCCGGTCCTTGTCCGAGAACGTGACGATATCCTTGCGCCCGATCACGAGGGCTCCGCAGATCCGCTTGGAGACCTCCAGGGGAGTGGTGAGGAGGGAACGGTGAGAGGGGGCCGTCATCCGGATGCGGACCAACCGCTGCCGTGCGTTGCCGTTGCCCGCGGCGCCGTCGAGCCCGACCTCCGGATGCGACAGCGCCCTGACGACGGCCTGGATTTCACGAGGGGTGAAGCCCCGGTACGCGTGAGACACGAATGGACCGAACCCGTCCTCCTTGAGCGCGATCAGGGCCATTTCGGCGCCCAGGTCGTTTAAGGTGGTGTTGAACGCTTTCTGCAAGGACGTCGGTAGCGGCACCATTCCGTGGTCTCCCTGTGAAGTCTGCACGGCATTGTAGCAACGTCTGGTGAGGCTCGCAATCCTCCACCCGCTCGTGTTGCAAGGTCTGGGGGAATGTAGGATACTACCGCCGCGCACCCGTCGACTGCGCGTATGGAGAGGTCACCGGTGAATCGTCGCGCCGCCATCATCGTGGTCCTTGTTATGGCGGGCCTCGCGGTGTGGGTCGAAGACGCCGCCGGTCAACGGCTCAAACAGCCAAAGCCGGATCTTGACGCGGGTGAGCGGATCTATAAGCAGAACTGCGTCAACTGCCACGGGACCTCCGGCAAGGGCGATGGAGCAGCGGCAGAGAAACTCAATCCCAAGCCGGCAGACCTGACGGCACTCGCCACGCAGGCCAAAAAAGACGCCGAGCTGTTGGAAGTCATCACGTTCGGCCGGTCTGGGACGGCCATGCCCGGCTGGAAGAGCGAAATTGATGAGCGCGAGATGCGGGACGTGCTGGCCTACATCCGTACGCTGGCCGCCAAGTAGGCATGGACTTTACCGGATCAGTCGTGGTGATCCCGGGAGGAACCGGTGGCCTCGGCCGGGCGGTGACCCTCAGTTTCCTCCGGGCGGGCGCGACGGTCGTGACGACCTGCGTTGTGCCGCCGGAGCAGGATCGGCTCGCGAAGGAAGCCGGGACGCTGTCGGCCCGCTTGAGCGGGCTCAGGGTCGACGTGACAGATGAGGGCTCGGTCAAACGGTTCGCCGAGGAGATCGTGGCGCGACACGGCCGGGTGGATGTCCTCGTCAACATCGTGGGCGGGTTTGCCGGCGGGAAGCCGGTCTGGGAGACCGATCAGGCGACCTGGGACCGCATGCTGAACCTGAACCTCAAATCGGCCTATCTCTGCTCCAAGGCCATCGTGCCGCAGATGATCAAGCAGAACCGCGGGTGGATCGTGAATGTGGCGTCCCGGTCGAGCCTGAAGGGCGACGCGGGACTGTCCGCCTACGCGGCCTCCAAGGCGGCCGAGCTGGTCCTGACCCAGAGCCTGGCGGAGGAGCTCAAGCCGTACCGCATCAACGTCAACGCGGTCCTGCCCAGCATCATTGATACAGAGGCCAACCGCCAGGTGATGCCCAACGCGGACCACAGCCAGTGGCCCAAACCGGAGGCCATCGCCAAAGTCATCCTCTTTCTCTGCTCCCCGGACGCCGAGGTGATCCATGGCGC
>Ga0209803_1002713_pt1 | contig 10992 bp, 10 predicted proteins | sample GraSoiAngelo_138_FD_185895 | JGI IMG/M metagenome (GOLD analysis project Ga0209803, IMG submission 185895) | Grasslands soil microbial communities from the Angelo Coastal Reserve, California, USA - 14_0929_09_40cm (SPAdes) (version 2) | ecosystem: Environmental > Terrestrial > Soil > Grasslands ... | reverse complement strand
CGCGCGGAGCAAATGACCAAACATTGATTGTCGATCTTGCGCGCCGACGCCGAGCGCCTCGAACATTTTTTCCTGCAACTGCGGCTCATGGATTCGCATGCTGCCGCCGCCGATCTCAACGCCGTTGAGAACAACGTCGTAAGCTTCCGCACGGATCTCGGAAAATTTGTTCCTATCGTCCAGGAGCGAAAGGTCCTCAGATTTGGGTCGGGTGAACGGATGATGCACCGCATTCCATTTATTTTCTTCCGCGCTCCATTGCATCAGCGGAAAATCCGTTACCCAGAGGAAGTCCCAGATGTCCGAGCTCGCCGCGGGACGAGTCCGTCCATCTGGCGGACCGGACTGGCCTTTAACAGAGGTGCTAAGCAAGTCCTGGATCTCCGCAACGCGTAACCGGATCCGCCCAAGCACTTCGCAGGCGATCTCCCATTTATCGGCGCCGAACAAAATCAAATCGCCTTCCTCGATTTTTAATTTCGACTTCAGCGCAGCTTTCTCAGCGTCGTTAAAGAATTTCACGATCGGCGATTTCCATTCGCCATTCTCGACCTTGATGAATGCGAGCCCTTTTCCGCCGAAAACTTTCGCGGTTTCCGTCAGCTCTTCGATCTGTCCGGTCGTGATTCCTGCAAAACCTTTCGCGTTGATCGCCTTGACCACCCCGCCAGCATCGAGCGCACCGCGAAAAACTTTGAAACCGCTTGCACGGAAATCGTCGCTCACGTCCACGAGTTCAACGCCGAAACGGCGATCAGGTTTGTCGCTGCCGAATCGACCAACGGCTTCGCGATACGTCAGCCGATCAAACGGCGTTTTGATGTCGATGTTGCGGGCAGCTTTGAAAATCGCCGCGAGCATTCCTTCGGTCAGCGCGAAAATATCGTCCGGCGTTACGAACGAAGCTTCGATGTCGATCTGTGTAAACTCCGGCTGCCGATCGGCGCGCAGATCTTCGTCACGAAAACATTTCGCGATTTGAAAATATTTTTCGACGCCGGCGACCTGGAGCAACTGTTTGTACTGCTGCGGCGCCTGCGGTAGTGCGTAAAACTTTCCTGGCACCAATCGGCTCGGCACCAAGAAATCACGCGCGCCTTCCGGCGTGCTCTTCGACAAAATCGGCGTTTCGATTTCGATGTAGCCCTGCGAATCGAGATAATCGCGCGTCGCCTTGGCGGCGCGATGACGCACGCGCAGATTGCGCGAGAGCTCCGGCCGACGCAGATCGTAATAACGATAGGTCAGCCGGAGATCTTCGTTGTGGATCTCGGCATCGATCGGAAACGGCAAATCGTCCGCGCGATTGAGAATTCGCAACTGACTTGGAATTAATTCGATCTCGCCAGTGGCGAGTTTTGAGTTTTCGGTCCCCGGCACGCGCGCCGCGACTTTCCCCGAAACTTGAATCACATCTTCGCTCCGCAAACCGTGCGCTTCCTTTGCAAGCGGCGCGTTCTCTTCCGGTCGAAAGACCACTTGGGTTATTCCTTCCCGGTCGCGCAGGTCGACAAATATGACGCCGCCATGATCGCGGGAAACGTGGACCCATCCCGCAAGGGTAGCGTCCTTGCCGATGTCGCTCTTGCGAAGTGAATTGCAGTTGTGCGTTCGGTACATGGTCAAGCGGAACCGGACAGGTTGAAGAATTTTGCGACACTGTCCAGCAGCGCGTCGCCGGCGATCAACGATTCCTCGCGGGTGGCAAGATTTTTCACTTTCACCTGCGGCCATTCATCGCCGTAGAGAAGTGTGATCCGCGCGCCGACGTTTTCCGCGGTTTGGAATTGTTTAGGCACCTTGTCGGCTGTGAGCGGGTAATCGACGCGGTAACCGCGATCGCGCAGCTCCTGAATTTGCTCGAGCGCGTCGGGTCGTCGTTGCTCCTTGGCAATGACAACATAGATGTCGATCTTGTTTTGCTCTTTGACGACCGCTTCCAATTTCTCACGGGCCGCGGCCCGATCACGTAACAATTCGCCCAGCACCACGTCGCCCATGGCGAAACCAAGCGCCGGCATCGAGACAGCGCCGTCGCTAAGCTGATTAATCAAATTGTCGTAGCGGCCGCCGCCAGCAATCGCTCGCAGTTTTCCTGCGCGATCGAAGACTTCGAAAACGGTGCCGGTGTAATAAGCCAGACCGCGCACAATCCGAACATCGACATCGACAAAGCCGGCGAGTCCCCGCGCGCCAAGTCCATCCACGAGCCGGTCGAGTTTTCCGCTCCGACCACCTTTGTCGAAGATCGAGAAGACTGGCTCGGCCAACTTGCCAAGTTTCTCCTCTGTTTTCTCGCGCGGTTCGCGACCTGATTTGTCGATCGTCTGCAAAACGTCTTCCCATTTTTCGGTCGGAAGTTCTTGTTGCCGCAAAAAATCGGTCCAGAACTCCCGGTCGCTGATGCGAACAACGAAATCTTTTTCCGTGAGCTCGAAGGCGCGCAAGATGTCGATGCAGAGCGCAATCAGTTCGATGTCGGCGGCGAAATCGCTTTCGCCGATGATGTCGCAGTTCAGTTGGTAATGTTCGCGCAACCGGCCGCGCTGTTGTTTTTCGTAACGAAAGAACTGGCCGATGGAGAACCACTTGAGCGGTTTCTTAAATGCGCGCTCGTGCGCGGCGACGACGCGCGCCAGCGTTGGTGTCAGCTCTGGCCGCATCGATACTTCGCGATCGCCTTTGTCGGTGAAATTGAAAAGTTGATCGACAATTTCCGCGCCGCTTTTCTTGCGGTAAAGATCAGTCGGCTCGAGCACTGGACCGTCCCATTCGACGAAACCGTAGCGGCGCGCGACCTCACGCCAGCGCGCAAAGATGTAATTCCGGGCAGCGCAGTGGTCGGGTAGGAAATCACGAAATCCGGGAAGCGCTTGCATAATTTTCAAAGACCGATCGTGCAGCAGAGCGCGAAACAAGACTGCGGTCGAATAAACGGCCGCTCCGAGAAGTCCAACCCATCTACAACAACGAGCATTTGGTTAACCAAAGCAGAGGACAACTATGAAACAAACTACATTAGCGAAAATATTGGCGGTGGCCTGCAGTCTGGGCGTCGTAACAGCGATGGCTCAAACCTCGACCACAGTCACAACGAAAGATGCTGCGGCCGGAACGACCACTACAGAGACGAGTACCGCCACCAGCACAGGAACAATCAGCACCTACACGCCGGGAACGGATTACATCACGTTCCGCACCAGCACGGACGCGGCACCGGTGCGTTATTACTACAGTAAGGACACGACGATTCTTGATCCGGAAGGCCATACGGTCACCTGGTCAGCGGTGCGTCCAGATCTGCCCGCAACGGTCTATTATACGCGGGACGGCGAACGCATGGTTGTCCGCAAAATCGTGCTGAGCAAGCCTACCGTGACCGAGAAAGAAACAACGACCACAACGACCACGCAAAAACCGTAACCGAAGCGGTTAGTAGTTAATTAGGATTCAAAAGCGCTCGCGAAGAAATTCGCGGGCGTTTTTTCTAATCTTCATAGCCGCGCGGAAATTTTTGGTGCCATTTCCATGCGCTCTCGATGATGGCGTCGAGGGATTGAAACTGCGGCTGCCAGCCGAGCTCTCTCTTAATTTTTTCCGAAGACGCGATTAAGCGCGGCGGATCACCCGGACGGCGTGGTTTTTCCACGATGTCGATGTTACGTCCGGTAATTTTGCGACAGGAATCGATTACGTCTCGGACACTCGCACCGCCACCGGTGCCGAGATTGTAAAAATCACCCTTAGTTGCGTTGAGCGCGAGGATGTGAGCGCGGGCAAGATCGACAATGTGAATGTAATCACGGATGCAGGTCCCATCCGGTGTCTCATAATCGGTCCCGAAAATCTCGACGGTTGGTTTCTGTCCGAGCGCGACCTTCAGAACATTCGGGATCAAATGCGTTTCGACGCGATGGTCTTCTCCAAATTTCGTCGAAGCGCCCGCCGCATTGAAGTAGCGAAGGGAAACGAATTTCAATCCGTGGATTTCGCCATACCAGCGGAGAATTTTTTCGAAGGCCAATTTTGATTCGCCGTAGGGATTGATCGGCCGGGGGGTCATCGTTTCATCAATCGGCACGCGCTCGGGCGGACCGAAGATCGCGCAAGTGGAAGAGAAAATGATCTTCTCAACACCTGCGGAGATCACCGCGTCGAGCAGATTGAGGCCGTTGGCGATGTTGTTGCGAAAATATTTCGACGGATTCTGCATCGATTCGCCAACGAGGGCGTTGGCCGCGAAGTGCATGACCGCATCCGGCTGTTGCTTCGCCAGTATCTTCTCGATCAATTGCCGATCTATCAAATCGCCTTCGACGAATTCAGCTCGCGGATCGAGCGCGCGACGATGACCTTCGCTCAGGTTATCGAAAATCGTGACGCCGTGGCCTTGATCGAGCAATAGCTCGGCGCAAACGCTCCCGATATAACCGGCGCCGCCGACAACGAGAATTTTCATTCTCGGGAAAATCGGCGGCCTGGGCCGTTAATCAATCCAAAGTGCGACTGGATGACGGCCGAGCCGAAGCTTCCTTAGAAGCGCTGGCCACCTTCGAAGCAGGAACGAGGCTCTTTTTCTGGAGCGCGGCGATCATGCGTCGAGGGGTTTGATGTTTTGCGCGTGGGCCGAGCACTTTGAGGCTCTGCTCCTCGGAACCCCATTGCAGAATGTCGATGTCGACGTTGCGCACCCCCCAGCGTTTCATCTCCAGCTTCGTCGGCTTATAAAGATCGATCGTACTGGTGCCGACAAGCGCCGTCCCGTAATCGTCGATGATAAATTCCTCCCGCGTACTACAGATTCGAAAGCGAGTCCCGAGCGGGAAACGCGACCAATCGGAGGCCGCGCTTATAACGTGACGGCCGGATAAATATTTGCCGAGCGCGTTTCGACGTCCGCCTTTTTCGATCCGCGTGTAAGCGGTGGTGCGGACATTGGGCATGCGACCAAGGTGCGAGTTCGCGGCTTCGACCGCAGCCAGCGGTTTCTGCACAACCGACTGTTCTGCGCAACCGACCAGGACACAACCAATAGCAACAACTATTGTAAGGTTAAGGCTTCTAGACATTTGCAACACCGCGGCCTCAGATACCATCGAACTTCTGCCGGGCAAGTAATTATTTGCCAGAAGGAAAATATCCGGGGCGTCCTTTCACCCCAGTTTTGGCAGCAGGCTGCGGGCCAGTTTAGACGGCCGATTGTCGGGAGAATTCTGTCGTGCAATGCGGACAACGACTTGCCTTTACCGGGATCGTCATCGCACAAGCGGGGCAGTCCTTTGTCACCGGTTCGGCGTGTTTGGGTTGCTTCAAGCGATTCATGGCCCGGATAAGGAGGAAAACTGCACCCGCGACAATCAGAAAATTGATGATCAACGTGATAAAATTGCCGTAGTTCCAGGTAACAGCTCCCGCTTTGGCCGCGTCCGCCGGCGTGTTAAACGCAATTGAGCCGTCTTTCGCCGCGCGCAGCACGAGGAACTTGTTTGAAAAATCGAGGCCACCCATGAGCAAACTGACCGGCGGCATGATGACGTCTTTAACCAGCGAATTGATGATCCCGCCGAAGGCAGCGCCGATGATCACGCCGACCGCGAGATCAACCGCGTTTCCTTTGATCGCGAACTCTTTGAATTCTTTCCAAGCTTTTTTCATAGGACGATGTTTACCAGCTTCTTCGGAATCACGACGACTCTACGAATTTGCTTATCCGAAGTGAGCTCCTGAATTTTTGGGAGGGCGAGCGCGGCGTTCTTGATTTCCTCTTCGCTCGCCTGGATCGACATCTTCATTCGGTCTCGTACTTTCCCATTCATCTGAATCACGATTTCGACTTCGTCTTCGACTAGGAATCTTTCGTCGAAACCCGGCCATGGCTGTTCCGTGATTTGACCAGGCAACTTCAACTTTTCCCAGAGCTCGGCACTCAAATGGGGCGCGAAAGGATTAAGCAGGACCAGAAAAGGTTGCATTGCCGAGATCGGTATCGTTTGGGCGGTGGTAAACGCGTTCACGAAAATCATCATCTGCGAGATAGCTGTGTTAAATGAGAGAGACTCGATGTCGTCGGTCACCTTCTTGGTCGTCGCGTGCAGGATTTTCCGCTGCGGGTTGGTAAGATCGACCTCTTGCACAGCGGGCGATAATTCCCATTGGCCCGCCTGATTCTCCGACATCATCAGCCGCCAGACCCGGGCAAGGAACCGTGCGATTCCTTCCACGCCGCGCATGCTCCACGATTTCATCTGCTCGAGCGGGCCCATGAACATTTCGTAGCAGCGAAACGCGTCCGCGCCGTATTGCTCGATCACATCATCCGGGTTGACAATGTTACCGCGCGACTTCGACATTTTCTGATTGTCTTCGCCGAGAATGATTCCCTGATTGACCAAGCGCTGAAACGGCTCCGGTTTCGAAACGTAGCCAAGATCGAAGAGCACTTTGTGCCAGAAACGCGCGTAGAGCAGATGCAGCACGGCATGTTCGGTTCCGCCCACGTAAAGATCGACACCGCCCGGTTTGCCGCCGCCCATCCAATATTTCTCGGCCTTCTCGCTGACGAACCGTTTGTCATTGTGCGAGTCGCAAAAGCGCAGGTAATACCAACACGAGCCGGCCCATTGCGGCATCACGTTCGTTTCGCGCACGGCTTTCTTTGAGTAACGAATCCAATCCTTCGCTTTTGCCAGTGGCGGCTCCCCGGTGCCGGTCGGTTTGTAATCTTCCAACGGCGGCGGCACCACCGGCAGCTCGCTTTCATCAAGCGCGCGATGCTTTCCGTCCTCCCAAACGATCGGGAACGGCTCGCCCCAATAGCGTTGCCGTGAGAAAAGCCAGTCGCGCAGTTTGTAGTTGATCGCGCGCTTGCCGAGCCCGCGTTCTTCCAGCCAAGCGGTGATTTTGCGGATCGCTTCGCGGGACGGGAGGCCGTCGATGATCGGGGAATTGATCGCGACACCATCGCCGACGAAACCGATCGGTTCTTCATCTCCCGGCGGCTGAACAACCTGGCGAATCGGCAAATTGAATTTGCGGGCGAACTCAAGGTCGCGCTCGTCGTGCGCCGGCACGGCCATGATCGCGCCGGTGCCATAGCCGAGCAGAACGTAATCGGCGATCCAAATTGGAATTTTCTCGTCGTTGACCGGATTGATTGCGTAAGCGCCGGTAAAAACGCCGGTTTTTTCCTTCGCCAGCTCAGTCCGTTCAAGATCGCTTTTGCGGGCAGTCTTTTCTCGATAATCGCGGACGGACGGCCATTGCTCTTCGGTCACGATCAAATCGACCAGCGAATGTTCCGGCGCGAGCACCATGTAGGTGGCGCCGTAAAGCGTGTCCGGTCGCGTGGTGAATATCCGGATTTTTTTGTCGTCGATCTTAAAATCGACTTCCGCGCCTTCGCTTCGGCCGATCCAATTTCGCTGGAGCAACTTGATTCCTTGCGGCCAATCGAGGCCTTCAAGTTCATCAATCAATCGCTCCGCGTAAGCGGTAATGCGCAACATCCACTGCCGCATCGGCCGCCTGACGACTGGAAATCCGCCGACTTCGCTTTTGCCATCAACCACTTCTTCGTTCGCCAAAACGGTGCCAAGCTCAGGACACCAGTTCACCAGCACATCGGCAACGTAAGCGAGGCGAACTTCATCCGGATTCTTGCCGCGATAAGTCTTGATCGGCTCGGCCTTGTTCGTTTTCGGATTGAGCCACGAATTATAAATCTGGAGAAAGATCCACTGCGTCCATTTGAAGTAACGCGGATCGGTGGTGTTGATTTCACGGTGCCAATCATAGGAGAAACCGATCCGCTTCAGCTGCGATTTGAATTTAGAGACGTTCTCGCGGGTGGTGACGGCCGGATGCTGGCCGCTCTTGATCGCGTATTGCTCGGCCGGCAACCCGAACGCGTCCCAGCCCATCGGATGGAGGACATTGAACCCGCGCATCCGTTTGTAACGCGCGATGATGTCGGTGGCCGTATAGCCTTCCGGATGTCCGACGTGCAAACCGGCGCCGCTCGGATACGGAAACATATCGAGCACGTAGAATTTCGGCTTGGCCGCATCGAAGTTTTTCTCGCCCGGATTCGGTGCGTGAAAAATCTGGCGCTCATCCCAGATGGCCTGCCACTTGGGCTCAATCTGGTCGAACGGATATGGTTTGCGGCGCTCGCTGCTCATTGAATATCTCTTAGGAAAGCAGGAAAGCAGGAAAAGAAAATGGATTTGCTCTTGGCTACCCGCAATCCGAACAAAACGCGCGAATTTCACGAATTACTCGGACAAGCATTCGACGTGATCGATCTCAGCTCGTTCCTGGAAATCGCGATCCCGGAAGAAACTGGCCGAACATTCGAAGAAAACGCCACTCTGAAAGCGATCGCCGCGTCGAAAAAATTGCCGAACCTCGTCATCGCCGACGATTCCGGCTTGGAGGTCGATGCGCTTGGCGGCGTGCCCGGAATTTTTTCTGCGCGCTATGCCGGCGAAAACGCAAACAGCAAAGAGAACATCAGTAAATTGCTTCATGAACTTAGGGCACAAAACATCGCGACCGAAAAACGATCGGCGCGATTCCGATGTGTGATCGCGCTGGCGCAAGACGGAAAGGTGCTGGGCGTATTTGAAGGTCTTGTGGAAGGAAAGATTGTCGAGCCACCGCGTGGCAGCGGTGGTTTTGGTTACGATCCGATTTTTGAACCAAAGGGATTCGACCAGACCTTTGCCGAGATGACGCCTGAATCAAAAAACAAAATCAGCCACCGCGGACAAGCAATCGCGACCTTGCGAGACGCGCTCCGCGAGATTGATTAGTGCGGCGGGGGAGGAGGAGGCGGCGCCCCGGGAGTGCCGGGAGCAGCAGCGGGCCCACCTTGGGCCGCGCGAATTTGATACCCGACTTTCTCAATTCCGGCGCGTCGGGCTTTATCGAGCACGGTAATGACGTCGCCATGACGCGCCATACCTTCGCCGCTAATTGAAACTTTGATTCCAGGATTTGCTTCGTGCAATCGGAACAATCGCGGCAACACGTCGTCATCATTCACTAATTGCCCATCGAAACTCACGGCGTTGCCGGCTCCAACCCGGATTGACACATAATCCTTCACCGTGTTCGGCGGTACCGCGGTTGCCGATGGCAACGCGACTTTGATACCTTTCATGTGCGTCTGGCTCAAGCTCACCATCATGAAGCTCGCCAGCAGAAAGAACATGATGTCGATCAACGGAATGATCTCGATCCGAGCGCGTTTGTGAGGAATGGGCGAAGCAAGACGCATAAAATTAGTAGGAGGCTCCAGTCAGAGTGTAGGTGATTGGAACTTTCACTTTCGGCGCAACCTTACCCGCTTGAAATCGCCAGCGGCGGAATGTGGAGGTTGTAGCGTTATCCAGAATCGGACTGCCGATGCTTTGCGCCATCGTTGCGTCTGTGACGGTGCCGCTGGCCGTGTCAACACTCAAGACGGCAACGCCGCTGCCGGTAACATGACGGCTCTTTGCTTCATATGGATATTCGGGTTTCGGTGCATAAATTGCCACCGCCTTTGCACCGGTGATCGACATCGTTCCCGGTACGCCTGCTTGCGGCGCCTTAATTGGACCGGCCGGCTTGGCCGCGTTTTTAGGTGGCGGCGGTTTTTCTTCGTGAAACTCCGGCGCCACTTCCGGAATAGGCGGCGGCTCGGGAATCGGAATGTCTTCCGGTGGCGGCGTTGGCTGATCTTCCGGTTGCAGAGTCGCTTCGACTGTCGCCGTTGGAATGTTCGTCAGATCGACCGGGGGCGGCTCGTGTTTGATTGCCGCGATACCGACCGAGGCCAGATGGATAATGTCTTCCGGTGGCGGCGTTGGCTGATCTTCCGGTTGCAGAGTCGCTTCGACTGTCGCCGTTGGAATGTTCGTCAGATCGACCGGGGGCGGTTCGTGTTTAATTGCCGCGATACCGACCGAGGCCAGATGGATCGCTATTGCGCCACCCAAAGCGGCCCAGAATTGCCAGCGGGGAGGTGGTCGATAGAGAAGCGGTCCAGGCATTGCCGTTATCCTCGAGGTCCGGGAATCCCTCTAGCGGATTCGCTCTTGATTTCGAAGGCGACTTTGTAAAAGCCAACCGATCTCAAGATGTCGAGCACGCGAATAATGTTGAAATGGACGGTGTCAGCGTCGCCCCGAACAAACACCTTCGCCTCGGGATTCTCATCATGCACTTTCTTCAGTCTTGCCGTCAGCGTGTCGTAATTCATCTCTTCCTTGTCGAAATAAGGGTTGCCATTGGCGTCAACGGAGACGCTGATGTAATCCTTTTTCGACTGGGTTTCGCCGCGTTGCCCGGTGGGCAGGTTCACCTTGATGCCCTTCATGTGCACCTGGCTCAAGCTCACCATCATGAAGCTCGCCAGCAGAAAGAACATGATGTCGATCAACGGGATGATCTCGATCCTCGCTTTGTGCTTAGGGACAGGCGAGCTAACGCGCATAACAACTCCTAGATTGAGGAACCCTTGGCCGAGCTCGGCGTATGACCACCGATAGTCACCTCAGGGCGTTCCTTACTCTGGGCTTCCAACATAACTTCCAAGTTCGTGGCCGCGGTTTGCAGTTCGAACTCTAAGTTAGACACGCGCGAGGTGAAAAAGTTAAACGGAATCAGCGAGAAGATGGCGATACCCAGACCGCAGGCAGTGGCGATGAGCGCTTCCGCGATACCGCCGGTGACAGCCTGAATAGCCAACTCTTCATTCCCCAAGAATCTGAAGGAGCGGATCAATCCGGTGACCGTTCCCAACAAACCGAGCAACGGGGCCAGCGTGACCAACGTGTCCATCACCACCAGGAACCGGCCGGCGCGCTTGATCTCGATCCCGGCTGCAACTTGGAGCGCGCCCTGCAACGACGCGTGCTGATGGTTCAAGCCGTTCCACATCATGCGCAGAACTGGATCGCGTGAATCGCGTGAAAGCCGCGACGCTTCCGTGACATCCCCCACTTC
>Ga0209803_1002705_pt1 | contig 11015 bp, 11 predicted proteins | sample GraSoiAngelo_138_FD_185895 | JGI IMG/M metagenome (GOLD analysis project Ga0209803, IMG submission 185895) | Grasslands soil microbial communities from the Angelo Coastal Reserve, California, USA - 14_0929_09_40cm (SPAdes) (version 2) | ecosystem: Environmental > Terrestrial > Soil > Grasslands ... | reverse complement strand
AGCGGCCCGCGTCCGAAATCAACGCGCTGATGTCGCTGCTCGAGCACTACCTCCAGATGGAGATGGAAGCGCTCATCGAAAAGGGGGCCCGCTTCCGGGCCATCGGGCGCATCAACACCCTGCCCGAATCGGCGCTGGCGTGGGTGCGCAAGGTGGAGCGGGCGACCTCGCACCTCGACACGCTCAATCTGACCGTCGCGCTGAGCTACGGCGGTCGCTCGGAGATCGTGGACGCCGTCCGCCGGCTCGCCGAGGACGTGAAGAAGGATGTGGTCAAGCCGGACCAGATCGACGAGGACCTCTTGGAAGGCTACCTCTCTACCCATGGGCTTCCAGACCCGGATCTCCTTATCCGAACGAGCGGCGAGACGCGCATCAGCAACTTCCTGCTCTGGCAACTCGCCTACACGGAGATGTACTTCACGCCCACGCTCTGGCCGGACTTCCGCCGGCGCGAGGCCCTGCTGGCCCTGCTCGACTACCAGCGGCGCGAACGGCGCTTCGGCCAGACCCGCGATCAACTCGACCACCCGGACGACCAGGTCGGTCAAGGGACCGCTTAGTGGATCCGCGGCGGGTCTACTCGGCCCTCGTCTTTTTTCCGCTGTTCTACCTGCTGGTGCGTTACCTGCCGCCGGTCGCCTTCTCGATCTTCGTCGCCACCGGCATCCTCCTGGCCCAGTACGAGTACTACCGCTTGCACTTCCCGGACCGATTCTCCCCGCCCATGGGTCTTGGCCTCCTCTCAGGGCTCCTGATCACGACCGGGTTCGCAGTCCCCGGCCTCCTCCCCGAGCCGGCGACCATCACCTTCATCAGCATGGCGATTCTCCTGAGCCACGTGCTGTCGGGCCGCGACCTCAAGAGCGGGCTTCTCGACACCGCCGTCGTCTTGTTCGGAGTCTTCTATGTGGCGTGGCTGCTCGGCCACCTGATCCTGATTGACCGGCTCGCGAACGGGCCGTTTCTTATTTTCTTCCTTTTCCTGGTGACGTGGGCCAACGATACGGCCGCCTATTACGTGGGAACTCTGCTGGGGCGACATCCCATGGCGCCGCTCATCAGCCCGAAGAAGACCTGGGAGGGAGCCGTCGGCGGGTTGCTCGGGTCCGTCGCGGCCGCGTTTGCCTGCCGCGCCTGGTTCTTGGACTCGCTGGGCCTGAGTGAGACCATCTGGTTGGGCCTCATGATCGGCCTCACCGCGCCGCTCGGCGATCTCTGCGAGTCCGCCTTGAAGCGCGGCGCCGGCGTCAAGGATTCCGGCGGCCTCATCCCCGGCCACGGCGGCATGCTGGACCGGGTGGACAGCTTGATCTTCACAACCCCGGTATTCTACTATGGCCTCCTTGCGTTACGAACTCCCTGAGGCACCACACGCATGAAGCGGATCGTCATCCTGGGTTCCACCGGGTCCATCGGGACCAACACCCTGGACATCATCAGCAAATTCCCTGAGAAGTTCCAAGCGGTCGGCCTCACGGCCGCCAATAACGTGGACAAGCTCGAAGAGCAGGTCCGGACGTTTTCCCCGGCCGTCGTCGCCATGGCCGACCCGGCCGCCGCGGAGCGCCTGCGCACGCGGTGCAAAAGCCTGAAGACGACGATCCTGAACGGGACGGATGGGCTCATGCAGGCCGCCACGCTGCCGGAGGCCGATCTCGTCATCTCGGCCATCGTCGGCGGCGCCGGGCTCGTGCCCACGCTCGCCGCGATCAAGGCCGGCAAGTTCATCGCCCTGGCGAACAAGGAGCCGATGGTGATGGCGGGGCGCCTCATGCAGGAGGAGGCCCGCAAGCGCGGCGTCCGGATCTTCCCCGTGGACAGCGAGCACAGCGCGCTCTTCCAGTCCATGGAAGGACACCGCGTGAAAGACATCCGCCGGCTCATCCTCACCGCCTCGGGCGGCCCGCTCTGGAACCTGACCAAGGAGCAACTGCGCGACGTCACGGTCGAGCAGGCGCTGAAACATCCGAACTGGAAGATGGGCGACAAGATCACCATCGACTCCGCGACCCTGATGAACAAGGGCCTGGAAGTCGTGGAGGCCCGGTGGCTGTTCGACATCCCCGCCTCGAAGATCGAGGTGGTGGTGCACCGCGAGAGCATCATCCACTCGCTCGTCGAGTACGCGGACCGCTCGGTGATCGCCCAGCTCGGCCTTCCGGACATGCGGACCCCGATCGCCTACGCGATGAACTACCCGGAGCGCGTCCCGCTGGACCTCCCTTCTCTGAACCTGGCCCAGATCGGCACGCTCACGTTCTTCAATCCCGATCATGACCGGTTTCCCTGTCTCAGGCTGGGCTACGAAGCCCTGCGTGTCGGGGGCACGATGCCGGCCGCCCTGAACGCCGCCAACGAAGTGGCGGTGCAGGCCTTCCTGGACCGCCGGATCGGGTTCCTCGGCATCGCCGAGACCATCCGTCGAACCATGGACGCGCACAAGCCGGTCGAGGTCTCGACGATCGAAGACGCGCTGCACACCGACGCCTGGGCGCGCGCGAAAGCCGGCGAGGTCGTCACCTCGCTGTCGGCGCCTGTCGCGGTAAAGTAATCGCGTTTGTCTCTGTGGTACACTAAGGAGCACGTTTGTAAGAGAGCACGTCGCGCATGCAAGCCATCCAGCACTACGGGTTCTACGCGCTCGCCTTCGCGGTCGCCCTCGGCGCCCTCGTCGCCTTCCACGAGTTCGGCCACTTCTGGGTCGCTCGACGCTGCGGGGTGAAGGTCCTGAAGTTCTCCATCGGCTTCGGGCCGAAACTGGCCGGCCGGCAGATCGGCGAGACCGAATACGTCATCTCCGCGATCCCGCTCGGCGGCTACGTCAAGATGCTGGGCGAGGACCTCGGAGACGAGGTGAGCGAGGAGGACAAGAAGCGGTCGTTCGCCCACGCGCCGCTCCTCAAGCGCACGGCCATCGTGGCGGCCGGTCCGATCTTCAATCTCCTGCTGGCCTACCTCATCTTCACCGCCTGGCTGGCCGCCGGCGGGCCGCTGTTCGTGCCCTCCTTCGCCGATCTGGCCTCCAACGTAGAAGCGGTCGTGCCCGGCTCCCCGGCCGAGGCCGCCGGCCTCCGCAAGGGCGACAAGATCGTCCAGATCGGCGACAAGCGCATCACCACCTGGAATGAGATGACGGACATCGTCAAGCGCAACCCCGGCACGCCGCTGCCGCTCATCGTCGAACGCGGCGGTCGGACTGAGAAGCTGACGATCACGCCAGCCGTCCGGAAGGAGAGGCTGGCCGACGGGACTGAGATCGAAATCGGGCAGATCGGCATCACGAAGACGAACAGGGCCATCCTGCGCAGCGAGAATGTCCTGATGGCGCCGGTGGACGGCTTCATGGCCACCTGGGGCTGGACCAAGCTCACCATCGTGGGGATCGCCAAGATGGTCACCCGCGAGATCTCGGCCGATAACATCGGCGGTCCGCTGACCATTGCCAAGATCTCGGGGGACGCCGCGACGCAGGGCTTCTCGAACTACGCCTTCCTGATTGCCATCCTCAGCATCAACCTCGGCGTGCTCAATCTCCTGCCGATCCCGGTCCTCGACGGCGGGCACCTCGCCTTCTTCGCGATCGAAGCGGTGAAGCGCCGGCCCCTGAGCATCCGCAGCCGCGAGCTGGCCCAGCAGGTCGGGATCTTTCTCCTGATCTGCCTGATGCTCTACGCCTTCCGAAACGACATCCTCAACCTCTGGCCCCGCTAATGCGTCAGTCGCAGCTGCTGATTCCCACCCTCCGGGAGGATCCGGGGGAAGCGGAGATCGTCAGCCACCGGCTGATGCTGCGCGCCGGCATGATCCGCAAGGTCGCCGCCGGCATCTACACGTACCTGCCGCTGGGCCTGCGCGTCATCCGGAAGGTCGAGCGCATCATCCGCGAAGAACTGAACAGGACGGGGGCACAGGAGGTTCTCATGCCGATCGCCTCGCCGGCGGAGCTCTGGCAGGAGACCGGCCGCTGGGACTTCTACGGCAAGGAGTTGTTCCGGCTGAAAGACCGGCACGAACGGGACTTCTGCCTCGGGCCCACGCACGAAGAGGTCATCACGGACCTGGTCCGCCGCGAGGTCCGCTCCTACCGGCAGCTGCCGGCGAACTTCTACCAGATCCAGACCAAATTCCGTGACGAGATCCGGCCGCGCTTCGGGCTGATGCGCGGGCGCGAGTTCATCATGAAAGACGCCTACTCGTTCGATGCCGACGAGGCAGGGGCGAAGGAAAGCTACCGGAAGATGTACGAGGCGTACAAGGCCATCTTCACGCGCTGCGGCCTCACCTTTCGCCCGGTGGAGGCCGACACCGGCCTGATCGGCGGCACCTCGTCGCACGAGTTCATGGTCCTGGCCGACACCGGCGAAGAGGGCATCGCCGTCTGCGACGCCTGCGACTACGCTGCGAATATAGAGCGCGCCGAACTGCAGGAGCATGCGCACAAGCCCCCTCCGGAGACCCTCCGCGAGAAACGACGTGTCCCCACACCGGGCAAAAAGACCGTGGAGGAAGTGACGGCCTTCCTGAAAGTGCCGGCCACCCAACTCGTGAAGACGCTGCTGTATCGCGCCGACGGGAAGACCGTCGCCGTCCTGATCCGTGGGGACCACGAGGTCAACGAGGTCAAGCTGCGGAAAGCGCTGGGCGCCACGGACCTGGTCATGGCCGATGCGGCCACGGTGGAGAAGCTCACCGGCGCGCCGGTGGGATTCGCCGGACCCCTCGGACTGTCCGGCATAACGATGCTGGCCGATCTCGCCGTAAAGCCGCTGACCAACGTCGTGGTCGGCGGCAACGCACCGGACGCCCACTGGGTGGACGTCACACCCGGCCGCGACTTCACGCCGGACCGCTACGCCGACATCCGGAACGCGATGGCCGGCGACGCGTGCCCCCGCTGCGCGAAACCTCTGCGCATCGTCCGCGGCATCGAGGTTGGCCACGTCTTCATGCTGGGGACCAAGTACAGCGAGAAGATGAAGGCCACCTACCTCGACAAGCAGAGCCAGGAGCGGCTCATCGTGATGGGCTGTTACGGGATCGGTGTCGGACGGACCGCCGCGGCCGCCATTGAGCAGAACCACGACGCGAAGGGGATCATCTGGCCGGCGCCGATTGCGCCCTTCCACGTCCACGTGCTGCCGCTCGCCGACAAAGGCAAGGTCCTGGAAGCGGCCATCGCGATCGAGACGGAATTAGAAAAGGCCGGGGTCGAAGTGCTGGTGGATGACCGGGACGAGCGCCCCGGGGTAAAGTTCAACGACGCCGATCTGATCGGCTGCCCCTACCAGGTGGTGATCGGCGAGAAGAATCTCTCTCAGGGCTTGATGGAGCTCAAGGAGCGCCGCACCGGCACCGTCACCAAACTCTCTCCCGCCGATATCCGAACCCGTCTCATAGAACTGCTCAAATCCATCCTCTAGCCAGAACCCTAGGGTTGGGCTGCCTTGCTATCTGTCGCGGCGAGTGTAGCCTTACAACCGGAAGAAAAGAAGCGAGGCTGGGAACAGGTTGCGGCGAGTTCGGCTATTTCGCGGCGGGGGCGCGGCGCTCGAAGTCCTGGATGGACTGGGCGTACGGTGCGCACCGTTCTTTGACAGCGGCGGTGTCGCCTTCGTACTTCTGGAGACAGAGCCGGTATGCTTTGCGCATCTCCGCGATCTCTTCCTTGATGTCCGCGTCCCCCTTGATCGAGCGGAACTCCTCATAGTACTGGCATCCGGCCAGCAGGAGAGCCAGACACAAGAACACACGTACGCGAAGGGCGGCCTCCTTCACCGTCGCGGCGGCGCCTTCTGGCGCATCTCCTTCATCATCTGGTCCAGCTCCTGTTCTTCTTTGCTCGTGCTGCGAATGAGCATGTCCATGTCATAGGGCCGTATTTCCGTGTGCACCTGAGGAGGCGGCGGGGCCGTAGCCTTGGGAGGTGAAGCCTTGGGCGCCGAGCTTGCAGGCTCAGCCGGTGTCGCTTGAATCGGCGCCTGGGTAGGTACAGGCAGCCGTTCCGGTCGCTCCAGAGGGCCGGACGCATAATCCACCGGCACCGCCTGGCTCCGGAGCCATGACCTCGCCACACTGGACTTAAGGGCGAAGCTGATGCTGGTGATCGGCAGGCCATCGGGAGCCAGTCGGGCGATGGCGGTGTTCACGCCGATGATCCGCCCCTGCGAGTCCAGGAGCGGCCCGCCGGAATTGCCGCGGTTCAATCCTGTCTCGGTCTGGAAGACATGCTTTCCCTTCGTGTTGTTGTAATCCTCAAACTCCGCGCTGATGACCCCCGTGGTCAGCGTCCAGAGGCCGCCCTGCTCGGGATGTCCGATGGCCACCACCCGCTCGCCGATCTTCACGCGGTCAGGATCGCCCAGTTCCAGAACCGGAAGCGCCGGCGGGTTCTCTATCCTCAGCAAGGCCAGATCGATCGTCCGGTCGAATGCCACGACACTAGCTCTCACTTTCTGAGCCAGATCGGTCTTGGGGTTTCCCGTTACGCGGTCCGGCTTGAGAAACACGGAGAGGCGAGGATACGGCCTCCCTGTCTTTTCCTCGATAACGACATGGGCGCTGGTCAGCACGAGCCCATCCCGCCTGATGAGCGAACCTGTCCCGCCGCTCCCGTTCCCTCCCTCTTCAGAATGACCGATCACCAGCACCACCGCCGGCGCGGCGCGCTCGTAAATCTGCTGGGGCGTGAGCTCGGTCGCCACAGCGGGCAGGGCCACACTCAAGACTGAAATAATTGCGAAACCGCTCACGAACAGTCGATGGCTAGGCATTGCAGTGTCCTTACCGAGGTCTTGTCGCGTGAGAAGAGGCCGCGTCATCCTTCAGCTCGTCCAGACGGTCGGGCGGCTCCGTGGATGACGGCGGGACGCCCTGCGCCTTCGGCATGGGAGCAGCCGCGCCTGACGGAGCCAGGGAGGCGGCCCGGGCCTGCTTGATCTCGGCCTGGAGCCGGCCCACCTCCTCCAACGACCGCACCACCTGGGCCTTGGCCTCATTGAGCTTGGTGGTCAGCGTTCGATTCTGGGCTTCCAATTCAGCGATCTGAATTTTGAGACGAGCGATTTCGGCCGCCAGATCGACGCTGTGCTTCTCTTCCTCAGCCAATTGCCGCTGGAAGTTGTTCGTGCGGATGACCTGCGCGTTGTAAATTTCCTTCGTGACACAGCCGCCCAGGACGAGGACTCCGATCAGGAGAGCAAGGAGGCGCATCCTTACCCCTTCTTCTGCTGGAAGATGCTCGCGTCGCACATCATGTACTTCACCTGCCGCATCGGGATAATGATGACTTCCTTCGGGGTGTCGATCTCGAGGATCTCCATGTCGTCGCTGATGGTGTGCCGGACGACGTTATTGTAACGCAGTTCCTCTTTGTCCGTCAGGACGACTCTCACCCAATATTCCACTGGAGGCTCCTTTGGTTGACGCTCACGCCGCGATGGGGACCTGCTCGAACTCCCTCGACGCCGGGTTGGACAGGTAGTCGCGGATGTAATGGCTCAGGTATCCGTGCTGCCAGAGCTTCGTGTCGGCGAGCTTCGTGTTCACCTTGTGGAGAATCCGCACCTTGCAGCGGGCCTTGGCCTCGAACTCGTCCAGAGTCACCCCGCTGATATCGCAGCCGTTGCCGCGGGGGCTTTCGATGACGACTTTGGGCAGATGGACGACCTTCTCGCCATTGAGCCGCTTGAGGATGTCGTCGAAAGTCAGCAGGATCGTGCAGTCGGAATCCCCGCCGAGGGTTGCGTTCGGCACGCAGAGGAACCGCGCGCGGTTCTTCCGGTACATCTTCAAGATGCGGTACACGCTCTTGGCCATCACGACCGTGTCGCGCTTTTCCAGTCCCAGCAAGTCAAAGAGCGTGATGATCTTGTGGCGATTCAGGAAGGCCGTGATAGCGGGCTCGGTGTGGATGGTCTGGATGTTGGGCAGGCCGGCTTCGTAGACCCGCCGGGCCTCCTCGGGCAGGTATTGCTTGCCCTGGCGGAGGATCTGCACGGTGTTTTCCTCCATGCCCTTCAGCGGAGTGAGGCAGCCCATCCATAGGAGGACGTTCTGGTTGATCCGGGAAATCGTCGTCGCATCCTCCGACATCGTGTGCGCGTCGAACGAATAGAAGTTGGCGGAGGTGACCGCCGGCCCGTCCAGGACTTTCATCAGATGACTGACCGACGGCGCATGCGGCATGAGCGCCTTCCGATAGTCCTTGTGCAGGGTGATCACCGACAGATCAAAGTTCATCCGGTTCGGGTACTGCGCCGCGAGCTGGTGGATCTTGGGCACGTGCACGTAGCCGACCGTGAACATGTGCAGGCTCTTGTCGGTGTACTTGAGAAAGTCCTCCAGCCACTCCATCGCCTTGGGGTGGAGGAAGAGGTCGGTCCACTCCATGTACTCGTTCCCGCCCCACACCCACAGCTCCCCCGGGCGTGTCGGCTTCTTGCTGATATAGTCGAGGATGAAGTTCCAGTCCTCCTGGGTCGTCTTGCCGGGCTCTTCGGTCTTGCGGTAGCCATGGTCGATCTCGTAGCAGAACGTACACTTCACTGGGCAGGTCTTGCCGATGCTGATGGGAATCTTCCGCTTCTCCATCTCCTTGATGAGGACTTCGCGGGGATCGGACGGGCGCTCGTAGGTCAGCCTGGCATCCGTCGGGATGACCGGAATTTCAGTCGCCATAGCAGACGTACTCTACCTGAGTGCACGCGAGGCCCGCAAGTAGGGGCACAGCACGCTGTGCCCCTACCCTGTTGATCGTGCCCCTATCCTGTTCATCGTGCCTACTCCGATCCCAATTCCTGGGAGCGCTTCGTAGCGGCTTCGACGGCCTCGATCAGCGACGCCCGCAGGCGGCCGTTTTCCAGCGCGTGCAGGCCGGCGATGGTCGTGCCTCCCGGAGAGGCGACCTTGTCCTTCAGTTTTCCCGGGTGCTCGCCGGTCTCTAGGACCATCCGCGCCGCACCCAGCACGGTCTGCGCCGCCAGGGCGAGAGCCGCCTCGCGCGGCAACCCCATCTTCACACCCCCGTCGGCCAGCGCCTCGATGATGAGGAAGATGTAGGCCGGACCACTCCCGCTGAGACCGGTTACGGCGTCCATGAGGCGCTCGTCCACCAGCACGACCTTGCCGACCGACTCGAAGACCGCGCGGGCCAGCCGCTCGTCCTCGCGCGAGACGTTCCTTCCCAGGGCGATGGCCGAGATTCCGGCCTGGACTTCAGACGGAGTGTTCGGCATGCAGCGGATGACCCGGACATTCGGTGGCAGGTGCGCAACGATCCGGCGGATCGGATACCCGGCGGCCACCGAGAGGATCAGCTTGGCGTCCGTCAGCTCAGCGTGGAGGCTGTCCAGGACTTCGTCCAGCACTTGAGGTTCGACCGCTAAGACGCTGATATCTGACCAGGCTGCGGCGGCCTTGTTGTCCATCCCGACCCGGATCTGATACCGAGCTTTGAGGTAATCCACACGCTGGGACATGATGTCGGTCGCGTGGATCTCGTCCGGCGCGGCTGCCTTGGACGCCAGCATCCCGGCGATCAAGGCATCGCCCATGTTGCCGGCGCCGATGATGGCGATCTTTTTCCCCAAAGCCATGACGAAAAAGATTAGCAGGTCGCTGAAGAACTCTCAAACGAGGCCGACTGTCATTCTGAGCGAAGCGAAGAATCTAGACCCTTCGCTGCGCTCAGGGTGACAGTATGAGTCAACGACTTCTGCGTGGTGCAACGATATCCTCCCGACGCGTCGCTGTGTACTTACTCTCCGGATGGCGCTTGGCGTCGAGGCGCACCAGCTCTTCGTGGATCAGCGTGCGGGCCATCTCGGTGATCTGGGAGACCACGGCCTGCGGAAGGTCTGATTTTCGCGACGCCAGGACCGTGCGCACAGTTCCGGCCTTAAGCTTGAGCCGCACAGCGATCCGTTTAGCCAGGGCATCGAGCGTCATGCCCTTCATCGCAGGCCGGTGGACCCGAACCCACCCGCACCGCGCGCCGAACGGGGAAGCTCGTCGGTCACTTCCACCTCTGGCGACGCGAAAGGCAAGACGAGCAACTGCGCGATCCGCATGCCCTCTTCCACCACGAAGTTCCGGTTGGAGAAGTTCTTGAGTTCGATCTTGAGCTCCCCGCGGTAATCCGGGTCAATCCAGCCAGCGCCGACTTCGATGTTGTGACGCGTCGAGAGGCCGGACCGCGACCCGATCCGGCCTACGTGGCCGGGCGGCAGGCTGATGGCGATGCCGGTCGCCACCAGGGCGTGCCCGATCTCCACCCGCCCGTCCCTGACCTCGGACGCTGGGATGACGGTACCCTCGCTCGCGAACAGGTCGTAGCCGGCCGCGCCGTCCGTGGCCTTCACCGGCACCTTCGCGTTTGGGGAGAGCTTCGTGACCTTCACGGACGCGTCAGCGTGACGATGCCCTGCTGCGTGGCGACCACGGCCAGGTCGGCGCGCCCGACGAAAAGGCCCGTGCAAACCACGCCGGGGGTCTTTTCCAACTCGGTCTCCAGCCTCGCCGGATCGTCGATCTTCGGGAACCACAGATCCAGGATGTAGTGTCCCGCCTCGGTGACGAAGAGCGCGCCGTCTTTCATCCGTGGCGCGACGCGATAGTCGAGCCGCTCCAAGCGCTTCACGAGGTCCCGCCACCCGAACGGGACGACTTCCACCGGCAGGGGAAACGCCCCGCCGAGGACCGCCACCCGCTTGCTCTCATCCACTACGACGACAAAGCGGGCCGCCGCCGCCGCCACAATCTTCTCTTTCAAGAGCGCGCCGCCACCACCCTTGATCAGATTCAACCGTGGGTCCACCTGGTCCGCTCCGTCCAGGGCCAGATCCACCCCCCACTCGGCATCATCGGCCAGCAGCGGGATCCCGGCCTCAGTCGCCAAGCGCGCGGTCTCGAGAGATGTGGCCACGCCGCGGATGCGCAGTCCCTTCTTGACCCGCTCGCCCAATTTGGCCACGACGTAGCGCAACGTGGAGCCGGTCCCCAACCCGACGATCTGG
>Ga0209803_1002701_pt1 | contig 11019 bp, 11 predicted proteins | sample GraSoiAngelo_138_FD_185895 | JGI IMG/M metagenome (GOLD analysis project Ga0209803, IMG submission 185895) | Grasslands soil microbial communities from the Angelo Coastal Reserve, California, USA - 14_0929_09_40cm (SPAdes) (version 2) | ecosystem: Environmental > Terrestrial > Soil > Grasslands ... | reverse complement strand
CCGTGAACGTCTACTTCCATACCTTCGGCTGCAAAGCCAACCAGTACGACACGGCGCTCGTGCGTCAGGCGTTCGCGGACCAGGGCGTCGTCGTGGTGGACGATCCGGCCGCCGCGGACCTCGCGGTCGTGAATTCCTGCACGGTGACCCACGAGAGCGAGGCGAAGCTGGGGCGTCTGGTGCGCCGGCTCGCGCGGCGCGGGGGGCGGCTCGAAACCGTGGTGATGGGCTGCGCGGCGGCGCGGGACGGCGGCGCGATCGCGGCGCTGCCGAGCGTGCGCGCGGTCGTGGGCGGGGCCGACCCGGCGCGGGTGCTCGAGGCCGCCGGGTTCAGGGCACCGCGGGTGGACCCCGTGCTGCGGCGATTCCCCGCGAACGCCCGCGGCTGGCTCAAGATCCAGGACGGCTGCGACGAGCACTGCACCTTCTGCGCGACCACGCTCGCGCGCGGGGCGAACCGGTCGCGCACCATTCCCGAGCTGGTGGCCGAGGCGACCGCCCTCGCCGGGCATCATGCGGAGATCGTGCTGACGGGAGTGCACATCGGTACTTACTGCCAGGATCGCTCTACCCTCGGGGACCTCCTCGAAGCCCTCATCTCCGCCGTCCCCCAGGTCCGCTTCCGTCTGTCGTCGATCGAAGCCACCGAAGTCGACGACCCGATCGCGCGTCTGCTGATCGAAGCCCCCGCGCACCTCGCGGCCCATCTCCACGCGCCGCTGCAATCCGGGGCGAATCGCATCCTCAAGCGGATGGGCCGCCACTGGTACACCGCCGAGTCGTACCGCGCCCGGCTCGATTGGCTCGCGGAGCGGTTGCCCGTGTTCGGACTCGGCGCGGACATCATCGCGGGATTCCCCGGTGAGAGCGACGCCGAGCACCGCCAGACGATCGCGCTGGTGGACGCCCTGCCGTTCACCTACCTGCACGTCTTCCCCTACAGCGAGCGTCCCGGCGCGGCGGCGGGGCGATTGGGCGAGCGGGTGCCCCCCGGGATCATCCGCGAGCGCGCGCGCGAGCTACGCGAGCGCGGCGAGGCGAAGGCCCGCGCACATCGGGTACGGCGACAGGGGCAGCGCGCCGACGCCGTCGTGTGCGGCCGGCGGGAGGGCAAAGTGGAGGTGCTGACGGAGGACTACCTTTCGGTCTATCTTCCCACGCACGACTGGAATGGTCGCCCCCGCTTCGAGGTGACGGTTTCCTGACCATGCCGGGCATCTACATCGAGACCTACGGCTGCCAGATGAACGTCTCGGACTCCGAGCTGATGCTCGGCGTGTTGGGACGCGAGGGCTACGTGCGCATGGACGATCCGGCGCAGGCCGACGTCGTGCTGGTGAACACGTGTGCCGTACGCGACCATGCGGAGCAAAAGGTGCTGTCGCGCATGGGCGAGCTGAAGCGCCTCAAGCGACCAGGCAGCGTGTTGGGGGTGGTGGGCTGCATGGCGCAGCGGCTCGGGCCCCGCCTGCTCGAGCGGGTCCCGCAGGTCGACCTGGTGGTCGGCCCGGACGGCTACCGCGGGCTGCCCGAGCTGATCGCCCGGGCGCGCGCCGGAGAGCGGACGGCCGAAGTCGTCTTCAAGCGCTGGGAGCACTACGAGGACATCGCGCCGGTGCGGGGAGGCGCCGTATCGGCGTTCGTGACGGTGCAGCGTGGCTGCGATTATCGGTGCACGTTCTGCATCGTTCCGATGACGCGGGGGCCGGAGCGGAGCCGCAGGTTGGAGGACGTGGTGCGCGAGGTGACGGACCTCGCCTCGGGCGGCACCACCGAGGTGACGCTCCTTGGCCAGACGGTCAACAGCTACGACGACGGCACGCACGATTTCGCCGACCTGTTACGGGCCGTGGGGGGAATTGCGCGCGTGCGGCGGCTGCGGTTCACATCGCCCTATCCCACGGACTTCACCGACGGCGTGGTCGCCGCCATGGCGGAGACGCCCGCCGTGTGCGAGCACGTGCACCTCCCGGTGCAGAGCGGCTCGTCGCGCGTCCTCAAGCGGATGCTCCGACGCTACGATCGGGACCGCTATCTCGAGGTGGTCGCCGCGCTGCGCGGCGCCGTCCCCGGCATGGCCCTCACGACCGACATCATCGTCGGGTTCCCGGGGGAGACCGAAGCAGATTTCCAGGAGACGCTGTCGCTCGTCGCGCTGGTGGGGTTCGACGACGCGTACACCTTCAAGTTCTCACCGCGCGAGGGCACGCCCGCGACCCGGCTCAAGGATCCGGTGCCCGACGCGGTGGCGGGGGAGCGCCTGGAGCGTCTGGTCGCCGTCGTGCGGGGCATCGCGCGCCGCAGGAACGTCGCCCTGGTCGGCAGCACGCACGAAGTGCTGGTCGAGGGGCGCGCCAAGCGGGGTGAGCTGCTGCAGGGTCGCACCCGCACCAACAAGGTGGCGCTCATCGCGGGCCCCGACGCCTGGATCGGTGGTTACCGCGATGTGCGCTTCACGGGCACCACCGGCTCGACCTTCACGGCCGTACCGCTCGGCCGGGTGCAGGGGGGGGAGCTCGCCGTCGTGGGGTGACGAACGTGACGTTCGAAGTGCTGCAGCGGGAGTATGCGAAGCTGCGTCCCCAGCTGCCCCGGTTCTGCGGCTGCGAGACCTGCCGCGGCGACGTCCTCGTGTTCGCGCTCAATCGCCTGGCGCCGAGCTACGTGTCCACGCCCCAGGGCGAAGTGTTGGTGGAGTTGCGACTCGACAGCGACCAGGAGAAAGCCAAGCTGGACGTGGCGCTGCTCGAGGGGTTCCGCAAAGTGGGGCTGGCGCCGCGCTGCGGGGCGAAGCCGGTGCAGCTGATGTGATCCGCTAGGCGGCCCGAGATGCGGCCGCCGATTCTCTTTCTCACCGTAGCGTTCGGGGTCGGCCTGTGGGCGGGGCTCGACCCCCTCGTGTTCCCGGGTGGGGCGTTGTGGGTCGTGGCGTTGCCGGTTCTCGCAGTGGCGGCGTGGCTCGCGCGACGCGCGCCGCTGGGCGCGGCGGTCGGCATCATGGGCGTGGCGGGCCTGCTCTGGGGTACGGCGGCGGTCCGGGAGCGGGAGGCTACGTGCGCGGGAGCGTGGAGCAGGGAGCAAGGAGCAGGGAGCAGTAAGGCAGCGACCGTCCGCCTGGCAGATCCGGCTCCCGCGAGCGGCGGGATCGCGGAGGCGGAGGTGCTGGGGGGCGCATGCGGCGGCTCGGTCCGACTGCGTTGGCCCGAAGACCATGCCGCCCGCGGCGGGACGACGTGGGTGGTGGCCGGGAAGTGGACCGGGGGCGTGCTGGTCGTGAGGCGGACGCGCGCGCTCGATCTGGTGCCGCACGGGCGCGGCGCCCTGCGCGATGCGCTCGCCGCGCGCAGCACGGAGCTCTTCGGCACACGAGCGCCGATCGTGAACGCGCTCGTGTTCGCCCCCAACGCGAGACTCGATTCCGATATCCGCGAGCGCTACGTGCGATCGGGTCTCGCGCACCTCCTCTCCATCTCCGGGCTGCACGTTGGGTTCATGGCCGCCTGGCTCGCCCTCATTCTCGGCAAACTGCACCTCGCGGCACGCGCCCGCTTCGGCGCGACGGCCGTCTTGCTGCTCGGCTATCTCTGGTTGCTCGGCTTCCCGGCGCCCGCCGTCCGGGCCGGCGCGATGCTGGTATTGGCGGACGTCGCGCGCCTGCGCCAGCGCGTGGTCGCGCCGCGCGGCGTGGTGGCGCTCGCGGCGCTCGGCGTGCTGGTGCAGGACCCATGGGCCCTGCAGTCGGTGGGCGCGTGGCTGTCGGTCGCGGGCGTGGGCGCGGTGGTCTGGGCCGGCCGCGCCTTCGCTCGAGCGCCGCGCCTCGCGCGGCTCGCCGCGCCGGCGCTCGTCGCCACGCTCGTCACCGCGCCGATCAGCGCGTTCGCCTTCGGTACCGTGGCGCCGATCGGTGTGCTGGCCAATCTCATCGCGATCCCGCTCGCCGGCGTCGCGGTGCCGGGTCTCGTGATGGCGCTGGCACTCTCGTGGCTTGACTCGGGGTTGGCGCACCTGATCGCCGCCGGCGCGGGACTCGGCCTGGCGCTGGTCGACCTCGTCGCCCACGGCGCCGCCCTCGTGCCGGGCGGTCACATCGTGATGGTCGCGGGGTGGCAAGCGGCGCTGCTGTGGGCCGCGGTGGCGGCCGCTGCGTGGTGGCTGTGGAATTCCCCGCGCCGCCCGTGGCTGATGGTGGCTCGCCTGGCGTTTTGTGCCACGGTTGTCGTCGCGACGTCGTTTCGTGACGTCGTCTCCCTCGACGCTTGTCGTTGTTTAACGGTACATTTTCTCGATGTAGGGCAAGGGGACGCCGCGGCCCTCCGGACGCCCAACGGCCGCTGGATCGTGATCGATGGCGGCCCGCGGACGCCGGAGCGTGATGCGGGGCGACGGGTGGTGGTCCCCTTCTTGCGTGACCAGGGTGTGGGGCGGGTCGCCGTGGTGGTGGCAACCCATGGCGACGCCGACCATCTGGGCGGGCTGCCGGCGGTCGTCGAGGCGTTCCCTCCGGAGCTCGTGCTCGAGCCGGGGGAGCCGTTGGGACGGCCCCTGTATCTCGAGTTTCTCGCGGGTGTCGAGGCATCGGGCGCGCGGTGGCACGGGGCGCGGGCGGGAGACCGGGTCGAGGTGGACAGTGTGGTGCTCGAGGTACTGAGCCCCGACTCGCTCTGGCTCCGGCTGCCGCTCGATGTGAACGACCACGGCGTGGTGCTGCGGGTGCGGTACGGCGCGGTCCGGCTCCTGTTCCAGGCCGACGCGGGGCTGCCGGTGGAAGGCCGGCTGGCCGGGAAGGTGGGGCGCGTCGACCTCTTGAAGGTCGGTCATCACGGGTCGAGGACCGCGACGTCGGACGAGTGGCTGGACGAGCTCGCGCCGCGCGAGGCCGTGATCAGCGTCGGTCGGAACAACCACTACGGGCACCCTGCCCCCGAGGTCCTCGAGCGGTTGGCGCGACACGGCGTCACGGTTTTCCGGACCGATCGGAACGGTACGATCACTTTTTCCACGGACGGGCATGGCGAACGGGTCAGAAGTCATCACGATTGAGCGCTTCATCATGGAGCAGGAGCGGCTCTACCCGGAGGCCACGGGGGAGTTGTCGAACCTGCTGTACGACCTGTGTCTCGCCGCCAAGATCATCTCGCGCCACGTGCGCCGCGCCGGGCTCTCGGATATCCTCGGGGCCGCCGGTGCGGTCAACGTCTCGGGCGACCTGCAGCAGAAGCTCGATCTCTTCGCGAACGAGACCGTGCGCAACAGCGTGCAACACACCGGGCGCGTGTGCGTGACCGCATCGGAAGAGGACCCGGAGCCCGTGCCGGTGCCGCCGGGGAAAGCCGCGGGCAAGTACGTCGTGCTGTACGACCCGCTCGACGGGTCCATGAACATCGATGTCAACGTGTCGATCGGCACCATCTTCTCCATCCATAAGCGCGTCACCAAGAAGAACACCACGGCGGGGCTGGCGGACTGCCTTCAGCTGGGAAAGAAACAGATCGCCGCGGGTTACATCCTGTACGGCTCGAGCACGATGTTGGTCTACACCACAGGGAAGGGCGTGCACGGCTTCACCCTCGATCCCACGATCGGCGAGTTTCTCCTGTCGCACCCCGACATCCGGACGCCGCCGGTCGGCCGGTACTACAGCGTGAACGAGAGCAACTGGAACCGCTGGACGCCGTCGGTGCAACGCGTGGTCGCAGCGTTCAAGAACGGCGAGGGCAAGGTCCAACCGAAAAACGCGCGCTACATCGGATCCCTCGTCGCCGATTTCCATCGCAATCTCATCTCCGGCGGCATCTTCCTCTATCCGGCCGCGACCAACTATCCCCAGGGCAAGCTGCGCTTGCTGTACGAGGCGGCGCCGCTCGCGTTCGTGGTGGAGCAGGCGGGGGGCCGGGCGACCGACGGCTGCCGGCCTATGCTCGACATCGTGCCGGAGAGTCTGCATCAGAAGACGCCGCTCGTGATCGGCAGCAAGGACGATGTCGCGTTCGCCGCGCGGATTCTCTCGGCCGAGGCCGCCGCGGGCGCCAAGTGAGCGACCGCAAGCCGGTCTACGGTCCCGACGACTGGCGCGCCGAGCCGGCGCGCGAGCTCGGCGCTCCGGGCGCGTTTCCCTTCACCCGCGGCGTCCATCCCTCGATGTATCGCGGCAAGCTGTGGACCATGCGGCAGTACGCCGGGTTCGGGACCGCGGAGGAGACGAACGCGCGGTTCCGGCATTTGCTCGCGGCCGGTCAGACGGGGTTGTCGGTCGCGTTCGATCTGCCGACACAGATGGGGTACGACTCGGACCATCCCATGGCTGAGGGGGAGGTGGGCCGCGCCGGAGTGGCGATCGACACGGTAGACGATCTGGCGCGCCTGTTCGACGGCATTCCGCTCGATCGTGTGTCCACGTCCATGACCATCAACGCGACGGCGCCCGTGCTGCTCGCGATGTACGTGGTGGTGGGGGAGGAGCAAGGGGTGCCGCGCGGCAAGCTGCAGGGCACCGTCCAGAACGACATCCTCAAGGAGTTCATCGCGCGCGGCACGTACATCTATCCGATCGAGCCGTCGCTGCGCCTCGCGATCGACGTGTGCCGGTTCGTCACGATCGAGGGCATGAGCGTCAATCCGATCTCCGTGTCGGGCTATCACATGCGGGAGGCGGGCGCGACGGCGGCGCAGGAGGTGGCGTTCACGTTCGCGAACGGCCTCGAGTACGTGCGGCGGGCACTGGCCGTGGGACTGGACCTCAATCAGTTCGCGCCGCGCCTGTCCTTTTTCTTCGCCGCGTTCACCGACTTGTTCGAAGAAGTCGCCAAGTTCCGCGCGGCGCGACGTCTGTGGGCCCGTCTCATGAAGGAGCAGTTTCAGGCCAACGACGCGGCCTGTCGGCTGCGATTCCACACGCAGACCGGGGGCTCGACGCTCACGGCACAGCAGCCCGAAAACAACGTGGTGCGCGTGGCGATCCAGGCGCTGGCGGCCGTGTTGGGGGGAACGCAGTCCTTGCATACCAATGCCTACGACGAGGCGTTGGCCTTGCCGACGGAGCAAAGCGCCACGCTGGCGCTCCGCACGCAGCAGATTCTGGCGCACGAGACCGGGATTCCCGAGACCGTCGACCCGGCGGGCGGGAGCTGGTATGTGGAGGCATTGACGGATCGCGTGGAGCGCGAGGCGCGGGGCTTGCTCGAGGAAATCGAGCGGACGGGTGGCGCGGCGCGGGCGGTCGAGCGGGGGCAATTTCAGGACGCGATCGCGCGCAGCGCGTACGAGGCCCAACGGGCGATCGAATCGGGGGAGAGCCTAGTGGTCGGCGTGAACGAGTACGCGGACGAGCAGGACGTCCCGTCGGTGCCGGCGCCGGAGTATTCGGCGCTGGCGCGGGCGCAGCGCAGACGCGTCGCGGAGCAGCGCGGGACGCGGGAGGCGGGACGCGTGCAGCGGACCTTGGAGGCGCTGCAGACGGCGGGGCGCAATCCCGCGGCAGCGCTCATGGAGCCGATTCTCGATGCGGTGCGGGCGCGGGCGACCGTGGGAGAGATCTCGGACGTGCTGCGGGGAGTGTGGGGTGTGTACCGGCCCGCTTAGGAGGTATGCATCATGGAGACGGTGTACCAGATCGTACCTGCCGGCATGCGGCCTCTGTATCTCTTGCTCCCCATTTTCCTGCTGCTTGTCGCCGTCATGGGACTCCTCGGCCTGACCGCGTACGGCTCTCAGCGAGCGCGCTTCGTTCTCTCCGACGCGGGTCTCGATTTTCGGGGCGACGTCTACGGACGCCGCGTACCGTGGGCCGCGCTGCGGGTACAGGAAGCGCGAGTCGTCGATTTGTCGCGCCAGGCGGATCTCCAGCCTCGCTCGCGCCGGTGGGGTACCGGGCTTCCGGGCTACGCCGCTGGTTGGTTCCGCTTGCGCAACGGCGAGCGGGCGCTCCTCTATGTGACCGCCTGGTCGCGCGTGCTGTACATACCGACGAGCGCCGGATATGTGCTCCTTCTGAGTCCACAGCATCCCGACGAAATGCTGGCCGATCTTCGCCATCGGGCAGGTCCCTCTCATTCACCGATACTGCCGCGTGGCGGCACGCGGGGTGAGTAAGTAGATATGGAGCAGTGTCCAAGCTGTTCACGTTTCTTGGAGCGAGCCTCGGGAGCGCGGTCGGCTGGTGGCTCGGCGCCCGCGTCGGGATCATGACGGCGTTCATCGCCAGCATGGTCGGCACCGGTGTCGGCATGTATGCCGGGCGCCGCATCGCGGGGCTGCTGCTCGAGTGAGAGGGGAGGCACCGCGCTTACCCAAAGGGGACCTGCGGCGGCGACCCAGGGTATGTTAGACCGCATGGACCACCGGGGCCTGGTTCTCACCGCACTCGCGTGGACCCTCGCGAGCGCTTGCGGGAGCGACGGGTCCGTCGGCCCGCCCTCGCTCGTTCCCCTCACCTCCGAGCTCCACAACGCGCCCCAACAGACCACGCTGGCGGGCGTCACGCTCCAACTCGAGACCTATCTGTGGCGCGACTATCAGCCCATCGCGCCGCCGGACGGTGAGCCGCTCATCGCGGTGCTGCGGGTCAAGAGGGTCGACGGAGCATCCATCCCCGCCGCCCTGCAGGCCGACTCTGCCTGGGTCATTAATGGCGACCTTGTTTGGGCCACCGCTGTCCGCGAGGAGCGGCCGCGCGGCACAGACCCGTCGTTTTTCGAGGTTGTCGCGCGCGACGGTCCGAAGTGGGGACCGGGGATCGCGGTCGACGTCGTGGTTCGGCTGCGCGACGGTGCCGGACACGAGGTGCTCCTGCAGGCCCGCGCGCAGTGGATCAATCGGACCGACTAGGGCGTGTCGCTTTCGTCGTTTGTCATGCTCATGGCAGTCGGCGCGCAGCCCGTCGCCCGAGCGGGTCTCACCGATTCCTGCTACCATTATCGGCCCTCCCCGGTTTCGCTCACGGGGCGCTTGCTTCGCCGTACCCTCCCAGGCCCACCCAACTACCAGAGCATCGCTCGCGGCGATCGTCCCCAGGTCGTGGACCTGCTGATCCTCGAGACCCCGATCTGCACGATCCCCGATTACAAGGACAGTCCCAACACCGACGCCTTTCAGGGGCAGGACACCGTCCAGGTACGCCGGGCAGAATCCACGTGGCGTGACGCCGGCCGCTTGACAGGCCGCCGCGTCGTCGTGACCGGTACCCTGGCAGAATGGGCGCTCGGACCCGATCGGACTCCGGTCGTCATCGATCCAACCGAGGTGCGACCGGCTCCCCCGTAAGGAAGGAGGCTAGCATGCGTCGTGGCGCCGTCTGCGTGGTCACGATCCTCGTCGCCGCTGCTTGCGTGTCGGTGCCGACCGCGGCACCCGAGTTGCAAGCGGTCGCCCTCACGTTCAAGCCCTCGCCCGGGATGGCCCGGATCTATGTGTATCGTGCGGGTGGTGCCTTTGGCGGAGCCTCGAAGCTGAGCGTCGCGATCGACAGCCAGATCGTGGGCCGCACCGCCGCGGGCACGTACCTCATGGTCGAGCTCGCACCCGGCCCGCATCGCGTGAGCTCTCCGACCGGCGAGAACGAGAGCGCCGTATCGCTCGATGCGCTGGCGGACAGCATCTACTTCGTGAAGCTGTGGCCCAAGATGGGATTCTTCAGCGCGCATTCCGGCATGGAGCGGATGGATCCGACCGAGGCCCGGACGGGCATCGCCGGCGCGCGCATGGTGCCCAGCACCTGGCCGGGCACGCCGATGCGTGAGCAACCGTAGTACGGCCAGTACGGGAGCGCCTCATTGCCGGAACCGCATCCTCAAGCCCCGGTCGATCGGCTCGCGGCGCGGCTGCGAGGATTCGGGCCTCTCGGCATCCTCGCGATGCTCGCCATCCCGCTCGTCGGGAACTATCCCGTGCCGCCCCTCGGCGCCATTCTCGTGCTCTTGTGGGTCCAATGGTCGCGCACGCCATGGCGTGACATCGGATACGTTCGGCCCAAGAGTTGGACCCGCGACCTGGCCGTGGGCGTCGCGTGCGGCATCGCGTTCAAGCTCCTGATGAAAGCACTCGTCATGCCGCTCCTCGGTGCTCCGCCGATCAATCAGGCGTACCATTACTTGACCGGCAATCGAGCCGCCCTGCCGGGAGCCGTGTACCTGTTAATTGCGGGCGGCGGCTTCGGAGAGGAGACCGTCTACCGGGGATTCTTGTTCGAGCGGTTCGGCAAGCTGTTCGGATCCGGCGCGGGTGCCAAGAGAGGGATCGTCCTGCTCACCGCGGCGTGGTTTGCGCTGGCGCACTACCCCGAGCAGGGGCTCCCCGGCGTTGAACAGGCGTTGGTCACCGGGCTCGTGTTCGGAGCAATCTTCGCGGTCACCGGCCGCATCTGGATCCCGATGTTTGCGCACGCTGCGTTCGACCTCACTGCGCTCGCGATCATCTACTGGAATCTCGAATTCAAAGTGGCCCACCTGATCTTCAAGTAGGTGGTTCATTACGCATCACGCGTCTTGCGCCTCTGGCCGCGGCCCCCGCAGCTTAAGCGCCGTACGATACGCCTGCGTGAGGAGAGATCGAGCCGTATGAAGACACCATATCTGATGGTCATGGCCGCGGCGGCGTGCACCACCGCCACCGTTCACCAGGCGACCCTCTCACCCGCGCCGCAGCGTGGGACCGAGGGCGGTCGGCCGCCCTATACGGCGGCGGACGTACGGTTCATGGCCGGCATGATCGGTCACCACGCGCAGGCGGTGTTGATGGCCGGTTGGGCACCCTCGCACGGTGCGAGTCCGGCGGTTCGCGTCCTGTGCGAGCGCATCGTGGTCGCCCAAAACGACGAGATCGCGTTCGTGCAGCGCTGGTTGCGCGAGCACAACGAGTTCGTGCCGCCGGCCGACCCACGCGGCCACGTGATGCCCGGCATGGATCACCCGATGCTGATGCCCGGCATGCTGACCCCGGACCAGATGGCCCAGCTGGACGCGGCCCGCGGCCCGGAGTTCGACCGCCGCTTCCTCAGGTTCATGATTCAACACCACCGGGGCGCGA
>Ga0209803_1002681_pt1 | contig 11054 bp, 9 predicted proteins | sample GraSoiAngelo_138_FD_185895 | JGI IMG/M metagenome (GOLD analysis project Ga0209803, IMG submission 185895) | Grasslands soil microbial communities from the Angelo Coastal Reserve, California, USA - 14_0929_09_40cm (SPAdes) (version 2) | ecosystem: Environmental > Terrestrial > Soil > Grasslands ... | reverse complement strand
CGCCGAGGTTTGCGCCGGACGAGGTGCCGGTAGTCGCGGAGATGGAGCCCGTCATCGACTTTCCGCTTGAGGTCGGCGGGCAGAGGCTCGCAGTGACCTCCCTTTCGATGGGGAACCCGCACGCGGTGTTATTCGTTGAGGAGCCTGTCGAGAGCTATCCGCTGGAGTCGATCGGCCCTAAGGTGGAGCGCCACGCGGCGTTTCCCGAGCGGGTGAACTTCGGCGTCGCTCAAGTGCAAGCGCCACAGCGAATGGCACTTCGCGTCTGGGAGCGGGGCGTGGGGGAAACGCTGGCCTGCGGCAGCGGCTGCTGCGCGGCGATGGTGGCGGCGAGGCTCCACGGCCGGGTGGGCGGCCGCGTCGAGATGGAGCAACCGGGCGGGGTGCTGACAGTCGAATGGGACGGGCAGGGCGACGTGTACCTGAGCGGCCCCGCGGAGTTCGTGTTCGAGGGTGAGTGGCCAGATGTAGGCCCGGCCGATGAGAACGGCGTTCGCGCCCAGTGCGAGGGCCTTGACGATGTCCGTGCCGCGTCGGATGCCGCTGTCCAGCAGCACTTCGCAGCGCCCGTCAACAGCGGCCGCGATCTCCGGCAACACCGAGATCGAGGCGGGCGCGCCGTCAAGCTGGCGGCCACCGTGGTTGGAGACGACGATCGCCGAGGCGCCGTGATCAACCGCGAACCGGGCGTCTTCCGCGGTCATGATGCCCTTCACAATGACCGGCAGCGAGGTGAACGAGCGCAACCAGTCGATGACCTCCCAGGTAAGCGCGGGGTCGATCAGCACGTCCGCCGAGGCGGACAGCTCAGATTCGCCGGGTTCGACTTCAAAGGGAGGAAGCTCGACTTCGCCGATGTAGTTCCGGTGCGCAACGCCGGGCGGGTATTCGAGCCGGTTGCGGAGATCGCGTTCGCGGCGCCCGAGGCGGGGGACGTCGACGGTCAGGCAGACCGCCTTGTAGCCGACGGCGTCCGCCCGCTGGACCATGCTTTTGGAGACGTTGCGATCACGGTGGACGTAGAGCTGGAACCACTTCGGGCCATTGGACGCAGACGCGACTTCTTCAATGGAAGCGCTGGCCATGGTGCTTAGCGTCATGATCGTGCCCGCTTGCGCCGCGGCCCCGGCCGTTGCCAATTCCCCTTCGGGATGAGCGAGGCGCTGGACTGCTACCGGCGCGAGAAGGACCGGCATCTCGACGGCTTGGCCAAGTACGCTCGTCGTGAGGTCCACATGCGAAACGTCGACAAGCGCTCGGGGGCTGAGTTCGATGCGCTCAAAGGCCTCGCGGTTGCGGCGGAGGGTGGTTTCGTCGTCGGCGCCGCCAGCGATGTACTCAAAGAACGGCTTCGAAAGCTTCCGACGCGCGAGTTCCTCGTAGTCGAAGATGTTCAGGAGAGGCATGGAGGAATCGTAGCACCGGCTTGTCCGCGCTGTCATTTGGTTCTGGTAGGATAACCCTGTCCCAAGCCGCGAGGGACCGAAGGAGCGAAGTCATGACGATCGAGGAGACAAAGACCGAACGAGAGGCCGTACCTACGGGGATCCAGCTGACGGCTCTCGATCCCGCATTCCAGAACGATCCCTACCCGATTCTGGCCAAGCTGCGTGAGCTGGAGCCGGTACACCACGACACGACACTGCACCGTTACGTCCTCACCTGTCATACCGATGTTGACGAGCTGCTGTTTGACCGGAGCCTCTCGGTGGACCCACGGAAGGCCGCGCCGGGCAGCTTCGAGTCGATGTTCGGGTTCGCGGATGCGGAGCGGCAGCCGAGCATGCTGTTCGCGGACCCGCCGTATCACACGCGGCTTCGTGGCCTCGTGAGCAAGGCGTTCACCGCCAAGGCAGTCGAGCAGATGCGGCCGCGCATCCAGGAGATCGTCGACGAACTTCTGGACGCGATCGCCCCGGAGGGGGAAGTCGATCTGATCGAGGCGTTTGCCGGGCCGCTCCCAACGATCGTCATCGCCGAGATGCTCGGCGTTGACCCGGCGGACCGCGCCGACTTCAAGCGCTGGTCTGACCTCGGTGTGATGAACTTCAACCCGATGCTTACTCCCGAGGAACGCGAGCTGGTGAACGAAGCGGGCGAGGCGATGGACGGGTACCTGCGCCGCGTGATCGAGGAGCGAAGGGAGCGGCCGCGTGCCGACCTCATCACGTCGCTGATCGCCGCCGAGGAGGGCGGAGACAAGCTGACGGACGACGAGATCGTCACCATGTGCAGCCTGCTGCTGGCGGCGGGCAATTTGACGACGACAGATCTGATTGGAAACGGCGTTCTGACCCTGCTGCGGAACCCGCGCGAACTGAAAAAGCTGCAGGACGACCCAGCGCTGATCAAGAATGCGGTCGAAGAGATGCTGCGCTTCGAGAGCCCGGTCCTGATGTCGGGGCGCACACCGCTGGAAGACCGGACGATCGCCGGGACGCAAGTTGGCGCCGGTGAGTCGGTGACGCCGATCCTGGCCGCGTCCAACCGCGACCCGTCGGTATACTCCGAGCCCGACCGGTTCGACATAACACGCGAGAAGACTGACCACCATTCGTTCGGAGGTGGTGTGCACTTCTGCCTCGGCGCACCGCTGGCGCGGGCGGAGGCGCAGATCGCTGTTGGAACGCTGGTGAAGCGCTTCCCTGAGATGCGGGGCGCGGAGTCGCCGCTCGAGTGGCGGCGGGTACCGGGCTTCCGGGGGTTGAAGCGGCTGCCGGTCGTGATGAGGTAGGGACAGCAGACGCTGGACGGGGGTGAAGCGGGAGGGCCCGGAAGTTGACAGGGAACGGTCGGTTTGCGCACGATTGACGCGCTCGTATACCGGAATCCGAAGTAGGATCGTCGTTGAGTGAACTGCCCATCTTGCGGACACCAGAACGCCCCTGACGCCGCCTTCTGTAACAAGTGCGGCGCGCAGCTCGAGATCGTCTGCGTGTCCTGCAAGCGAAGCAACAGCGCAGACAGTTCGTTCTGCGGAGGCTGCGGACAAAGGCTGACGGCGGTGCAGACGGCAACGGCCCCCGCGAACCCGCTCTCTTACACGCCCAAGCACCTGGCTGAGAAGATCCTGCGCGAGCGCGCCAAGCTCGAAGGGGAACGGCGCACGGTTACCGTACTGTTCTCGGACGCCATGGGCTTTACGCCGCTTTCGGAGCGCACCGATGCCGAAGACGTCTATGCGCTCATGCAGGGCTGCCTGAACCGGATGATGGACGCTGTCCACCGTTACGAAGGCACTGTTACGAGCTTCACAGGGGACGGCGTGATGGCGTTGTTTGGGGCGCCGATAGCCCACGAGGATGGCGCCCGTCGCGCGGTTTCGGCTGCCCTCGAGATGCAGCGCTCACTCGCTGACTATTCGGAAGAAGTGAGGCGCGAGCAGCCGATCGAATGCCGCTTTCGCGTGGGACTGAACACCGGCCCAGTTGTGGTCGGGAAGATCTCGGACAACCTGGACATGGATTACACCGCCCTGGGCGATACGGTGAACCTCGCCTCGAGGATGGAGGAGGCGGCGGAGCCGGGCCAGGTCTACATGACGGGGGAAACGCACCGGTTGGCCGGCGACTACTTTGAGTGCGAGCCGCTCGGCGGGCTGATGGTTAAAGGCAAGTCGGCGCCCGTCGTTGCGTACAGAGCAGTTCGTGAAAAGCCGGCCGTGCGTACGCGGCTGGAGGCGCAGGCAGAGCGTGGGCTGACGGCGTTCGTTGGGCGCGAGCAGGAGCTGAGCTTCCTGCGAGGGTACTTCGACCAGGCGAAGAACGGACGCGGGCAGGTCGTGTTCATTACGGGCGAAGCCGGACTCGGAAAGTCGCGGCTGCTTCTGGAGTTCAGGCGAGCGTTGCTGGATGAGCCGCTCACCTGGCTGGAAGGTCACTGCATCTCGTACGGCAAGCGCATTCCGTATTTGCCGATCAGCGACGTCGTCAAGTGCAACTTTGCGATCGAGGAAGGCGACAACGACGAACAGATCGTCGCCAAGGTCGACCAACGGACACGCGACTGGGACGAGGCGACCCGGCAGACGGTTCCTTACCTGAAGTACCTGCTGAACGTCGACCCGGGAAACGAAGCGATCGCGACGATGGACCCGATGGAGCGGCGCGCCGGCATTCTGGACGCCCTGCGCGCACTGCTCACGCAAGAGAGTCGCGGGCGTCCCCTGGTGGTCCTGATCGAGGACCTGCACTGGGTCGACGAGAAGTCCGAAGAAGCCCTCGCGGCGATAGTCGATGCGGTGCGCTCGACACCGACGCTCATGGTGCTTACCTATCGCCCGGGTTACGCACATTCCCTCGGTGAGCGCACATACTTCAGCCGGCTGGCGCTGGGCCATCTACCGGCCGAGGACAGCGCCGCCATCGCTGAGAGAGTGCTGCGCGTGGCCCACTTGCCAGACCCGGTCGTGAGCTTGATCACGAGCAAGGGCGAAGGCAACCCGTTCTACGTGGAAGAGGTGACGAAGGCCCTCGTAGAGTCGGGCGTGCTCAGGCCGAGCAACGGCTCGTATGCGCTCGAGCGGCCAATTGACCAGGTGCGCGTCCCGGACACAATCCAGGAGGTGATCCTCAGCCGCATCGACCGCCTGGAGCAAGAGGCGAAAGAGGCGATCCAACTGGCTTCGGTCATCGGCCGCGAGTTCACCTCGCGACTTCTGAATCGCATCTCAGACATCGACGCGAAGTTGGACGACCTCCTGGTTGACCTGAAGAAACTGGAGTTGATCTACGAGAAGGACTACTTCCCGGAGCTCTCGTACATGTTCAAGCACGCCCTGACGCATGACGTCGCGTACTCGACGCTCCTTCTGGAGCGTCGCAAGAACCTGCACCACATGGTCGGTGCCGCGATCGAAGAGCTGTACGCGGACCGGTTGCCCGAGCAGTATGAGGCGCTGGCGCACCATTATCACGAGGCTCAGGACTGGGAGAAGGCGTTGGACTATCTAGCGAAAGCCGGGGACAAGGCCGTTGCCGCTTACGCGAACCAGGACGCGCTGGACTATTATGCGCGTGCGCTGCAGGTCTGTGACACGATTGGCCCCGAAGCGATGAAGGCGGCGGCCCCAATCGCGGAGAAACGCGGACACGTCAATTTCGGCGTAGGCGCGCCAGACGACGCCGCAAGGGATTTCGCGCGGATGCGCGAGTGCGCACAGACAGTGGGTGACCGGCGGCTGGAGGGCATAGCGCTGGGCTGGATGGGCACTATGCAATCATGGGGAAGCGACCCGGAGGGGGGTCAGAGCAACATTCGTGCGGCGCTGGCTATTGCAGATGAAGGATACGATGATGTGCGCGCGTTCAGCACCTTCTGGCTTGGGTGCATGACTCTCATCTACGGTGGGATCGAGGATGGACGTTCGCTCCTCAGCGAATCGGACGATGTGATCCCTGAGCTCGGAGACCCAGCAACCCGCGGATTCTGGGCCTTCATGCGCGGCATGATGCACAACTGGGAGGCTCGGTACGAGGCGAGTCTCGAACATAACAAGCGCTGGCGCCCGGCGCTAGACGGAGCTGTCTTCACCCTTACGGGTCGGCTGTGGAATGAGGCGCTTGCGTTGTCCGGAAGAGGCGACTACGCGCAGGCTTTGAGCCGGTTGCATGAGGCGCTCGCCCTTTGTGAGCGGACGGGCGAGGCGCTTGTGCGGGCACGCGTCTTCAACACGGTCGGCTGGGTGCTCGGCGAACTCCAGGACCACGAGGCTGCGATCGAGTGGAACAAGCGGTCGGAGGAGGCAGCGGTAGCGATCAACGCGCCCGACCCGGAGATTGAGAGCAACGCCCGGCTGAATATCGGCGACAGCCTGCGGGCGCTGGGGCGGCACGACGAGGCGGAGAAGTATTACCAGACGGTGGAGCATGTCGTACGCAATGCCACGCCAAGGGAGCGTTTCGCGGTCTGGCTCTATTCGCAGCACATGTTTCACTCCTATGGCGAGCTGTGGTACGAGCGCGGCGACCACGGCAGGGCGCTTTCGTATGCGGATGAATGCGTTCAGCTCGCCGAATCGACGAACCGGCCGAAGAATGTCGTCAAGGGGAGACGTCTACGCGGCCAGATTATGACGGCGCAGGCCAAGCTTGCCGAGGCCGAGGAAGAGATCGAAATGGCGCTCGCGATCGCGAAAGAAATAGGCAACCCGCCGCAGCTCTGGAAGACATTAGTCGACCTCGGCGATCTCCGGAAGGCGCAGGACCGCGAGGCGGACGCGAAGGCGGCCTACAGCGAAGCGCTGGCTCTGATCAACAATGTCGCTTCGCGGCTGGACGATGAGAAGTTGCGCGAGACGTTCCTGTCGTCGCCGCACGTGCAACGGATCAGGGCGGCAGCCGGGGAAAAGTCTTCCGCTTAGTGTCCCGAAGCGCCGTCGCTCACAGAGATCGGCCTCTAGGGACAGATCCTTCCTGCGTCAGGATGACAACGGGAGCGCTCCACGACCCCAGTGCGATCCCGCTACTCGCAGCGGTGGCGGAGGCCTTGAGGGTCGCGGAGGATGAAGCGGCGACCCTCTTTGCCGATGAGTCCGATGCGCCGAAACAGGCTCAAGTTGCGGTTCACACTCTCGCGGGTGACGCCGATCATGTTCGCGAGCTCCTCCTGAGTGAGCGACATATCGAGCAGGACGCCGTCTCGCCGTCTGACGCCGTTGGTGGCCGCGAGGTCGAGCAGCTTCTTTGCGAGCCGGCCGCCGACGTCAAGGAAGGCGAGGTCCGAGGCCATCTCGTCGGTCTCGCGCAGGCGGCTTGCCACGGTGGCGAGGACGGACATCGCCGCCTCCGGTCGGGACCGGACAAGCGCTACGAAATCGCTCCGTTCTAGCGCAACCACGCTTGTTTCGGCAAGGGCAGAGGCGCTCGCTGACCGCGGACGGCCATCGAGGAGCGAAAGGTCGCCGAAAAAGTTGCCGGGCCCGAGAACAGCGAGCGTCAGGTCGGCGCCCTGCGGGCTGGGGACGTAGATGCGGACCGAACCGCTGGCGACGATGAAGAGCGACTGACCGGGGTCATCCTTCTGGAAGATGAGATCGCCCCGCTGGTAGCGTTTGCGCGTCGCACTACGCGCGAGCGCCTGCCGGTCAGAATCGGTAAGCGCCGCGATGAGCGGTACGCGTAGGAGCAGGTCACCTTCGGTCGCTGTTGCCATCGCGAATATCGTAGAGTGGCATAACCGGCTGTCGCAAACGAGAGGGGAGGACTGACCCGCATGATCAAACTCGTCTACTGCCTGCGCCGGCTACCTGAGCTTCCTCGGGAAGAGTTCCAGCGCTACTGGCGGGAGAACCATGGCCCGCTGGTTCGTGATCGGGCGGGTGCGCTCGGAATCCGGCGCTACGTCCAGGTGCATACGCTCGACAGCCCTCTGAATGAGGCGATGCGGGCGAGCCGCGGCAGCGACCCAGACATCTTCGACGGCGTCGCGGAGTTGTGGTGGGAGAGCCCGGAAGCGTTTTCGGCCGGAGCGACGACGGACGAAGGACGGAAGGCCGCGCGGGAGCTGTACGAGGACGAGAAGCGCTTCATCGACTTCTCGCGCTCGCTGGCGTTTGTGGCGCAGGAGCACCCGTTTGTCGGCGACTGAACTGTGGCCGGTGCTGACCGGTCTGCCGCCGCTGATCGACGAATGCTCGCGTGTCCTTGTGCTGGGTTCGTTTCCGAGCAAGCAATCGCTCGCGAAGCAGGAGTACTACGGGAACGCACAGAACCATTTCTGGCAGATCATGGCGAAGCTGTTCGAGTTTGACCCGCAGGCGCCTTACCGCGGGCGAACGATGGCGCTGATTGCAAGCGGGGTGGCCGTCTGGGACGTGATCGCGGAGTGCAGCCGCGAGGGTAGCGGGGACGACGCGATCCAGGACGCAACCGCCAATCCACTATTGAGTCTGCTGCGCAACCACCCGCACGTCCGGCATATCGCGTTCAACGGCGGGACGGCCCTGCGAACAGCCCGCATCTTCGTTCCCGACCTCTTCGAGGATGGGAGCGTCGAGTGGCGGCAGTTCCCATCGACGAGCCCGCGGCATGCGCGGCTAAAGCTGGAGGACAAGCTCGCGGTCTGGCGGCAACTTAAGCATTGGCTATCGGTCCAATGAGACTAGCGCAGCGGGTCGAAGAACTGCCCGCTTATCTCTTCGCCGAAATCAGCCGCAAGATCGCCGAGAAGCGGACGCAAGGTGTTGATGTCATCTCCTTCGCCATCGGCGATCCCGACCTTCCAACGCCGGAGCACATCATCGATGCTTTGGCGGAAGCCGCTCGCGATCCGGCCAACCATCGCTACCCGGAAAGCGAGGGGCTGCCGGAGTTGCGGGAGGCGATGTCCCGCTGGTACAAACGCCGTTTCAGCGTCGAACTCGACCCGCAGCGCGAAATTCTGCCGCTAATCGGTTCGAAGGAAGGGATCGGTCACATCGCTCTGTGCTTCATCGAGCCCGGGGATGTCGCATTGGTCCCAGATCCGGGATACCCGGTGTACGCGGTGGGAACGGTGCTCGCCGGCGGCGAGCCTTATTACTTGCCGCTGACAGAGGAGAACGAGTTCCTGCCGGACCTGGATGCAGTGCCAGAGCAGATCGCCCGGGGGGCGAAGACACTGTGGTTGAACTACCCGAATAATCCGACCGGGGCTGTGGCGGACCTTGAATTCTTCGAGCGCGCGGTTGCTTTCGCGCGAAGATACGACATCGCAATTCTGCACGACGGCCCGTACTCCGAAGTAGCGTTCGATGGTTACCGGCCGCCGAGCCTTCTGCAAGCCGACGGCGCGCGGGACACTGGTATCGAGTTTCACTCGCTCTCGAAGACGTACAACATGACGGGCTGGCGGATTGGCCTGGCGGCCGGCAATACGACGGTGATCGATGCGCTGATGCGAGTGAAGTCCAACCTCGACTCGGGCATCCCGCAGGCTATCCAGAGGATGGCGATCGCCGCGCTGGAAGGCCCGCAGGACTGCATCGAGGAGCACAACCGCATCTACCAGCGGCGCCGAGACCGTCTAGCGGCGGCGCTGACGAAGATGGGGCTGCGGATACGGCCGCCTCGGGCAAGCCTCTACATTTGGGCCAGGGTGCCTGAAGGCACGACAAGCGTCCAGTTCGCAACGCGGCTACTCGACGAAGCCGGCGTCGTGGTCACACCGGGTATCGGCTACGGACCGAGCGGCGAAGGATACGTCCGCCTCTCACTCACAATCCCTGACGAGCGCCTGGAAGAAGGCGTGCGGCGGATGGAGTCTCTGCGGCTCTAAGCCGCGGCTATCGTCGTCTGCTCTCTGCGCGTTAGGAGGACGCCAGAGACGGCGAGGACCCAGATTAGCAGCGCGACCATCGGCAAGAAGAAGACCGCAAGGAGCAGTATTATGGCTGCTGCGACCCCGAGCCAGGCGAGCCACGAGGGTAAGACGCCGGTCTGCAGGCCGATGATCGAAGTCGTGAGAACGAGCACGAGGGCGGCGAACCCTCCTCCAAGCAGCACCATCGCGTAGCCCATTTGCGGGAGAGTCCTGACTAAGTCCTGGTCGGTAATCGGCGCATCCCGAAATTCAATGGCGCCGGCCACGGCGGCAATCGTTGCGCCACCCGCCATCAGGAGAACAGTGAACGCTAACCCCGACGCAAACCCAAGGTTCGACAGGGTCCCCGGTGCCCCTTCGGCTGCCCGGAGGATTCCGCGCAGGTACGTCAGGAACCAGAGAAAAGCAATGCCGGCCACTGCCCAAAGGTAGGCCCCGATAATGTTGCGGGTGTGGGCGCCACTGTCGCCGAGGTAATCGGAAATGTTCTGGTTGGGCTCATCAGGATCAGGATGATCGCCTATCAGTCCGACACCGATGACCAGTAGTACCACGAAGATGATCCCACCGAGGGGAGCCCAGCGTTCGAGTTGGTTGATCATGACTGCTCCTTTGCCTATAGCCGCAATGGGAAACGTCTCTAGACGGACGCGGTTAACGTAGTCGCCGCCAGCGCCGACGTCGGCGCTACACCCGAGTGAGGAGCGCCGCAATGCTGAGGCCGGGCATCGCGCACGCCAGGAGCAGGAGCGCCCGTTCGTCGGCGGCGAGCGCCCAGGCGCGGCCGATGTCTTCCATCGTGCCGTCGGCGTACACCACGCGTCCCTCGATGCTGCGGACCTGCCGCCGTACCGCGCGGACCCGGCGGCTAAGCACGCGCTGTGCGAGGCTCAACGCGAACACCGCTACCGCGCCGACGAGCGCAGAAGGATCGAAGCGCCCGGCGCTCGCGTAGCACGCTGTCAGGAGGGGGAAGACGCCCCAAGCGATGGCGAACCAGAAGTCCGAGTGGAAGCGCCCGCGAAACCACTCGAGGTTGTAAGCAGGCGCGATGACGGCTCCGAAGGCGACGAAAACGAGCAGCCACGGCGAGGCGAGGACGGCACCCGCGATGCCGATGAGTATGGCGCCGGCGAGGCCGCCGATGCCGAGGGCAGCTAAGGCGAATCGCGGAATACGCGTCTGAAGGGGCCTGCCGTTCAGTTCGTCGAGGGCATGCGCCGCAACGCCGACGGCAAGGAAGAAGGCGAGAAGCGTCGCGGCCAGCCGGTCGTAGCGTACGGCCGGGGAAAGCGCCGCACCGAGGATGACATAACTCAGGTGCCAGAACGTGTAGGGCGGGTGCAAGAGCGTGATGTAGTCGCGCCAGCCACCGTGCCGGAGGGCGTAGAACGTGGGGCGGGCGCCTTCTCGCATCGCGGGGGGGCGGCGTTCCGCAGCATCGACAACGGCCTCGGTCGGTTTGCCTTCATGTGCCGGTACGGTTTCCGCGGATTGGCGAGGCTGAGGTCGAACGTCTCGACGCCGTCCCGTTGCGCGCACCTTCATTTCGCCTTCGTTCCCCAGACCACAACTGCGCCCCCGAGCGAGAGGCGGCGCGAACGCACGTCCGCGAAGCCGGCGTCCCGCCACGCGTCCAGCAACCGCTCCTCCGGCCAGCGGCTGTAGAAGCCGCGGATGCTCGGCCCGAGGAAAGCGCCGACATCCCGCCAGTGGCGGGAAAAGAGGTGGCCATAGAAGGGCATAGCGACGTC
>Ga0209803_1002679_pt1 | contig 11059 bp, 7 predicted proteins | sample GraSoiAngelo_138_FD_185895 | JGI IMG/M metagenome (GOLD analysis project Ga0209803, IMG submission 185895) | Grasslands soil microbial communities from the Angelo Coastal Reserve, California, USA - 14_0929_09_40cm (SPAdes) (version 2) | ecosystem: Environmental > Terrestrial > Soil > Grasslands ... | reverse complement strand
TCTCGCGTTCCTGGTTATGCGTCTCTTCCCCGCATGTCAAGCGTATTCAACTTAGTGGCCCTGCCGGCCGGCAAAACTCATTTAACGGACTTGCCGTTTAGATGCTCCAGGTCTACGTTGTTCTCGTTGCAAATGAACTCCATCAATTCCGTATCCGGCATCAAGTGTGCCTGTTCGGTGATCGTCCACGGCTTTGTATAGGCCTTCGGATCATCGATGGTGATCTGAATATCCATGTGGCCAAAATCCTTGCGCCGAAAACGCTCAATGACATGCAGGGCATCCGTGGCTGGCTTCCCGGCTTGATCCAGCCAGGTCTTGCCGTTAAAACCCTTGGTATCGACGACCAGAGTATCGCCTTCCCACTTACCTGTCGAATAACCCATCCAAGTTGGAGTGAAGTCCTCTCCCAACTCGCGGCCATCCAGGAAGATCTGCCGCCAGAGATTGAAAGCCTCGTAAACAATCACGACGAATCCTGGGGTTTGGACGATCTTCCACGGTGGGGGAACCCCATTGATGCGCGGAACGCCCTGCGGAAGGCAATTCGCATCCGGGTCCTCTCGCTCGTGCAATCCAGTGGCGCGTTCATCCGCGAGTGCCTTGGCCCAGGGCTGATACGGGACATCCGCAGGTTTGAGGTCTTTCGCAAGGTTCTGGTTGTACCCGCCATTGGATGCCCAGATTCCCGACAGGTCCGGGCGGCCGTCGGACAATCGAGGAGCCGGCGCGGCGAGATTCGGTTTTCCATCGGGCCCCCGCGGGATTGCGCTGGCTGGGACCTTCGTCCATTGTCCATGAACAGGCGTGCAAATCAGCGCCAGGAGCGCCATCGAAGAAGCCACCCGAAGCAAGTTTTTCAGGCTTAGCAGTGTTGACATGATCGCCTCGCACTTTTATGGTTTGCCGGAATTATAGCGAAAAGCCTCAGACCAGCGAAACCTGACGGAATAGAATTGGGAATCATGCGACTGCAGGCCGTCGTTCTGATGATTCTGGGTGGCTCGTTGTGGGCATCGGCGCAATCGGTAAGGATCGATCTCGAGCCGTTCATCGCTTCGGGACTGAATCAGCCGGTTTATCTCACAAATGCGCACGATGGTACGAACCGCCGGTTCGTCGTCGAGCAGCCGGGCAGAGTGAGTGTGATGCAGCCGGGCTCCTCGATGCGCATGACTTTTCTCGATATCACCGGCCGTGTCCTGAGCGGAGGCGAACGCGGTCTGCTCGGATTGGCTTTTCATCCGCAGTTCGCGTCCAATCGTCGCTTTTTTGTGGATTACACGCGGCGTCCGGATGGCGCGACAGTGATTGCGGAGTATCGCGTATCGACTTCAAATCCTAACGTCGCCGAGACGTCGGAGACCGTGCTGCTCCTTATTCCGCAGCCATACGAGAATCACAACGGCGGCATGATCGAGTTCGGGCCGGATGGATATCTCTACATCGGGATGGGCGATGGCGGCTCGGGAAACGATCCACAGAATCGCGCGCAGAATCCCAACATGCTTTTGGGAAAGATCTTGCGGATCGATGTCGACCGCGGCGCCGCGCCTTCGACGAATCCATATGCCGATGGTTCAGCGGGCAGGCCGGAAATCTACGCGATCGGCCTGCGCAATCCCTGGCGGTTTTCATTCGATCGCGCGACGGGGCAGCTCTATGTTGGAGAGGTCGGCCAGGACGAGCGTGAAGAAGTCGACATTGTCACTGCCGGCGGAAACTACGGCTGGCGTGTATTGGAGGGTACCCGCTGCACGAATCTTGGCCCTGCCTCGTGCTCGGCGCCCGGCTTTATCGCGCCGATTGCGGAATACGACCACTCGAGCAACGGGCGGTGCTCGATCACCGGCGGCTACGTATATCGCGGGGCTCAACAGTCGCTGCCTTACGGCGCATACGTCTACGGCGATTACTGTTCCGGCGAGATCTTCATGCTCCGAGCCGGTGTTCAGTCGGTACTGACCGGTACGCCTCTGTCGATTACGTCGTTTGGTGAAGATGAATCGGGCGAGTTGTACGTGGTGGGCCAGGGCGGGTCGGTGTTTCGCATCAAGAATCCCGATGCTGATACCGGATCCACTCGAGGGTTCGAATTCGCGGATCTCGGTAGCGTTTCGATGCGAACGGCTGGACAACCCAATCTCGCATTAGGTTATGCCCGCATCCAAACGTCGAGTGGCGCCGCCTTGCCGGCCGGCATGGCGGTCTTTGGATATCGACAAAATGGCATTTTGGTGTCGGAAGCGTCGGCTCCGGCCATGCCGCTGATTTCGTCGGGCCGGATTGATGCTCTAAACACAGCCATCGCGATCGCGAATCCGAATGCGCAGGCGGTCACGCTCAACTTCTATTTCACCGGGGTTGCGGGAAACAATTTCGGACAGGGTTCCACGATTCTGCCGCCGAATAGCCAAGTCGCCGCATTTCTGGATCAGCCGCCGTTCGGCGCCAATCGAGAATCTCAAGCAACCTTCACATTTATATCGGCGCTTCCGGTGTCCGCGCTTGCATTGCGCGGAATCACGAATGAGCGCGGCGATTTTCTGATGACCACATTGTCCGTTGTCGATATTTCAAATGGTCCGGACGCGTTTTCTGTCCCGGCTCCTGCACAAACCATTGCCCAGTTCGTCGACGGTGGTGGATGGGCGACGGAGATCGTTCTGATCAACCCCCTGAACAAAGCGATCAGCGGCTCCATTCAAGCATTCAATCCGGACGGACAACCGGCATTCGTCCCGTTTGCCGGGCCGTATACCATTCCCGCGGCCGGCTTTTTGCGCTTCCGGACAGCCGGTACTGGAGTAAATGTGCGGTCAGGTTCAATACGCATCACCCCGTCGGCGGACAGTCCGGCTCCCTCATCAACCGCAATTCTGAGTTTCCGGAACAACGGCATCACCATTTTGCAGACCGCAATACCAGGAGTCGCGAGTGGGACAGCGTTCCGGTTATTTGTAGAGAATCTTGGGACGCTCAACTCCGTCCCCGGATCGATTCAAACGGCAATCGCAGTCGCCAATCCGACCAGCAATCCGGCGTCGGTCGCGCTGGAGTTATACGGAAGCGACGGAGCGCCGGTAGGGATCAGAGACTCCATTGCTATACCGGCAAACGGCCAGATTGCGGTTTTCCTGAATCAAATTCCGGGCTTTTCGCGTTTGCCGCCGAGTTTTCAGGGCGTGCTCCGCATCTCGTCAGCATCAACGGTTGCAGTGAACGCCCTGCGCGCGCATTACAATGAACGGGGCGATTTTCTCATTAGCCCGACCTTACCGGTTTCAGAAGCGGAGCTGCCGAACAGTTCCGAGTTATTGTTTCCGCACTTCGCCATAGGAGGCGGATGCGAGATGCAGTTCGTCTTATTCAGCGGCCGCGCGACGGCATCCTCGGGAACCATCTATTTCTTCGATCAGAATGGCACTCCTCTGAGCCTGGCACTGCGGCGGTAGGCGCCGGCGCAGACCGCTACTGAGGCTTCACAAATAACCCAACCAGCCCAGCCGCACCCTTGGCGTGTGACGGCGCCGGGGCGGGTGGGGCGAGCTTTGCCAAGAACTCCTCGCGGGTGAGGCCGGCCGGTAATTCCTTGGGGTCGAGGTCGGTCGCTATCACGACGAACGTGTAGTGGTGGGGCGTGCCCGGCGGCGTGCAGGGACCTGAAAAAAACCCAACTCCCTGTGTGCTCTTGCCCCCCACGTATTTGTCGGATAGCTTGCCGACCTCCCCTTCGGCGAAGCTGGTCACTGAAGCGGGAATGCCATATGCAACCCAGTGATGCACACCCGCACCGCCGCGGCCTTCCGGGTCCTCCATGAGGATGGCGAAACTCTTCGTGCCATCCGGCACGCCGGTCCACGATAACTGCGGTGATACATTCTGGCCGACACAGTTCGGATTGTTCGACAAACTGTTGGCAACTTTCCTCGGCATCATCTGGCCGTCCTTGAAGGTCGTTGACGTCAAGGTGAATGGATCAGCCGCGCGTGCCGTGGCTGCCATTGCCAGAACTGTCGCGGCTGCCGCAATCAGATTTCGCAGATCATGCTCTGAAAACATAAGGGTCGCCTCCATTTAAGAGAAGATAGCGGGATACTTGACCGGACGGACAGAGAATAAGCTGTTTAGAGGACCAGGCGCAAGCATCCTGGAGTAACTAGTACCTGCACTCCGCGGGGTCCAAAACTTGTCAAATGTCGAATGTCTGTTGTGCGATGTGTAGTGTAGTTGTCAAAGCGCCAGATGACCTAATGACCAAACGACCAAATTCTTAGTGGAAAATGATTTAGTCATCAGGTCATTTCGTCAATGGGTCGTTTTTACAAGTTCATCGGACATCGCACCAACAGACATTCGACATTTGACAAGTTGCCCGTCGCCAATTTTTTCACTGCTTGTCAAGATTCATCGAGGCGCGGAGAATGATGTACGACATGAACGGAGGAACCAGATGAAGTCACGTGCACGCACGATCGGGGCGGCCGCCGCGCTTTTACTTTTTGCAGGCACCAGGGGCGCATTGGCGCAGCCGGTTCCCACTACGGTCGACGGTTTGATCGGGGCGGCCAAGAATGCGGCCGGCCTGGAGTGGCCTGGCACCTTTCTTCGCCTCTGCATCCCGCCGCCTGCGGCTCCTGCCCCCGCCACCACCACGGGCGCACGAGGAGGCGCGCGCGGAACCCCACCCGCACCGCCGGCGAGAGAAACCTGGTATGGAGAACCGGCCAAGGTCGCCGACAACCTCTATTTCCTCGGCACCAAGATTCATAATGCGTGGGCAATCGTAGGCAACGGGGGCATCATCATCCTCGAGGCACTGTTCGATTATGCGGCGCAGGACGAAATCTTCGGCGGCATGAGAAAGCTCAGCCTGGATAGCCGTAAGGTCAAATACGTCATCCTCTCGCATGCGCACGCCGACCATGACGGCGGCGCGAGGCTGCTTCAGGACGAAATCCCGGGCGTGCACCTTGTCTACGGCGCTGCAGACTGGGACGCGGTGGACAAATCGACGAACCACGCCGGAGGCAAACCCAAACGCGACATGGTTGGCAGAGACGGCATGAAGATCTCCGTGGGCGACGCCTCGGTACAAATCGTCACGATGCCGGGCCACACTCCAGGAACGCTCTCGTTCCTTTTTGAAGTCCGAGATAACGGCAAACCTCTGCGTATTGCATACGTCGGCGGTACAGCGATTCCGTTTAACGCCGATGCCGCATACTACGACGGCTACATCGCATCTTCGAAGAAGATGGCGAAGGCGGCCGCCGACTTCGGTGCCACAGCACTGATGTCGAACCATACCGAGTTCGATAATGGTTTTTTCAAGGCCCACACAGCCGCAAACCGCAAGCCCGGCGAAGCAAATCCGTTTGATGCTGGTGCGGCGGCGGTCGCCCGCTACTTCGCTGTCGTCCAGGATTGCACCACCGCAGCGAGGATCAGAGCGACGGGTAAGTGACAAAAAAGAGAGTTTCTTGTGCTTTTTGCGGCTCCCTTTTGTGCCTTTTGTGTACCTTCCCCGATTTGTGGGGCAAAACCATACGAAATGGGGATACGCCTCTGGAAATGACCGGGCGAATCGGCTAAACTGACACTGCATTTTTTAGGTAAAGGATCCTTCCACTGACACTCGTATGACAACAGAGCCTGAAGCAGAAAAGGTCTCAACCCCGGAGACAAGCGGCACAGCACTGTCTAGCCTGGTCGGCGAAATTCGCGGTTGGGCCCGCGATGTATTTTTTGCGATCGGCACGGCGATCATGATCGTTGTTTTTCTATACCAGCCGGTCAAAGTCGAAGGCACGAGCATGTTGCCGGAACTAGTCGACCAGGAGCGGATTTTCGTCAACAAATTCGTCTACCGGATCGAAAAAATCCAACGCAAAGATATTGTTGTTTTTTGGTATCCCCTCGATCCGACGAAGTCCTACATCAAGCGCGTTATTGGCATGCCCGGAGATGTCGTTGAAGTCCGGCGTGGAGTTGTTTATGTCAACGACAAGGCGCTTGATGAAAACTACATCCTGCCCGAGTATATGGACCGTCGGACCTATCCTCCCGTCTACGTTGAGCCGGGCCATTACTATGTTCTGGGCGATCACCGGAATCAATCCAACGACAGCCGCATGTGGGGTCTCGTCCCGGAAAAATACATCTACGGAAAAGCCGTCTTCAGATATTGGCCAATCGACAAGATGGGTAGCCTGGATTGATGTGGGGGGACCGGCCATTGCCATTCAAAGAGGCCGCTAGGGAGCGCGTAGCGCGACGAATTAAAGCGGTGTACCAACTACGGCTGGCCGCGCGAAGCGCAAGCCCGGCAGGGCGCAGCCGAAACAGAAGGCCCGACATTCACTAGATGAACAAGACAGCGACGCTGCTGCTGGAAGATGGGCGTCTTTTTCGCGGTAGCGGACACGGCTTCGAAGGCGAGGCTGTTGGGGAAGTCGTTTTCAATACTTCGATGACGGGTTATCAAGAAATCCTCACGGACCCGTCTTACGCCGGTCAGATCGTGACGATGACGTATCCCCTGATCGGCAACACCGGGATCAATCCTGAGGACGTCGAGTCTCGCAAGCCTTTCCTCGAGGCGTTCATCGTTAAACGCCTTTCCCCCTTGCCCAGCAACTGGCGTACAACCGAAACGCTGGACGATTACCTGACGCGATACCGGATTCCTGTGATGTCCGATATCGACACACGCGCTCTGGTGCGTCACATCCGCTTCAAAGGTTCAATGCGCGGCATCGTATCGCTAATTGACCACGATGAAGCTTCGCTCTTGAAAAAAGTCAAGAAGGCGCCGGAGATGGTCGGATGGGATCTGGCGAGCGCGGTGACCGTCGAGAAACCGTACGAGAATGCCGACAAAAATGTGAACTTCGTCGAATTCTCGGCGCTTTCGGATTTCCCGCCGTGTCCGTTTCATGTCGTCGCTTATGACTTTGGAATCAAGTCGCACATCTTGCGGAACCTCGCACGATGCGGCGCCCGGGTAACTGTTGTTCCGGCGGCAACGCCGGCCGCCGACGTATTGGCCTTGAAGCCCGATGGGGTTTTTCTCTCCAATGGCCCCGGCGATCCCGAGCCCCTCGACTATGCCATCAAAAACGTCCGCGCTCTGATTGCGAAAAAGCCGATTTTTGGAATTTGCCTGGGCCATCAGATTATGGGTCTCGCGTTCGGGGGGCGGACATTCAAACTCAAATTCGGGCATCACGGTGGAAATCATCCTGTCTTGAACATCGAGCGCAAGCAGGTGGAAATTACCGCGCAGAATCACGGTTTCGCTGTCGACCCGGAAAGTCTGAACATGAACGAAGTCAACATTACTCACGTCAATTTGAACGACAACACCGTTGAAGGCCTTGAACACCGTGCTTTTCCCGCGTTCAGCGTTCAATATCATCCCGAGGCGTCGCCGGGCCCGCATGATTCGTATTACTTATTCAAAAAGTTTTTTGAGCTGATGAGGAATGCCAAAGCGGACTGACATCAGAAAGATCCTCATCATCGGTTCCGGTCCCATCGTGATCGGCCAAGCTTGCGAATTCGACTATTCGGGGACGCAGGCTTGCAAGGCGTTGCGAGAGGAGGGGTACGAGATCGTTCTCGTCAATTCGAATCCCGCAACGATCATGACCGATCCGGAATTGGCAGATCGGACGTACATCGAACCGCTGACCACCGAATTCGTCGCGGCGATCATCAAACGCGAAAGACCTGATGCTTTGCTGCCTACCGTCGGCGGGCAGACCGCGCTCAATATTGCAGTCGAACTTGCCGAGACTGGAATCCTCGATGAGTACAACGTCGAGATGATCGGGGCGAAAGCCAAAGCTGTGAAAATGGCCGAAGACCGGTTGCTTTTCAAACAAGCCATGGCGGATATCGGGCTCGCGACTCCTCGAAGCGGCGTGGTGGGAGATATCCGCGAAGCAATGCGCGTTATACAAGATATCGGCTTTCCCGCCGTCATCCGCCCCTCGTTCACTTTGGGCGGGACTGGTGGTGGTATTGCCTTCAATAGCGAAGAATTTGAAAGCATCATCCAGCGCGGTCTTGATTTGAGTCCCGTTCATACAGTTCTCATCGAGGAGTCGGTTATCGGATGGAAGGAGTTCGAACTGGAGGTCATGCGTGATCTTCAGGATAACGTTGTCGTCATCTGCTCGATCGAAAATTTCGACCCTATGGGTGTGCACACCGGCGATTCCGTAACCGTTGCGCCCGTGCAGACGCTCACCGACCGCGAGTATCAACGCATGCGCGACGCGGCCGCTGCCGTGATCCGACAGATTGGCGTCGAAACGGGGGGTTCAAATATCCAGTTTGCGGTAAATCCGAAAGACGGGAAACTCGTGGTCATCGAAATGAATCCCCGTGTGTCTCGAAGCTCGGCGTTAGCTTCGAAAGCGACCGGTTTTCCTATTGCGAAGATTGCGGCGAAACTCGCCATCGGCTATACCCTCAACGAAATTCCCAATGACATCACAAAGAAGACGCCGGCATCTTTCGAGCCGATGCTGGACTATGTCGTCGTGAAGATCCCGAAATGGGCCTTTGAGAAATTTCCCGATTCCGATCCAACTCTCGGCACACAAATGAAGTCGGTGGGCGAGGTCATGGCGATCGGCCGCACATTCAAGGAAGCTTTCCTGAAAGGTGTGAGATCGCTGGAGAGCAGCAGGGAACCGGGTACCGAAAAGATCGATCCGGATCTCATCCGGCAAAAGCTGGTCACGCCGACTCCGGACCGTATCCCCTATCTTCTTCATGCCGCCGGCAATGGGTTCAGCATCGCCGAGCTGGTCGAATTGACTCACATCGATCCATGGTTCCTGAACGAGATGAAGGAATTAGCGGATCTGATCAAACAGGTTTCGCAACATACCATAGATACATTGCCCACGGACCTTCTCGCCGAAGCGAAACGTTCCGGATTCTCCGACGCCCGTGTAGCCGGTTTAGTAAGCGCGAAGCCACGTGATGTTGCGGCGAAGCGAGGCGATTACAGCGTCATCCCTGTGTACAAGCGCGTGGATACATGTGCAGCAGAGTTCGAGTCCTATACGCCTTACTTTTATTCGTCGTATGAAGAGGAGGACGAAGCCGCTCCGGCGAACCGAAAAAAGATCATTATTTTAGGCAGCGGTCCAAACCGGATCGGTCAGGGAATTGAGTTCGATTATTGCTGCTGCCATGCATCGTTTGCTCTGAAAGAAGAGGGCTACGAAACGATCATGGTCAATTGCAATCCGGAAACGGTATCTACCGACTACGATACATCGGACCGCCTTTACTTCGAGCCGCTCACGCTGGAAGACGTGCTCCACATTGTCCGGGAAGAGAAGCCGAACGGAGTGATCGTACAGTTCGGGGGACAAACTCCGCTGAATCTTGCGCTGGATTTACAATACGCCGGCGTGCCGATAATCGGAACCTCTCCCGAATCGATCGACCTTGCAGAAGATCGCAAGCGGTTCGGAGACCTGCTGCGCAAGCTGAATATCCCGCAACCTCAGAACGGCACGGCTGTCACGCTGGAAGAAGCCCGGAGCGTCGCGCGTCAGATCGGCTATCCCGTTCTTGTCCGTCCATCTTACGTGCTCGGGGGCCGCGCGATGGTCATCGTCTATGACGACTCGTCCCTCGATAACTACATGAGTGCGGCAGTTCAAGTTTCGCACCAGCGCCCGATCCTGATCGACAAGTTCCTTGAAGACGCATATGAAATCGATGTGGACGCGCTTTGCGACGACGAGCAGGTTGTGATCGGCGGAATTATGGAACACATCGAAGAAGCGGGAGTCCATTCCGGCGACAGCTCATGTGTTCTTCCGACCTACCAGCTCAAAGAGGATTTGCGCGAAACCATTCGCCGCTACACGGTCCAGTTGGGCCGCGCATTGAATGTCATTGGCCTGATGAATGTTCAATTTGCCGTTCGTGCCGGTACCGTTTATGTGTTGGAAGTGAATCCACGCGCGTCGCGAACGGTGCCATTCGTCAGCAAGGCCACCGGTGTGCCGCTGGCCAAAATCGCAGCGAAATTGATGACCGGCAGAAAGCTCCAAGAATTCGGACTGCCGAGCGAGCTCAGGGTCAGCGATTTTTACGTCAAATCGCCGGTTTTTCCTTTCGCGCGATTTCAAGGTGTCGATACGATCCTGGGCCCCGAGATGAAATCGACCGGCGAAGTCATGGGTGTGGACGATACGTTCGGCAAAGCATACGTCAAAGCTCAAATCAGCGCCGGATCGGTGTTGCCGAAATCGGGAGTCGCCTTTATCAGCGTGAATCAGCACGACAAGAATTTCATTTCAAGGATCGTCGCAGATCTCGTTGAGGTCGGTTTCAAGATCATCGCGACGCGCGGAACCGCTCGGGTGCTGCGGAGTTCGGGCATCGAGGTCGAAACAGTGTACAAAGTGAACGAAGGCCGGCCGCATATTGTGGACTACATCAAGAGCGGCAAGGTGGATCTCATCATTAACACGCCTCTCGGCCGCGAATCCTTCTTTGACGAGAAGGCGATTCGGCGCGCGGCCATCAATCATCATGTACCCTGCATCACCACCATCCCCGGCGCTGCAGCCGCGGTCAATGGCATACGCGCGATTCGGCGCGAAAGCCTGAACGTCCGATCGCTGCAGGAGTATCATTCCCCTGCTCTGCGCTGACTTTTACCCATAGTCTTGGCCGGACCAAGGGATCAGCGTCCACATGTCAAATGTCAGGTGGTTGTTATACGATGTCCAATCTACTTGGGCGATTACCAAATTACCAAATGACTATATGGTCAATGGGTGATTTGGTAATCTGGTGCCTGAAATAAGTACGTTACACATCGCACAACAAGCCATTTGACAGCTCACATTCATGGCCGGTCCTGTGCTCCATGCGAGGTGGCAAGTATGAAAGTGCCCCTGCTCGATCTAAAGGCGCAATATGCAGGCATTCGCGATGAGATCCGCGCTGCGCTCGATCGTGTCCTCGAATCGCAGCATTTCATTCTAGGGCCGGAAGTCGAAGCGTTCGAAAGCGA
>Ga0209803_1002673_pt1 | contig 11083 bp, 9 predicted proteins | sample GraSoiAngelo_138_FD_185895 | JGI IMG/M metagenome (GOLD analysis project Ga0209803, IMG submission 185895) | Grasslands soil microbial communities from the Angelo Coastal Reserve, California, USA - 14_0929_09_40cm (SPAdes) (version 2) | ecosystem: Environmental > Terrestrial > Soil > Grasslands ... | reverse complement strand
CCTTGTTGCGCACGCCGAGGTGCTGGTCGTCGGCAACGCCTCCGAAGAGGCGGCGCGAGCGCTGGCGGCGGCCGGCCCCCACCACGTCGTGGTCGACCTCACGCGCGGCGCGACCGGGCGCCCTTCGAGTGCAGGCCAGAGCCCTCTACCCGTCGAGGTGGCACCTGGGCCCGCGGACTGGGATGTGCTCTGACCCCATGACGAGCAGCCCACGGGTGTTCACCGGCGTCCCTCAGATTCTCCGCGGGCAGCGACCATGAGCCCGCGAAATGCATCGAGCCGCTCGCGATGGAGGACCACACAGGCAAGTCCATACGTGAGCACGCCCACGCCGATTTGGGCGGCCAACCGAAGGCTGGGAGTCCACCCGCCGGGGCTGAGTACCCCGACGACGAGCACCGCCGCTGCCATCAGGGCCGCGCCGCTCAGAGCAGGCCAGAGCGCCCGGAAGTACGCCCGGGGGGACAACTCGATCTTGGAGAAGGTTCGCCAGTACAGCATGAAGGCGAAGACGGGATCCACCAGCATCCATGCCACTGCGAGGCCGACCGTCCCCCATCGCTGCCCGAAGAGGTAGAAGCTCGTCGGCATGACCACCGCAGCGGCGACCATGTTCCACATCTCGAACCGGGTATCCCTGATGGTGTGGAGCACCTGAGCCAAGAGTGGGGTGATCGAGCGGATCGTCGCATAGGCGGCGAGGAGCCGCAGCGGCGCGACCGTGGCGCTCCACTTGGAGCCAAGGACCACGAGGACGAAATCCTGAGCCACCAATGCGAGGCCGAGGCCGAGGGGGAACGTAATCAAGGCGATGCCTTCGGTAATTCTGAGGAGGTATCGCCGGAGCGCCGCGTGGTCCGTCTGCACCGCGGAGAGGAAGGCGGGCGTCACCTGCCCGACCAGCGCCGTGACCTTGTCCACGGGGACGTTGGCCAGAATCCAGCCGACGCTGTAGAAGCCAAGCGCAGCCTTCCCCAGAATCCGCCCAGCCACTAGAAAGTCCGCGTTCGACGAGGTGTACCAGCACAGCCGGGAGATGAGGACATTAGAACTCAGGGTGATCGCGGGCTTCAGGGATTTCCGCCGCGGCCACGCGAAAGGTGCGTGCCGCAGCCTGAGAATCGCTCCGGTCGAAATCAACGCGCTCAGCACTCCGCCGCACACGAGGGTCCAATAACGAAACCCGGCAACGGCAAAACCGACCATGCCGATTGCCAGCACCAGCGCCTGGCTCAGGTCGATGAACGCCAGCGCCTTGAAGCGCAGATCGCGCTGCAGCAGCGCGAGCGGTACGGTCTTGAACGAAGTGATGACGAAGGTCGTGCTCATGGCCACCACGACGAGCGGCAATTGGGGAGCGTGGAAGAAACGCCCCAATGGGATCGCCACAATGCAGGACGCGAGTAGGCTGGCCAGTCCCAAGAGTACCGCGAGCCCGTTCAGCTGGTTGAGCTGCTCGACGCCGAGCTCGCGGACGGCCAGCACGGCGGCGCCGAGGCCAAATTCGGAGAGGAGCGTGATGAGCCCGAGGTATATCGCGGCCATGCCCACGAGGCCGTAGTCCTCAGGGCTGAGTAAGCGCGCGACGATCAGCCAGGACACCCAGCTGAGCGCTTGACTGGCCCACTTGGCCGCCGCTGTCCAGGCGACGCCGCGCAGGAGCGAGCGATCAAGCGCCCGCTCCTCGACGGCTGTGCGGGTGCTCGTCGCTTCGGAAAGCAGGGTCACGTTACCCACGGCGGACCATAGCGTTCGCGTCGAGGATCCGCGCCTCGCGCAGCCAGGCCTCCGTCAGACTCAGCCCTTCGTCGTACGACACCGGCGCCGTATAGCCGAGCAGTCGGCGGGCCTTGTCGCTGGAGTGGGCGACCGATCGCCGCTGCGCGGCGATGAAGGGGTGATCGGCGTGAAACGCGTGCTCCGACGATCCGTTGCGCCGCACGGACGCCCGGCCCCGCAGCCAGCCGCGGACCGCCTGCTCGGTAGGCCCAGGAAGCGACGGCAACCAGGCGGAGAGGAGGCTCATGGCCCGCCTGGCAAGTGGGATGCGCGTGAGGGCGCGCCGGAACTCGGCATCCGCGATCACCCCGGGGAGTGCCCGCACAGAGTCGCGCCACAAGCGCTCGCGCGCGGAAGGTGCCAACTCCGCCGCGGCGACGTACGGGACATCAGCCCCCAGGAGCGCCGCATGATCTGTGATGGAGCGCTTCCATGAGACCGGTTCTCGGTCCGTCACGAAGAACACCTGGCCGGGCGCTTCCGGCCTCCGCAGCGCCAGGAAGATCGCCTCGACCAGGTTGTCGACGTAGACGAGGTTGCACGGGTTGCGGCCGCCGTCGACGATCGCGACACCTCGTGAGCGGATGGCGTTGATCAGCTCCACGGAGAACGCGCCGAAAGGTCCATAGACGTTGGGTGGCCGCAGGATCACGACGTTGAGGCCGTGGCGCCTGCCATACCGGAGCACCCGGTGCTCCTGTTCCAGCTTCGCATTGCCGTAGGCGAGATCGGATCGTTTGGCAGGGGCGGCCTCCGATACGCTGGCGGCCGGTGGCTGACTCCCGTAGACGGCGACGCTGCTGATGTGTACGAAGCGCGACACGCGGTGCGCGACCGCGGCCCGAAGGACGTTCTCGAGCCCGCGTCGCATCACCGCGTCGTTGCCGCGCGCCAAGTGGACCACCGCGTCGCAGCCGTCCATCGCCCGATCTACCGCGCGGCCGTCGCCCAGGTCGCCGAGCGCGAAGTCCAGGGGGAACCGTGCGATCCGCCAGGCGGATCCCGTGGTATGCACGAACGGACGGGGCTCGAACGCGTGGCTCAGCGCCATCACTTCGCACAGGCGCCCACCGATGAACCCGGTCGCGCCGGTCACGAGCACTCGAGGGGGACGCTGCCCGCTCACGTCGCACCCACGTGGACGGGCGGCGACCCGGCGGCCGCGCCCGACGCCGGCGGCGCACCGGCGCGGGCCAGGCGCGCGAGGGTTCCCTCGCACCACGGTTCCTCAAGCGGCCTGGCGATGGCGTAGCAACGCTCGGTCAGCGCGACGGATCTGGTGGCCTGCTCGCCGTCGACGCGCGGCGCCGCGCCAGTCCGAATCGCGCGGACGAAGTCGTGCAACTGGAGCTGGAAGTAGTCAGGCTCCGCAGCGGTCGAGGGAAGTGCCGCCGCAGTGAGCTCGTGGCGCAACGCAGAACCCGACGGCAAGTAGGTCACCGAGCGGGTCTGGCCCTCTCGGACTTCCAGCGTCCCACGCTCTCCCACGATCCGGAAGCGATTGGAGAGCCGGTAGGTCTTGGAGAGTTCCACGCGGCCTTGAAGGGGGCGCCCGTCCACGGTCGCCGCAAACCGAGTTTTGGAGTTGGCCTCGACGCCGCCGCGGGAGTCTTCGACGTGACTGACGACGTCGACGTCCTCAAAGAGGTAGATCACGCGGTCGAGCACGTGACTGCCGCTCACGACGAGGACCCCGCCACCGCACGTCGAGCGCGCCAGGTTGTAGCCGGATAACGGTGACCACCCCCCTACCGTGCCGAACTCGGCGTCAAAAGACTGTAGCTCACCAAGAAACCGCGACTCGACGAGCTGTTTGGTGAGCTCGGTGCTGGGAAAAAAGCGCGTGACGAAGCCCACGGCAAGGATCGAAGACGTGGAACGAGCCGCCTGGCACAGTTGCTCGCATTCCTGTCGCGTGACGGCGAGCGGCTTCTCGCAAAGGACGTGGACGCCTTGGGAGAGCAACTCCACGCCGACCGGCGCGTGCAGGCCGTTGGGAAGCGCCAGGATCACGGCGTCGACGCGCCGCGCCACGTCGCGATAGTCGCCCAGCACGATCGGGCCGAGGCCAAAGCGACGACGCAGGTACTCGAGCCGCGACGCGTTCACGTCACTGATGGCCGCCAGCTCCACCTCGGGAGACGTCAGCACCGCCGGAAGATGGGCCCCTTCCGTAATGGCGCCGCAGCCGATGACGCCGATGCGCACGGCGCCCGACCGTCGTGGGGTCGGAGCAGCGCCGTCCGAGGCGGTCAAGTTGCGGTGAGTGTCTGAGATGGTCGTCAGGAGCGGAATCTCGGCCCGGGTGTTGATACTCCGGGGCATGGGCAGTGCCAGCGGGGCGTGTGCGGCGTGGTCGCCGCGCAGGCCGCGTCAGCCGTTGGTGTCACGCCACACCTGCTGCACCCTCCCCGCACGCCCGTCGCCCGCCCAGAGGTCCCGTCATGTGTTTCACATCCGCGGGCAGGTCCGGACCCGACGCTCGGTGGTATTCTCCTTGCGGTTCCCATTTGGCCGCGACATACCGGTCACGCCTTCGCACATGCCCCGAAGACACTCGATTGTGGAAGGCTAGGTCTAGAGGGAGCCGCGATGACAGACTGGAAACACCGGATGAAGAATTACTTTGGCGAGCGGGCGACGGAGTGGGTGGCTCACTACGCCGATCCCGAGCCACGAAGCCTGAGTGGGCAGCATCTAATCTCGCGCCAGCGATTTGCATTGGAGATGGTGGAGGCCGCGACCCCGCCCTTCTCGAGGATCCTTGACGCGGGCTGCGGCTCCGGGGTGATGGCCGCAAAGCTCATCCAACGCGGATACGCCGTGTGGGGTATCGATCTCGCTGAGCCCATGATCCGCCATGCGCGGCAACTTTGCGGCTCGGCCCGATTCGGGGTCGGGGACATCGAGACGAGCAGGCACTGCACGAAATTTGGAGGGTACTCAGACCCGGAGGTGAAGCGGTGATCGCAATCTCCAACGGGAGGTCGCCGCTCCTGCGCTTGGATGTCGTAGTCCTCAAGGTCGTCGCCGTGTTGCGCCCCGCTTACCATCTCGTGAAATACCGGTTTCGCGGGAGACCGGCCCCCTCACCTGAGACCCCTGCTGTCAGGGTTCACAGCAGGCTTTACCGCAGGTTCTATCGCAGCAGATGGCTGCGGCTTCTGCGTGCCTTGAACTTCGAACAAGAGGAATGGATCTGCCACAGTTGGGGGTGGCTCGGGAGCCCCCTGAGCTTCCTTGTCCGGTTTCTGTCCATGATGCAAACGGGGTTCCGGCGCGGCATTGAGCGGTTGTTCGGACCGGCGCTCCTCTCTCAAGCCAGTGACGCATTCGTTCGAAGCCCGGTACTCAGTTGGCTTGCCGCGGAGCACATTTTTCGGGTGCGCGCGATCAAGTAAAGCAATGGGGTTCGCATTGCAAATCCGCAGTTCGACTCGGATACGCGCTTGGGTAACACCGGTGCAGCGGCGGCCGTCCCGATCCCGGCGCAGTTCTTGCGCGGCAGCTCGGCCATGATGAGAGCCGACGCCCTGGTGCTCGACGCGTCGCTCCGGCAGTCGCTCGTGACCGTGCGGTCCCTCGGTCGGCGGGGGCTCGCGGTCGCCGCGGCGGAAACGCACGATCACGCACCCGCCTTTGCATCGCGCTGGTGTCAGCGAGGGTTCGTGTTTCCCGCCAAGGAAGGGACAGACGCCTACCAGGGGATCCTCGAACACTGGCTGGAGCGCACCGGTGCGCGAGTGCTGATCGCCTCTAACGACGCCACGATCGCGCTGCTGCGTCGGCATCGCGCGCGCCTCAAGCCACGGGTCTGCGTGGCGCTCGCGCCCGAGCCGGTGTTGACGATCGCGATCAGCAAGGAGCGGACGCTCGCGGTGGCGCAGCGCCTCGGGCTGCGAGTCCCGCGCGAGGTGATCGTGCGCGACGGCGCGGATGTAACGGCCGCGCTGAACGACATCGGACTCCCGGCTGTGATCAAACCAAGCGAATCCTGGTTGTGGGACGGACGGGACGGAGCGCGGCTGGGTGCCCAACTCGCCGTCACGCCCGCCGAGGCCCGGCACGCCGTCGCGGCGGTGACGCGCTTCGGGGAGGCCGCGCTGCTCCAGCCACTGCTTACCGGAAGACGCGAAGCGGTGAGTTTCCTGTATGCGAATGGCGAAGTGTACGCGCGCTTCGCCCAGTGGGCCAAGCGCACCAGTCCGCCGCTGGGCGGGAACTCGGTCCTGCGCCAGAGCATCGCCGTTCCCGCGGACATCGGGGGCCACGCCGAATCGCTCGTGCGCGAAATCAACCTCGAAGGCTACTCCGAAGTCGAGTTTCGCCGGGACGCCACCGGCGTCCCGTACCTGATGGAGATCAACCCGCGACTCTCTGCCTCGGTCGAGGTCGCGGTGCGAGCCGGCGTCGACTTCCCGTACCTCCTCTACCAGTGGGCGAGCGGCGAGCCGATTGACCGCGTCGCGGCCTATCGGACCGGCGGCTGGATTCGCGATCTCGGCGGGGACATCACGACGACGATTGCCGCGCTCCGGCAGCGCGGCAGGCCCGGCATCTCATCTCCGGTACAAACCGTCTTGCAGTTCGGCCTCTCGTTTTTCAGGCCGATGGCCTACGACTACCTATCCTGGAGGGATCCGCTTCCCGCGGTCAAGGCGACGACGACCTTCGCGCGCAACGCCGCTCGGGGGGTGGTATCCCGTGTGAGGAAGAACGGCTCATGAGTCCCATCTTTGACGCAGTCGTTATCGGCGCGGGTCCCTACGGCCTTTCCACCGCGGCGCATCTCCTCGGCCGAGGACTGCGAGTCGCCGTCTTCGGGCGGACGTTGGAGATGTGGCGCGATCGCATGCCGAAGGGCATGCTGCTCCGATCGCACTGGTGGGCCACCAACCTCTCCGATCCCCGTCAGGACTACGGGTTTGAACAGTTCGCCAGGGACACAGGCCACGAGCGTGGCTATCCCCTGCCGATTCAGACGTTCATCGACTATGGCCTCTGGTTCCAGCAACGGGCGGTCCCTGAGGTCGATGAGACGTACGTCTCATCGATCGAGCGTCAGGACGGCCGGTTTCTCATTACGCTCGAGGATGGGCGCGAGGTAGAAAGCCACGCGGTCGTGATGGCGATCGGAGTCTACTACTATGCCCACCGGCCAGAACAGCTCACTGAGCTGCCGCCAGAGCTGGTCTCGCATTCCTCCGAGCACCGGGACTTCGGTCGTTTCAAGGGAGGAGACGTCGTCGTGATCGGCGGCGGACAGAGCGCGATCGAGTATGCGGCGTTGCTCCACGAAGCTGGCGCCGCGGTCCAGGTCGTATCGCGGCGTCCCATCCAGTGGCTGGGGCCCGATCGGTCGGGCACGCGCAGCATCCTCGAGCGGATTCTGGCTCCGGACGCGAGCATCGCGCCCGGCTGGACCAACTGGCTATGGGATCAGAGGCCCTGGTTGTTCTATCGGTTCCCCGTTCGGTGGAAGGACTCGTACAATGCCATTTACCACTCCGGGGCGACCCACTGGTTGAAGCATAGAGTCGTCGGCAAGGTCACACTGCGCGAAGGCCGGACGGTAGCGAAACTGAAGGTGGCACGGGGGACGCTCGATGCCACCATCTCGGACGGCGCGAAGGTGAGGGCCGATCACATCTTCCTGGCAACTGGTTACAAGGTTGATATCACGAAGTTGACGATGATCGATCCGTCACTTCGCGCCGAGATCAAGACGGACAGGGCGATCCCGAGCCTGAGCCACTGGTTCGAAAGCAGCGTCCCGGGGCTCTTCTTTGTCGGACTCACGTCCCTGCGTGCCTTCGGTCCACTGTACCGGTTCGTCGCAGGATGTGGAGCCGCGGCCCGGCGCGTGGCCGACGGTGTCATGCGAGCACGTGGCAGACGGTCACGGGCGGTGCCGACGCGCGATGGCGCCGCAACCGTTCGATCGGAGTCGCCCGCAGGCCGGTATGACTAGACGCGGCAGGAGTCTGGTGGCAGTCGGTGTCCTGGTGGCGGTAGCGGGTGCGATGATGATCTCCCAACATGTCCGATGGCGCGCCCACGTCGTCCTGCTGTATGTCACCGGACAGATCCCGGACCTCGGGTTGAAGCCGTTGCTGGTCTACATGATGCCGGGCTCCGATCAGTACCTGAGACCCCTGGTCGAGACCCACAATCCGTACGCGGTGATCCACAACGTCAAGACCACTCCAGCCGACATTCAGGCGGGTGCGCAGCTGTTTCGCAGTCAGTGTGCTTCCTGTCACGCGCCAGACGGGAGCGGCGGCGGTGGCGGTCCGGCATTGATCCATCGAGCCTTCAAGCACGGCGAGAGCGATTGGGCGGTATACCGAGTCGTTCGGTCCGGCATTCCGAACACGGCCATGAGACCGCATCCGCTGCCCGAGACAGAGTTATGGCAAGTGGTGGCGTTCCTCCGCTCCATCAATTCACCCGACAGTACGTCCGGAGCCGTCGGGCACGGTGCCGGTCGATCGCTCGGCGTGAATGTGTCATACGATGAGCTTGCGGCGACACGCGAGCCGGCCGAGGACTGGCTCACCTACTCCGGCTCGTACGGGTCCTCCCGCCACAGCGCCCTGCGTCAGCTCAACCGTGAGAATGTGCACCAGCTCGCCCTCAGATGGATTCACGAGTTCGACGGCCAGCCCACGACCATCGAGGTCACACCGATTGTGCGGCGCGGGATCATGTTCGTGACGGAGCCGCCCGGCCGAGTCACGGCGTTGGACGCTACCACCGGGCGAGAGATTTGGACGTACGGGCACAACGTATCGCGCGAGAGCCTCGGGGGCGAATTCGGCGCAGCAGCGAATCGTGGCGTCGCCATCCTCAACGACAAGGTCTTCTTTGGAACGGTAGACGCACGACTCATCGCGGTCTCCGCGGCGACCGGCGCCTTGCAGTGGGAGGTGGCCGTCGCTCAGGACCCGACGCGGTACGCCATCAGTGCTGCGCCACTGACCTATCGCGATCTCGTCGTGACCGGGGTGGCCACACCGGACATGGTACGGGGCGGGCAGGGCTTCATCGCGGCCTACGATGCCAATACTGGAAAAGAGCGATGGCGGTTCATGACGATCCCCAAGCCCGGCGAGCCTGGCGGCGAGACGTGGGCGGATAACTCCGGGCGCGAGGGAGGCGCGCCCACGTGGCTGACGGGGTCGTACGATCCGGAGCTCGACCTGCTCATTTGGGGCGTGGGGAATCCGAAGCCGGTCTTCGACGCCGCGGCCCGGAGAGGCGACAACCTGTATACCAACTCGGCCGTGGCACTGCGGGGATCCACCGGAGCGCTCGTCTGGCACTTTCAATTCACGCCGGCGGACGATCACGACTGGGACGCGAACCAGATTCCGGTGCTCGCGGATCAAAAAACAGCGCAGGGTACAGAGAAACGTGTTCTCTGGGCGAATCGCAACGGCTTCTACTATGTGTTGGATCGCGTGTCCGGGAAGTATCTCACTGCCGCACCGTTTGCGCACGAGACCTGGACCGATAGCCTCGATCCGCAGGGACGCCCCAAGCCTCTATCCGACTCATCCCGACAGCGCGAAGGGTTCGTCCTCTACCCGGGCAGCGTGGGCGCGACCAATTGGTGGTCGCCCAGCTTCGATCCGGCGCTGAACCTGATGTTCGTCCCGGTGCTCGAGCAGGGAATGGTGTACTTCACGTCAGGCCCGAGTCCCCCGGCGCCCGTCGGCGGCAGAGCCTTCTATACGGCGGTTCGCGCGCTGGACGCGTTCACTGGTAGGCAGGTATGGGAGTACCGCCGAGAGCCGCGACAGGTCAACAACGTCATGGGGGGCGTCCTCTCGACGACGGGGGGGATCGTGTTCGGCGGCGACGAAGGCACTTTCTTTGCGCTCGACTCGCGGACCGGCAGGCCTCTGTGGTCTGTGGAGACCGACGGCGCAATCCGTGCAGCGCCCGTGACCTTTCTGGCAGGCGGAGAACAGTTCGTGGCAATTGCGGCGGGACGAAATCTCTTGACATTCGCCTTGCCAAAGTCCCGACACACGGGTGGCATGTGACCTTCGGCTTCCGAGAACGCGTCCGCGCGGCTGCGTCGGCGGTGCTGCCGTCTCCGATCAAGCGGTCGCTGAAGCGCCTCGTGAGAGGCTATCATCGACGGTTTCGCGCCTTCACGCCGCTCGATCTGAATCGCGCGCTGGTGGAGCTCGGCGTCGTCGCGGGGGACGTGGTGATGGTGCACAGCGCGTTCGACAGCTTCTTGGGCTTCCAGGGCGGCCCGGTCGACGCCATTCGCACGCTGCGGGAGGTCGTCGGGGCGCGCGGGACGCTGATGATGCCGACGATTCCGTTCCGGGGCACCGCCGTCGAGTACGCGCTTGGCGACCCGGTCTTCGACGTGCAGCGGACGGTGTCGAGGATGGGGCTCCTCACCGAAGTGTTCCGCCGGTCTCCGGGAGTGGTTCGCAGCATCCACCCCACGCACTCGGTTGCCGTGTGGGGGAATAGGGCCGACGCGATCATCGCCGGCCACGAGCGGGCCGAAACCCCGTGTGGTCGCTCCACCCCCTATGAGAAGCTGCTCGAGTACGACGGGAAGATTCTGCTCGCGGGAGTGCCCGCAAACACCATGACGTTCTGCTATTTCGTCGTGGAGGAGCTCGAGCCGCAGCTCGCGATCCCGGTGTTCACCCAGGAAACGTACCCCATGCGTTGGCGGGACGCGGACGGGGCGGTGCGGGTCTCCAACATGCGGCTGTTCTCACTGCGCCTCGATCACGACCTGCGCCCGCTGGTCTGCGAGCTGAAGCGGCGCCGGCAGTGGCGAGAGGGGCGAGTGGGGAGCTTACGTCTCATGCTCCTCCGGGCGCGCGACGTCTATGACGCGGCTGTCGCATTGGCGGACAAGGGGATGTTCGTGCGTGAGCGGCCGATGCGTTGAGGCGAGGCACCACCGCCTGTAGCGCCGACGCAGCAGTCGTGTTCCAATGCGGGCTCCAGGGCCGCTGCCCACCAAGCCTTTTCACCCGATCCGCGGATGCACCCTGCAGGTCTGGTGGCACCGCCCATGCATTGGGACACGGGGAAACGGGGTCACGACGCGCGCCCCGATCGCGTGGTAAGGCGGAAAGGAGCGAGCAGAGCATGAGCAAGAGCGTGGATAGCTCGACCGACGTGGGTCTCGAGGTGTTTTCGACCTGCACGCAGTCCACCGATGGGAACCCCGAAGCCTACGCCCAACGGGTGGCCGACGTGGCGCGCTGGAGTGAGCAAGCCGGATGCAAGGGGATTCTGGTCTATTCCGACAACCGGC
>Ga0209803_1002666_pt1 | contig 11096 bp, 7 predicted proteins | sample GraSoiAngelo_138_FD_185895 | JGI IMG/M metagenome (GOLD analysis project Ga0209803, IMG submission 185895) | Grasslands soil microbial communities from the Angelo Coastal Reserve, California, USA - 14_0929_09_40cm (SPAdes) (version 2) | ecosystem: Environmental > Terrestrial > Soil > Grasslands ... | reverse complement strand
GGCAGAGATTCCGATCGGGGCGCGCATCGTCTGTGTCATCGATGCCTTTGATGCTATGGTATCCTCCCGACCTTACCGCCAGGGCCTGCCGCCCGAAGAAGCCATCCGGCGTTTGATTCTCTCCAGTTTGACCGCGTCGTGGTCCAATGCTTTCTTCACAGCGCCCAGGCAGACATGCCAGCGGTTTTCGCAGCCGCAGGCACTTCTGTTTCCGCCGCCCTCTAGAGTCCTCTGCCTGGCTTCGCTTCCAGCATGGCTACGTTGTCGCTGCGCATGCACGCCAAGATCAGGGCCAAAACCCAGCCGAGAAACGTCCAGCCGAACGAGAGATTCAGTATAATAGCTTATATCAACAGAAGAAACGCGCCCGCGCGATCATGTTCTTCGAGTCATTCCTCCCCAGCTCCGCTGCTGGCGACTGGGGTGGGAGAAGGACAATGTACGCTGCACATTACCTAGGTGCGCGGGCATCTGAAGCGGGCGATTGAGCGGGACATTGTGTACCCGCTGGCGAACCTTTTGGCGATCTAGAAACGCAACAGGTAGCTTGCCTTGATGAAACACTGCCGACCTGTGGATGTGCTGCGGGACTCGGTGATCCGCAGCATCGGCGGGAGCGTGGAATCAAGCACAAGGTTTTCGTAGCGGTCGGTGCAGCCCACATAAAGCGCCGTTCCGGGGTTGAGCAAGTAGGTGAAGAGAATGTCGCCCGTGATGGTCTTGGTTGGGCGTGCGGCCACCAACGAAGTATTGGGGAGTAGAGCAAAGTAGTCGAGAATTGCTCGAAAAGAAAGCGCGCGGGTAAATTGGTAGTTTAGCTTCCAGCGCGCGATGTGGTTATTGAAGATGCTGGCCGAGACGGGACCTCTGAGCGGCATCGACCCATTGCGTGTGCCCAAGCTTGTGTAGATGTAAACGTTGTCGAGACGGAGCCGCTGGGTCGGTCGGAGCGTGAGTGTGAACGAGCCACTTGCGGATTCTGCCAGAAAAGGTGCTAAACCCGGTGCCGGAAAGAAGTTGACGTCGGTGCCCTTGCTGTAGCTAGCCGAAATCGCTAGCCACTTCAGCCACGCGGTGTAAAATGACGCGTAAGTGGCACTTTTACGGAAACCGAGATCCTGAAAGAGCTCGAAGGCCTCAAACTGACCGACTCCTAGCGTCGTCTGCCCGGGTAGCTCAATCCCAAACTTTGCGTCTACGAGCCAGTCCTGTACTCGGCCTCGCCTGTCCCAGTTCACTAAAGTAGACAAGGACGGCCCGAAACTCAGCACCCGCTGCCTCTTGGGCCGCCAAGTATAACTCCCGAATTGTACTGTCTGGCGGACATCGACCCGCGGGACGAAACCAAGCTGGGAACGAAAGTTTGGGCTGAGGTCTGAGTAGCTTCCGGAATAGACGAAGTGCCGCCCGCTGTGGTCTAACTCCAACAAGGAACCCGATCCGGATACCCGCGTGCCGTCCAGATTCCTAGTGTAGCTGCGCATCAGTTGGCCCGTGAAGACCCAGTTCGGACTCAGTTTGAGGCGCGTATCGAAGGAATATACGCGGTTCGAGCTGGCACCAAAATCGCGGCTGGTAACCAGCAGGCCGATATTGGACTGCGAGCCGAATTCTCGTTGCAGGCGCGCCACGCCGATGTCGGCGCGATGCCTGTGCAGTGGGTCGGAATCCGACAAAAGCTTTCCCTCTGCGCGGTCGTCCATGAACAGGCCAGCCAAGGCCCACCGGCCCACCTTGCCTGTCAGCCGCATGCCGAACTGCGGATCGATGATGCGACGAGAAAAGAACAGGTTGACCGGTGTCTGGAAGAAGCCGGCGTTTTCGAGGAAGAACGGCCTTTTTTCCGGAAACTGAACCGCAAAGCGCTGGTTGACCGTCACCTGCGGCTCATCGGATTCCACCTGGCTAAAATCAGGATTCGCGGTGACGTCGAGCGTGAGCGCATCGCGCAGGACGGCCTTTGCATCCAGGCCAGCACGGCCCTCATTATCCGTGCGGAAAGCCGGAATCTGTGAATCAAGGAAGCGCGAGCCGGTGAAAATACTGTAGGGGATGAATTGCACGTTGTGACCGGGAGAAATGTGGTCCAACCCTTCTAGGGTTGCCATCTGGTTGACGAACCCTTCGACGCGTCGGGTGATAAGAGGCCAGTACGAAATCTCGTTATTGCGCAGGATCGTCCGGCCCAAGGTGATCCCCCAGATTTGGCGGGAGGAGTTCGAAAAGCGAAGGCTCTTGAAGGGAATGGCCATCCATACGATGAAACCCTGCTCTGTGAGTCGCCCTTCGGAATGCCAGAGGGTGTCGAAACTGTAGTTTGTCGTCTGCCCTTCCGTCACAATCCCGTCGCGCTGAAGGCCGAGGGGATTAGCTTCAAACGCGTAGGCATGCTGGCCGTCATGGAAGGCGTCCACGTAGACACCCACTTGATCGTCTTCCGCGATTTCCTCGCGTTTGGCCAGATGGGCACGCACCCGGCCTGATTGGTCTTCGCACACAAAGACGACGTAGAGATTTTTATCGTCATACGAGAGATAGGCCCTTGTCTTTTGGCTAGCCGGAATGCCATCTCCAGGTTCGCGCTGGAGGAAATCGGTGACCACTGCTTCCGCCTCACGCGGTGCATGAGCCAGAAAATCTTCCAGCTTTGGAGGCCGAGAAACTCGAGGGATTCGCAACGTGCGCCCCCGCGTTGCAAGTTTCACCGGCACTAGAGGCGGAGGTTCCGACACCGGCGCCCCCTTCGGCAACAGGGCACCGTCAGCCAGCGCCGTGGACTCAAACTTCGAAGTCGTAGGGTCGGAGTGGGGCGATGCTTTCCCCGCCTCAGTCTTAGCTCCACTGATTTCTGGGGCTTCCGCAGCCGCCGGGATGGGGCGAGTTGGGGAAGGCTGTGACGCCGCCGGGGAGAGCTCAGTTGGTTTCTCAGCGGGTCTAGTTTCGGCTTTCGGCGCTCCATTAGGTGGCGTGACTCCTGAAGCAGCAGCCGGCTTCGCAGTCGCCTCCCTCACCTCCCCTGTCCCACCGGGTGTTTTCAAATCGACCACCAGTCGCGGCGGGTCCGTCAGCACAAAAACTCTCTCACTGACTTCGGCATTTAAATCCAATACGATTCGGGTTATCCCGTCCTGTGTCTGCCCCACTCGGATTCGATTGAGATAGGGATCGCGGACCGGGATCTGTCGGGCCGCCAATTCCGGGCTAATCTGAGTGTCGAAGAGGTCGAGGTATAAGCGCTCAGGATCCGACAAACGGTCGAACTTGTACCGAACCACTGCCTCCAGATCGACAACGACCCGGGTGTAATCCAGATGAGACCAGATGCGCACCCTCTTGATCTCCACGGGGCGCGAAGGACCGGCGGCGCTCCCCTCGCCGGACGGAGACTCCCGCCTGCTCTGTGCCGCAGCAGGGATCAATCCGACCATAAGCGTTACCACAGCCGCCGCACGAACAGCGGAATCGAGTTTTTGGAGACTCAGTTTCACAGGTTTCCCTGTCCGTAGGCCTCTCACGTCTTCTGGAAGACCTGGTGGCCCCAGAGCCACTCGTCGCGCCAGACCTCTATGAATCCAAGGTCGCTTAATCGAGGGAAAACCGGCCTGAAGTTTTGCACGATGTGTTGTGGACGATCCTCCTCCACGCCTCAGAGCTTCCGAGAGTTCGTTGGCCGTCTTCACCGGGTCCACTAAGTGCCCCAACACATCCATCGCAGTCACAATGTCAAAGGCACCTTTAGGGAGCCTGCTCGTCCTAAGGCAAAGAGGATGGCGCCTGAGCCTACGCCGGCGCCAAAGTCCAAACACTTACGACAGCCGTGCCGCTGAGCAAAATGCAACGCCGTCACATAGGCCAGTGGGGAGTCGTCGCACAAGGGATGCCACCACATCAGGTCATACAAATATCTATCCAGCCTATGAGTTTTTGACGGGCTTCACGCTGGGGCTTGAGTTGGGTCGTTTCAGTCGTCATTTGAAATCACCTCTTGGTTTGCAACCGTCTATCTCGCGGGGTCGCATCCTCAAGCTGCCGGACACCTCCTGCGATCGGAAGATCCGCGGTTATCTTCGCAGATCGAACACAACGACGCGCTCGTTCTCCATCACGCAGCGGAACGTCGAGCGCAGGTGATGGTGAAACCCAGGGTAGTACCCAAACCACCAGAAGGCCGGCCAACCGAACACGATAAAGCTCGCTCCGGACTTCCTCAGCCGCTCGAATTCCTGAATGGCCGTAGCGTCATCGGGAGGTGGCCCCCAATATTCCCCGCCTCGTTCGAGGAAGGGGATAGGGCGGCGGCCGGCAGCGATCTCACTCCCAAACTCTGCCTGGTCGACCAGGATTAGTGCGTCCCCTGGCGGGATCAGCGCCGCAATTTCCTCGGTCGCTAGGTGAACCGGAATCATCCAGTTCCAAGTTTCACGCCATGTCGTCTTCCCCTTGCGGAAGAGCGCGCACGCATGGTATTCGAAATTTTTCAGCCTGCCCACCACGCTCTCTATGCGGTGGGCGAGGCCGCGTTTTCCGAGGAATTCGTGTAAGGCAATCGCGCAACCCTCAAAAGTGTAGTAGTCGTCGAAAATAACGAATCCTCCCTCCACCACCTGGTCGTACAGATTTTCCAGGCAGCATCGCACGCTCGAGTACCAGTCGCAGTCGACACGCAGGATCGCAATCGGCCCGATGCGATCGCGATTCGCAGGTAGCGTTTGGTCAAACCACCCTTTGACGAACTCAGTGTAGGAGGCCAGTCCAAGCTCTGTTGCACTTCGCTGCACTTCGTCGAGCGATACGCGACAATTGTCAAAGTATTCGGGACTCTCCCTATTATTAGCCCAGGCTGTGGCCGCTGGCCCATCGATCTCCTCCGGGGTTGGCATACCCTCGAACGAGTCGAAGAGCCATACTTTCCGATCGCGCACTCCGGCCTGTCGCAGGACCTCAGCCATGAGGAAGCAGGTGCCCCCGCGCCAGACGCCGCATTCGACAAAGTCGCCGGGGATGTCGTACGTGAGAACTGCCTGGACCTGACGCACGAGGTCGACCAATGACACGCCGGTAACCATGGTGAACGGCCGCGCCTTATCCAATATCGGTGCGACATCGCCCGTTTCTATCCAGCCCATGAGTTTTTGACGGGTTTCACGCTGGGGCTTGAGTTGGGTCGTTTCAGTCGTCATTTGAAATCACCTCTTGGTTTGCAACCGTCTATCTCGCGGGGTCGCATCCTCAAGCTGCCGGACACCTCCTGCGATCGGAAGATCCGCGGTTATCTTCGCAGATCGAACACAACGACGCGCTCGTTCTCCATCACGCAGCGGAACGTCGAGCGCAGGTGATGGTGAAACCCAGGGTAGTACCCAAACCACCAGAAGGCCGGCCAACCGAACACGATAAAGCTCGCTCCGGACTTCCTCAGCCGCTCGAATTCCTGAATGGCCGTAGCGTCATCGGGAGGTGGTCCCCAATATTCCCCGCCTCGTTCAAGGAAGGGAGTTCGGTGCCGACCCGCGCCAACTTCGCTGGTCGTTCCCCATCGATCCTCATCGACGAGGATGAATGTTTCTTCTGCTGGCACCAGGCGCTCGATCTCCCTCATCGATCGGTGAAGATTCTTTAAGAATCTGGCATGGTCGTCGCGGGCGTTCATGGCTACCTCCACGGCGTTTGAAGCTAACCTATCCCCCGCATTGACCAAGCAAACGAAGTCCCCCTTACTCAGACTAAGGCCCGCATTGATCGCTGAGGTGTGTCCCTCATTGTCCCGCAGCAGGGGGATGACCCGCGTTCCGTAGCGAGCTATGATTTCCCGTGAGTCGTCGGTAGAACCATCGTCTACGACGATCACCTCGATGCGCGGGTGGGTCTGGTTCAAGGCACTCTCAATGGTTTCCGACAAAACGTGGCCTTGACCACCACTGTTGACGATGATGCTCACAACGGGGAATTCTCGCAAGCCCTCTTCAACCGCAAGTGGTAAGGTTGTCTCCGCTCGCGCGCCATTCGATTTCTTACTGGATGCCTTAAGTGTTGCAGTCCGTTGGTCGCTCGGCGGACCAAAATCAGTGATAGGAGCCTCTTTGGAAGCTAGGCCAACCTTTTGCAGGATCATAATTCCATTCCAAAAAGTCGGGTGAGAGTTGCAGGAAGTAGTCACATCCAAAAGCATACGGTAGTCATGAGCACTTGCGTTGATAAAATCCAGGGTTGCGTTCCGTGGCTCCGACCAGTTGGTGTCGTCAATTAAGATGATGCAACCATCGGCAAAGAACGGCTCAGCAATTTGCAGTCCTCGCAACTGATTATGATAGCTGTGTTCTGCGTCATAGAGATAGAAACCTATCAGACCTTTATCTAATCTTGAGAAATACTCCGCGTAGTCCATATCGTAAAAATGATGCTTCTGGCTCTTGTATCGATCAAATCTCGAGTTGAAAGCATCCCGTGGACCACCATACTCTGAGAAGTTATCTATGCCTATGCACACCTTCCCGGGATTGCCGATCATTCCAGCCAAAAACGTAAAGCCGTTCCAAAGACCCACGTTGACAAAGGCTTGGTCGTCTGACATCTGCGAAACTCCAAGGTTAATCATGGCTCCGATCACGAACGTGGACATTCTCGGAATTTTGCAAATATCACGGAGACGGCCTTGCATTTCCCGTTCTCCACAAGGAAGAGTCGTATTAATGAGGTCAAACGGAGCCTCCGGCAGTTGAAGCAACCTGGCCCATCCACCATTTCTCCTGGGCAATATGTACAACCCATCGGATGCCGGGGATGTTTCGGGGCCGATAAGACGAAAACTGATGTTCGAAAGAAAGTTCTGGTAATCCATTGCGCCCTCCCTCAAGTAAAGTTTCGCGTTCCCGTCGTTTGGGTTAGTGGGCGGGGGCCGGAGATTGAACACGACAACTCGCTCGATGATTTCGCGCGAGTCATCCGCGGAGCAATCATTTACGACGATAACCTCGGTATTTGGGTACAGCTGATCTTGGGCAGTATCGATTACCTGTTTGAAAAAAAGGCCGTAATCATAGTTATTGACGATGAAGCTCGCTGCTACGCTGGTGGCCATGACTCCTCTCAACTGTTTCTGTGCTACTCTCCCTTCTGAAAATACACGGACTCCAAAGCCGCATAAGCTGGCGCATAGGTCTTCCCCCAATTATTCGATCCCCCTCATACTGCAGACCCATTTCAGATTTGCTTGCATCGCTGTGTTCCATTCCTCGCTTTGTTCGATCCGTGAAACTCTGGGAGTCGTGCTCGCAGATCGAACACAACAAGACGGTCATTTTGCAAAACGCACGGGAACGCGGAACGCAGGTGATGATGCAGCCCTGAATAGTAGTCCAGCCACCAGAATGCCGGCCACCCGAAGACAATGAAATTTGCTCCCGAGTGGCGGAGCCGTTCGAATTCCCTAATTGCCGTAACGTCATCCGCCGGCTTTCCCCAATACTGTCCGTCTCTTTCCAGGAAGGGAACCGGGCGGCGGGTCGAGTTCGCGTCCATCCCCCAGTTATCCTCGTCAACCAAAATGAAGATGTCCCCTGGCGGGATCAGCGCCGCGATTTCCCGAGTTGCCCGATCGAGCCGGTGAAACCATGAATTCTGCTCCCAGGCCTCGGGATCTGCGATGAGACCCAAGTTAAGGCAGTGTTTGCTCATTCTGCAAAAAAAAAGGCTGTAAAGCGCAACCCCGTGTCGAAGCTTTTCATCGAAGAGCTTGCCCGCGTAATTGTTCCCCTCGTGTAGGCGGTAAAAGCCCTGTGGTTTCAGAATGCGTTTCACCTTGCCAAAGAGCGGAGCCAGTTCCATCAGGTAAGAATCTGCAGAAATTCTGTACTCTGCTTCAGGCATCGGGAGGATGCGCTCGAGGAATCTCCGGGCCCAAGCATTGCCCGTGGTCGGCGGACTGAGGTGGGTAGTAGGCCCCTCACGGAGTACTTTTTCTCGTAGGTCTCCCTCTGCCAGAATGCCATGAGGTATCACTCCACCTGTCTTCCTGCCGTCTTTATCAATCTCCCATAAAGGCCAGTGTACTTTCACAACATCAGAGATTCGGAAAAACTTGGTAGCGTTTTTCACTGCGGTCGGAAGTAACATGTCGTCTGAATCCAGAAAGAACACCACTTCCCCTCGACTTACCGCAAAGCCCGCATTGAAGGCCGACGCCTGCCCGCCATTCTCCTTCAGCACAGGGACGATCCGGCTTCCATAGCTGCCAGCAATGATTTCCCGTGAATTGTCGGTCGAACCGTCGTCCACCACGATCACCTCCTTGTGGAGGTAGGTCTGGCTTAAAGCGCTGTCAATGGCTGCTTTCAAAAACTGTCCGTAGTTGCAGTTGTTAATGATAATGCTGGCTCTGATTTCGGTCATGGGCTCTTTCCTTTTCCACTAGCATCGCAGCTAGCCCTAAATCAGTCCAAACCACTCGCTCACGGAGAGTATGTGTTCGAAGCGCTATAGCCCCTCATTACTTCCAGCGATACAACCAGACCAAATTGCTTGTCCAAACGGAAAGGCTTGGTCAGGTCGGCCTCCAAGAATCTCTGTCTAGGTATTTCTAGATCTCTTTGTCTGCCCAACTGTCATCCACGCCCCCGATATCATCAATACCATATTTTTTGAAGACGGATAGCCATGTGCCCAGGCGGTAGCCGACATCAATCACCTGCGGAGGTTGCACCAACTCTAGAACGATGGGAATAATCTCCTGAGCCGATCGCCGCGAGTTCTTTCTTTCGTAGTATTGTTTCGTGTAAAGCCCCATGCCCGCTTGGTCCCCATGGGCGGGAATCTCCAGGCCCATACCGTAGATCAGGATGTGACACCTAGGCCGTCAGATACTTCCTATCCATTGCAAATTCAACGAGACAAGAGAGCACCTTACGAGCGTCGAAGTATTCGTCGGCGACTGCCCTTGCGGCCCGGCAGTGGAACTCGTACCGGCTGTTAATTTCCTCGATTCCTGCAGTGGCATCTTCGCATGCTCTGAATGAAATTACTCCGCAGCCTGTCCGTAGCCACTCAGAGAAGCCGGTATCCTGGAGGAGGACAGGACGGCCGCTTGCTAGATATCCGGCACTGCGGTCACTGAACCATCCGCACCGCGTGCTTACGTACGCGTGTGCAGCGACGGAAAACTCCGCGCGCGAGGCCTGTATATAACGCTGATAGGTCCACGGATCTCGAGTGATTTCCAAAGGATCAGTCAACCTCCAGCCCCCTGCTAGCAAGCGCTCCCGCACTGGCGCTGAAGTGTTGACAGCCAATTCCATCGGCTGCCCGGTGTGGAGCGGGAACGAAAAAAATGGCTCGAACTCGCGGTCCTTCTGCCCGTACACGCGCCCCTCGTGCTCCACGTCGTGATAGGCCGTCAAATTCATGACCGTCGTAAACGGCGCAAATCGGTCAGCCGCCGCGGTGGGCCACAAATCCAGCACCACGGGCTGCCTGGTCGGCAGCCAGCGAAATCCGCCCGTTGGCATCTCGCAACCAGGCTGGTGTACGTTGGCCCCGTAGGTGAACAAGGCGTGATATCGGGAGAATGGTCCTCCTAAGCCAAATCCACCAATCTGAGTCAAAACCGGATCCGTGTCCACAAGGACGCGACGTGGGCAGTACTCCAATTCTGGAATCCAGTTTATGTTGCTCAGATTAAAGTAAACATCGCACTCGCGACAGATCTTTGCCAGCCGCTTACGCGGCATTCCGTACGCGGTTCCGTCCTCCGCCAGATAACACCACCGGTCATTCAGGCCATAGGCACGAAGTATCCTCTGCAGGTAAGCGACCCCATAACTGGGATCGGAAGTCATGATATTGCGAGCGGGGTCAAAACACGATTCGGGCCAACCGTAATGCTCGAAAAAGGTCACGTCATGACCCAAGCGCTTGAAACCCACTAGGTACTGGAGGTGGTGCCAGCTCTGCCCACCCAGTGGATAGCGAACCAAGTAGCCCGAGCAGAGGATGTTGAGATGCATCTTGTGTCCCGCGTCTGCCGAAGTCCAGGCGCCAGACAACCCTCACAAGCCGCGAACCGCGGCGATGGCGCCGAACGAGCGAAGCTCTATACCCATCTCTACTATGGCCTGTCGGACTCGGCAATCACACAAGGCTTTAACTTCTTGCTCGCGCTCAGCTCGATACATGGTGTCCAGGTCCGTTGCGTCTCCCGGATGACAACCGAGTTCTGTCCAGCCAGGCGGCAATCCCGCCAGAATTTTGACCAGCCGGGCCACCCCTATGCCATCAGGATAGCATGAGCCTTCCGCAGTCTGGCCGTAGAAGCAGCCGCAATAACTGATTGCCGGAGTGCAACTTCGCAGCGGAACTCCGAGCTTGCAAGCGGTTTCGATCACAACGGAACGAACCGGCTCGCGTAGATGCACGTGTTGGTGCGAATCGATGTGAGTAGGATCCTTGCCGACAAGGCCACGAAAGGCGGCAAGCTGCCGAGCGACTTCTTCTTCCACGGCAGAGCGGTCATCTGCAGGCACGACCTCGTAGAGACGCGCCCACGCACCGTCCCTAAAAACCCATTCGCCAACGTCGAAATGGAGGCCAAGGCTGAGGTCCAGGTGTACCTGGGCATAGGCGGCAGCCTCGGCGGCTGCCGGCCAGCGCACCATCAAGCTCGCGCTGGTCACAATGCCGTGCTCGTGGGCCTCGACGATCCCGCGATTGACTCCAAGGCTCTGACCGAAGTCGTCGGCGTTAACGATGAGGAATCTATTCCCAGCCATGCTAGAGCCCCAGACCTCGAAGCACCTTAGCCAGCACTTTTTCCGCCCGGAAGTATTCCTCGGCGATCGCCCGGGCGGCACGGCGATGCCTTTTGTAGTCGGAATGTATGGCATCGAAAGCCGCCAGAATCTCTTCCATGGTGTTGAACGCAAACAAGCCCTCCCCGGTGTGAAGTACCCTCCCAAAGCCTGTGTCTTGGGTAATTACGGGCAGGCCGGCAGCCAGATAGCAGGCGCTGCGATCGCTGAACCAGCCACTGCGGAGGCGAATGTTTTGATCCTTGGCGACAGTGAATTCGCCCTGCGAGCCGAGGATGTAATCGCGGTAAGACAACA
>Ga0209803_1002662_pt1 | contig 11102 bp, 8 predicted proteins | sample GraSoiAngelo_138_FD_185895 | JGI IMG/M metagenome (GOLD analysis project Ga0209803, IMG submission 185895) | Grasslands soil microbial communities from the Angelo Coastal Reserve, California, USA - 14_0929_09_40cm (SPAdes) (version 2) | ecosystem: Environmental > Terrestrial > Soil > Grasslands ... | reverse complement strand
TTTCGACGGAGATTTCGCCGAATACCGCGTCTTCGTACGTCACCCGCCCTGCGGGAACCCGGAACCGGATGGCGCCTTCGTCGAGATACGCATGCCCGCCGCTGACGAGACGCTCAGCCGTTTCACGATACAAATCGAGCCGTTTCGATTGAAAGTACGGACCTTCATCCCAGTGAAGCCCCAGCCAGGTCATCGCATCGAGGATGCCTCGAGTCATCTCTTCGCTGGAACGCTCGACGTCTGTATCTTCGATGCGCAGGACAAACGTGCCCTGATGCTTTCGAGCGAACAACCAGTCGAAGAGTGCCGTTCTGGCGCCTCCAACGTGCAAGTAACCGGTAGGCGACGGAGCGAAGCGGACGCGGACTTTCTGCGGGCCGGACTCTGGGCTCACCGGCTCATCTTACGGATAGCGTTAACCGCTTCACGTACGACGTCGGCACTGGAGTCGTTCTGCAGAGGCCGGATCTGATCGAGGGAGCTGGGATCGCCGATATTGCCGATAATTCTCACAATACCGGCGCGCACCTTCGGATCGCTGCTTCTGAGGTAACGGTAAAGTTCTCCCAATTTGCCGTCGTATTTGCCTAGCTCAAACAAATAGACTTCGACCTGATACGCTTGCCGGCCGCTCAACCCATTCGCCAGGTCGTTCATGTAGTCCAGGTCGCCGGAGGCTGCAAGACCGAAGGCGAGTGCGTTGCGGACGTTCGGCTTTCTTTCCTGTTCGTACACCTGTTTCCATCCCTTGGCATCGTACTGCATGCGCGCGAGGCCTTCTGCGGAGAGTTCTCGATAGTAATCATTCTTGTCGTTCAACAGCGATTCAAAGACCGGAATGTTTGCTTTGTCATGCATCAGTGAAAGCGCTTCGAGGGCGCGCGATTTGATCGTGCGATTCGGGTCCGTGCGGAAAATCTGTTCCACCACCGCCCGGGCCGGCGCGTAGGCGGTGAGACCGATTGCGAGAATCGCTTCCTGGGCGACCTTCTGATCGGGGTCGCGCAGCGTCTTTTCCAGCGCGGGTCCGGCGGCGGGATCGCGAATGACACCCAGAGCATGAGCGACCTGAACTCGAACTCCCGGATGCTCCCGATTTTGTGGGTCTTCGAGCGCAGCCACCAGCAGCAGAACCTGGTCCTTCGCCTTCAATATGCCCAGAGCCCGGGCGGCCTCCGCACGTACTTCATCGTTGAAATCTTTCTGCATGGCGCCGGCAAGCGCTTCTCTTGCAGAAGCGTCGACCTGGACTTCGGGACCAATGACCGGAGCGTCGGGCGATACGAAGACGCTTCTGACTCTGTTAAAGATAGTCCGGACGGGGCCGGAATCCTCGATGGGAATGTAGAGCCGGAGCAGAGAGTCGATGGCTTGCAGGCGAACGTCCTTATCGAGATCGCCACGCAGCGTGTCCGCCAAAATAGGAACGCTTTCACGATCGCGAATGCGGCCGAGCGCGGCAACGATTGAAGCGCGAACGTCGCTTTTCGGTTCTTTCTTGAGTGCCGCGGCGAGCTGCGGAATGGCCGCGCGATTTCCCAACACGGCCATCTGCTCGACGGCCGACTGCCGCTCTTTCGGACTTGCGCTGTCCAAAGAGGGGCTTTGCAGAAGAACTGCAAAGAAAACTAAAAAATAACTCATGACGTTGAATCCCATGCGCCGAAATGGCAGTTGCAGGACTCGACAATGTCCTGCGGAATGTTTGGTTCTTCGATTTGAATGGTGGTGTGGTCGATGTGGAAGCGTTGGCGTGCGATCCCGTTGACGCGTGTCAGAAGTTCCGTACGGCTCAGCCCGTCGTCCTGTGCGACCACATGACAGCTCATGGCAAGCATGCCTGAAGTCAGCGTCCATACGTGAAGGTCGTGCACCGACTCGACACCGGCGACGCGTCCCAATTGTTCTCTCAGGCTGACGATGTTGATGTGCGACGGGGTTCCCTCGAGCAAAATGTCGACAGCATCGCGAATCAAAATCCACGAGCTCCAGAGAATCAAGACCGCCACCAGCACGCTGATCGAGGGGTCGGCGATTTGATATCCACTCACAAGAATCGCGATACTTGCGAGGATTGCACCGACCGAACCGATCGCATCCGACAGGACGTGGAAAAATGCTCCCCTGACATTCAAGCTCTCATGATGCTTTCCAAACAAGATGTATGCGCTGGTCATATTCGCAAGCAAACCAACGATGGCGACAACCAGCATCCAATTCGCTTTAACCGCCGGCGGATTCAGAACGCGGTGATACGCCTCATAAAATATGTATAGCGCCACCAGAACCAGGAAAACGCCGTTGAGCAATGCGGCAAGGATTTCGACTCGGTAGAACCCATACGTCTTTCGAGGGGTCGCGCGGCGCGATGCAAAGCGCACCGCGAATAAGCTGAGGCTCAGCGCCGCCACGTCCGTCAGCATGTGTCCGGCATCCGCAAGCAGCGCAAGAGAATTTGTGTAAATAGCGCCAAGAAATTCCGCAACGAGAAACGCCGACGTGATGAATAGCGCGGCTTTCAGGCTGCTGTGGACGTTTTGGCCTCTATGCTCGCCACGGTGCATAGGAGTTATTATAAACGCTGCCCTTCGGGTGCTGGTATAATACCCGATTTTCTTATGAACGTTCCGCTAACCGTTTTGTCCGAAGACGAGCAGTTGTTCCGAGACTCCTGCCGGTGTTTCGCCCAAGAGCGAATCCGGCCGCTCGTCCGAAAGATGGACGAGGAAGCGAAGCTCGAGGACAGCGTCATTCCAGATTTGTTCCAGCTCGGCCTGATGGGAATTCACATCCCTGAAGAATTCGGCGGCAGCTCAGGGAGCTTTTTCATGTCGGTTCTTGCGGTTGAGGAGATCTCTCGCGTGGATGCGTCGTTCGGCGTCTTTATCGATGTGCAAAACACGTTGGTGAACAATGCCATCATGCGATGGGCGACCGACGATCAAAAAAGCAAATACCTTCCGCGGCTTGCCAAAGACATGGTCGGCGCTTACGCCTTGTCGGAAGCGGGCTCCGGCAGCGATGCATTCGCTCTCGCATCCCGGGCGTCGGATAACGGGGATCATTTTCTTCTGAATGGCCGGAAGCTGTGGATTACGAACGCCGTCGAAGCGAGCCTGTTCATCGTGTTTGCAAATGCCTATCCGGAGCAGGGTTACAAGGGAATCACCGCATTCCTGGTTGAACGCGATTTTCCAGGATTCGCCGTCGGGAAAAAGGAAGATAAACTCGGCATCCGCGCTTCGAGCACCTGCGAATTGATCCTCGAAGATTGCCGTGTTCCTAAGGCAAATATTCTGGGTGAGCTTGGAAAAGGCTACAAGATTGCAATCGAGACCCTCAACGAGGGACGCATCGGCATCGGAGCGCAAATGGTGGGCATTGCGCAAGGGAGCTGGGAACACGGCGCTGCATATTCAAAAGAAAGAAAGGCGTTCGGAAAAACCCTCGCCGAATTTCAAGCGGTTCAATTCCAGCTGGCCGAAACAGCAACGCAAATCGAGGCCGCACGCCTGATGGTTTACAACGCGGCGCGTTTGAAGGATGCTGGGCAGGATTTTCTGAAGGAAGCGGCAATGGCGAAGTACTTCTCGTCGCAGGTTGCAGAACATGTGACTTCGTTGATCGTCGAGATTTATGGCGGCTATGGATACACGAAGGATTACCCGGCGGAAAAATATTTTCGCGATTCCAAGATCGGAAAAATCTACGAAGGTACGTCGAACATGCAGCTGCAGACGATTGCCAAATATTTATTACGCTAAATGACGAAAGTAAAAGTTCTCTATCACGACAATTGTTTCGACGGCGTCTCTTCAGCCGCGGTTTTCTCGCGTTTTTATGAGGGGCGTTTTGATCCCGGCGCGGTCATCGAATACGAAGGTCTGACGCACAAGGCCGGACAGCAAATCAGCGAGGATCTTTTCGGTCCGGCTGAAAACGTCATTGTGGATTTCAAATACTGCGCCTCGGACAAATTGACCTGGTGGTTCGATCATCATGAGAGCGCGTTTCTGTCCGCTCAGGATGAAGCGCATTTCCGGCGGGACACGAGCGGCCACAAATTTCACGACCCCAGCTACAAATCGTGCACGAAATTCATCGCGCATCTGACGCAAAACGTATTTCATTATCCGATGCCTGATCTCGACGACCTTGTCTATTGGGCCGATATCATCGATGGCGCGAAGTTTCCCGATGCCAAAACGGCGGTCGAACTGAAGGAGCCGGCGATGCGCTTGATGCTGGTCATCGAAGCCAGCCATAGCCCGCAGCTCATCCACAAGATCATTCGAGAAGTGCAGCACAAATCGCTGCCGGACGTGATGGAAGATTCCGAGATCCGATCGACGTTCGAAAAATTGTACACCCATCATTTTGAGTCGATCGAGATCATGCGGCGCGCCGCGAAGTGTACAGGCGGTGTTATCGAGTTCGATGTCAGCGGCTACGATCTCGACGGTTACAACAAATTCATTCCGTATTACTTGTTTCCGGAAAGCGTCTACAGCGTCGGCGTCAGTCAATCATCCGTTCGCGCGAAAGTATCGGTGGGAACCAACCCCTGGACTAAACAGGAACGCCGTCAGAACCTTGCAAAACTATGCGAGCAATACGGGGGCGGCGGCCACTCGGTTGTTGCCGCCATTTCCTTCAAGCCGCACGAACTCGACAACGCGCGCGCGGCGGCGCGTGAAATCGCCGAGATACTGCAGAATGATTTGAAGGGAAACTGAGCGAAGGAGTGAATGGTTCAGCGGCACCCATTCCCCTCCTCGCAGAGCGTGTGAATGAATTGGCAAATGGATAAATCACCCTCTCCGTCTGGGAGAGGGACTGGTCCCCGATTCAGTCACACGTTCGCAGAGGGGGGAGGACTTCAATGATTCCGGACGACCATCTCGACTTTCTTCAGGCTGTCTGGGCACGGCGTTCCACTTATACATACATCTTCTTCGCTCTGAATATTCTCGTTTTTCTTTTGATGGCGCTGGCCGGAGGCAGCACCAACGGGGCGACGTTGATGGCATTTGGTGTGAAGTCGAATGCCGAAATTGCGAAAGGCCAGTGGTGGCGGTTCGTTACTCCGATCTTTATTCACATTGGGCTGCTTCATCTGTTCTTCAACTCTTACGCTCTTTGGATCGTTGGGCCGCAGGTCGAGAAGCTCTATGGAGGCGGACGCTTTGTCATTCTTTACGTGCTGACGGGAGTTGCGGGCGTCTACGGCAGCTATGCGTACCATCCAAACACGATTTCTGCCGGCGCTTCGGGTGCGATCTTCGGTCTGTTCGGTGTGCTGTTGGCATTTGGTATCCGGTATCGCGATTCGCTTCCGCCGTTTGTCAAACGCGCCGTTGGAACCGGAGTCCTTCCGGTGATTGTGATCAACCTCATCATCGGGTTCACGATTCCAGAAATCGATAATTCCGCTCACATCGCCGGACTGCTGGCCGGCGCCGCCCTTGCTGTGGTCATTCCCTTTCAAAAGCCCCGGGATGAAACCCATGCCGGGTTCCGCTCGATTCAGATTGCATTGCTGGCCATGATTGCTGTTTGCTTTTACCAGGTCGGCGTACACTACGACGGTCCCCGCCTGTCGGTTCGGAATCTGGCGCGCGGACTGTTCCAGATTGGAACCACTACTTCTTCGACCGGGGATTTCATCGAAGCGATCAACGCCGCGCAAAAGACATTTGAAGACTCCACGCGTCAAATCGAAACCGGCCGCTTGCCGGACCTCACCTTGACGCGGGCCGAGATTTCAAAATCGATTGACCGGCTGCGGAATGCGCCTTCGCTTGCGGCGCGCAGCGACGAACTCGTTGGCGAACTGCTTCGCGTTATGGAAGAACAATACGATCTCGTCGGGGATATCCAACAGACCCGTGTGTTCACACTCGCTCACGCGCAACGGCTGAAAGCGAACATCGCGCGTTACGAAAAAATGATGGACTCTTTTACGAAGTGGGTCGACAGCGACGGAAAAAAATATGGCATCCATAGATATCGGCGACGCTAGACTCAAAGTTCTGGCATAATTTTCGTTTCACGTCATGTTTAGTTCGGAACTCCTCCTGAGAATCAGCAAAGAGGTTGGTGCGCCAGTCGCGCGCGTGGAAACCACGATCAAGTTACTTGAAGAGGGAGCCACGGTCCCGTTCATCGCGCGGTATCGCAAGGAGGCGACGGGCAATCTCGAGGACGTCAAGGTTCGCGATATCGACGAACAGCGGCAGTACTATGCTGAACTCGAAGCGCGGCGCGCGACGATTCTGAATTCCATCGAAAAGCAAGAAAAGCTGACCGAGGACCTGCGATCCAAAATTCTCGCCTGCTTCAGCAAGAGCGAGCTTGAAGATCTGTATCTTCCCTATAAGCCCAAGCGAAAGACGAAAGCTGCCATTGCCATCGAACGAGGTTTGGAACCGCTTGCCAATTACCTTTGGGAGCAGACTGGTGATCAGCCGGCAGGGGAATTTGCCGAGCGCTTCATCAATCTGGAGAAAGAAATATTGACCATCGAATCGGCAATCGAGGGAGCGCTTCATATTATTGCCGAGCGCGTTGCCGAAACTCCCGAATTCCGGAAGCAGCTTCGCGACACGATGATGTCGGAAGGCGTGGTGCGGGCGAAGGTCGTCTCCGGCAAGGAAACAGAAAAGACGAAGTACGAGATGTACTACGATTTTCAGGAAACCGTCGCGAAGATTCCTTCCCATCGGATGCTCGCCATCCGGCGCGGAACGCGGGAAGGCATTCTGAATTTTTCCATCGATGTCGATAACACGAAATTCATCGTTACGCTGCTTTCCCGCATTATTCGTGATCCTCAATCGCGCTTTGCGCCTTTCCTCGACACTGCGGTGCGGGATGCTTACGATCGGCTGCTTCTGCCTTCGATCCAAAACGAAGTCCGTTCGATTCTCAAGGAAAACGCGGAATCCGAAGCAATCAAAGTCTTCGAAGATAACCTCCGAACGCTACTGCTTGCCCCCCCGGCCGGTCACTTGCCGGTTACGGGGATCGATCCGGGGCAGCGCACCGGCTGCAAAGTTGCGGTCGTTGACGAAACGGGAAAATTCCTGGAGAACCAGACGATTTATCCCACCGAACCCAAGCAGGACCTTGAAGGTTCGGAGAAAACACTTCTGGATTTGACTCAAAAATACAACGTGCGCGGCATCGCCATCGGCAATGGAACCGCTTCGCGCGAGACCGACGCGTTCGTTCGCTCGGTTGTTGAAAAGAACAAGCTCGACGTCTTTGTGGTCGTCGTCAGCGAAGCGGGCGCCTCGATCTACTCTGCGTCCAAGCGCGCGCGCGAAGAATTTCCCAAATTGGATGTCACGGTGCGCGGCGCGATTTCGATTGCGCGCCGGCTGCAGGATCCACTGGCGGAATTGGTGAAAACGGATCCGAAATCGATTGGCGTGGGCCAATACCAGCACGATGTGGATCAGAAGAAGCTGAAGCGGAGCCTTGCGTCGGCCGTAGAATCGTGTGTGAACCGCGTCGGTGTCGATCTCAACTCCGCATCGGTCGATTTGCTGAAGTACGTTTCCGGCATCGGCGACAAGCTCGCTCAGAACGTCGTGGCGTACCGCGATCAACACGGCCTGTTTTGCTCGCGCACCCAGATCCAGGAAATCGAAGGTTTCGGCGATAAAACTTTTGAGCAAGCGGCGGGGTTCCTGCGAATCAAAGGTGCCGAAAATCCGTTGGACCGGACGGCCGTCCACCCCGAGTCCTATCCGCTTGTGGAACGCATGGCGGCATCATTGGGCGTCTCCGTAAACGAGCTCGTTGAAAACCCAACGAAGATCAAGGCGATCGATTTCAAAGCGTTTGAAACCGAGAGCGGACGATACACGGTCAGTGATATACGCGAGGAACTGCTGAGACCGGGCCGTGATCCGCGCGAGAAGTTTGTCGTACCGAAGTTCCGAGAGGACGTCAAGGAGATCGGCGACCTGAAGGACGGAATGGAGCTGGAGGGCACGGTAACCAACGTTACCAACTTCGGAGCGTTTGTCGACCTTGGTGTTCACCAGGACGGTCTGGTTCATATCTCGGAGCTTTCTCATAAATACGTGCAGGACGCGCGTCAGGCCGTGAAAGTCGGCGAGATTGTGAAAGTGAAAGTGATCGGCGTCGATCCGGCGATGAAGCGAATCAGCCTTTCGATGAAGGCGCTCATGCCGAAACCGCCGAAGCGCGTGCGGGGAAAGAGACGGCCGACAATTGCCCCAGAACCTACCGAGGCCATGGCGGCGCGGGCAACGGGTTCCCTAAAACCGTCCGGCGCGCCTAGGCCTAAGAAAGTACGGCCGGAACGGCAGGTGCTGCAAAAGCAGCAAACGCGGCCACCCAGGCCCCCCGTCGAAGCTGTGCCTCCTGCTCCAAAACAAACAATGGAGGAAAAGATTCGCCTCCTCCAGGAAAAATTCGGCCGCGCGCGGTAGGAAATCCCACGTCTGCCCCCGAATTAGTATTGCAATATGAGTTTTGTTGAGGCGGTTTGGATTGCTTTGTCCTCGCTGCGGGCGAATCGCTTGCGATCATTGCTGACGTTGCTGGGCATTGTGGTTGGCGTGATGGCAGTGATTGCGGTGGTGTCCATCATCTCCGGTCTCAACGATTACGTCGCCGGAAAGATCTTCAATCTTGGACCGGATGTCATCACCGTAACCTGCATGTCTCCAGTGATCACCTCACTGGACGAGTTCATCGAAAGTCAAAAGCGGAAGAACCTTTATCTTTCCGATATGGCCGCCATACGCTCGGCCTGCGCCGACTGCAGGGCTGTGGGAGCATCGGTTAATGCCCGGTCTCGGGTCAAGTTCGGGCGCGATTACCTGGACTCGGAAATTCGGGGATTGACCGCCGAAACGCCCGCCATTCGCGGTTACGAATTACAGGTTGGACGCTTCCTGACCGAATATGATGTGGAGCACGCTCGGAATGTCGTGGTGATCGGCACGGACATTGTCGACAACCTGTTTCCCTTCGTGGATCCCATCGGCAGGACACTAATCGTTGACGACCGGCCCTTCGAGGTCATCGGTGTCAGCACCAAGCAAGGTTCGGTGCTTGGGCAGTCACAGGATAACTGGGTAATGATCCCGATCACCCTTCACCAGAAAATGTACGGCGCCCGCCGCTCGGTCAATATCTATGCCAAAGCATTCGATGCAGCGCATCTTGCTGCGGCCGAGAGCGAAATCCGCTTGACGTTGCGTGCGCGGCGGCATCTTTCCTACGACGCGAAGGACGACTTTGCGCTGAACACGAACGACAACTTTCTCCAGATTTGGGCGAATATCAGCCGCGCGTTTTTTGCGGTGACGATCGCAGTCGCGTCGATCTCTCTTATCGTCGGCGGCATCGTGGTGATGAATATCATGCTCGTCTCGGTCACGGAGCGCACACGCGAGATCGGCATTCGAAAAGCCACGGGAGCACGCCGGCATGACATTTTGACTCAATTTTTGGTGGAGTCTTCGACGCTGGCTCTCATTGGTGGAATGATCGGCGTTCTCCTCGGAGCTTCCATCGCGCTTGCTGTCTCAAGGTTTACGCCCCTGCCGGCTTCGATCAAGTGGTGGGCCGTCGTTCTGGGATTGACGGTTTCGACAACCGTGGGATTGTTCTTCGGGATCTATCCAGCGAGGAAAGCAGCGAATCTAGATCCTATTGTGGCACTGCGATATGAATGAAATCCTTCTTTTGGCCCTCGATTCACTGCAAAAAAATAAGCTGCGGTCCTTTCTCACCGTGCTTGGAGTCGTCATTGGAGTGGCCACGGTAATCGGGATGTCGTCCATCATCAGTGGTTTGAATACCAATATATCCACGCAGATTCAGGATCTGGGGTCGAATTTGATCTTCGTCACCAGAATTCCTCCAACCATTGGGGGCCGGGTGCCGCCCGAGATGTTCAGCCGCAAAAAATTTACGCTAGAGGATGGAAAAGCAATCGCGGAGCTTCCGCTGGTGCAAGCCGTTTCCCCGGTACTGCGATATATCAACTTCAATGCAAGCGCTCGTTCGTTCTCGGTCCGGTATCGCGATCGGACTGCGAAAAATACTATCTTTCAGGGCGCCTCGCCGGAGTTTGCGATGGTCGTTAGCCTGCGCGTGCAATCGGGCCGCTGGATCAATGAATCGGATCAAACGCACAATGCGAGCGTTGTTGTGCTCGGTCATGACACGGCCGAAACGATCTTCCCCACGAACGTCGATCCGATCGGCAAAGAGGTGGAAATCGAAAATCAGCCGTTTCGTGTCATCGGCGTTTTGGAGGAACGGAAAAACGCGTTGACCGGCGGAAAAAATCCGGATGATAACGTTGCCATCATGCCGCTCGGCACCTTCAGCCGGCTCCATCCGGAATTCAAGGACTTCATGTTCGCAGTGAGAACGGTTTCCCAGGAAGACATGCCGCGCGCAATCGATCAAATTCAGGCGCTGTTACGCATTCACCGCGGCGTGCCGCCGAATAAGGACAATGATTTCGCCATTTCCACGCAAGACACATTTACCAACCTCTGGAACCAGATTTCGAGCGGCATTTTCACGGTCATGCTGGCGATTTCGTCGATCGCGCTGGTGGTCGGTGGCGTTGGTGTGATGAATATCATGCTCGTTTCCGTGACGGAACGGACGCGCGAAATCGGTGTGCGAAAGGCGATCGGCGCGACTCGGCGAAACATCTTGATGCAGTTTTTATTCGAAGCCATGCTGCTGACGGCTGTGGGCGGAGTTCTGGGGATAGCGACCGGCGCCGGGATTGCGGCTATCGTACGGACATTCGCGCCGTTTCTCCCGGCGTCCGTATCGGCTTTCTGGGTTGCCGTCGGATTTTCGGTTTCGGTAGGGACGGGTCTCCTCTTCGGGTTTTACCCCGCCTATCGGGCGGCTGTCCTCAGTCCGATCGAGGCGCTCCGATACGAATAGCGAAAATATCGTCTTAGGGCAGTAATTCTATATAAAATCTAGGACATGACGAAGGAAGAATACTTCGAGCACGCGGTTAACGCGTTCGGTGATGACAAGCTCGATGAGGCCATCGAATCCTACAAAAAGGCCTTGGAGATCGA
>Ga0209803_1002646_pt1 | contig 11140 bp, 10 predicted proteins | sample GraSoiAngelo_138_FD_185895 | JGI IMG/M metagenome (GOLD analysis project Ga0209803, IMG submission 185895) | Grasslands soil microbial communities from the Angelo Coastal Reserve, California, USA - 14_0929_09_40cm (SPAdes) (version 2) | ecosystem: Environmental > Terrestrial > Soil > Grasslands ... | reverse complement strand
GCGCGCGAAGCTCGTCTTCACCGAGTCCGACGAGCGCTGCGGGCTCACGGCGGAGCTCGACGGCGTGAAGCGCGGGGCAATCCCGCTCCAGATCGACATCGACCAGCTCGAAGACGCGAAGACCTCGGCCGGGGCGCGGGCCCAGCTCAAGGAAGCACTCCGGCTCTACTTCCGGCGCGTCCTCGGAAAGTAGCGACTGATTGGACAGTAGCGACTGATTCGCGAATGACGAGACGACTGATCGTCAACGCCGATGATTTCGGTCTCACGCCGGGGGTGAGCGCCGGGATCCTCTCGGCCCGCCGCCACGGCATCGTCAGCAGCACCACATTGCTCGCCACCGCGGCGGTCGACGCGGAGCAGCTGGCGGCGCTGCGCGACTCCGGCCTCGGTGTCGGCATCCACGTGAACCTCACCCTTGGGCGACCGCTCTCCGGGGCGCGCTCGCTCGTGGACATCGACGGCCGCTTCGTCCGCGACCCGAGCCATGCCGCGGCCCGCGCGAACGCGAGGGACGTCGAGCGCGAGGTGAGCGCCCAGCTCGAGAAGTTCGCCGTGCTGATGCGCCGTGAGCCGACGCATCTCGACACGCACCACCACGTCGGTCTTCTGGCGCCCGTCACCGACGTCGTGCTCGACGCCGCGCGGCGCCTCGGCGTGGCCGTCAGGAGCCAGAACGAGACCGCGCGCGCCCGGGCCCTGACGGCGGGCCTACGGACTCCCGATCACTTCTTCGGGGAGTCCGGACCCGGCGCGTACTGGTCGCTCGCTCGCACGCTCGCGCATCTCCGGGCTCTGCCCGTGGGCGTGTCCGAGTTCATGGCGCATCCGGGCTGGTGCGATGACGCGCTCTCCTACAGCCGCTATGGCCGCCAGCGCGAGACCGAGATGATCGGCCTGGGGACGGCCGCCGCACGCGCTGCGGTGTCGAGCCTGGGCATTAGACTCTGCCACTTCGGTGAGCTCTAGCGATGCACTCAAGGTGATGCTCCGATCCTGATTCAGGAGCTCGGCGGCGGGTTGTCCTTCAAGAGCTCGTCGAGGATACGCGGCAGCCGCGAGACGGCCGAGGCGCCGTGGATCTGGCTCACCATCTCGCCCCGCCGGTCGATCACGACCGTGTACGGCGTACCCTTGAAGCCGAACGAGTTGCCGATCGTGAGCTTGGGGTCGAGCGCCACCGGATACGGCGCCTTGAACCGGCGCACGAAGGCTCGCGTATCGGCCGCCGTGTCCTGGACGTGGACCGCCACCACCTCGACGTCCCGCGACCGGTACTTGTCGAAAAGCCGGCCGAGGGCCGGAGCCTCCCTCACGCAGGTCTTGCAGTAAGAGGCCTGGAACCGCAGCACGAGAATCTTCTTGCCGATCAGATCGCGTGAGTCGAGCGTCGTCCTTCCATCGATGAGACGCACCTTGAACCCGGGTGCGGCGGGCGCCGCTTCGCCGCCGGTGGCCAGGCCGAGGAGGAGGGCGAAGACAACGAAGCGAGAAGTCACACGACTATAGTACCCGGAGCGATTGCCCCGCGACCAACGAGTATCGACCACCGAGTATAATGTCCGAGGTGAACGACCTCGAACGCGAGCTGGGCAAGGCGATCCGCGGCGACGTCCGCTTCGACGCCGGCTCCCGCCTCCTCTACTCGACCGATGCGTCCATGTACCAGATGGAGCCGGTCGGTGTCGTGATCCCGCGCGACGGAGACGACGTGCGCGCGGCGATCGAGATCGCCGCCAAGCACAAGGTCGCGATCCTTCCCCGGGGCGGCGGCACGTCACTGACCGGTCAGACCGTCAACCACGCCCTCGTGCTGGACTTCTCGCGGTACATGGACCGGGTACTCGAGGTGAACGCCGAGGAGCTGTGGGCGCGCGTGCAGCCCGGGCTCGTGCAGGACAACCTGAACCACCACGTCCGCCCACTCGGTCTCGGCTTCGGTCCGGACACCTCGACGTCGAATCGCGCGACCCTCGGCGGCATGCTCGGGAACAACTCGGGGGGCTCGCACTCGATCGCGTACGGCCTCACGGTCGAGCACGTGATCGAGCTCACGACGGTACTGGCCGACGGCTCTCGTGCGGCATTCGGCGAGGTCACCCCGGACGAATTCGCCGCCAAGTGCCGGGTCCCCGGGCTCGAGGGCCAGATCTACCGCGAGGTCGCGCGAATCCGCGAGACCTACGCCGACGAGATCCAATCGCGGTATCCGGCGCACTGGCGGCGAGTCTCGGGCTACAACCTGAACGAGCTCGTCCCCGCGATCGGACGACGCGGCGGCACGAATGGCAAGCCCTTCAACATGGCGCGGCTCATCGTCGGCTCGGAAGGCACCTTCGTGACGGTGCTCGAGGCGAAGATGCGCCTGATCCGCCGCCCGAAGAGGACGGCGGTCGAGGTCATCCACTACCGCGACATCCAGGAAGCGCTCGAGTCGTCGTCGTCGATCCTCGAGACGGGCCCCTACGCCGTCGAGCTGACCGACAAGATGATCCTCGATCTCGCGCGTAACAACATCGAGCAGTCGCAGCGGATGGGCTTCGTCCAGGGCGATCCGGCTGCGATCATGATCGTCGAGTACGCCGGCGAGACCGACGCCGAGGTGCGCGCGAAGGTCGAGACGCTCGATGCCCGGCGGCAGCGCGAGCGGTTCGGCTACGCCGCGCACGTGGCCCACGACGTGGCCGAGCAGGCGTCGATCTGGAAGCTCCGCAAGGCCGGGCTCGGCCTCCTGCTCGGGATGAAGGGCGACAAGAAGCCGATCGCGTTCGTCGAGGACACCGCGGTCGCGCCCCAGCACCTGGCCGAGTTCGTGAGCCGCTTCCGCGAGATCTTCGCCAAGCACGACACCGTCGGCGCCTACTACGGGCACTGCTCGGTCGGCTGCCTGCACATCCGCCCGGTCATCGATCTGAAGACGCCGCGCGGCCTCGAGCAGGTGCGGGCGATCGCGGACGAGATCACCGACCTGGTGGTGCGATTCAACGGGACGATCTCGAGCGAGCACGGCGACGGTCGGGCGCGCAGCCCATACCTGGAGCGGATGTACGGGCCCCGGATCATGCAGGCCTTCCGCGAGCTCAAGCGCGCCTTCGATCCCGACAACCGGATGAACCCGGGCAACATCGTCGCCCCCGCGAGTGTCACCGACCACCTGCGCTACGGCACCCAGTACACGACGTGGGAGCCGAAGACCTTGCTCGACTTCTCCGAGCAAGGCGGCTTCGCCGCGTCGATCGAGATGTGCAACGGCGTGGGCGCGTGCCGCAAGACGCTCGAGGGCACGATGTGCCCGTCGTACATGGCGACGAAGGACGAGGAGCACTCGACCCGCGGGCGCGCCAACGCGCTGCGCGCGGTGCTCTCCGGCCGTCTGCCGGCGAAGGAATTCACGGGACAGCGGCTCTACGAGGTCATGGACCTCTGCCTGGAGTGCAAGGGGTGCAAGGCCGAGTGCCCGTCGAACGTGGACATGGCGAAGCTCAAGTACGAGTTTCTCCTCCACTATTACAGGGCCAACGGGCTGCCGCTCCGTAACCGACTGTTTGGCCGCATCTCGCGAATGAACGCCGTTGGCTCTCGTGTACCGGCGCTCGTCAACTGGCTCTCGAACCTCGCGCCGAGTCGCTGGGCGCTCGAGAGGATCGCCGGGATCGACCGTCGCCGGCCGCTGCCGTCCCTGGCGGCCCAGACGTTCACCGACTGGTTCGGGCACCGCACGCCGCCGACGGCGGCGCCGCGGGGCGAAGTGGTGCTCTTCAACGACACGTTCACGACCTACAACGTGCCGGAGATCGCCCGCGCCGCGGTCGGCGTTCTCGAGGCGGCGGGCTATCGGGTGGTGCTCGTCGACAAGAAGTGCTGCGGTCGTCCGCTCATCTCCAAGGGCATGCTCGCCGAGGCCCGTGACCACGCCGCCTGGAACGTGGAGCGGCTGGCGCCGTACGCGCGTCGCGGCGTCCCGATCGTCGGACTCGAGCCTTCGTGTCTCCTGACTTTGCGCGACGAGACCGTCGACCTGGTCCGTACCGATGACGCTCGAGCGGTGGCGAAGGAGTCGTTCCTGTTCGAGGAGTTCCTGGTCCGTGAGCGCGGCCGCGGGCTGGCTCTGTCCTTCGGCGCCAAGGGGCGCAAGGCACTGCTCCACGGGCACTGCCACCAGAAGGCGCTCGTCGGCACCGCGCCCACGGTCGCGGCGCTTCGCTGGGCGGGATTCGAGGTCGAGGAAATCGACTCGGGCTGCTGCGGCATGGCCGGCTCGTTCGGCTTCGAGCGCGAGCACTACGACATCTCGATCGCGCTCGGCAATCGTCGGCTCGCGCCCGCGGTGAAGGCCGCCGCCGCGGAGACGGAGATCGTCGCCCCCGGTATCTCCTGCCGTCAGCAGATCCAGCATCTCGCGGGCCGCCGCGCCAAGCATCCGGCCGAAGTCCTGCACGAGTCGCTCTCGCGATAGTTCTCGCTTCGATCGCCGCCGTGTTGCTCGCCGCCTTCGTCAAGGGCGCGATCGGCTTCGGATTCCCCACCCTCGGCACGCCGCTCCTGGCTCTTGCCGTCGACGTGAAGAGCGCCGTGGCGCTGCTGGTCATCCCGAATCTCGTGATGGACAGCCTGCAGCTTCGCCGCAGCGGTCCCATCGGCGATGCACCGCGCCGCCTGGCGCCGCTGCTGCTCTTCACGATGATCGGGACGGTCGTCGGAACGAAGCTCCTCGTCATGCTCTCGCCGCGCGCGGTCACGCTGGCCCTCGGAGGCTTCGTCCTGGGCTACGTGCTGCTCGATCTTTCCAGGTTCTCACCCCGCGTGCCGGCTCACTGGGAGCTGAGGCTCGCGGCGCCCGTCGGGCTCGCCGCCGGCATCATGGGCGGCATCACGAACGCGCCGGGCACCGCGATCGCGCTCTACTTCGTGGCCCTCGGCATGGACAAGAAGGAGTTCGTCCGCTCGATCGCGTTCACGTTTCTCGTCGTGAAGACGGTCCAGCTCGTGACGCTCGTCTGGTACGGGCTACTGACCTGGCATCTCGTGCTGGGCTCGCTCGGGCTGGCTGCGTTAGGCCTCGCGGGCTTCGTGCTGGGCCTCAGGCTTCAGGACCGGCTCGACCAGCGCTCGTTCAACCGGGCCGTGCTGGTGTTTCTGGCGGTGCTCGGGATGTGGTTGGTGGCCAAGGCCCTCTGACCCGGGCCTACGGCTGGGCGCCGGTCAACAGGGAGAAGATTCTGCGAATGAGCTCCTCGTGGTCCTCGATGTTGTGCTGGAAGATGCGGAGCTCCTTCAGCTCGACCAGGTCCACGGTGCGGAAGGCCTCGCCCGGCTTCATCGACCCGAAGGCGATGGCCTGGAAGCACGATCGCCCGGCTTCGGGTCGGTCGGTCACCAGGATGAAGTAGAGGTTCGGCCACTGGCGGCGCGCCATGTAGAAGATCGAGCGCTCGCCGCGCTGGTTCTCGACCGACACGAACTGGTAGGCCGACGGCCGGTATTTCACCTCGACGAGGAACTCGCCCCCTCCGTTCTCGCCCTCCGCCTCGGAAGTCACCCTGAAGTCGGGAGAAAAATCCTCGCGGCCGAACCGGAGCGGGGAGGTGTTGTTGCGGAAGGGTGTGATCTGATAGCGAGCGCGGCGGAAGATGGATTCCACCAGGGCTTCAGCTATACGGCTCTTGACCTCGAGCAGATCCATTGATCCTCCCCGAACCGGGGAAAAGGCGCTGAAACCCGCGCCGATGTGGCGCAGTTACATAGTATCATCCGCCGGGGTCTCGCCCCGAAGCCCTTATCTGCCCCCCTTAAACCAGGAGGTACGACATGCTCACTCGCCGCCAGATGATCGCTACCACCACCACTTTCGCCGGATACGCCGTGGCCGTCGACAAGGTGCTGGCCCAGGCGATCAAGACCGACACCGACGGGATCGTCGCGGGCGATCAGGTGGTCAAGATCGGGACATACGAGATGCCCGTCTACGAGGCACGCCCGGCGTCGGGGAAGGACACCCCGATCGTGCTCGTGATCTCGGAGATCTGGGGGGTCCACGAATACATCCGCGACTGCACGCGGCGGTTCGCCAAGGCCGGCTACTGTGCCGTGGCGCCCGAGCTGTTCAAGCGTGAAGGCGGGGTGGCGCAGATCCCCAACGTTCAGGACATCTTGAAGATCGTCCTGGCTCAGAAGCGCGAGCAGACCCTGGGCGATCTCAAGGCCGCCGCGGACTGGGCCAAGACCCGGCCGAACGTCAAGGCGGCCAGCGTGGGGGTGACCGGCTGGTGCTGGGGCGGGTCCACGGTGTACCAGGTGGCCGCGACGAATCACGATATCAAGGGGGCGGTCGCATGGTACGGCCCGCCCGCGCGTCCCTACCAGGGCGCCTCCGGACCAGTGACCGGGTTCGACCTCGCCAAGGACATCCACTGCCCGTTCCTCGGGCTCTACGGCGAGACCGATCAGAATCCCAAGCCCGAGGATGCCAAGCGCATGGAAGAGCTAACGAAGCAGCACAACAAGAACGTCGAGATCGTCATCTATCCGGGCGCGGGCCACGGCTTCCACGCCGACTATCGCCCGTCCTACAACGCTGCCGCGGCGCAAGACGCCTGGAAGCGCTGCACCGACTTCTTCGCCAAGAACTTGAAGGCCTAGAGCGCGAAGCTGGAGACAGCCGCGACGCCGCCAGCGCCCGGACCGGACTCGCCGAGGCCGGCCGGGCGCTCGGTCTTGTCGGTCCGTCTCAGGGCCGTTTGCCAGATTCGGCGAAGCGCCCCTGGAGCACCGAGGCCAGAATATCGGCCGTCTTGCGACCGGCCCCCATCCACATCGGTCGCACCGGTAGGCTGTTCGCGATCCCGATCACGCGCCGCGGTGTCCCCAGGTCCGACCATGTCAGGCCGGGCAGTCGCGAGACGCCGAGCCATCCCGGGCAGCGCTCGAGGACCCCACGGGAAAAGTCGGTCTTGGGCAGCAGGGAGTAGGCCTGGCGGACCGCCCAGCCTTCGTGTCGGCTGCCCGAGAAGGCCCCGATCAGGTTGAGGCGATCGTCGACGTCCGGAAGGAACTCGTGCCCGGCACCGAGCAAGGTCGGCAAGGTCGTGACGAACGCGAACGTGTTCCAGAGCCAGCCCGCGGTCATGCACCGTTGCGCGTTGTCGGGCTCCGGCTTTTCGAGGAACCCCTGAACGCGCCGAATGGGCCCGTCGCTGATCTCGCCAACTATGGCTCCAGGCCCGACCCAACCGTACTCGGGCTCCGGCGACGTCGGGCGCGCGCCCAGCAAGATCAGCCGTTCCGGGTGGCGCTCGACGAAGCGGACGACCTCGGCCACGTGCGCCAGGAAGGTCTCCTCCTCGCGGATGTAGTGATCGGACGGGAATACGGCGACCGTCGCCTCGGGGTCGAGCCGACGGATCATGTGGGCTGCGTAGACGATGGCGGTCCCGGTCCCGCGATTCTCCGGCTGCCGCAGCAACGACGAGGGGCCGAGTAGCGGCACGTACTGCTTGGGCCGCTCGTTACCAAAAAGACGCCTCACGAGCGGTCTGAGTCGGGCTCCCTCGCCGCCGGCGAGCACGACCGCCCAGGTCTTGGACGCGGGGACGGCATGGAGGGCCTGGCGCACCCTGGGATTCCGCTCTGGTAGGGCCTCGATGGCTACAGCACCGGTCTTGACCATCATCGCTCTCCCTCTGGTCGTTGAACCCGGCCGAATCGCCGGCGGGCGGACGCGAGCATGACGCTCGCTCACCCACACGAGGATGCGCTACGAGAAAAGAGCGACCAATCGGGGAAACACCTGAACCCTGCCTCAGTAAACCCCGACCGGAGAACGGCCGGCGTGTCGCCCGCGTTCAGACTACGGCGAAGAAGCGCGCGGGGGCGCCCTCCGTGCCCGCGATCTTGTAGAAGGGCGCGGCGAAGTCCACACGCCGGCGTGGCAGCGCCGCGAGATTGGTCAGCCCTTCCATGATGACGACCCCTGCGCCGAGGATCACCCGGTGCATCGGGAAGTCCTCCGAGGAGAAATCCGGCAGGCGCGCGCAGTATTCCTCGAAGAAGTCGAAGCCGATGTTCTTCGGCCCGCGCGCCACCAGCCATTCGGCCGTCTCGGGCGGAAAGTAGGGCGATTGTGTGAAGTAATCGGGCCACCGGCCATACATCGTGTCCGTCCAGTCCGTGCGCAGCAGCACGATGTCGCCCGGCTTCACGTCGTCGGCGCCGCCTCGCTTCAGATCGTCGATGGTGATCGCGTGGTTCGCCCCGGCGAACGACAGATCGACCACCACCGCCTCGCCCATCACCTGGTCGAGGGAGATCTCCGCGGTGGTGATGCCGTCCTTGAAGACGTGCAGGGGCGAGTCGATGTGCGCCCCGGTGTGCAAGCTCTGGTGCACGCTCGAGACCTGCCAGAAGCCCGGGCCGCGCCGGTGCGGCGTGATTTCGAGCCGCATGTTCGTCGAGGGCGGGGAGAGTGTCGCGTCGTCGACGGTCACGGAGAGATCGATGTAGCGCTTCACGGGCACGGCCTCCGTCGGTCGCGTTGGGCCAGGCGCTCCACGAGCTCACGGGCCCAGGTCATTTTTTCGGGCGACATCACGAGCTTTTCGGCGAACGACTGACCGAACGGCCGGGTCGCGTCGATGCCCAGCTTGGCGGTGATGCCCCGATCGTCGGCGCTCGGATCGAGCATCGCCCCGAGGCTTCCGGAGATGACGACCAGATCGCGGTCGGCCTGCATGCGGGTGGCGATGGCCCAGAGCACCTCGGCCTCGTCGAAGACATCGATGTCGTCGTCGACGACGATCACCAGCTTCAGGTAGTGATCGACGCCGAGGACGATCGGGATCACGTGCTTGGCTTCGCCCGGTCGGCTCTGCGCGATCGACACGTAGGCCGTGAACGACGAGGTCCCCGAGAGCGGCACGTGCACGCCGCGAACGTTGGGGATGACCCGCCCCAGCGCGTTGGCGATCTCGGCCTCGCGGATCAGGCCGAGCGTGGTGATGTGGTCGCCCGCGCGCCCGGAGCCGATCGACTGAAACCAGGGCCGCTCACGCATCGCGATCGCCCTCGCGACGAAGACGTGCTCGGTCGAGCGTCGCGAGACGTAGCCCGTGAACTCGCCGAACGGGCCCTCGGGCTCGCGCACGCCCGGTGGGATCTCGCCCTCGATGACGATCTCGGCGGAGGCCGGCACGTGCAGGTCGATCGTGGCGCACGGGGCGACCTGGAGCGGCTCGCCCAGGAGCCCACCGACGACCTGGAACTTGCCGACGTCGGCCGGCGGATAGGCCAGCGAGCCCATCGAGACCAGCGGGTGCAGCCCGAGCACGATCGCGCAAGGAAGCGCCGCGCCTTTCGATTCCGCGCGCCGCTGGTACTCGAACATGCGGCGCCGCGAATGGAGGCTCACGCCCATGCGGTCGCGGCCCTTGAGCTGGAAGCGATGGTAACCCTCGGTCTCGACGCCGGTGTCGGGATCGCGTGCAACCAGCATTCCGGCGGTGAGGTACCGCCCGGCGTCGCCGGGGAAGTATCGCGGGATCGGCAGCTTCGCCAGATCCATGGCGGGCCCGGTCACGGTTCGATGACGGAACGGAGGGTCGGGGACCACCACCGGCTTCACGTGGTCCTTGATGCGGCGCGCGTACTCGGCGGCGAGCCCGCGCTCGTCGACCCCGAGCGCGAAGGCCAGCGCGCGGCGGCTCGCGACCACGTTGCAGACGATGGGCATGTCGTAGCCGGCGATGCGCTCGAACATCAAGATCGGGGAGCGGCGCCGCCGCTCGTACTCGAGGACGAGCGCCATGACGTCTTCCTCGATCGAGACCGGCTCGGCGACCCGGATCACCTCGCCGGGGTGCGCCCGCTCGTAGGCCGCGACGAAGCTCCGGAGGTCCTGGTCGGCCATGGCAGTCGATCCTACCCCGAGACGGGCTCAGAAGTGGAAATGCGTCCCGAGGCCGAAGTACTGCACCTTGTCCTTGTAGAACTGGCCGTTGGGCGAGTGGCCGTTGAAGTACTCGAGCAGGATCTGTAGCTTTCTCGTCAGCAAGACGCCATCGATCTCGACGCCGGCGCGCGCCGACACGTCGGCGCTCCATGCGTTCTCCTCGCGGTGCTGCACGTCGACGGCCACGATGGGGCGCCACCGCGAGTCACGCGAGGGCCAGGGGCTCCTGAGCTCGATCCCGTACTGAGTCGAAAAGGGGTCGAGGTTCGACGGCGTCTGATTGAAGAGATAGCCTCCGCCCGCATACAGGCGCAGCACCTCGCCGAACTCGTACGACAGCTTGAGGTCGATGCTCTCGTAGCTGAGGTTGATCCGATTGGTGCGCGTCCGAAGCAGAAACTCGTCGCCCAGGTGGCTGCTCTGATGGAACACGCGGAACATCGCGGTGAAATCCTCGTAGCGGAGCGTGAGCGGGATCCCGACGAGATAATCCGCGTTGACCAGGTCGAACGACTCCGAGTCGATGTCGAAGACCGAGAAGACACCGGCGTGGAGGCCCACCTCCCACCATGCGCTGGCGATTCGGCCCCGGTAGAAGGCGAAGCTCTCGCCGAAGCTCACCGCCGCGACGTCGGTGAACTGGCGATCGTTGATATAGCGCTGCCACGCCGCCGCGAAATGCGGCCAGCGCGGATCGGCGACCAGAGGCTTGAAGAGCACGCCGCCCGGGAAGACTCCGACCTGCCACTCGGCGAGAACGCGCGGCGGCTCGGCGGCGGCGCTCGCGGCCGGAGCCGGGGGCTGGACGCCCGGCTCGAGCACGACGACGCGCGTCACGCCACGAATCCGTTCGAGCTGCGCGAGGACGCGAGCCCGGTCGGCAGCGGCGAGGTCGGAGGCCGCGAGCGTGACGACGCCGTTTTCCACGCGCAGCGACGGTGCGATCAGCGAGAATTCGCGCTCGAGAACGGCCGCGGCGTAGCCGGCGATGAACGAGTCGTCGGCGGGCGCGGCAAGAGCGCTCGGGACCACCAGGACCGTCAGAAGCAGGACGAGACACGCGGTGCGGACCATCATCATGATCCTCCGTGAGCGTCGGACGTGGAGTGGGTGGTCGGGCACGTCGTCAGGCGCGAGCGCCCTCGATGGGCATGCGGGGGTCCGACACGGCCATCGCCATTTCGGTTTGACAGGCCA
>Ga0209803_1002644_pt1 | contig 11141 bp, 15 predicted proteins | sample GraSoiAngelo_138_FD_185895 | JGI IMG/M metagenome (GOLD analysis project Ga0209803, IMG submission 185895) | Grasslands soil microbial communities from the Angelo Coastal Reserve, California, USA - 14_0929_09_40cm (SPAdes) (version 2) | ecosystem: Environmental > Terrestrial > Soil > Grasslands ... | reverse complement strand
TGACGCGGAAGGTGAGGCCCCGTTCCTTCACATGCTCCAGGATTTCCCGCGGCATCTCGAGGGTCGGAGGGCTGACGAACGTGAGGTGGGCACCGAGTTCCATCAGCGCGTAGGTGAGGGAATGGACCGTCCGTCCGTACTTGAGGTCGCCGACCAAGGTGACGTTCTGTCCTTGGAAAGCTCCCTTCTCGTCCCAGATCGTGTACAGGTCCAGGAGGGTCTGCGTCGGATGCTGTCCCGCGCCATCGCCCGCGTTGATCACGGGCTTCTCCGTGAATTCCGCCGCGAGCCTCGCGGCCCCCTCCTGCGGATGCCGTAGCACGATGACGTCGCTGTAGGCCTCGACCATCCGGATCGTATCGGCGAGGGTCTCGCCCTTCTGGACGGAGGTCCCCTCGGTCCCGCTGAACCCGAGGACGCGGCCGCCCAGGCGGGCCATCGCGCTCTCGAACGAAAGTCGGGTCCGGGTAGACGGTTCGAAGAACAACGTGGCGAGGATCTTTCCATCCAGGGACCGCGAACGCCGCGTGCCGACCGCGATCGGCACCATCTTCTTCGCGGTCTTCAGGACCAGCTGAATGTCCGACTTCGTGAGATCGCGGATGGAGAGGACGTCCCTCCCCTGGAAGTCCGACATCAGGCCCCATATTCGGAGGCTCAACTTAAAGAATGCCCGCCGCGGCGAGGGCGAACGTACCGCGCCGCCGCGTCGACGACCCCTCCCACCTCACGGCTTCGAATCCTTCCGCCCCAACTGGGTGACGTTCGAGGGCAGGATCACGATCCCGCCTTCCGCTTCCATGTACCGCTTCCAGTCCGTCGTGTTCTTCTGCGCCTGCTTCGCGCGCTCGACCGCGATCGTGGCGACGACCTTCTTCACGACGTCGTCCACATCGACGCCGAGGATCTCGCGGAACAGGTACTTCATGCGCTCGCGATCCATGGTGACCGCGCCGACCGGAGGCGACGTATAAGAGACAATTGTCAACCGTCTCAACGCTGAGACGGTTCGAAGGACGTCCGACGTTGGACCGTTGGAACCTTTGTCAAGGCCCCTCGACAGGGTCGTCCAAGGAAGCTCCCGCCCCATTCAAGATCAAAATAAAAGAGGCAGGACGAGGGGTTCTCGGTCCTGCCTGTGGGTTGTGGAGGAGGGGTTATTGGGATGGGTATGGCGTGGGCAAGCTCGGCTCAAGGACGTCCACGGCCTTCCAGTCGCCGCCGAAATCCTTCGTGATGCCCGTCGCGAGCTGGAACCGCACGCGAAGTCGGCCGTTCTCGAAGAAGATGTAGGCGTTCTTCAGTTGGGACATGTAGAGGGAGATGCGCTTGCCCTTCTGGGTGAGGGCGCGTTCCGTGCACCGGATCAGGCCCGCGCGCTCGAGGCCGTGGATGCGACGGTAGCAGGCGGCGATCGGGATTCCGTACTCGCGGCTCAGGTCGATCGCAGACTTCGCCTTCTTGAATGTGGCAACGAGGATCTTCGCCGAGTACTCGTCCGTGACGAGCCGCGACGCTTCAAGGGGATCCATCGTCTCTTCCTCCTCACCTTACTAGAGGAATTGACGAGTTTCGATGGTATATAATTCGGCCGCGACGATTATCTCCGCTGATTCTCATTTCTGAAAACGCCGGGAACCCCGGAGTGACTCAACCGCCGCAGCAGCCGCCTTCCTCGTTCTTCGAACAGCTGCAGTTCGGGCCGCAGCTCCCCTCGTGCTCTTTGTGAAGGACGGGCAAGAGCATCGTCCCCTCGGACACCGGCTCGGGGGCCTTCTTCTTGTTCGCGAGCAACTCGATGAGGCTTCCCATCGTCAGGCCGGCAAAGGAGTCCGGGCGTATTTCTAGGTGTCGTCACGTGAGATGCTTTTTGACACGTTCCTCGAACGGGGCTCGCGGCATCGCACCGACGACCTGGTCGACGAGCTTGCCGCTCTTGAAGAACAGGAGCGTCGGGATTCCCATGACCATGAACTGCTGCGGGGTCCTCGGGTTCTCATCCGTGTTCACTTTTACGAACGTCACTTTGCCTGCATATTGCTTCGCGAGCTCCTCGATCATGGGGGCGATCGCCCGGCATGGGGCGCACCACTCCGCCCAGAAGTCCACGATCACGTAGGGGTGTTCCTTCACGACTTTGTCGAAGTCCGCATCGGTGACATGGATCGGCTCATTCAACACCCGACCCGGTGTGCTCGCAGCTCGGCTCGGCTGGTCCGAGGCGGTTTTTGGCTTATCGGTGACTTGTACTGACTTGTCCGTCATCGGATTTTTCACCTGCCACTTGACTAGGAGCAATGGTCCGATATAAAGTTCGGTGCACCACTTCGAAGCAGCCCGGGTTATCGGATCAAGCGGGCGGGCGAATCGCCTCGACGATCAGAAAGAGCGGACCCGTTGGTAGTCGGCGAACTCCCTGTACTTCCATTCGACGGCTCGCGGGCTCGGGGTCGGCTCCGAGATTCGCGGATCCCGACGCAATATCGGCAGGGGACGCGGGCCACGGCGCTCCATCGGAGAGTTGGCCTTAGCCTTTGCGACGGGAGCGGGAAGGCGGCCCAGGCGGTCCGTGGGTTGCGAAACACTCATATAGAAGCCCTCGTATAGACCCGCGGGAATTCTCATGATGGGCGGTCAGCCAATCATTATCTTGAAGGAAGGGACCGAGCGCGAGAAGGGCAAGGGCGCGGTGTACAACAACATCGCCGCGGCGCGCGCGGTCGCAGACGCAGTCAAGTCGACCCTGGGACCGAAGGGCATGGACAAGATGCTCGTCGACTCCCTCGGCGACGTGACGATCACGAACGACGGGGTCACGATCCTTAAGGAGATCGAGATCGAACATCCGACCGCGAAGATGCTCGTGGAGGTCGCGAAGACGCAGGACGACGAGGTCGGCGACGGCACGACGAGCGCAGTCGTCCTCGCGGGAGAGCTCCTCAAAGCGGCGGAGTCCCTGATCGAACAGGAAGTCCACCCAACGATCATCGTGAACGGATATCGCATGGCGGCCGCGGAAGCGGTCCGGCGTCTCCGGCAGCTCGCCTTCGACGTGAAGCGGACCGACAAGGCCACGCTCGGGTCCATCGCCCGAACGGCGATGTCGGGGCGGAGCGTCGGGACGAACGCCGACTTTCTCGCGGACATCGCGGTGCAAGCGGTCCAGTCCATCGTCGAGGAGATCGCAGGAGAGCTCCGCGCGGACGTCGACAACATCCTGGTCCAGAAGAAGCACGGGGGGAACCTGAAGGACACGAACCTGATCGACGGAGTCGTGCTCGACAAGGAGCGGGTCCACCCGCGCATGCCGAAGTTCGTCCGGGACGCGAAGATCGCCCTCATCAACCGCGCCCTCGAAGTGAAGAAGACGGAGGTCAACGAGGAGATCCGGATCCGCGACCCCGCGAAGCTGCAGATGTTCCTCGATGAGGAGGAGAAGACCCTCCGAGCGATGGTCGACAAGATCAAGGCATCCGGCGCGAACGTCGTCCTCGCCCAGAAGGGCATCGACGATGTGGCCCAGCACTACCTGGCGAAGGAGGGCATCTATGCCGTCCGCCGGGTGAAGGAGAGCGACATGAAGAAGCTCGCGAAGGCCACCGGCGCGCGCAGCGTGACGAACCTGGACGACCTGACCGCGAAGGAACTCGGCCGAGCCGACCTCGTCGAGGAACGGAAGGTCGGGACGGACGACATGACCTTTGTGACGGGATGCAAGAAAGCCCGGGCGGTCTCGATCTTGATCCGCGGCGGAACGGAACACGTGGTCGACGAGGTCGAACGGATCCTGCACGACGCCCTGAGGGTGGTCGCGGCAGCGATCGAGGACGGCAAGGCGATCGCCGGCGGCGGATCCGCGGAGATCGAACTGTCCATCGCCCTGAAGGATTACGCGGCGACGGTCGGCGGGCGGGAACAGCTCGCGATCGAGGCCTTCGCTGGCGCCCTCGACGTGATCCCCCGGACGCTCGGGGAGAACGCCGGGCTCGACCCGATCGACGTCCTGATCAAGCTCCGGGCGGAGCACCAGAAGAAGGGCGGCAAGTCGATGGGCGTGAACGTGCAGACGGGCGAACCCCTCGACATGATCAAGGCGAACGTGATCGAGCCGCTCCGCGTGAAGATTCAGGAGATCGATTCCGCGGCCGAGGTCGCAGGCATGATCCTTCGGATCGACGACGTGATCGCCTCCAAGAAGTCGCCTCCCCCGCCGCCCGGTGGCGGCGAACACGGGCACGGCGGCGGCATGGGTGGCATGGGCGGAATGGGCGGAATGCCGCCCGGCATGGGGATGTAAGGTCCCTCATTCCTCCCGCGACGTCACCGCGGACAGGCGCTCGGCAATCTTCACGCGCAGGGCCTGAGCCTCCTCCAGCTGCCGATTCGGAAGGGACTCGATGATCTCAGTCCACTCGCCCGAATCGGAGGTCGTGGCGGCGTGGCGCGTCACCTCGAGCCGGAAGCGCGCCGAGACCTCCTCGGCAATCACGATGCGCGGTGGTGACCGGGCCCGGGATCGCGGTCGCTCCACCCGCGCCGTATGCCCCGAGGCCTCGATCACCGCTCGCACGGCGTGCTCCGCCTCGTCGATAGAACGACGTGAGTAAACGCTGAAACTGACCGCCCCGCGCTGGACGAGCCGGGGCACGAAGACGAGGACGGAGAAAACGAGGAGGAAGATGGCGAGCGCGAGTAAGGCACCGGCGGCCAGACCGCCGTCCGGCCCGAACGCGACCACGACCAGAAGTCCGATTCCAATCAGGACGATGGCGAATCCCAAGAAGACCACGGCGATTCGAGCGTTGTTGGCGTACGCCCATTCCGTGGCCGAGGACCCCACCTAGACGCCCTCCACGACGAGCGTCCCGAATTTTCCTCGGCCCACGTCGAGCCCGAAGTTCGTCCTTTTCACGTAGCAATCGAGGGCTCGGACCGTCGACCCGACGACCACCTTTCCCCGCTCGATTAGGCCGACGTCCTCGTCCCAGAGGACGAAGCGGCAGAAGCCGCTGTCATCCCGCAGCTCGAGGTTCACGACCCGCCCGGGGGTCCCGTCCTGGCGCGTGAAGGACCGGACCGGCGTGATGCCCGTGACCGACGCCCGCAGGTTCGCCTCCATGCCTTCTTCGAGGTCCGCGATCCGCGCGAACGACGCCACGCTCCGTCCGTGACGCTCGACGACGATCATCGCGGCGGCGTCCCGGTCGAGCAGGGCGCCCCATTCTTGGATCACGGCCTCGACCTCCCGCTCGAACGCCTCCGCCTCCATGAGATCCTTCACCTTTTCATAGAAGGGCGAGCGCACGGCCGCCGAACGCGGGAGCGCACAAAAGGTTTGTCCCGCGCACAACCGACGGGTTCCTGTTCCTAGGGTTCAAGGGAGTCCCCGACCCTCCTTGCTCCGTATGTCCGAAGCCGATATCTCCGCTCCAGCGACGACCTTCCTCTCAGGTCTCGGGAAGACCCTCGGATACAACGTGGAGGCGGACGGGAAGCACTTGGACGTCGCCTTCGAGCCCTGGTCCTTGGAGCACGAGGGACCCTTCGAAGTTCCCTGCCTCCGTCTCCATTTCCGTCAGGAAGGCGAGCGGATCATCCTCGAGCGGTTCAGCATCAGCGACGACGGCGAGGAACGGGTCGTCGACCTGGACGCCGCGAGGGATGCCCTCCAGGCGTGGATGGACTGGATGGTCGATTAGGGCCCGCCTATCCGTGCGCAGCTGGATTCCGACTCGGCCTATTTCAGGCGGATCGTCTCGAGATTCATCGGCGCACGCGTCTCGAGCCCGAATTTCTTGTACAAGCCGGACGCGAGGTCGGAGCACTTGTACTCCTCGCCGTGGTTTACGATCACCCGCTCCGGCCGCGGCTCCATCGTCCCGACGTAGTTCAACAACTGAAGCCGGTCCGAGTGGCCGGAGAATCCGTCGATCGTCTCGATGTCCAACTTGATCGGCAACGTGAGGGGCTGCCCGCGGTCCGTGAGCGTGATCTCCCGGGCCTCCCGCTGGATCCGTCGGCCGAGGGAGCCTTCCGACTGGAAGCCGACGAACAGGAGGGCGTGGAGCGGGTTGTCCGCCCAGCCCTTGAAGTACTCCAGGACAGGACCACCGGACATCATGCCCGAGGTCGCGAGGACGATGCACGGCTCCACGTCGTCCACGATGTTCGCGCGCATGTCCGCCGTCTCGACCCGCTTGAACATGGGGCTGAGGAACGGGTTCTCCCCGGTCTGGAAGATCTGCGTCCGCAGCTGGCTGTTCAGGTACTCCGGGTACGCGGTATGGATCGCGGTCGCCTCCCAGATCATGCCGTCCAGGTAGATCGGGACCTCGGGAATCTGGCGGTTCCGCATCGCGTCCTCGAGGACGAGCATGACCTCCTGGGAACGGCCGACGGCGAACACGGGGACCAGGACCTTCCCGCCCCGGGTCAGGACGCGCCGGAGGACCTCCTTCAGCTGCTGGGAGGCCTCGTGGCGGGACGGTTGCACGTCATGATAGCCGCCGTACGTCGACTCGAGGACGAGGGTCTCCAGGCGCGGGAACTTGTTCACCGCCGGGTTGAAGAGCCACGTCTTCTCGAATTTGATATCGCCGGACATCGCGACGTTGTATAGGCCGTCGCCGATGTGGAAGTGGGCGACCGCGGAGCCGAGGATGTGGCCCGCGTTCTGGAACGTGAGGCGCACGTCGGGCGCGATGTCCGTCGTCTCCCCGTACTTCAGCGGAATCGTGTTCGCCACGGCCTTCCGGATGTTGCTCGAGTCGTACGCGGACTTGCGGGCCTCGCCCATCGCGACCTTGATGAAGTCGAGCTGGAGGAGGGACATGAGGTCCCGGGTCGGAGGCGTCGTGTAGATCGGCCCTTCGTATCCGTACTTGAACAGGGCGGGGACGAGCCCGGAATGGTCCAGGTGGGCGTGGGTGATGACGACCGCATCGAGCGAACTGAGCGGCAGGACCTCGGGCGCGTTCAGGTACGGCGATCCGTTGTCCTCCGAGATCAGCACGCCGCAGTCGATCAGGACCTTCGACTCCCGGGTGCTCAGGAGGGCCGCGGAGCGGCCGACCTGCCGGAATCCGCCGAGCGCCGTGATCCGCACGTAGTTCTCCCCCTGAGGGACCTCCCGCGCGAGCCGACGGCCGACCTGCTTCAGGAAGGTTTGACGCTCATCGTTGATCGTCCGCAGGTATTGGCGGATCTCCTCGACCGTCTTCGACGGGATGGGCGGCGTCCTCACGACCTTCGGCGCCCACCCGATCTTCTTCTTGATCTCGTTCAGGACGGAACCGTGACGGCCGATCACCATCCCGGGAGACAGGGCCTCGATCGTGACCTCGCCGGTCTCCGTCTCGAAGTAGATCCCGGTGATCTGCGCCTCCGCGGGGATCACCTCGCGGATCACCTTCTCCGCGTCCTCCTGGGAGGCGAGCAACGACGGATCGGGCCGAACGACGATGCGGCGCCGCAGCTGCTGGGCGATCTGTCGCACGAGGTCGTTCGACTCCGCGAAGACCTCCATGTTCTTCGTGTAGATCACGATCGTGGGGCCTTCGAAGTCGACCTGCGTGATTTCCACGTGGTCAGGGACCACTTTCTTCACGACGCTTCGCGCGTCGTTCAGAATGTCCTCGATGGTCATCGGACATCACTTTGGCCCGAAGTCGCGTGGGACTCAGGCCAGTTTCATACTCGCTTTGCGCTTCTCGACTTCTTTGTCGTCGAACATCTTGAAGCCGTCTTTCGAAATGAGGGCCACGTCGATCCCTTCGCCCGAGACCGCGTCGCGTTTCATGGCGGCGGTCACCGCGCGGATCGCGAGGTTCGCCCCCTCTTCGAGCGTCATGTCGTCCTTCCAGTGGTCTTCCAGGACCCCGTATACGTACGGACTCCCGGAACCGCTGGACACGAACTTGTCAGGGAGGGATCCACCCGCTGCGTCGAGGGAGTAGACGTGGCCTCCCATGCGGTCCCAGCCGCCGATCACGAGCTGGACCCAATAGGGGTAGAACCGGCTTCCACTCAGGATGTTCGCGGTGAGGGTCGCGCAGGCCTCGACGGGCATCGAGATGCCGCGCTTCAGTTTGTACAGCTCGACCTCCGCGGTGATGTACCGGGCGAGGACCTGTAGGTCTCCGACGAGGCCGGCCGTCGTCAAGCCCAGATTGTCGTCGAGTCGGTAGACTTTCTTCGTTCGCTTGTGGGCGATCAAGGTCCCGGCGGTCGCTCGGCGATCCGCCGCGAGCACCACGCCGTCCTTGCAAACGAGACCCAGCGTCGTCGTGCCGGTCTCGACTTCCCTGGAAACCGCTACCATTCGTACACTCCCGTTCAAAAGGGTGTCAAAAACGACAGCCGAAGCATACGGCCGGCACTATTTAAGAATTATCCCCTCCGTCGCATTAATACGAAGGAGAGAGGCCGCAGCGGAGGGGCTACAGCTCCACGACGACGTCTTCCTCCGAGGTATCGATCGGCAGCGTGGCTTCGAAATACCGCCGCATTTCTCCGGCCGAGTCGACGAAGGTGAGGACCATGTGCACGAGTCCGAGTTCCTGGAGCCGTCGGATCTTCTCCCAGACGGTGGCCACGGGAATGCCGTAGATCCGGCTCACTTCCCCGGGCGTCTTGGGACTCGCGAGGAGCGCGACGAGGATTCGTTTCGAGGCGGGGTCGAGCCGGACCTTCATGATGTATAGACCTCGAAGGAAGGGGGTATGAGGCTTCCGCACCGCCTATCGCGGATGATAGCCGCCCGATCGGACGAAGGCGATCGCGCTGACGCCTGGCCGCTCGAGAATCCCGTCAACGGTAGTACGCGAACCAGACCGCGACGACTATGATCACGATCACGACGACCGCGATCCCGACATACATGTACGTCTTCCGCTTGCCGGACTTGTCGCCGGCCAGACCCAATCCTCCGACGTCGTAGGACATGTCGGACCCAAACGGGCGAACCTGCGGTCGCGGTATAAGGATTTCGTCATCGACTGGGCCGGGACAGCGGCGTGGTCACGAGGGGGGCGACGCGCGCTTCGGGCCGGAGCTGGACGGCGTAGGCGATCTTCTCCTTCGGCAACGCGACGCTCGCGGCCGTGACGTAGACGGTAATTCCGTCGCCCTCTTTTTCCGCACGCAAGATCTCATCCTGGGGAATCGAGATCATCTCTCGCCCTTGTTGGTCGTCGAAAAAATACTGCACGGCGCTCGGCATGGCTCGCAATTTCACGAGGAAGAATCCCGGATCGTCCGGGTCCCGGCGGCTGGGGGTGGCGAAGAACATGAGTCCGGCCTCATGGCGGTACAGATGCCCTTCGACCGGACGCAACAACGGCACTCGGCGCCCGTCATGGTCCATGGACACCTCCGCGATCGCGTCGGTCTCGCCGAGGACCCGATAGGACTTCGCACCGGTCCCCGCGATCTGGGAAAACGCCACTCGCGTCTCTGATTTCCCCTCTCCGCTCTCCAGGCGGACTCGAAGGCGGAGGGTCGCGAAGTTCAGGTCGTAAATCCGGTCTTCCACATCCACGTATCCGAGGATCATCCGAAACCTCAGACTCCGAACCCGCGGCGGAATTGTTCCGCGATCTCGCCCAGCTCCCCCTGGGAGAAAGATTCGAAGTCGGAGACGGCCGCGTATTCGGCGAGCTGCTCCTCGCGATAGATGTTCGGCACCGCGGATGCCACGGTCTCCTCGGAGAGGATGAACTTCAGCGCCGCCTGGGAAAGCGTCATCCCCTTGCCCTCGTAGATCCACCGCAAGTTCGCCGCCTGTTTCCTCGCGCGGCCGACCCACGCCTCGTCCTTCACCTGGAGATCGCCGTCCGCGGGGAACCGGACCGCTTCGGGGTCCGACTCGAGGACGCCGCCCGCATGGGGGGCGCGGATCACCATGCCCTGATTGATCTCGAGAGCGACCGGGAAGAATTTCCGACCGGGCTCCTCCTCGAGGATATTGTAATACGTCTGGATACAACCGAGATCGTACTTGCGCATCGCGGCGCGGCCCTCTTCGAGACCTCCGGGCCCGGGACCGAGTGCGATGCCGTAGTAGCGAATCTTCCCCTGCGACCGGAGCTCTTCGAGCGTCTGCCAGACGGCCGCATTCCCGACCGTGGCCGCGTCGGGATAGTGGAGCTGGAGCACATCGACATAGGACGATGCGAGCCGATCCAACGTCTTCTCCAGGGATGCGCGGATCGCCGTGGGCGAAAAATCCGGCCGGCCCTCGGCCCGTCCCACCTTGCTCGAGATGATCACGAGCTCGCGGCGATCCTTGAACGTCTCCCCGAGCAGTCGTTCCCCTCGGCCATTCCCGTCGGTCGGCGCGACGTCGAAATAGTTGATGCCCGCGTCGTACGCCTTCCGCAGGAGGTCCATCCCCTGCTCGTCGGAGAAGGTACCCCACCGGCCGGACGCGAGGGGCCAGAGGCCGAATCCGATTTCCGAGACTTCGAGCTCCGTCTTCCCCATCGGCCGATAGTTCAGGACCACGGTACCGGTCCGGCAAAGGGGGGAGCGGTATTTGACCGCAACGACGGGACGTCAGCGCCAGGACACGAGGAGCAAGGTGGAGAACGCCACGAGCTCGACCGCGTTGAGGAGGAGCATGGGCATGGCGACGGACGAAGCGTAGCCCGTCCCGCTCAGGCTTTCGTTCCAGGCGAAATAGAAGTACATCGCCGCGAGGTTCTCCAGCAGGAACAGGGCCGCGAACACGATCAGCCCGAGAGAGAGGGGCGATCGAAGGGTCCGGAAATTAGCGCGATACAGGTAGAGCAGGACGACCAAGACGACGATGCTCGCCGCTGCGAGGACGAGGTCGATCATCCACAATGTCCCGAGAGCCATGCTACCCCTGCGAAACGTCGGCCTAGACCATATCTATTTTGCCCCCAACCGAGGGCCAATCCGATTCCAGATCTCCAGGAAGTCTTCGAAGTGGACCTGAAGTCGCGGAGAGAGTGAGTACAGGATCCCGTAGCCCTCGCCCCCGAGGGTCATGACGAAGTCGTTCTCGTGGAGCACATCGAGGTGGTGGCGAACCGTCTTGTAGTCCAACGTGAGTTGCGTGGCGAGGTCGTTCGCGTTGTGCGGCCGGTCGTGGAGGATCCACAAAATCCGTGCGCGGT
>Ga0209803_1002619_pt1 | contig 11222 bp, 6 predicted proteins | sample GraSoiAngelo_138_FD_185895 | JGI IMG/M metagenome (GOLD analysis project Ga0209803, IMG submission 185895) | Grasslands soil microbial communities from the Angelo Coastal Reserve, California, USA - 14_0929_09_40cm (SPAdes) (version 2) | ecosystem: Environmental > Terrestrial > Soil > Grasslands ... | reverse complement strand
CACCTTACTCACAATCTCTTCCGCTTTGGCCTTCGGCACTTCCTGATAATGGCTGAACTGCATGCTGTAGATGGCGCGTCCCTGGCTCATCGACCGCAGCGTCGTGGAGTAGCCGAACATCTCCGACAGGGGGACGCTCGCGGCCACCACCTGAGCGTCGGCGCGCTGAGTCATGCCGCCGATCTTCCCGCGGCGGCTCGACAGGTCGCCGATGACGTCCCCCATGTAGTCGGACGGCGTCACCACTTCGACGTCCATGATCGGCTCGAGCAGCACGGGGTGCGCCTGCCGGGCCGCTTCCTTCACGGCCATCGAGCCCGCGATCTTGAACGCCATCTCGCTCGAGTCCACGTCGTGGTACGACCCGTCCACGAGCTCGACCTTGACGTCCACCATCGGGTAGCCCGCGAGCACACCGTTCTCGAGCGCTTCCTTCACCCCCTGCTCCACCGGGCCGATGTACTCGCGCGGGATCACGCCGCCGACGATGTTGTCCTCGAAGACGAACCCGGTGCCCGGCTGGCCTGGCTCCATGTTGATGACCACGTGGCCGTACTGACCGCGGCCGCCCGTCTGGCGGATGAACTTGCCCTCGACTTCTTCCACCCGCTTGCGCACCGTCTCGCGGTAGACCTGCGGCCGTCCCACGTTGGCGTCGACCTTGAACTCCCGGCGCATGCGCTCGACGATGATCTCGAGATGCAGCTCGCCCATCCCCGAGATGATCGTTTGTGCGGTCTCGGCGTCGGTATGGACGCGAAACGTCGGGTCTTCTTCCGACAACTTCTGCAGCGCGATGGAGAGCTTGTCCTGGTCGGCCTTGGTCTTGGGCTCGATCGCCACCGAGATCACGGGCTCGGGGAACTTCATCGCCTCGAGGATGATCGGGTGCGCTGCGTCGCTCAGCGTGTCACCGGTCTTCGTGTCCTTGAGCCCGATCGCGGCCGCGATGTCCCCCGCGCGGACCTCCTCGATCTCCTCGCGCTTGTTGGCGTGCATCTGCAGCAGCCGGCCGATGCGCTCCTTCTTGTCCTTGGTGCTGTTGTAGATGTAGGAGCCGGCCGCGAGCACACCCGAATAGACCCGGAAGAACGTCAGCTTCCCCACGTAGGGGTCGGTCATGATCTTGAAGGCGAGGGCCGAGAACGGCTCCTCGTCCGCCGCCTTGCGCGTCGCGTGCGTCGCGTCGTGGTGCGGCAGGTGCCCCTGAATGGCCGGGACGTCGAGCGGCGACGGCAGGTAGTCCACCACGGCGTCGAGCAGCGCCTGGACGCCCTTGTTCTTGAAGGCCGCGCCGGCGAGCACCGGCACGACCTTCCCCGAGATCGTCGCCTTGCGCAGCACAGTGCGGATTTCGTCTTCCGTGAGCTCGTGCTCTTCCAGATACTTGTGGAGGATCGCGTCGTCCTGCTCGACGATCGATTCGAGCAGGTGATGGCGCATCTCGGCGACCCTGTCCTTGAGGGCCGCGGGAACCGGCCCCTCGACGTACTTCTTGCCGAGCGACTCGTCGTCGTACACGATCTCGACCTGCCGCACGAGGTCGACGATGCCCGTAAACAGCTCGCCCGAGCCGAGCGGGAGATGGATCGGGACCACGTTGGCGCCGAGCCGCTCGCGCACCATCTTGACGCACATGTCGAAGTCCGCGCCGACCCGGTCCATCTTGTTGACGAAGATGATGCGCGGCACGTGGTAGCGGTCCGCCTGGCGCCACACCGTCTCGGTCTGCGGCTCGACGCCGCCTACCGCATCGAGCACCGTGATCGCCCCGTCCAGCACGCGCAGGCTGCGCTCCACCTCGACGGTGAAATCCACGTGACCGGGGGTGTCGATGATGTTGATGCGGTGCTGGTCGCCGCGGCGGGGCCAGAAGGCGGTGGTGGCGGCGGACGTGATCGTGATGCCGCGCTCCTGCTCCTGCTCCATCCAGTCCATGGTGGCAGTGCCGTCGTGGACCTCGCCCAGCTTGTAGGTCCGGCCGGTGTAGTACAGGATGCGCTCGGTCGTAGTCGTTTTCCCGGCATCGATGTGCGCCATGATGCCGATGTTACGAATCCGTTCGAGCGGCGTGACTCTGGGCATCTCGTCCTATCTCGTTAGTCAGCAAAAACGCGGGGCGACCGTGACGCCCGTCGTGCGGGCCGGTCTCGCTCCGCTCTCATCCGTGTAGCGGGGCAGCCTGCTGCGCCCCTACGACCCAGGATGCAGGATCCCTTGGATCAGGGTCCCGAAATTGTCTGTTTAAGCGTTTACCACCGGTAATGCGCGAAGGCCCGATTGGCCTCCGCCATCCGATGCGTGTCCTCTTTCTTCTTGATCGTCTCGCCCTCGCCCTTCGAGGCGAGGATCAGCTCGGCGGCCAGCCGCTCCGCCATGTTCTTCTCGCGCCGCGCGCGGCTGTACTGGATCAGCCAGCGCATCCCCAGCGCCGTGCGTCGCTCCGGCCGCACCTCGACCGGCACCTGGTAGGTCGCGCCGCCCACACGCCGGGACTTTACTTCCAACGCAGGCTTCACGTTCGACAGCGCCTGCTTGAACACGTTCACGCCGGGCTGCCCGGTACGCTGCTCGATCAGATCCATCGCCTGGTAGAACACCCGCTCCGCCAGCGACTTCTTCCCGCGCTCCATCAAGTTGCACACGAACTTGGAGACGGTCTGGCTATCGTAGCGCGGATCCGCCGGCACCGGCCGCCGGATCGCCTTCTTGCGGCGGCTCACGTCGCGGCCGCCTTGGGCCGCTTGGCCCCGTACTTGGACCGCGACTGCTTGCGCTCGTTCACGCCCGCGGCGTCGAGCGTGCCGCGGATGATATGGTAACGCACGCCCGGCAGATCTTTGACGCGACCGCCGCGGATCATCACGATCGAATGCTCCTGCAGGTTATGCCCTTCGCCCGGGATGTACGCCGTCACCTCGAACCCATTCGTCAGCCGAACGCGCGCAACTTTCCGCAACGCCGAGTTCGGCTTCTTCGGCGTCGTCGTGTACACCCGCGTGCACACCCCGCGCTTCTGCGGATTGCCGCGCAGTGCGGGCGCCTTTTCCTTCTTCTCCACGTCCCGGCGGCCGTGCCGTACGAGCTGATTGATGGTCGGCATACGCTCCTGCGGATTGCCGCGCAGTGCGGGCGCCTTTTCCTTCTTCTCCACGTCCCGGCGGCCGTGCCGTACGAGCTGATTGATGGTCGGCATACGCTCCGCAAAAAGTTGCCAAATAGACTTCCAAAATAGTCGGGCAATTACGGTTAGAGCAACCCCCGACCGCCGGGGGCCGGCCGGGGGAGCGACTTGCAGCGACCCAACGCGGGGGCTATATGGAGGCCACGTCCCTCGCCGGGAGTCTCCCGCCATGTACCGCGTCCGCCCGTACCGCCCCTTCGCGCTGGCCCTGCTCGTCGGCGCGCTGGCCTGCACCATTCGCGTGATCCAGCCGGCTCCGGCCGCGACGCCCGGGGGCGGCGGGGGGGGCCCCAAGCCCGACAGCGCCAAGAAAGACCTCCCCTGGAAGCCGTTCGCCGAGGTGACCAAGGACGCGCGCGTGCAGACCGGGCTGTTCACGGTGTACCTCAAACGGGAAAGCGCCTACCTCGCACTCAAGCCGGAACAGCTCGACCACGACTACCTCATGGTCACGGAGCTGTCCCAGGGGATCGGCGAGCTGGGCATCGATGGCGGCAGCGACGTCCGCTCCGACCTGATCCGGTTTCACAGGGCCGGCGACCATGTCGAGCTGTGGGTCGTGAACCCCTACGCCACGGCGACGCCCAACACGCCGATGGCCCGCACCGTCGCCTACTCGTTCGGGCAATCCGTCGCTCAGTCGTTTCCGATCGCCAGCATCCGCGACACCACGAACGAAGTGCTGGTCGATCTCGCCCCCTTCTTCGTGTCCGACTGGGCCGATCTGGGCGCGTTCTTCCAGTTCCTGTCGCAGCAGACGCCGATGCAGGGCCCGGGACCGATGTTCGACAAGGAGCGCTCCAGCTTCACGTCGCTGCACATGTTCCCCACGAACGCTGAGGCCGAGTCCCGGCTGACCTTCCGCACGGCCCGGAGCTTCGGCCTGGACATGGTGCCCGACTACCGCTGGATTCCGGTCGGCGTGCATTACTCGATCCTCGAGCTGCCCGCGACGCCGATGCGCCCGCGCTACGCCGACGACCGGGTCGGCTACTTCGTCTCCGCGATGAAGAACTTTTCGCGCGATACCGCCGAGAGCTTCTTCGTCCGCTACGTGAACCGCTGGCGGCTCGAAAAGAAGGACCCGAGCGCCGCCGTGAGCGATCCGGTGAAGCCGATCACTTATTATCTCGACCGCACGATCCCCTTCGAATGGCGACCCTACGTGCGGGACGGCATTCTCGAGTGGAACCGGGCGTTTGAAGAAGCCGGTATTCGGAACGCGATTCAGGTGCTCGACGCCCCGGACGACTCGTTGTGGAGCGCCGAAGACGCGCGTTACAGCACCGTGCGTTGGATGGCCAATAACGCCTTCACGTATGCGATCGGGCCCTCCGACGTCGATCCCCGCACGGGGGAGATTCTCAACGCCGACATCCTCATCGCCGCCTCGTGGATTCAGGCATGGCAGGGTGAGTATCGGGACTACGCCGGGCCCCAGGCCATGATCCGGGAAGTGTTCCTCGAGGACTCACTCCTTCGGGCGGACCCGAACGGCCGTCGCTTCCAGCGGCTCTGTTCCTACGGAGCCAGCATGGCGCCCGAGGGGACCCTGCTCCGAGCGACGCTCGCGGCGAGCGGCGCGATCGCTCCCGGCGCCCCTGTCCCGCGGGAGTACATCGGTCAGGCCCTGAAGGAACTGGTGATGCACGAAGTGGGGCATACCATCGGCCTGCGGCACAACTTCCGCGGCACCGCCGCCATCCCCATGGAGAAGCTGTTCGACCGGGCGTATACGGCGACCCACGGCACGTCGGCGTCGGTCATGGACTACAACCCTCCGGCCATCGCCCTGGACCGCGGCAAGCAGGGGGACTACTACTCGCGCACCATCGGGACATACGACCGCTGGGCGATCCGCTATGGCTACGCTGCGGTCGCTGGAGAAACGCCCGATGCCGAACGGGCGGGCCTGCGAGGCATCGCTGCCCAGGCATCCGAGCCCGACCACCTGTACGGCACGGACGAGGACGCCGGGTTCGCTGCCTACGGCCTCGATCCCACCGTGACGCGCTACGACCAGACGTCCGACCCGCTCGCCTGGGGCAAGGACCGCGTGACGCTCGTGAACCGTTTGTTCGACTCGCTGGAAACGCGGCTCGTGGCGGCAGGCGACGGCTACCCCAAGCTGCGGCGCGGCTTCCGGGACCTGCTGTTCGAGCGTTGGTACGCGACGCTCGTCACCACCAAGTACCTGGCGGGCGCGTTCACCTCACGCGATCACCGCGGCGACCCGAACGGCCGTCCGCCGTTCAGCGCCGTGTCCGCGGCACGGCAGCGGGAAGCGCTGGCGTTCATTGCCGACGCCGGTTTGGGCGAGAACCTGTATCGCTTCCGGCCGGAGCTGCTCAACAAGCTCGCCCCCGAGCGGTGGTGGCACTGGGGCGTGAACCCCTTCCGCGAGGGGCGGATCGACTTCCCGCTGCACGACTGGGCGCTGGCGTTTCAGGGAACGCTGGTGCAGTTGCTCATGGACCCGCAGGTGCTGTCGCGGGTGCGGGACGCCGAGCTGCGGGCGGAAAGCCGCAACCAGACGGTCACGATCCCCGATATCCTGACGACGCTCACCGCCAGCGTCTGGGCCGAAGCGGGAGTGCAGGGATCTCAGCGCGCCCGCAACACCACGTCGATCCGACGCGACCTCCAGCGCCTGTACCTCGCCCGGCTGCTGCGGATGGTGGTCACACCAGACCCCGGCACGCCCGAGGACGCGCGCACGGTCGCGCGAGCGACCCTCGCGAGCCTGAGCGGCGCCCTGGGGCGGGCGCTCGTGCCCGCCAACGAGCTCGACGGGTACACGCAGGCGCACTATGCCGACTCGCGCCAGCGCATCGAGCAGGCCCTCAACGCGCAGGTGGTGCAGCCCCTCGGCCCGACGCCTGCGCCGCGCTAGGAGACTGGGACGAAGCACGACGGCGCCCGGGATCACTTCCGGGCGCCGTGTGTTTCCCCCGAGACCGATCCTTCAGCGCGCCGGCCCGCCGCCACCCAGGCCGAGCAGCGGGATCCCGATTCCCGCCGAGAGATGGACGTCGTTCAGCTGCTTATCCACCACTGAAAACCCGCCACCCGACGTGTTCGGCGCGTACTTGGCTTTGTAGACGAAATCCTCGGCATGTAGCTGCAGGTGCAAGAGTCGGCCGAGCCGGAACCGCAACGTCGCCCCCACCACGCCCCCGACGTCGCTGTTGTCGGGGTCCCCCTGATAGGCCGTGCCGGTGCGACGCACCAGGCCGGCGCCACCATTCAGCTGGAGCGACAGCGCGTTGGCGGGCGGCAGCAGCTCGACGAACACCCGCCCGCTGGCCGAGAGGATGTCGGCGTCGGTCGTCGAAGAACTGCCCGTCGCGGAGAACTTGAGCTTCGAGGGCGCGTAGTCCACCGTCGCCTCGATGCCGGCGCGCCGGCCGACGTTCAGACCCACCCGGCCTCCCAGCGTGATGGAGACTTCCTGTTTGTATTCCTGGCCGCTCACGGCCTTCACCAGCTCGGTGGTGGGGATATAGACGCCGATCGCCGGGGAGATGCTCAGCTGCGCCACCGCTCGTCCGGGCACGACGCACCACAGGGCGGCGACGACGGCCAGCGTGGATGCCGCAAGGCGCGAACGGTGCATGATCCCTCCCGCGAGACGAGTGAGCGAGAACGGCGCCCGGGAATCCTCCCCGGGCGCCACCCCTTCTAATCCGCTTCCACTTCCTCCGGGAACGGACTCGGCACCACGCCCGGCGTGGGCTCCACGGGCGGCGGGGGGGGCTGGAAGCCCTCGGGCGGCTCGATCTCGATCTCGTGGTACCGATAGATGCCGGTGCCCGCCGGGATCAAGTGGCCGATGATGATGTTCTCCTTGAGGCCCAGCAAGTCGTCCCGGGCGCCGCGGATCGCCGCGTCGGTCAGCACGCGCGTGGTCTCCTGGAACGAAGCCGCGGAGATGAACGACTGTGTGGTCAGGCTCGCCTTCGTGATGCCCAGGAGCAGCGGCTCGCTCGTGGCCGGCTTGCCGTCTTTCTTCACGGCACGCTCGTTGATCTCACGGAACGTGAGCTTGTCGACGTGCTCGCCCTCGAGGAACTCGGTGTCCCCCGGGTCCACGACTTTCACCTTCTGCAGCATCTGACGCACGATCACGCCGATGTGTTTGTCGTTGATCTTCACGCCCTGGAGCCGGTAGACCTCCTGCACTTCATTCAAGAGGTACTCCTGCACCGCCCGCGGGCCCTTGATGCGCAGGATGTCGTGCGGGTTGACGGGCCCCTCGGTGAGGCGGTCCCCGGCGCGTACCCGATCGCCCTCGTGGACGCGCAAGTGCTTGCCCGCGGGCACCTCGTACAGCTGCGGCTCGCCCTCTTCGGGGTGGACGTAGATCTCGCGCTTGCCGCGCTTGATGTCGCCGAACCGCACGGTACCGTCCACCTCGGAGATCGTGGCCGGGTCCTTGGGCCGCCGCGCCTCGAACAGCTCCGCGACGCGGGGCAGGCCGCCCGTGATGTCGCGCGTCTTGTAGGCCTCGCGGGACACCTTGGCGAGCACCAAGCCGGCGTACACCTCCTGGCCGTCCTCGACCGTCAGCTGCGCCCCTTCGGGGATGACGAAGTCGCGCAGCCGCTTTTCCTTCTCCCCCTTCTTCTGGATGATCTCGATGTGCGGGTGGAGCTTCTTCTCCCGGTCTTCGATGATCACGCGCTGCCGGCGGCCCGTCAGCTCGTCGAGCTCCTCGCGGACGGTCTCGTCCTCGACGATGTCGACGAACCGCACCACGCCCGCCACGTCGGTCATGATCGGGTTGGTGTACGGGTCCCAGGTGAACAGTACGCCGTCGCGCGCCACCTTCTGGCCGTCCTGGGCCATCATGGTAGCGCCGAGCGGCACGTGGAAGCGCGAGTGCACCGAAAGCTTGCCCTCCTCGCCGGCGCCGTGCTTGGCCGCCCGGAGGATCAGCTCGCCCTCGTAGCTCGTGACCACGCGCTGCTTGTCGGGCGTCTCGACGAAGGTGAGGCGGTCGCCGTATTCGATGACGCCTTCCACCTTGGTCTTGCGCACCGTCTGCTCGGCGATGCGTGCCGCCGTGCCGCCGATGTGGAAGGTGCGCAGCGTGAGCTGCGTCCCCGGCTCCCCGATCGATTGGGCGGCCAGGATCCCCACCGCTTCCCCCAGGTCCACCATGTCCATGGTGGCGAGGTTGCGGCCGTAGCACATGCGGCACACGCCGCGCTTCGCCTCGCAGGTGAGCACCGACCGGATGCGCACCGCCTCGATCCCCGCGTCCTCGATGGCCTGCGCGGTCTCTTCGGTGATGAGCTTGCCCGCTTCCACCAGCACCTTGGGCCGCTCGTCCTCGTCGAGCTCGTGCGGATCGGACACCTCGTCCAGCGCGACGCAGCCGACCAGGCGCTCGCGCAGCGGCTCGATGATGTCCTCGCCCTCCTTCAGGGCCGACATCTCGAGACCGAGGATGGTGCCGCAGTCCTCTTCGGTGATCGTCACGTCCTGCGCGACGTCCACCAGGCGGCGGGTCAGGTACCCGGCGTCCGCCGTCTTCAAGGCGGTGTCCGCCAGCCCCTTGCGCGCGCCGTGCGTCGAGATGAAGTACTCGAGCACGGAGAGGCCTTCACGGAAGTTCGACTTGATCGGGCTTTCGATGATCTCGCCGATGCCACCCGTAAGCTTTTTCTGGGGCTTCGCCATCAGGCCGCGCATCCCGGCCAGCTGCCGGATCTGGTCGCGCGAGCCGCGGCTCCCGGAGTCGAACATCATGAACACCGGGTTGAAGCCGCCCTTGGAGCGCTGCATCGTCTTGACCATCGCGTCCGCGATGTCGTTGTTGGCGTGCGTCCACGCGTCGATCACCTTGTTGTAGCGCTCGCCGAAGGTGATCTGCCCGGTGGCGTATGCCCGCTGGAACCGCTCGACCCGCGCCTCGGCGTCGTGCAACAGCGACGCCTTCTCGGCCGGAATCTCCAGGTCCTCCACCCCGATCGACACGCCGCCCATCGTGGCGTAGCGGAAGCCGAACTCCTTCAGCAGGTCGAGGAATTGCACCGTGCTGGACAGCCCGGCCCGCCGGTAGCTCTCGAATACCAGCTCCGACAGGTCCTTCTTGCGCATGACCTGGTTCTGATACCCCTGCTCGCGCCGCAGCCCCTCGGGGAGGATGCTGTTGAAGATCACCCGCCCCGCGGTCGTGTAGACCCACTCACCCGGCGGCTGGCTCCAGTGATGCACCGGCGAGTGGTAGGCGAGCCGCTTGGTCGCGAGCCCCATGTCGAGCTCGGCGAGTGAAGCGAGACGGGGCGCCCGCGCCTTCACCTCGGGCTGCTCGAAGTCGGCCGGCTCCTTCGTAAGGAAGTAGCAGCCGAGCACCATGTCCTGCGACGGCTCCGCCACGGGCCGGCCGTCGGAGGGCTTGAGCACGTTGTTGGACGAGATCATCAGCAGCCGCGCTTCGATCTGGCTCTCGAACGAGAGCGGCACGTGCACGGCCATCTGATCGCCGTCGAAGTCCGCGTTGAAGGCCGCGCACACGAGTGGATGGATGCGGATGGCTTTCGAACGCCTGGATGCCCAGGCGGTGCAGCGTGGGCGCGCGGTTCAGCAGCACGGGATGGTCCTCGATGATCTCCTCGAGGATCTCGTACACCTCCGGCGACTCCTTCTCCACGATCTTCTTGGCCCGCTTCACCGTCTCGGCGATGCCCTTCTCGACCAGCTGGTGGATGATGAACGGCTTGAACAGTTCCACCGCCATCGCCTTGGGGAGGCCGCACTGGTGCAGCCTGAGCTCCGGACCCACGACGATCACCGACCGGCCGGAATAATCCACGCGCTTGCCCAACAGGTTCTGCCGGAAGCGCCCCTGCTTGCCCTTGAGCATGTCGGAGAGCGACTTGAGCGGCCGCTTGCCCCGCCCGCGGATCGCCTTGGAGCGCCGGCCGTTGTCGAACAGCGCGTCGACCGCCTCCTGTAGCATGCGCTTCTCGTTGCGGAGGATGACCTCCGGCGCCCGGTGCAGGATCAGCTTCTGCAGCCGGTTGTTACGGTTGATGACGCGGCGGTACAGGTCGTTCAGGTCCGACGTCGCGAACCGCCCGCCGTCCAGCGGCACCAGGGGCCGCAGATCGGGCGGGATGACCGGGATCACGTCCAGGATCATCCAGCGCGGATCGTTGCGCCCCTCGCCCGCGGCGCCCGAGTTGCGGAACGCGTCCACGATCTTGAGGCGCTTCAGCTGCTGCTTCTTGCGGTGCTGGCTCGTCTCGCCCGCGACCGCCTCGCGCAGCTCGTCGGCGAGCTTGTCGATGTTGAGCCGCTCGAGCAGCGCGCGTACGGCGGGCGCGCCGATGTCCGCCTTGAACACCGCGTCGCCCTCCGTCTTCGCCTTGGTGCGGAGCTCGAGGTAGCGATCTTCGTCGAGCAGCTCCTTCTCCTGCACTTCCTGCTCACCGGGGTCGATCACCACGTAATTCGTGTAGTAGATCACCCGCTCCAGGTCCCGCAGGGTCATGTCGAGCAGGTTCCCCATGGGGGACGGCAGCGTCTTGAAAAACCAGATATGCGCCACCGGCACCGCGAGCTCGATGTGGCCCATGCGCTCGCGCCGCACCTTGGACAGCGTCACCTCGACGCCGCAGCGATCGCAGATCACGCCGCGGTAGCGGATCCGCTTGTACTTGCCGCAATGGCACTCCCAGTCCTTCACCGGACCGAAGATGCGCTCGCAGAACAGCCCGTCCCGCTCCGGCTTGAAGGAGCGGTAGTTGATGGTCTCGGGCTTCGTCACTTCGCCCCACGACCACCAGGTCCGCTGGCCCTGCAGCTCGAGGCGCTCACGCTCCTTCGAGTCTCGCGGGCCCCGGATCTCCTCCGGTGAGGCGATCCGAATCTGGATATAGTCGAAGCTCGAGCTCTTCGGCTCGCGCCCGCTGCGAAAATCGATCATCCGAGTCTCCCTCCCCCGTTACTCTTCGACGTCCTCGGTGGTGCCCAGGGTCACTTTCAACCCGAGGGCCTGCAGCTCCTTCACCAGCACGTTGAAGGATTC
>Ga0209803_1002618_pt1 | contig 11232 bp, 10 predicted proteins | sample GraSoiAngelo_138_FD_185895 | JGI IMG/M metagenome (GOLD analysis project Ga0209803, IMG submission 185895) | Grasslands soil microbial communities from the Angelo Coastal Reserve, California, USA - 14_0929_09_40cm (SPAdes) (version 2) | ecosystem: Environmental > Terrestrial > Soil > Grasslands ... | reverse complement strand
GTTTCGACATCGATCCCTCACCCATGGCTTCCGCGCGAAACGATTTTCCCTCAGAACTACGTCCCAATTTAATATACTCTTGCATCCATAGAACCCGGAGTACGACGGTGTCCCTGGCGACATTCGGCCCGCTCGAGGGAAGCCTCCGCCGAGGACCTCGGTGAGGCGTGTCACAATGCTTTTGCGTCACGCAACAATCCCCGTGGGAAGATGAAAGACGTCCCTGAGCTCCCGAACCACCCGAAACCCGTGGGTCCGTATTCCCCCTGCGTCGTCGCGAACGGTTTCGTCTTCATATCCGGACAGGCGCCGATCCTCGCCGGTGCGAAGTCGGGAGAATGGGCCGCCTCCGACATCGGCGGCCAGACGCATCAATGCCTCCGCAACATTCAGTCCATCTTGGAGGAACTGGGACTCGCGATGCGCTCCGTTGTCCGGACGACGGTGCTCCTCGCGGATCCGGCGGACTTCAAGGCGATGAACGAGGCTTATCGCGAATTCTTTCCGGAGGAGCCGCCGGCTCGATCGACCGCCCGGCTCGGCCTGGACCTTCCGGGTCTCCGGGTGAGCATCGACGCCATCGCGGTGTACGAACCGAGGCAGGAAGAGTAATCGGCCCCGCGCGCATGCTCTAGGAGCCGCGGGCGGTCGCGGGACCCGGATAGAGATAGCAGGCGACGAAGTGCCTCGGGCCGACCTCGACGAGGTCGGGCTCCACCGGGGAAAGGAATTGAAGGGCGACCTCGCCGCCCTTGAGCTCGACGGATTGAATCGCTTGGAAGCGGATGCCATCGGGAAGGGCCGCCCGTTCCCGCACGATCCGTTCGACCCGGGCGCGTTGGTCGTCCGTCGCGGGTTGCCGGTACACGAGGCGGAGCCGGTCGCCCGAGATGACGACCTCTTCCAGGATCGAGAGTTCGGCCGCCTCTGGGTTCCGAGTCGGATCGAACAGGTACGCGGCCGGACCCGCGAGGTCGCGCGGGCTCCAGCCGCAATGGGGCATGACCACATTGCACCGTGTGTGGAAGCGACAGCCCGTCGGTGGGTTGATCGGACTCGGTATCTCCCCGGGAAGGAGGATGCGTTCTCTCCGCCGACTCGGATCGGGGACCGGGATCGCCGATAGCAATGCCTTCGTGTAGGGGTGGAGGGGGTTGCGAAACAGCTCGGCGGCCGGTGCGCGCTCGACGATTCGCCCGAGGTACATGACCGCGACGCGGTCGGCCATGTGCTTGACGACGCTCAGATTGTGGGTAATCAGGAGGTAGGTCAGGCCTTGCCTCCCCTGGATGTCCCGGAGCAAGTTCAGGATCTGGGCCTGGACGGACACATCGAGGGCGCTCGTGGGCTCGTCGAGCAGTAGGAACTCGGGTTCGGACACGAGGGCTCGCGCGATCGCGATCCGCTGCCGCTGGCCTCCGGAGAACTCATGGGGGAAGCGGTCGAGGTGTTCAGGCCGGAGCCCAACCTCCTGGAGCTCTTTCGCGGCGCGGTCGTACGCCTCCAGGCGCGTCGCGAGGTTGTTCACGATGAGGGGCTCGGCGAGAATGTCTTTGATCAACATCCGGGGATCCAACGAGGTGAAAGGGTCCTGGAAGACGGGTTGGAAGAACCGCCGGAGGGACTTCATCGCCCGCCGGCGGAGCCGGGTCATCGAGTACCGGCGGACCAGCTCCTCGACGGCGCCGTCGTCCTTCCCCCGGGACGAACCGTTGGTCCGGATCCGTTGGTACACCGATTCCGGGACGTTGAACAGCACGTCTCCCTCCGTTGGCTCGATGAGGCGCAACAGGAGGCGACCGAGGGTCGTCTTCCCGCAGCCGCTCTCGCCAACCAGAGCGACGGTCTCGCCGCGGCGAATCGCGAGGTCGACGCCATCGACGGCCCGTACCTTGGCGATCGTCCGCTGGAGGACTCCACCCTTGACGTCGAAATGTTTTCGAAGGCCGCGAGCCGCAAAGAGGACCTCGTTCCGGATCCTATCGGGCTCCGACACGCGCCGCCTCCTCGTCATACAGATGGCAGGCGACCTTCCGGCTCGGGCGGACGACTTGGAGTTTGGGCTCCTCGACCCGACACCGCTCGAAGGCGAACTTGCATCGCGGATGAAAGCGACACCCAGCCGGAGGGGCCAGGAGGTCGGGAACGATCCCTGGGATCGTAGGTAGCGGCGCCCCCGGTTCGAGGCGGCTTTCCGTCGATACGATCGATTCCAACAGGCCTTGTGTGTACGGATGGAGCGGCTCGCGGAACAAGTCGGCTACAGGCGCGTCTTCCACGATCTTCGCTGCATACATGACCGCGACGCGGTCGCTCAGCTCCGCGATGACCGCGAGGTCGTGGGTGATGTAGAGGATCGCCGCGTCGATCCGTTTCCGGAGATCCTTCAGGAGCCAGAGGATCTGAGCCTGCGTCGTCACGTCGAGGGCCGTCGTCGGCTCATCGGCAATCATAAGCGCGGGCTCCCCCGCGAGAGCCATCGCGATCATCACCCTCTGCTGCATTCCTCCGCTCAGCTCGTGCGGATATTCATCGTAGACTTTCGAAGGCTCGGGGATGCGCACCAGGCGGAGCAGCTCCAGTACGTAGCGTCGCGCCTCTTTCTCGATCGGTTTCATCAAAAAAGACCGGAGGAGCGGAATTGACATCAGAATCCTATGGAGGGCCCGTCGTAGCCGGTCGTCGAGTTCCGCCCTCGAGGACGTCTGGGCCGCCTTCCGGAATCGGAGTTCGACAGCGTCCTCGGCGATCGCGACGGATTCGACGTCCGAAAACAGCATGCCGAAGGCGCTCCCCCGTGCCCGCCGGAGGACCTCCTCGACGGTCGAGCGGATCAATTCGGTTGGCCGAAGGAGGGCGGTCGCGCTGGGACCAGGCTCGGGCCGGGCGGGCGCTCGGAAGAACAGCTTGAGAGCTTCGTCGGTCGGCGTTACCCGGGCCAAGGGTGGAAGCCCTTGGGCACTCGAGTTCGTGACGGGGTCGAACAAGTCCGCCGCGGCCCGACCGAGGGATGCGCGGCTGAGGGCCGTCCACTCGCCGGAGAAATGAGCCTCCTCGAGCTCATCCAGGCGCTGCAAGAATCGAGCCCACCATCGACCGCCCACGCGACGCCGACGGGCGAGCGACTCGAGCCGCCTGACGCGTTCATCAATTCCGAGGTCGGATGCGTCGATGAGGGAGTTTAGGGTCTCCGCGTTCAGGCCAGTCAATGCGCCCAGCTGGTCCACAATGGTTCCTCGCTCTTCCGGGTCCCCGGTCGCAATCCCTCGGCGGAAGAGTTCGAGATCGGCGTCTGCTATTGTTCGACGCGAAAGAATTCGTTCTGTGATTTCCTTTCGCCTCTGGAAGATCAGGACTTCGGCGACCTGGTATCCAACGCGGAGCACAGGGTTCAGGGAGGACATCGGTTCTTGGAAGACCATCGAGATGCCCCGGCCGCGAATCCGATTCATGCGGGCGCGGTGTTTCTTCAAGAGGGAAAAAGAAGGGACAAGCTTGGGGGTCCCCGCCGGGCGAGCGATGACGCGAACGTCATCCTCGCTTCCGGCCAGGAGATTCAGGCCTCGAAACCAAATCTCTCCTCCCACAATATGGCCTGGGGGTTGCGGGATGAGGTACATAATCGATAGAGCGGTGACCGTCTTGCCACATCCTGACTCCCCCACGAGGCCGAGCACCTCGCCCTTACCGATTTCGAAGCTCACCCCATCGACGGCTCGCAGGACTCCTCGCGCAGTCGCGAACTCCGTTTTCAGTCCTCGGACCGCAAGGATCGGCTCCACGCTCTACCTCCGCGCGCGGGGATCGAGGACGTCCCGGAGGCCATCCCCGAGCAAGTTGACCGAAACCGTGAAGATGAGCAGGACCAGCCCCGGTATGAAGACCGTCCAAGGATACGACCGAAAGCCCGCTTGATCTCCCGCCGAAATGAGGTTGCCCAATTCGGGTAGGAACAGATTCCCTGCGTTGAATCCGATGAAATCGAGGGCCGCAAAGATTTGGGTTATGACTCCGAGATCAAGTGAGATTTGGACGAACACGGGTGCGAGGGTGTTCGGCAGCACGTGCCGCAGCATGATCCGGCCATCCGATGCACCTGCGGCCTTCGCCGCCTCGACGAACTTGAGCTCCTTGACGGAAAGGGACTGGGCCCGAACGAGTCGGGCGTACGGCGGCCACCAGAGAGCGAGGAGGATTGCGTTGATCGTCAGGAAGTCCCTCCGACCTGCTGCGAAGGCCGCGGCGATGACAAACACGAGAAAAGGAATCGAGTAGGTCACATCCGTGGCGCGCATCAACGCTTCGTCGAACAGTCCTCCTCGGTAGCCCGCGACGACCCCGATGAAACATCCGACGAGCGCGCCGAAGAGGACGACGAAGGACGAATAAAGGAGATCGATCCGGATGGCTTTGAGCGTCGCGTCCGCGAGGTCGATTCCGTGGATCGTGGTCCCCATCCATCCGCCCGCCGCCGTGCCACCAGGCCACCAGAAAGGAGCCTTGGGTGTCGTGTCGTTGAAATTTGGAATCATGATGTCGTTCTGCGCGACGAAGAACTGGTCGTACGCGAGGATTCCTATATAGACGAGGACGATAACCAGGCCCGCCGCAGCCGGCGGACTCTTCATGAGGAGGCGAAGGAGGAGTCGGTACTCCTGAATCCGGCGACGCCAAGAGGAGGTGTCGAACAGCGACACCTGCTTTGTCGGAGTCCCGGTCACCGTTCCCACACGATGACCTCACAGGGTGATCCTGGGATCGAGATAGGCGTAGATCACATCCGCGACGAGATTGATCACGACAAGGAAGATCGCGAAGATGAGGGTGGTCCCCATGACTCCGCCCGTGTCAAACCGAAGGACCGCCTGCGTGGCCCAGTAGCCGATGCCTTTCCAAGCGAACACGTACTCCACGAGCACGACCCCGCCTAGGAGGCCCGCGAACAGGAGGCCGATCACGGTGACCGCGGGCAGGAGGGCGTTTCGTCGAATATGGACTCGGGTGACGACCCAGTCGGGCAAACCCTTCGACCACGCGGTCTTCACATAGTCCTGGTTCATGGAATCGACCATTCCAGACCGAATCATCCGCAGGATGACGCCGAGGATCCCAATCGTCAGCGTAATCGTCGGAAGCAGGAGGTGCTTCAGAGCATCGATGAAGACGGTCCCGGACCCGTGAAGTGCCGCGTCGAGCAGGAGGAAATGTGTGGGTTGGGAGAAGAGTACGGGAGTTCCCCCCACATCGACGAAAGCCCATGAGGAAGCCGGAGACCCGGGATCGAGTACCGTGGGACTGTATCCGCCCGTGATCTCCCACTCAGGGTTCAGAGAGATGGCGGCGATTTGGAGCAGGAGGGCGAGCCAGAAGAACGGGATCGAATATCCGACGAGGGCGAAAATACGCGTCGCATGATCGGAGATCCGGTCTTTCCGCAAAGCCGAAACGGTTCCCATGGGGATGCCGATCAGAGTGGCGAGCACGATCGACGCGACGGCGAGTTCCACGGTCTGCGGGAGGAACAACGTGATGGCTTGGGTCACAGGGATCCCGCCGGACACGGGTGAGCTGGTGAACCCCCAGTCTCCCTGGAGGAGTCCGCTCAGATAGTAGACGTATTGGATCGGGATGGGGTCCCGAAGGTGGTACTGGTCGACGATTGGCTTCAGGAGCGGGTTGTCGATCGTGCACGGGCCGAGCTTGGGGGAACAATACACGGCAAGTGCAAAGCCGGGACCCGGGGCATGGCTCAGGAAAAAGGTGATGACGGTGACGCCTAGGAGAGTGGGGATGAGAATGAGGAGTCGCCGCATGACGTAGTAGATCAGGCGCGCGCTCTCAACCCCTTCCAAACGCGACGTCCCTCGGCCTCTTCTTCCGGGTGGGTGGTCGGCTCAGAGCCTTGCCTGTGCCATCGGAGAAGCCAAGCTCCCGTGGCTGTCCATGGGCTAGATGGCACGGCCACGAGCCGGCGGGTCGCCCGAAGGTCCCGAGTGTCTCGTCTCGCGGACCGCTCCGGACGAAGGGAGCTACCCTCGCTGTCCACGCTCCGCCAACCGAGACTCACCCTTTGGAACCACCGCCCTGGCCCACGGTGCCGAGGACGCGATTAAGGAAATCGGGGTGTAGGAGACGCCAAGTCCCGTCCCAACGGAGGCCGCCGACACGCTCGTGGAACTCGGTTTCGTGAGCAGATTGTACAACAGGTCCGTTCCACCCAGCACTGGATTCAATTCCTTATCCATTCCCGTGATCCATGTCCGGAACGTGAAGAAGGTGTACTGCTGGTAGGCCGGAACCCACAGCCAAAGGCGCGCGAAGGCTTCCTGGGCCTTTTGGGAGTCGCTGACGACGGCCGGGAGGTTCGTCGCATTCTTCACGAGGCTGTCGTCAATCCATGCGCGGATCTGCCGGGATGTGGCGACCTGGTCCGTGCCGTTCGGGTCGGCCGCGAGGTACTGGATGTTGTATCCGTTCGCGTTCGGGTACGTCCCGCCGTCCGGCGAGGGCGAGGTCACGGGACTGTCCGCTGGATAGAGCATCGGCAGCGTGTAATCGGTCGGGAACGGATAATCGGCGAGCCAACCCAAGAAGTAGATTCCCATTGGGTTCTCATGAGGCACGGAGTCCTCGATCATCTCCTCGAAGGAAATCGGTTTGATCAACACGTTGATGTTCGGCCCCAGCTGCTGCAGGTTCTGCGCCCAGGCGGCCGCTGCTTCCCTGGCCACGGTGTCCGCCTGTTCCATGTTCAGCGCAATGGTGAACCCTGTGTTCCGCCCGTGGTCACGAACCCACGCGGTCTGATTGTAAAACGTACGAGCCTGAACCATGTCGAAGACATTCATGCCGGAGAGGTCCTCGTAGCCGACCATCCCCTTCGGAACGATTCCGTTGAACGGAATCCCGAACGTCGCGTTGAACTTCTTATTTCCCAAAATCTGATCGAAGTACTGCTGGTAGTTGAACGCGTATGCGAACGCCTTCCTCATGCTCATGTTCACGAAGAAGTTCGGTGGCACCTGATTCCCATATGGATTCGTCGAGGAACCAACGGCTGATTTGTAGATCTCCAGATTGAAATTCCACCAGATCTCGTTCAGCGTCGGGTTGAACTGGATCCGAATGAGACCCAGGCCTTGGAGTCGCCTCGCAACATCGAAGTGGGCGGGGGTAATCTGGGCAATGTCAGCTTGGCCAGCCTCGAGGGCAAGCTCCCGGGTGGCGGGGTCCGCGACGTATTGGAGGACGACCTTGTTCACGGTGGCCGCGGGAACGCCTGGGAGGGCGACGTAGCCAGGATTCGGCTTCAGCACAACGGAGTCCGGGTTCGCCACATAGTCGATCACGAACGGCCCCGACCCGACCGCTCCATTTCTCCATGCGGGGACATAGTTCTTCAACGCGCTGTAATTCTCGTAATCGAGGAAGCCCTTCGCATTCCAGGTCAGCTTCGGTCCCGTTGCCTCGAGCCAGAGGTGATCGACAATACCGCCACCAAGAGGATCGGCGATCACCTCATCGAAGAGCAGCGGCGGCACGGGAGCGAACGGATGGAACGTTACCGTCTGGGACGAATTGTCTACGGTAATCGAGTTATACAACGTCGAGAAGGTGAGCGGACCATCGAGCGAGCAACCCGGGTCTCCATACTTGCAGCCCGCCGGAGTCGTCAACCGACTGACGAACGTGGGGGGAATCAGGAACTGAGAGATGATCCATCCATTCGGGAACGGCGACCCGGAATTGAAGAGCATCGTGCGGGTGATCGAGTATTTCACGTCCCACGCGGTGATTGGGTCGCCGTTCGAGAACTTCCGGCCCGCGCGTATGTGGAAGGTGTAGTTCCCGAAGTCCGGAGTCACCAGTCCGTTCGCGACGGTGGGAACCGTATCCGCAATCACGGGAACGAAATCGGAGGTCGACGTGCCGTTGTACGCGATCAGCGTCTCATAGATGTTCGATATGACTTCAAAGCCGGTCGATTCATAATCGAGGGCGGGATCCAGAGTGGTATAGCCCCCCGTCACCTGCTCCACACTCGTGATGATTCCGGGTTTGATCACGGCCCCCGAATAGGTCAGGGGTGCGTAGGATCCGATGGCGACGGTGAGTCCGACCGTCGTCGTCTCCGTCTGGCCGACTGCGACTGGGGCCCAATTGGGCGTGCCGTTGGTCTGGGTGTTAGAGAAGTTTCCCGTCGTCACCTGGAGGGTGGCGACGATGACCCCGCCGTTCGTGTAGTTGTGTGTGGACTTGATCGTCGGTTCGTCCGCGCTCGGGTAAGCAGTGTTACCGGTTCCGTTCGTCGCGGCAGCCGATCCATCGCCGAAATCCAACTTGATTTGCGTGACATTCCAGGAGTAGTTCGTCCACGTGTTCCGGAGCGCGTCCACGTTGACGTCGTAGTGGAACTTGGGCGCTTGGCCAACGACTCCCACAAAGGCAACGTGGCCCCCCGTCGCGACGAACGGGACCCCGGGCGACGACAAGGTCTTGTTAAAGGATAGGATGCCAAAGGAGCGGGCGACCCCGAACGGGTTGGGGTTGGCAGGTAGCGGAGGATCGCCCACCTGAACAGGGAAGAGGCCTTGGGAGTTGTCCGACGTCTTGCCGTTGCTCAGCGAGGCCGTCGCGAGCACGTAGTAGTTGCCGGGATTCGAGTAGGAGTGGGAGGGATTTGTTCCGGTTGCCGCCTGCTGCTGGCCATCCCCGAAATTCCACTGGATGCTATTGACGCTGACGAAGGATGGTGGCGTCACCGTCGCGGTAAAAGAGGTAGAACTTCCGGCCGGGATGAACTGGCTGTTGCTCGTGACGAGCACAGAGCCTGTGCCAAGGTAAACGAATAGGAATGCGCCGACGGCTCCGAGGATGATGATCGCGACGATGATGATGACGAGCGTCCTCCTCGGCAGGCCGCGTTTGGAGGGAGCCGCGGTAATTTCAGGTCCCGAAGGTTCCGAGGGCGTCGAAGGTGGTTGAGATCCGGACGATTGCATCTGGCCTCCTCCCGTTTCACCCGGTACGGTCCATTCTCCTATGTGAGCATTTTGGACAATGTCTTTCTTCCTTTGCCCGAAAGCGCTGGAACGTCCTTCGAACAAAGCGCCCACAAGATCGCACCGGCAAACCGCTTAATTCGGGGGAACCCTTCACGAAACGGACCCCAATGGAAGGCCTTCCGTCGCGACATCGGGACCGCGGAGCACGATCGGCGTGAGCCGCGTTCGGATCAGCGAAGAGGAATCCTTGGAGGCACCGCCGGCGACCGATTTCCAGCGCCGCCATCCGGTCCTCATGTACCTATTCGAGGACATGGTGAAGGGCTTCTACGTCGTCGGTTGCCTCGCGTTGGATCTCTTCGCGCCGATCCAATTGCGGATGTCGTTTCCCGGGCCGGATGCGATCATCCTCCCGCCCGCGATCATTGGGGTGATAGTCCTCTCCTACGTTGAGTACCGCACGTATCGACGCATTTGGCCGCAAAGGAAGGCGCGTAAAGCCGTCGCGCTCGTCGACCGGCGCGACTCCTGAGTCATGCGGGAAGCATGCTCAAAACGCCACACGTGCCAGGGTCTTCGTCGCCTTCACGCCTTCAATCGATCGGATCTTCGACATCACGACGGCTCCGATCGCCTCGTAGGAATCAGCCTCGACCTTCGCGATGAGGTCGTATTCCCCGAACAGCGGATACAATTCGACGATCTGTCCGATCTTCATCAACCTCGCGTAGACCTCCTTCTCGTGGGTCGGCTCGATGTCGATCAGGACGAAACCGATGGCCGTGAGGGCACCCCTCAAAGTCGCTTACATTCGAGTCGTAGATAAGGATATCGCGCAGGTTCGGGAACATGTGTTCTCCCTGGTCGCAATCGAGTCTCAATGCGGATTTTCAGGACTTACACTACTAATACGTAGGAACACGTCGATTCCATCGTGCTTCGTAAGCCCGGTGCGCCGGGCGATCCCGCGCCGGCGTTTCCCGTCGAGACCCTGCGGCACTGGTACGTGACACCGTTCGGCGGCATGTCCACGGAACTCGGCCTGTTTCAGGTCGGGATCAACCGCGAGGCGTTGGAGCGGAACACGTCCTTGGACCCGTCGAACGACCGCGTGCGGGTCACGGTCCTCGGACGCATGCGCCGCCCGATCCTGTTCGACCGTTTTTTCGAGGTCGTGCCGCTCGACGAACGCCATCCGGACGCGTTGAAGTGCTCGCCAATGGGCGAGGCCGTGTTCCCGGAAGGCGACCAGGTGCTCCGACCCCGAGACGCACCGCATCCCGGGGACGAGGTAATCCTGAGCAGCGCCGCGAGCCAACGCCTGGGCCTCCTTGCCGATTCCGAGACCTTCGCCGGTGTCGTCCAAGAACTGTTCCGGACCCGGCGCGAACTGGACCGCGCGAACAGCTGAGCGACCCGGCGTCCCCAAATCGTTTTAATCGGCTGCGGTCCTAGGTTGACCGATGCGGATCGGCGTGATCGGTGTCCAAGGCGACGTGAGCGAGCACGTCGATGCGGTCGCTCGGGCGATGCACGACGCAGGGAAGCCCGGCGACGCGATCAGCGTGCGACGCCGCGAGGACATGGACCATGTCGATGCACTGACGATCCCCGGTGGCGAGAGCACGACGATCTCGAAGCTCCTCGTCCAGCTCGGCCTCTTCGACGAGATCGTCCGGCGCGCGACGGACGAGGCCATGCCGATTATGGGAACCTGCGCGGGCTGCATCCTCCTCGCGAAGGACGCGGGTGTCCAAGCCGACAAGACGAAGACGAGGCTGCTCGGCCTCATGGACATGGCCGTCGACCGGAACGCGTTCGGTCGACAGCGGGAGTCGTTCGAGGCGAACCTCGAGATCGAGGGCATGGAGAAGCCGTTCCATTGCGTCTTCATCCGGGCGCCCGCGATCCTGCGGACCTGGGGCGATTGCACGCCCCTGTCTCGGTACAAGGATCGAATCGTCCTCGCCCGTCAGGGACACCTGATCGGGGCGGCCTTCCATCCGGAACTGAGCGGGGACCTGCGGATCCACCGCAGCTTCCTCGACCTGGTTTAGAAGAGGACCATTACGAGGGCCCCCACCGCGACCGCGCCACTCAGGGTGACGTACAAGGCCGGACGCAGGACCGCCAGGGTCGAGTTGATCGTCGTGGTCAAGCGGGCCGCGGACTGCGGCCCGAAGATCCGGAAGTCAGGGATGTCCGCGACGAAGGCGGCGGCCTCGGC
>Ga0209803_1002616_pt1 | contig 11234 bp, 7 predicted proteins | sample GraSoiAngelo_138_FD_185895 | JGI IMG/M metagenome (GOLD analysis project Ga0209803, IMG submission 185895) | Grasslands soil microbial communities from the Angelo Coastal Reserve, California, USA - 14_0929_09_40cm (SPAdes) (version 2) | ecosystem: Environmental > Terrestrial > Soil > Grasslands ... | reverse complement strand
GCTTCCCGGGGAAACATGGGAGTGAGGAGGAACGCGGATTATAGCAGAGGCCAGCCTTTTCGCAAGACTAGGCGCCGGTCGGCTAGACGGGGTTCCGATTATCCCGAACTACTCTTTTTCCGCCGGCAACTTTGAGACATGGCCGGCGAGTAAACGCCAGTGCCCGCCCTTTTTGACGAATGTGTCGGTAAATTGAAACTGGAGGTCGAACGGTTTCCCGCCGGAGACTCCTTTTGTATGCGTCCTCCCCATGACAACTGCGGTGTCGCCATGGACGCGCACTCTTCCGAATGAACACGCGATACAGGCACTGACTTCTGTTGCGGCTGAGGACAGCCGCCTCTAGAGTTTGCCCCTTATGCCATATAAAGATGTCGCTCCGCCTGCAGGTGAAAAGATTACCAGAACCGATACACTGAATGTCCCGGATCAACCGGTCATTCCGTTTATCCGCGGAGACGGAACCGGGCCGGACATCTGGGCCGCGAGTGAGCGTGTGTTCGATGTCGCAGTCGAAAAAGCATACAGCGGCAGAAAAAAGATCGCATGGTTTGAGGTGTTCGCCGGCCAGGCAGCAAAGGACAAATTCGGTGAATGGCTGCCGGAGGATACAGTGGAAGCGTTCCGCGAGTATCACGTGGGCATCAAAGGTCCACTGACCACGCCGGTGGGCGGCGGCATTCGCTCGCTCAACGTTGCCTTGCGCCAGCTCCTCGATCTTTTCGTGTGTCTGAGGCCCATACAGTACTTCAATGGTGTCCCCTCGCCCCTCAAGCATCCGGAAAAAGTTAACATGGTCATCTTCCGCGAAAACACGGAGGACATCTACGCAGGCATCGAATTCGCCGCCGGCACGCCGGATGCGCAAAAGGTTCTCGATTTTCTAAAAAAAGAGTTTCCGCAGCAATTCGAGAAGATTCGCTTCGGAACAAAACAGAAAGCGTCGGATTTTTGGAAAAAAGTTGGCGCACCGGAAAGGGACGACGTTTGCGTTGGAATCGGAATCAAACCGGTCAGTCGATCCGGCACCGTGCGCCTGGTGCACAGCGCGATCTCTTATGCCATTGCGAACCGCCGCAAGAGCGTGACGCTGGTTCATAAGGGCAACATCATGAAATTCACGGAGGGGGCGTTCCGCGACTGGGGATATGAAGTAGCAAAGCAATATTTCGGCGCGAAAGAGATTGGTGGCGGTCCCTGGTGCGAGATTCCCATGGGCAAACCGGGCGCGGGCATCGTGATCAACGACGCCATCGCCGACAACGCGCTTCAGCAATTCCTGTTGCGCCCCGCAGATTATGACGTGATCGCCACACTCAATCTCAATGGCGATTACCTGAGCGACGCGCTCGCCGCGCAGGTGGGCGGAATCGGAATCGCACCCGGAGGAAATATCAATTATATCACCGGTCACGCGGTATTCGAAGCGACCCACGGCACAGCGCCAAAATATACCAACCAGGACAAGGTCAATCCCGGCTCGGTGATTCTTTCAGGCGAAATGATGTTCCGTTACATGGGCTGGACAGAAGCGGCCGAGCTAATTCTGAAAGGTTTAAAGGGCGCGATTGCGAGCAAACGCGTTACTTACGATTTCGCACGGCTGATGGAGGGAGCGACGGAGATCAAGTGTTCGCAGTTCGGTGACAATGTCATCGCTCATATGTGACGAGAATGACGAAGGACAAATGTCGAATGACGAAGGAAGCCCGAATGAGCAAATGACGAAACAATCTCGATCTTGCACTTGGGGCTTCGGATTTCGTCATTCATTCGTGATTCGTCATTCGTGCTTCATAATTTTTATCGCTCTCATCGCAGCAACCAGCACTGCGTCCACCGAGAAGCGCAACATCACCGAAAAAGATCTGTTCGATTTCGTATGGATCGGAGACCCGCAAGTTTCGCCGGATGGATCACACGCGGCCTTTGTGCGCGTAACGGTTAACGAGAAGAAGGAAGGTTACAATGCGTCCATCTGGAGTGTGCCAATCGCAGGCGGCGAAGAGCCTCATCAATTAACAAAAGGCGATCACGATTCCGTCCCTCGGTGGTCGCCGGATGGAAAATTTTTGCTCTTTCTGCGCGCGACTGAAAAGAATGGCAAGCCCGAGCCGCCACAACTGGCGATCCTCTCGATGACAGGCGGCGATTCATTTGTCTTTACCGATCTACCGAAAGGCGCAGCGAATCCAAGCTGGGCACCGGATGGAAAAACAATCGCGTTCACGAGCGAGACAAACGCGGAAGACCTGGCCAAGCAGGAAAAGAAAAAATCAAAAGAAGAAGAATCAAAAAAAATGGGCAGTGGGAATGCTCCCGCAAGCGCAGATGAGCACGAGAGCGATGTTCGCGTCGTCACGCGCGCCATCTATCGCCAGGATAATGAAAGCTACATCGATCCCAAGCATCCCACACATATTTGGCTTGTGGCCACGCCCCACAGCGCTGACGAAAAAGTAAGACCACGCCAGCTCACTACAGGCCGATTCGAAGAAGATAGCCCGACCTGGTCCAAGGACGGTTCGCAGATTTATTTCACATCGGACCGGAATGACGAACCGTACTACGAGCTGCCAAAGACTGATCTTTATTCGGTGGCGGCAGCGGGCGGCGAACCAGTAAAAATCACAACGATTGATTTACAGATCGGGGGTTTTGGCCCCGGCGGAGGGGCGCTGTCGCTCAGCCCCGATGGGAAACAGGTCGCGTTTACCGCATCAACCACACGACCGATCAACTCATACACGCAGCCCGATCTCTGGGTCCTCGATCTTTTGCCAAACGCAAAGCCGCGCAATCTGACCGCGAACTTTGATTTCGATGTGCCCGGTTTTGTGATTGGGGACAGCGCGCCGCCGCGGGCAGGTGGACAAAACAAGGCGATCTGGACGCCAGATGGCAAAGGCCTCATCGCCGTTTACACGAAGGAAGGGAAAGCAAATCTCGCGCTGTTCGATCTGCCTGTAGCCCAGGACGCGGATCTCGGCAGGGCTGGTGTGCACGATCTAACTTCTGGAAACCAGGGGGTGATGAGTTTTCGCGCGTTGCCTGACGCCTCGAAATTGATCTACGTCGTTTCGACACCAACTCGCATCAATGATCTTTTTGTCCTGGACCGCGCCACCCCTGGCGCGACGCCCACGCAATTGACGCATGTCAATGACGAACTGTTCTCAAAGTTAAACCTAACCGAGCCGGAAGAGATTTGGTACGACAGCTTTGACGGCAAGCACATCCAAGCCTGGTTGCAGAAGCCGCCGAACTTCGATGAGCACAAAAAATATCCCTTGATCCTGAACATTCATGGCGGACCGCACGTCGCGTACGGCAATATTTTCGATCACGAATTCCAGTGGATGGCAGCCAAGGGTTACGTGGTGCTTTATCCGAACCCACGCGGGAGCACCACTTACGGCCAGGAATTTGGAAATATCATTCAGTATCATTACCCAGGGGACGACTACAAAGACCTGATGGCCGGCGTGGATGACGCGATCAAACGTGGTTACATCGAAGAGAAAAAGCTTGGCGTGACCGGCGGTAGCGGCGGTGGCCTGCTGACTAACTGGGTCGTAGGCCAAACCAACCGCTTTGCAGCGGCAGTAGCGCAACGCGACATCGCCAGTTGGGAAGATTGGTGGTATTCGGGGGACTTCACACTCTTCCAGGCGACGTGGTTCAAAGTACCCCCATTTGAAGACCCGCAAGAGTATCGAGCGCGTTCGCCGATCAATTACATCAAGAATGTCACGACGCCGATGATGTTTATCCTCGGGGAAGCGGATTACCGGACGCCGCCGGGCGCTGGCGGTGAACAAATGTTTCGTGCGCTAAAATTTCGCAAGATTCCGACCGTTATGGTGCGTTTCCCTAATGAATCGCACGAGCTCTCGCGTTCCGGTCAGCCGTGGCACCGTGTCGAGCGCATGGAGCATATCGTTGGCTGGTTCGATCACTGGCTAATGGGTACGCCCAAGCCAGAATACGAGATCGCACCGCAAGCAGACGCGTCAGCTAAGAAAGGCAGTATCCCGGTCAAATGACGAATGGCTTCGCCCTGTTGAATCGTTAAAGCGTTAAAGCGCCCAAGGAGGTTCATTAGTCGCTCTCGGATCGTTAACTCTCAAAGGGCCTCCCGGGACTGGTCCCGTTATTGGCAGCGAATTACTCTAGGTGAATCGGTTAGCTCCTGCTTTGTGCCGGCGACGCGAAGATGGATTGTGTGTGGACGTTGGTCTCTAAGTTGCGGCGGAGTCGGAATATTAAAGGCATGCCGGCCGTTTCCGTAACCGGCATCCCGGAGATCCTCCCGAAACTGATTCGCCGGGAACGATATGACATACTGATCACCATCCCAAAGTTCAACATGGGCCTCGGCATCCACATCGTTTTTGTCCCAAATCCAGCCAGAAATCGCTGCGCAGTCAGTGTGATCAATCTTGCTGGCAAAATGAGGGAGGGGGGCGGCCCCAATGCGGCCTGAAAAAATCAGCAAGCCGAAGCAAACAAATTGAAACGTGATGAAGATAGCCACGACCCGCGAGGCCAGACCGTCGCGCCAATAGCTGTGCACCTTATTCCAGCGGGAAAAAATGTGGAACGCAGAGAGCAACACCGCCTGATAAAATCCGTAAGCGATGTAATGAAGCTCGGGGCCGTGCCACAGGCCCATCAGTCCGAAGGCTAAAAAATAGCCTGCGATCGGAGCGACTTCCTTGTGCGCAAACCATTTGCCGCGCATCGCCGCGTAGAGAAAGCGCATGTAAACGTGGTCGCGAAACCAAAATGAGAGAGTGATGTGCCAGCGATTCCAGAAATCGCGGATGTTCCGGGCGAGAAACGGTCGGTCGAAGTTTTCAGGAGTATGGACGCCGAAAAGATAACTCAGGGCAATGGCAAAAGCGCTGTAGCCGGCGAAATCAAAAAACAAGTAGAAGCTGTACGCATACATGTAGCTGACCAACGCTGTGAAACTCCCACTGCTGGCAGCTCGCTCCAGCCAGTATTGTTTAATGAGCGCGGCGAGAATGAATTTGTAAAGAAACCCCCGAAAAATGCGATACACCGCGCCATCGAGATCGACAAGAAATTCAGCGCGGGTTCGGGTCTTTCTCCAATCGGCTGCGAAACGTTGGTAACGGTCAATCGGACCCGCTGAAATCGTTGGAAAGAAAAAAAGGAACATCAGGAAATCGAGCGTTCCGGGGAGGGCGATGACTTTATCGCGCAAGCAAAATACGACATCCAATGCCCGAAACGTGATGTAGGAAATTCCAAGAAAACCAAACTCGCTCCCCGGCGACGCGACCGGAAAAAATTTGGACGCGGCAATCGGAAGCAGACTTGCCGCAACCGCAACATAGAACGGCCAGCCGCCGCGTGCCCCGCTTTTTGCGAATACGGAGACTGTTGCCCATTGCCAGACGGCGAAACCGATGACGATCCAGATCTCGCGGACCGGGAAATGGGGCCGAATGTTTAACAACCCGTGATACTGCACGAGGAGCATCCCGGCAGTGACGAGGGCCGCCCACCGCCAGCCGGCTTTACCAAACAGCCCCAGAATGAGCGTCGGAACTGCCGCGTAAAGCAGCAGTCCAAAATAGGTAAAATCGGCGTATGGAATCACAGCGACTGGGCCAGCCGCGCTCGATCGACTTTGCCGTTCGCCGTCAGCGGAAAAACATCGCGAAAAACAAATTTGCGCGGCAACATGTACACTGGCAGCCGCTCAGCTAGCTGCCGTCGCAGCGATTGTGTTAATTCGAAATGTGATCTCTCAGTTTGGCCGCTTAGCACTACGAAAGCGGCGAGCGATTGGGCCGCGCCGTTCTTGATCACCGGTGTTACTACTGCCTCTCTTACAGAGGGCAAGGCCAGAAGGTTTGCTTCGACATCGCCAGGTTCGATGCGGTAACCGCTGAGCTTGAGCTGCGAATCCATCCGGCCCTCAAAAAAAAGGAAACCGTCATGAAACCGGCCCTGGTCGCCAGTTCGATAAGCGCGTCGACCGAAATGATCAAAGAAGACGGCTTCGGTAAGGTCGGTGCGTCCAAGATAACCGAGGCTAACATTCGGCCCCGCGATGACAATTTCGCCCTGCTCGTTTGCTGGCAAAGTTTCGCCAGCTCTATTCACAACGAAAACGTCGGTCCCAGGCATCGCGCGTCCCACTGGTAACGCTGAATACTTTTCCAAAATTGAACGGTCTATTCGTACGGAAGTGGTGGCCACCGTTGCCTCCGTCGGACCATACATGTTCCACACTTGGGCTCGCGGAAAACGCTCAAGCAAACGAGCCGCAGTTTGCGCGGCAAGTGTTTCACCGCAAAAAAGAAAACGCCGAATGCGTGGAAGCATTCCTTCCGAAAATTTCTCTTCAACCAGGCACATTTGTGCAAACGATGGCGTAGAAACCCACGTCGTAGAGCCTGAATTTCCAAGCGCGCGATAAAGCATTTTCGGATTCGCAACCAAATCGCGGCTTATGCTGAATAGCGTGCTTCCCGTGGTAAGGCTGCAATACAAATCCATCACAGAGAGATCGAATGAAAAGGGCGCCGTGTTCAAAAAGGTCTCGCCGAGAGGGACGAACTTCTGTTCCCTAAGCATCCACGCGACGAAGTGCTCCAGACACCCAAGTGTAATGATAACGCCTTTCGGTTCGCCAGTGCTGCCGCTGGTGAACAAAATGTAAAATGGGTCGTCGCGTTGCACGCGCGTAGCAGGAACAAACGGGGCAGAGCTGGAAAGTTTCGTGACGTCTTCCGGCGAGAGAAGCAATGCAGGGCGCGAGATTGCCAGAATTTTGTCGATGCGTTGTTGAGGCAATACTGTGTCGAGCGGAACGTAGGGCCTGCCGGATTTTACCGCTCCGAGAAACGCGATGAGCATTTGAGGCTCCCGATGCCCGAGCACCGCAATGGGAGAGCGATTATTGCCAAAACGTTCTGTTAGATGGGCAGCGAGGGCATCTGAACGGCGGCGGAGCTCGCCATAAGTCAGCCTCTTATCTCCGCTGATGTGTGCGATCGCATTCGGAGCCGTTAGAGCCCAATGATCGATTTGCTCGATGAGATTCACTCAAAAACCCTGATAGACAAACGGCGGCGTGGAAAAGTTGCCTCGACCGTAGATCGCAATTAAGCCCGCAATAATAGCAAGGTAATACAGAATCAGCAGCGCCCGCCAGAGCGCCGGATGTGCCCTGATCCAGCTCACGCGTTCACCCGCATCCTTTTCTCAAGGTCAGCGATGATCCTGCGCGGCGTCCCCCAATTTTCGCGCTCGAATTCCGCCGGGGAAATCTTGAGACCGAATTCCTCCTCGATTCTTATCATCAACTCCACCGTCTTGATAGAATCCAAGAGCTGGCATTCGTAAAGAGGTAGCTCGAGGTTGGCGAGGACCTCATCGGTTTCGGCAACCGACGCCACCAGTTGCAACACTTTTTCGTGAAAGCCGGCATTCATAACAGATAAATAGCGTGGAGCATTACGATCGTGCGGATCGGGCAATAGACGATCGACAATCAATCAACTCCCTGGGACGCGTCCATGAAAAAAATCGTTAAGAGCACGATTGTAAAACAGCCAGCCTTCCTGCGTTAGGTGCGTATGCTTAGCGTCAAGAAACGCTGGATCCTCGTCGTGGTCTTCAAACTCGATGAGCGTAAAATTGTATCGCTGTGCGAGGGCGCGCATTTTTTGGTAATAATTCTCGCGCGCCAACCGAGAATATCCCTGCTGATCATAAAAGCGTCCATCCATCGGCATACTGAGAAGGAGTGGGCGGGCGTGAACCTTGGCCAGAGCGCGCAATAGCAACTCTAAGTCGGCCCATTCAGGTGCCGCATTCATGCGGTTACGAAACCGGGAATCAAGACGACCAGGCGCTATGGATTCACCGTTCGCAGGCGCATTTTCGACCTTGGCTTGTGCGTAAATTTTGGCTTCGCTCGCTTTTGCGACGGGCGTCGGCCGATCCGGCCTTTGCCGCTGCAGTGCGGGAGCAGGCTTAGTTGCGTACAGGATATGAGCGACTGCCGAAAAGTGGTCCTGCAACTCCAAGCCGGCCATGTATATTTTTCCTAACGGCAGGATCGCGCAGAAAATCAGTCGGTCGAACCAATTTCCGGAGGAGAGTCGCCGCAGCGCAAACTCGAGCAAAGGACTCTTTTCGAGCGTGCCTGGAAACTGCAGCATGCGTGAAGCAATATCTCGCTTCAGTTCGAAATCGACGGTGCTGCCGAACGTCAGTTCGCTCGCCGCCAACAACGAGAAATTACCTTCGTACCAATCGACCCTCGTAGCGGGCATCAGAAACCAGACAGGCGAAATCGATACCGCAAGCTTTCTGCCGCGCAGGTCCGATCCAAGAGCTGCGATCTTTTGCAAAATGATTAGCGACGTCGCTCCAACGGTGCCGACTGCCGACACTTGAAACCCTGTGGGTGCGTTTTGAAAGAATTTGTTCGCCCTATCCGGGACTCCGATTATTAACTCCGAGCTACCGTAAAGCGGCAAGACCCTCCTCGCACGCGCAGCGGTCCGTTGAAAGACCATCCCCTGGTTTTTGAGCTGAAATTGCTGCGGCGCAGTCCACCCGAGGGTGCGTCGTTCAAGGTGAATCGCGGCCGTCCAGCCAGCGAACAAAATCGTCGCAGCGACGCCGACGGCGATAACGGCTGAAAACAAATGTGGTGTGCTGGTTCGGGCGGAGCCCATGCTGACTCCAGACTATGCTTGCGAGTAAAGCCCCGCATGTAAGTCAGAGTATAAAGATCGTGTAGGATATTACCCTACATAAGCTCGAGTCGGGACAGAGCCTCCAACAATTGCAGCAGGTGTCGCTCTGATCAGCTCCGGGGGACACGCCCATGAAAGAAATCATCAAGGGCGCGGTTGTAATAGATCCAACCTTTCGCAGTGAGGTGACTCTGGTGACGATAAAGAAAAGCGGGATCTTCGTCATGCCCCTCAAATTCAACCAGCGCAAAATGGTATCGCTGCACGAGGGCGCGAAGCCTTGCGTAATAATTTTCGCGAGCCGAGGGCGACACCCCCTTGCGATCGTAAAGGTCGCCGGCTATTGGCATGCTAAGCAACATCGGGCGAGCGTGAATCCTTGCGAGCGTGCGCAAGAGCAATTCCAAATCGTTCCAGCCCTGGGACGCATTCATGTCGTTCTGAAATTTCGCGTCACCACGACCAGGGATTTTTTCTTCGTTCAGGCTCGCAGCCCTTGTCGGCGTCTCTCCATCGGCGCTCTCGGGTCCGCTTACGGTTGAAATAAGCTTCGACCAATCGAGCAGCTCTAAACGGCTCGGCGGCGCCGGCTTGATTTTGTGGCGAATGTAAGTGAACGCCGCAAAATGATCCTGCAACTCCAGTATGGCAGTCTGTAATTTTCCGAGCGGCCACAACGCGCAGAAAACGACGCGATCGAGCAACCGGCCGGAAGCGAGCCGCTTTAACGCGAATTCGAGAAATGGACTGGCTTCCAGCGTGTCCGGGTACTTTAGCATGCGTGAAGCAATGTTCCGCTTTAGCTTGAAATCGAGTGCGGTCCCGAACGTCATTTCACTCGCTGCCATCAGCGAAAAACTTCCTTTGTAGCCATCCCACCTGGTTCGTAAAAACCACCCGGGCGAAAGCGAGATGGCAAGCTTTTTGGCGCGCAAATCGGAACCGAGTGCGCCAATTTTTTGCAACATGCTCAGTGAGCTCGCGCCTCCAGCGCCGACGGGCGAAACCTGGAACCCCGTTGGCGCAGTGCGAAAAAAAATACTCGCCCTCTCTGGAAGCGGAGGTATTACCAACTCTGAGCTGCCGTAAAGCGGCAATACGCTTCGAGCATGCGCAGCTGCACGCTGAAATGCCAGGCCCTGCTTTTTAAGCGGAAACAACTCCGGGGCAGTCGAGACAATCGTCGCGTGTTCGAGATGAACTGCTACGATTCCCCCACCAAGCAAAACGGCCGCTGCCACGCCTAAGGCGATCAATCCTGAGAACAAATGTGGCATGCCTTGCCTGCCGCTGGCACATAACACCATTCGAGGAAGTTATTTTCCCTGACTTAACGCCGCAATCGAATTTCGTACGTATCTTTCCCCTGTGGTCGCGGGTACGGTTTAGAAGCCAACCACGGAAACTGACGACGACGGGCACATTGCCGACTTGGTTTTATTTGGATTTGCAGACTCGAGGATCGATACTCAAATGTCGTTTAATATTGTGTCTATGTCGTCCTCTTCACTCTGGCAGCGTTTTCAGCAGTATTTTTTGTATTACCGCGACCCCGCCTTCTCTGTCGACATCAGTCGGATGAAATTCCCGGATGATTTCTTCGAAAAAATGCGACCGAAAATCGACAACGCGTTTGCAGCCATGCGAGCGCTGGAAGCCGGGGCGATTGCTAATCCTACCGAGAAGCGAATGGTTGGGCATTATTGGCTCCGGAATCCCACCTTGGCGCCGACTCCGGAAATTCGCACCGAGATCGAAGAGACGGTTAAGCGGATCAAGACATTCGCGGCGGATATTCGCGGCGGAAAAATCACGGCTGAAAATGGAAAATCTTTTAAGCACGTGTTGCTCATTGGCATCGGCGGTTCGGCGCTCGGGCCGCAATTCGTCTCGGACGCGCTCGGATCACGGCATGATCCGATGGACATCTTGTTTTTCGACAACACCGATCCGGACGGGTTCGACCGCGTCTTTGAGAAGATGAGTGATGAACTAGGCCAGACACTTGTCGTGGTGGTTTCAAAATCTGGCGGGACAAAGGAAACACGAAACGGAATGCTCGAGGCCGAAGTAAAATTCAAAGAAAAGGGGCTGCAATTTAATAAGCACGCGGTGGCTGTGACCGGCGTGGGTAGCGATCTGGACAAGTACGCTGAAAAGAACGGTTGGCTCGCCCGATTCCCAATGCACGATTGGATTGGGGGGCGAACTTCGGTGATGAGCGCTGTCGGGCTTTTGCCGATGGCCTTTCAGGGTTTTGACATTGATGATTTCCTCGCGGGCGCCTCGGCAATGGACGAGCACACTCGTACACAGGATGTGACCCAGAATGCCGCGATGCTTCTGGCGCTCATGTGGTATTACGCCGGCAACGGCAAAGGCGAAAAAGATATGGTGATCCTTCCCTACAAAGATCGGCTGGCATTGTTTGCGAAATATCTGCAACAGCTGGTGATGGAATCGCTCGGAAAAGAAAAGGATCTC
>Ga0209803_1002609_pt1 | contig 11244 bp, 8 predicted proteins | sample GraSoiAngelo_138_FD_185895 | JGI IMG/M metagenome (GOLD analysis project Ga0209803, IMG submission 185895) | Grasslands soil microbial communities from the Angelo Coastal Reserve, California, USA - 14_0929_09_40cm (SPAdes) (version 2) | ecosystem: Environmental > Terrestrial > Soil > Grasslands ... | reverse complement strand
CACCCCGCACCTTAGGCAGGCCACCTACGGTTGACGCCGACCTCGCGGCCCCCGTTACAGACGCAGCCACCCGCACTTCGGGCAGGCCACCTACGGTTGACGCCGACCTCGCGGCCCCCGTTACAATGGTCATTGGTGTGGGCGTGAATCTCGCGCAGCGCGCCTTCCCGGCAGAGCTCGCTGACCGCGCCACCTCCGTGGCGATCGAGACGGGCCGGGTGCCCGACCGTGACTCGGTGCTCGAGGCGGTGCTCCAAGAATTCGACGCGTGGCGCTGGCGGCTCGAATCGCAAGGCTTCGGCCAGGTGCGCGAGCGCTGGCTGGCCCTCAGCGAGAGCATCGGGCGCCGGGTGAAAGTGGATGCCGTCAGCGGGCTCGCCGTCGGCCTCGACGTCGACGGCGCGCTCCTGGTGGACGACGGCCGGGGAGTGCAGCGGATCGTCGCGGGCGAGATTGCGTCGGAGGGAGAGCATGCTGCTCGTCGCTGACGTCGGCAACACGAACACGAAGATCGGCGTCTTCGATCACGACCGGCTCCTCGTGTCCTGGGTCCTCACGAGCCGGCGGGAGCAGACCGCTGACGAGTACGGCGTGTTCATCGAGACCCTCCTGCGGGCGCGCGGGATCCCGGCGAGCGACATCCACGGCGTCGCCATCTCGAACGTCGTGCCACCCGTCCAGCAGACGCTCGAGTGGATGTGCGAGAAGTACTTTGGCAAGGCGCCGTTCGTCGTCGAGCCGGGAGTGAACACGCGGATGCCGCTCAACGTGGACGCGCCGCGTGAGGTCGGCGCCGACCGCTATGTGGACGCGTTCGCCGCGAGCGTTCTGTATGGGCCGCCGGTCATCGTCGTCAACTTCGGCACCGCGACGGCGTTCAACTGCGTGAACGCGCGGGGCGAGTTCGTCGGTGGCGCGATCGCACCCGGTCTCGGGACGGCGGTCGATGCGCTCGTGAACCGTGCGGCCCGCCTCCACCGGGTCGAGCTCGTCCGGCCCAAGGAGGCCATCGGTCGTGACACGACGACCAACATCCAGTCCGGCGCGATCTACGGCTTCGCCGGCCTCGTGGACGGGCTCGTCGACCGGATGCGGTCGGAGATGGGCGGGAGCGCCCAGGTGATCGGGACCGGCGGCCTCGCCGCGCTCATCGCGGGCGTCGCGCGCACGGTCGAGCGCGTGGACGACCACCTGAGGCTCGTGGGGCTCCGCATCCTCTACGAGGAAGCGCACCCCGCGGCGCCCGCGCGTTGACACGCGGGGCGGCCGACGAGTATACTCATACGAAATATAGTATGCGGGCACGAGGCCGATCCCTATATACGGGGATCGGGGGCAGGGCACCGGCGACTGGCTGAGGGGAGGAGCGCCGATGGGGATGTGGGTCGGACGGGGACGGAAGGCGAGGGTCGCGTACGGGTTCGATGACATTGCCCTCGTGCCAGGCACGGTGACGATCAACCCGAACGAAGTGGACATCGCCTGGGAGCTCTGCGGCCATCGCTTCGAGCTGCCGATCATCGCCGCCGCCATGGACGGGGTCGTCGGCCCCAGGCTCGCGATCGAGATGGGGCGACTCGGCGGGCTCGCCGTCCTGAACCTGGAGGGGATCTTCTCACGGTACGCGAACCCCGAGGACGTTCTCGACCGCATCGTGTCGGCGAGCCAGGACGAGGCGACCAAGATCATCCAGTCGATCTATGGTGAGCCGATCAAGGAAGAGCTGATCCACCGGCGGATCCACGAGATCAAGAAGGGTGGGGGGCCCGCCGTCGTGTCGTCGATCCCTCAGCGCGCCGAGCGCTTCGCCCAGATCGCCCAGGAAGCGGGCGCGGACATCTTCGTCGTCCAGTCCACTGTCACGACCGCCCGCCACATCGCCACCGAGTACACCCCCGTCGACTTCCGTAAGCTGAAGAAGCAGCTCGCGATCCCGCTGATCATCGGCAACGTCGTCACCTACGAGGCGTGCCTCGAGCTCGTGGACTGCGGCGCCGACGCGCTCCTGATCGGCGTCGGGCCGGGTGCCGCGTGCACGAGCCGCGAGGTCCTCGGGCTCGGTGTGCCTCAGGTGACCGCGACGGCCGACGCGGCGGCGGCGCGCGACTATCACTACAAGCAGCGGGGGCGCTACGTCCCGATCATCACGGACGGCGGCATGATGACGGGCGGCGACGTGTGCAAGGCGCTCGCGGCGGGCGCCGACGCCGTCATGATCGGCTCGGCGTTCGCCCGCGCCCACGAGGCGCCGGGCCGGGGCTACCACTGGGGCATGGCGACGCCGCATGCTAACCTGCCGCGCGGCACACGGATCCGGGTCGGGGTGGCTGGCTCCCTCGAGCAGATCCTCTTCGGCCCCGCCTTCACCGAGGACGGCACGCTCAATCTGGTCGGCGCGATCCGGACCTGCATGGGCTCGGTCGGGGCGCGCACGATCCGCGAGCTCCAGCAGACGGAGCTGATCATCGCTCCGACGATCAAGACCGAAGGCAAGATCTTCCAGCAGGCTCAGAAGCTGGGGCGCCCGCGGTAGCAGCGGGCCGCGCCCGCCCCGTGATGGTCGCCGCCGACAAGATCGCGGTTCTGGACTTCGGCGGTCAGTACACCCAGCTGATCGCGCGGCGGGTCCGCGAGATGTCCGTCTTCTCCGAGGTCGTCTCCTGCACCCAGCCGATCGAGCCGATCCTCACGGGCGGCTACAAGGGGATCATCCTCTCGGGCGGGCCGTCGAGCGTCTACGAGGATGGCGCGCCGCTGCCGCCGAAGGCGCTCTTCGACGCGGGTATCCCCATCCTCGGCATCTGCTACGGCATGCAGGCGATGGGGTATCTCCTCGGCGGCCACGTCGTGCCCGCCGACCGCCGGGAGTACGGCAAGGCCGAAGTCGAGTTCCGGAGCTCGAGCCGCCTCCTCCGGGGCGTCGAGCCCGAGGCGGACGGTCGCATGACCGTCTGGATGAGCCACGGCGACACCGTCCTCCGGCCGCCGAAGGGCTTTACGGCCCTCGGCGCCACCCCGAACTGCCCGGTCGCCGCGATGGCCGACGACCAGCGGAAGCTCTACGCGGTCCAGTTCCACCCGGAGGTCGTCCACACGCCGCAGGGACTGAAGATCTTCGACAACTTCCTCGACATCTGCGGGGCGCGCCGCACGTGGTCCATGGCCGGCTTCATCGACACGACGGTCGAGGAGATCCGAAAGAAAGTCGGCTCCGGCCGCGTCCTGTGCGCGCTGTCGGGCGGGGTGGACTCGTCGGTGGTCGCGGTGCTGGTCCACCGCGCCATCGGGGATCAACTCACGTGCGTCTTCGTCGACAACGGGCTCTTGCGGAAGGGCGAGGCGCGGTCGGTCGACCATACCTTCCGTGACGCCTTCAAGATCAACCTGATCCATGTCGATACCAGCCACCGCTTCCTCGACGTTTTGCGTGGCGTCACCGATCCGGAGATCAAGCGCAAGCGGATCGGCGCCGAGTTCATCGCCGTCTTCGAAGAAGAGGCCCGGAAGCTCGGCGAGATCGCCTGGCTCGCCCAGGGCACCCTCTATCCGGACGTGATCGAGTCGGTTTCCTTCCGCGGGCCGTCGGCGACGATCAAGACCCACCACAACGTCGGCGGCCTGCCGCTCAAGATGCAGTTCAAGCTGATCGAGCCCCTGCGGGAGCTGTTCAAGGACGAGGTCAGGCGGCTCGGCGAGATCCTCGGGCTGCCGACGGAGATCGTCTGGCGCCAGCCGTTCCCGGGACCAGGCCTCGCGATCCGCGTGCTCGGCGAAGTCACGCCCGAGCGTCTCGCGGTCCTGCGCGACGCCGACGCGATCGTCCAGGACGAGGTGCGCGCCGCCGGCTTCGAGCGCGAGGTGTGGCAGGCCTTCGCCGTCCTCCTGCCGATCCGGACGGTCGGCGTGATGGGCGACTTCCGCACGTACGCGCACGTGATCGCGCTCCGCGCGGTCATGAGCCAGGACGCGATGACGGCGGACTGGGCGCGACTCCCCTACGACCTGCTCGGGCGCATCTCGAACCGCATCATCAACGAGGTGAAGGGCGTCAATCGGGTGGTCTTCGACATCTCGTCGAAGCCCCCGTCCACCATCGAATGGGAGTAGGAGGTGAGGCCGTTCGACGGCCGAGCCGACGCTTCAACGGCTCGAAGATGATCCATGCAACATAGCGAATTCGTCCACCTCCACGTCCACTCCGAGTACAGCCTCCTCGACGGCGCGGCGCAGCTCGAGAAGCTCGTCCAACGGGCGAAAGACCTGCGCTTCCCCGCCATCGCGCTGACGGACCACGGCAACCTCTTCGGGGCGATCGACTTCTACCTCGCGGCCCAGAAGGCCGGCGTCAAGCCGATCGTCGGGTGCGAGCTCTACGTCGCCCCCGGAAGCCGGCGCGAGCGCGGCTCGCAGGACGGCGGCTACGAGGGCGCGAACCACCTGACCGTCCTGGTGCGGAACCGCGCCGGCTACCGGAACCTCGTCAAGCTGGTCTCGAAGGCTTACCTCGAGGGCTTCTACTACAAGCCCCGGGTGGACCGGGAGCTCCTCGCCCAGCACGCCGACGGGCTCGTCGTCCTTTCGGGATGTCTCAACTCCGAGGTCTCGCGCCTCCTGAGCCAGGGGGAGACGCAGAAGGCGACGGAGGTCGCGGGCTGGTACCAGGAGGTCTTCGGCCGGGACTACTACTTCATGGAGGTCCAGTCCCACGGGCTCGAGCAGCAGGCGCGGGTCACGGCCGACACCCTCGCGATCGCGAAGGCCGTCGGCGCGCCGATCGTCGGCACCAACGACTCGCACTACCTCGAGGACGGTCACGCGCGCGCCCACGAAGCGCTCCTCTGCATCCAGACGGGCACGAACCTCGGCGACCCGAACCGCTTCCGGTTCTCGACCCAGGAGTTCTACGTCAAGTCGGCGGAGGAGATGGCGCGCGTGTTCGCCGAGCTGCCCGAGGCGTGTCGCAACACGCTGGCCGTCGCCGAGCGCTGCAACCTCACGCTCGACTTCGGAACCTTCCACCTGCCGCGGTACCTCGTCCCCGACGGGCACACGCTGGACAGCTACCTGCGCGAGCTGTCGGCCGCAGGGCTGCGGCGCCGTTACGGCCCGACGCCGGGCGAGGCGGTCGAGGCGCGCCTCGCCCATGAGCTCGCGGTCGTCGAGAAGATGGGGTTCGCCGGGTACTTCCTCGTCGTCTGGGACTTTATCCACTACGCGCGTCAGCAGGGGATCGCCGTGGGGCCGGGCCGCGGCTCCTCGGCCGGCTCGCTCACCGCGTACTGTCTGGGGATCACGAATATCGACCCGATCCGGTACGGACTGCTGTTCGAACGATTCCTGAATCCGGAACGAATCTCCATGCCCGACATGGACATCGACTTCGCGGACGACCGGCGCGACGAGGTCATCCGGTACGTCGCGGAGAAGTACGGGCGCGACCGGGTCGCCCACATCATCACCTTCGGAACGCTCGGCGCGAAGGCCGCGATCCGCGACGTGGGGCGCGTGCTCGGCCTGCCCTATGCCGACGTGGACCGGATCGCCAAGCTCGTTCCGAATTTCCCGCTCAACATCACGCTCGACGACGCCTACCAGAAGTCGCTCCCGCTCGCCGAGACGGTGAAGAGCCAGCCGAACGTTCGGGAGCTCTGGGAGATCGCGCGCACGCTGGAGGGCTGCACCCGACACGCCTCGGTCCACGCGTCGGCCGTCGTCATTTCCGACGAGCCGCTCGACGCGCACATCCCGCTCTACAAGGACCCCAAGCGTCCGGAGCTGATCACCGGCTACGCGATGGGGCCGATCGAGAAGCTCGGGCTCCTCAAGATGGACTTCCTCGGGCTCCGGACCCTGACGGTGCTGGCGAACACCGTGGCCCTCCTCAAGGACGCGCGGGGAATCTCGATCGACCTCGATACGCTCCCGCTCGACGACCCGAAGACTTACGCGCTCCTGAGCGAGGCGAAAACCTTCGGCGTCTTCCAGCTGGAGTCGGCGGGCATGCGCGAGGCGCTGCGCGGGCTCCGGCCCGAGCGGCTCGCGGACGTGATCGCGATGGTCTCGCTCTACCGGCCGGGGCCGATGGAGCTCATCGCCGACTTCATCGAGCGCCGGCACGGTCGCGCGAAAATCACCTACGAGCATCCGGCGATGGAGAAGTTCACGCGTGAGACGTACGGGATCATGGTCTACCAGGAGCAGATCATGCAGATCGCCTCCGAGATGGCGGGCTTCACCATGGGAGAGGCGGACATTCTCCGCCGCGCCATGGGCAAGAAGGACCGCGACCTCATGGCGAAGCAGCGCGAGACGTTCGTCGCCGGCTGCGCGGAGCGGGGGGTCACCAGGGCCAAGGCCGACCGTGTCTGGGAGCTGATGGAGAAGTTCGCGGGGTACGGGTTCAATAAATCGCACGCCGCGGCGTACGCGCTCGTCGCCTATCAGACCGCGTACTTCAAGGCGAACTTCCCCGTGGAGTTCATGGCCGCACTGCTCACCTCAGAAATGGGTGACACGGACAAGATCGTGAAGTACATCGAGGAGTGCCGCGCGATGGGGATCCGCGTCGAGCCGCCCGACGTGAATGTCTCGGCGGTGCGGTTCAGCGTCGCCGGCGACACGGTCCGATTCGGCCTGGCTGCGATCCGGAACGTGGGCGAGGCCGCGATGGAATCCATCCTCCGGGCGCGCGCCGAGGCGGGGCCCTTCACGTCGCTCGAGGACTTCTGCGCCCGTGTGGACCTCCGCCTCGTGAACCGCCGCGTGCTCGAGTCCTTGAGCAAGGCGGGCGCCTTCGACTCGCTCGGGCTGACGCGGGCGCATCTGCTCGCGACCGCGGATGCCGCGCTCGAGAGCGGCCAGCGCAAGCAGCGCGACCGCGCAGAGGGCCAGGCGTCGTTCTTCGACCTCCTGCCGGCCGGAGCGCCCGCGCCGAGCGCGCCGGTGGCCGAGGTGGTGCCGGAGTGGGAGCCGGACCAGCGCCTCGCCTTCGAGAAGGAGGTCCTCGGGTTCTACGTTTCGGGCCATCCGCTCGCCCGCTTCCGAGGCGTCGTCGAATCGCTCGGGCTCACGACGACGGCCGAGCTCGCGGCCAAGGGGCACGCCGCGCGCGTGCTTCTCTTCGGGCACGCGACCGGGCTCAAGGAGACGTCCACCAAGAGCGGCAACCGCATGGCGTTTTTCACGCTCGAGGACATGGACGGGACGGTCGAGGTCACGGTCTTCCCCGAGCCCTACAAGGCGGCCGCCGCGTGCCTCTCCTCGCGCGAGGCGCTCCTGGTGCGGGGCAGGGTGGACGACGGCGAGAAGGGACGGGTCGTGCTCGCCGACGACATCCGCCCTCTCGAGGAGGCGCTCGCCGAGAACGGCGGCCGCCACCGCGTCGCCGCCGGCGAGCCGAACGCGTGCCGGATCCGCCTGGCGGTCGCCACGGAGCGGGGGGACGCGCTCGCCGCGCTCCGTCAGGTCTGCGCCGCGCATCCGGGACGCATCCCGCTGTTCCTCCACCTCCTTCTCGGGTCGCAGGAGGTCGTGGTCCGCTGCCGCGGAGTGGCCGTCGACGCGAGTCAGGAGCTCTGCGCCAAGGTCGAGTCGCTCCTGGGCGGCGGCACGATCACGGTGGAGTATGCCGGACGCGCTTGATTTCGAGGAGCCCCTGCTCGAGCTGGAGAACCGGATCGCGGCGCTCCAGGCCGAGGACGACTCGCCCCGCGGCCGCGAGGAGATCGCGAAGCTCGAGGAGCGGCTCCACCGGCAGCGCCAGAAGACCTACGCGAGCCTGACCGCCTGGCAGCGGACGCAGCTCGCCCGCCACCCCAAGCGCCCCCACACGCGCGACTTCGTCCGGCTCCTCTTCGAGGACTTCGTCGAGCTCCACGGCGACCGGCTCTACGGGGACGACGCGGCGATCGTCGGTGGCCTGGCGCGGTTCGAGGGGCAGGGGATCGTCGTCATCGGCCACCAGAAGGGGCGCGACACGCGTGAGAAGATCGCGCGCAACTTCGGCATGCCGCACCCCGAGGGCTATCGCAAGGCACTCCGCCTCATGCAGCTCGCCGAGAAGTTCGGCAAGCCGGTCCTCAGCCTCATCGACACGCCCGGCGCGTACCCCGGCGTCGGCGCCGAGGAGCGGGGCCAGGCGGAGGCGATCGCACGGAACCTCCGCGAGATGGCCGCCCTCCGTACGCCCGTCATCGCCGTCGTCACGGGGGAGGGCGGTAGCGGGGGCGCGCTCGCGATCGGGATGGGCAATCGGGTCCTCATGCTCGAGTACGCGATCTACTCGGTGATCTCGCCGGAGGGGTGTGCGGCGATCCTCTGGGGCGACGCCGCGAAGGCTCCGGAGGCGGCCGCGGCGATGCGGATCACGGCGCCCGACCTCCTGCGCCTCGGCGTCATCGACGCGATCGTCCCCGAGCCGATCGGCGGCGCCCACCGCGACTGGGACGCGGCGGCGGCGTCCCTGCGGGCCGCGCTCCGAGACCAGCTGGCGGATCTGGTGCCGAAGTCGCCGGAGACGCTCGTCGCAGAGCGCTACGAGAAGTTCAGGCGGCTCGGCGCGTTCGAGGAGACGTCGACGCCCCGTGACGGCGCATGACGGCCGTCTTCACGCCCGCCGGACGAGCGCGCCGGCGAGATCCTCGTCGGTCACCAGCACGTTCATGAATCGCCCCGCGAGGGCGCCGCGCACGGCGTCGAGCTTCGCCCGGCCCCCGGCGACCGCCACGACGTGGCGGTCGGGGCGGCGCGAGAGCGTCTGGAGTCGGCTGCCCTCGACCGAGAGGATCCGGTGCATCAGGACCCGCAGCTCGGGGCGGTCGACGATGCGGCCCCCCGCATCGAAGGGCTGGTAGTTGATCTCGCCCACGACGCCGAGCTGGCGCAGCCGCTTGACGCTCACCCCGTAGGACTCCGCGAGCGAGCAGAAGCCCGGGGTCTGCTCGGCGATCATGCCGATCCCGACGAGCGCGATGTCCACCGTCTGTGCGGCCTCGTAGATCGACCGGATCTCGGGGTCGCGGAGGAGCCGGCGCCGCTCCCGCTCGATCTCGCGGAGCGACAAGAGGTGCTGCACGGGCAGCGCGTACGCGCTCACGTGGGGCCGGTACTTGGCCGCCATCATCCCGACCAGCGTGTTCGGGGAGAGGTCCACCATCTTGAGCGTGCTCTCACCCGAGAGCGGGTAGAGGGCGAGGTCGCGGAACCTTCGCTCCCTCAGCTGACGGATCGTCTGGTAGAGGGTGAACCCGCACGAGAGCCCTACGCGGATCCCGTTGGACGCGATCTTCTCGAAGTAGGCGGCCGCGGCGGCGCCGAGCTCCTCCTTCAGATCGGCGCGCCCGCCCGCCGCCACGACCACCGCCTCGCGCAGGCCGAACGCTTCGGTGAGCGCCGCCTCGAGCTCCTCGGCGCGCGGCAGGTCGAGCTCGACCCGGACGAAGCCCTCGTCGTAGGCGCGCTTGAGGAGCCGCGAGACCGTCGCCGCCGAGACGCCGAGCGCCCGCGCGATCGCTTTCTGCGGCCGCGCCTGGCGGTAGTAGAGCTCCAGGCACCGGACCATCAGCCGGAGCTCCCGGGAGGGCTGAGAAATTAATTTCATAGAATTGAAGTTCTTGCTTGACGCCACCAGTGTACCCCGTTATCCTCGGTCACGTCACCGCCATCGCGGTCACAGGAGGAGGCGTGCATGGGCGCCAGGCGCTACGGTCCGTCGAACGGCCCGATCAAGCTGACGGAGTACCACCAGTCCCGGAACGAGCTCGAGGGGCTCCCGGTCACCTCGGCGGAGAAGATCCCGGTCACCAACACGCCGAACATCTTCTCCCACAAGGCGTACGTCTTCGCCAAGAACCCGGCACTGGTCCAGCGCTACATCAAGGCGACGAAGGCCGACGTCGGCGGCGTCGGCGGGCACGTGGTCGCGGCCGAAGAGGTGAAGTCGATCATCGCCAAGTTCGTCCTGGAGAACAACGCCGTCAACGGCGAGCCCATCTTCACCTCACTCATCGTGACCCACACCGGCGACGACGTCGCCGTGACGGGGATCATGACGGACTCGGTCGACATGTCCGTCGTGGACGAGCTCATGTGGGACGCCCTCCAGGAGGGCGCGCACAAGGCCGCCGAGCTCGGCCTCTACGGGCCGGGCCAGGACCTGGTCGCCGACGCCTTCACGGGCAACCTCCGCGGGGCGGGGCCGGCGACGGTGGCGCTGCCGCTGCCCGTGCGGAAGGACAACCCCTCGCAGACGGTGCTCGTCTCGTTCGCCGACAAGACCGAGCCGATGGCGTTCAACTACTACGCCACGGGCGCCTACCTCCTGCCGCGATTCAACACCGGCCTGGTCATCGCGTCGTCGAAGATGAAGCGCGGCTACATCATGGAGATCGTGGACCTCGACACCAAGGCGCAGGCGATCGAGGCAGGCGCCCACCCGCGCGACCAGAAGGCGCTCGACGGTAAGATGGAGGAGCTCGCGAAAGGGCTCCAGGAAAAAGTGCTCACGCTGCGGGCGCCCGAGGATCTCTACGACATCGAGGGGCTCACGCGCGCGTCGCGCTTCGTCATCGCGCGGATCTGGAGCCGCAACGACACGGGGGAGCGCGACCAGCTCGGCTACGTCTGCTCGGCCGAGCGGCTGCACAACATCAAGACCAAGAAGGGATTCACCTACGGCGGCAAGGACGACCCAGTGCTCCTCGCCTTCGCGCAAGGCGACTGGCCGGCGCCCGGCGAGATTACCTCGCCCTGGGCGGCGTGCCCGATGGTCGCCGGCGACTGCCGGGGGAGCCACAACCTCCACATCCTGCCGGTGCCGATCAACTCGCAGACCTCGTACTGGTCCGGACCGATCCTGTCCGCGATCACGCTCTCCATCAACATCCACACGGGGCGGATCGGCGCCATCTCCGACCAGTTCGCGCTCGGAACGCCCTGGGACGCGGTACGACGCCAAGCCTCCGAGCTGGCGATCCAGTTCCGCCTGGCGCACGGCATCAAGCAGCCGGCGACGCTCCACGAGGACGAGCTCGAGTATCAGGAGGGCTGGAGGGAGCGCCGCGCCCGGCTCGAGCGCCAGTTCGAGCTCAAGCCGCCGCTCACCTTCGGCGGCAACGGCCACGGCGGGAACGGTGGGCGTGGCGGGAAGCGCGCCGACGCGCGCAAGGGTGGCCGTCCAGACGAGATCGACTAATCAATGTCGGGGGGAGCGGCGCCGCTCCCCCCGACGCCCCCCACCGGTCACCC
>Ga0209803_1002595_pt1 | contig 11268 bp, 14 predicted proteins | sample GraSoiAngelo_138_FD_185895 | JGI IMG/M metagenome (GOLD analysis project Ga0209803, IMG submission 185895) | Grasslands soil microbial communities from the Angelo Coastal Reserve, California, USA - 14_0929_09_40cm (SPAdes) (version 2) | ecosystem: Environmental > Terrestrial > Soil > Grasslands ... | reverse complement strand
TGATTCACCCGATGTACTTTGCTTTCGGTTGGTCCAAGGAAAGCTAACCTTCGTCCATCGCCGTCTCTGGCCAGCGCTGGTTCGCCTCGCAGGCGAGTTGGACAAGGGAGTGCTGACGGCCATTAGGCAGGAGCACACTGCGACAGGCGCGCATCGCAACATCACGACACCCTTTCCGATATGGGTGCCACCGGAGGCGAGCGAAGCAGCCCGGAGGCTCTCAGAGGATGAGGCGCGAGCCCAGCTTGGCACGGCGTTCGTGCTCGGCGGCGGGAAGCATTCTGGCGGTCGGCGCCGACGCAAGGTGGCTGGCTAACCCGGAATTGCAGACGGACGGGCGCGTCGGTCGCTCCGCTCCCTCTCGCGCCCGCCGCTGAATTCCAGTGCCGTTATGCATATGACGAGTAGACACTTAGTTCGATTTACTGCACTCGTTCTGGTTGGGTGGGGGCTCTGGACGCGAATGCGTGGTTATCGAGGAACCTGGCTGGCATTGAGGTACGGGATCTTGTCAGGAAACAACTTGGATCATGTCTGGGTCCACGTGCTTTATGTGACTTATGGAGCGATACTCCCGCTGGCGGCTTTCGTCTCAGCTTATGGTTTGTTTCAATTCATGCGAAGGGGACGAATGTTGGCGCTCGTTATTTCTTTGCTACTGCTCGTTTCAAACCTATACGGGGCAGTGGAATTTGTTCTCATACTCCAACAATTGCAGAAGGCGCCCCCGCAACCGATTCCGGAAGGTGCAGTTCTAATTCACCAAAGTATGTGGCCTACGTGGATTACAGGTTTAGCTAGCGGGCTGGTGGTGCTCATTTTACTTGGAGATTCCGTAAAGCGGCTGTGTGCGCACAGCTGATGCATAACCATTCGCTTGAGCGCATCGGCGATCAGCTTGTGATGATAGCCTACGCAGTGCCCTCTGAAACTGAAGTGTTGAAGCAACCCCTGTAACTTCGGCTCGCCTCGCGCTCAGCTGAACGTTCGGCATAGTGGGCGGATCAGTAGAGCTGGCAGAATCACGGCGACCATAATGAACTATGCCGACAATACGGTCGGCCTTTTGTAGCCGCAAGCAATGAGTAAAATTCATTGACAAGCTTTTGCGAAAGCAAGACAATCGTCGCCGTTACAGAGATTTAGCGACCGTGCTATGCCGAACAACAGACTCAATGGTTAGCCAGCAACTGAAAGGAACCGTCTGGTGGCATCGCTTGATGAGTTAGAACATCTGCTTAAAGAGGCATCTTGCCTTCTGGACAACGCGGCGAAAGAGGTCCGCGATCTCGGTTTGGAACCAGAAAAGAACGTTCGCAGGATTGGTGAGGCGCTTGTTTTAGTCTCAGAGATCCGAAACGAGATTTACAATCGGCGCCCCGACCTCATTCCGGAGTATCTTAAAAAGAAGTAGCCGTTATCTAAACTGTGCTCTCTAACACTAGCGTGGAGCGGACAATGACTGGCGTAAAGGTTTTTCGAAGTGCTAGTGGAGACGCCGCTCACGCTAAACGTTGAGCCTGTAGAAAAAGTCCCGGACGCAACCGAGTAGAATTTAAACGCGATATGAGCGACGATCTTCCAATTTCCGACTTCGCCGACCAGCTTCACGACGATCTCCTCGTGAAGCGGCTCACAGACAGCGACAACACAGGATTTTCGAACGACTTAGAAAAAGGAGCAAGCGTGGACGAGGTGGCGAAAACCGCCTCTAGGAGGGTTTTTTTACAGCCTCGTTAGGCTTCGCGCGCGATGAGATTTCTCAAAGCAATCGCGGGCACGGGCCTTCTCCTCGTCGGCTTGGTTGGGAGTGCCGTGTCTTTCCTCGCTCTTGCGGACCCGGTCGGAACCAAAATGGCAGATGATGCCGATCCTTTCGGCGTTCCGCCTAGCGCGAGCGGGTCCTTGATCTTGCTCGTGGTTTTCCTCGCCGTCGGCGCGGTGGGAGTTTATCTTTTGTCGAGATTTTGGAGGCACAAACATGTCGCCTAACACACATCGCTACAGCCAACGCAGGAGGACGTGCTCAATTCGGCTCGCGGTCCACGTCTTTTGGCCCCCATGGCTGAGCTTTTCACGTTAGACGGGTTCGTGTGAAGTGTCGGCGCCTTGTCGGGTCGCTGTCGTGCATGTGTCGTAGTTTTCCTTGTAAGAAGGCTTATATATATATGGAAAAAAAGTCAGTTACAGGGAGGACTCGTCAGATGAATCGCCCATTGTACTCCGATAAGATCAAGCAACTTCGGGAAGAGAGAGCTTGGTCGCAAGAATAGCTCGCGGCAATCGTTGGGGTGAGCACGCGAACAAAAACGTGGTTATCAACATTTTGGGTCAGTGAAATGGTCGCTCGCTTCGGCTTCGTTCACCCGCTTATCGCGGCGCGGGATTGAGTCTCCCGCAGCGCGATAGCTCATTCCTCTGCGTGTGAAACTCCCTGTAACCCAGTGAGCGAAGTTCCGACGTTTGTGGTAGACTTTCTCAAGAAGACAGAAGCTGCTACGTTTTGCCCGTGGAGTTCGAGTGGGATCCAAAAAAGGCCGCAAAAAACTTTCGCAAGCATAGGGTCTCATTCAACGAAGCTGCGACGGTTTTCGGCGATTCACTGGGTACTACTGTGCCTGACCCAGACCACTCTCTAGCAGAGGACCGATACATCACAGTCGGTATGTCCAGTCGCGGTCGTCTCGTGATAGTCGCCCATACAGAGCGCGGGGAGCGGATTCGCATCATTAGCGCACGGGAACTAAGCCGGGCTGAGAGAAAAGCTTATGAAGAAGAAACGAAAAAGTGAGATGGACGACGAGCTACGTCCCGAATATGACTTGCACGAGCTGCTCAAGGGTGGGGTCAGAGGGAAGTACGCAGAACGGTATCGGGCTGGGACCAACCTAGTCCTATTGGCACCGGATGTGGCCAAGGCTTTTGCAAATGACGCAAAAGCGGTCAACGAAGCCTTGCGGTTGGTGATCCAGCTGACGAAGGTGCCAGTCGGCAAAACGCAGCACCGCGTAAAATCGTAGTCCAAGTTCCACAAGTTCTGGTTCGAGTTTGCGAGAATGTATTCGTACCCTGCGGCGATGCGAGTCGAGAACATCGTCCCGCGCGACCGCTGCGCGGTGCAGTGGCATCCGTTCCGGCTTGGGCAAGGGCTAACCTCGAGTTGCAAGTGATAAAGCAATGAAAAGCGCCTACGGACTTAAGATTCCCGAACCCGATTTTGAGCTAACCTGCGTCGGGCCAGGAACACCATGCGGCGAGCTGATGCGCCGTTACTGGCAGCCGGTCTGTCTTTCCGCCGATCTCCAGGAGCTGCCCAAGCGGGTACGCATTCTCGGCGAAGATCTGATCGTCTTTCGTGATGGACAGGGTAGGGCGGGTCTTTTGTTTTTTCGCTGCAGCCATCGCGGCACGTCCCTGGAGTACGGACGCGTCGAAGAGCGAGGAATTCGCTGTTGTTATCACGGTTGGCTATACGACGTTGAAGGCAACGTTCTCGAAATGCCGCTGGAGCCCGCTGCCAATCCGTTCCTTAAACAGATCCAACATCCCTGTTATCCGGTGCGCGAGTTCGGCGGTCTGGTCTTTGCGTACATGGGGCCTCTGGACAAGCTGCCGGAGTTTCCTATCTACGACGTGTGGAAAAGGGAAGGTGGCGAGCTCAAGGCGCGAATGGGACCGCGGGTGGGCGGTCCGGTGAATTGTAATTGGCTGCAGGCCGAGGAAAATTTGATGGACGCGCTTCACACTTTCTGGCTCCATACGCTTCATAGCGGCGCGCAGTTTCCTTCCCAAACCTACGGCATGAATCCCGATGAATTAAAATACGAAGAGACGGAAATGGGGATGCGCTTTGTGCTGACGCGGAAACTGCCCAATGGCAGATGGTGGGACTTGATCTGGGAAATGATCATGCCTTTAAACGTCCATCTGGTTTACACCGAAGAGCCCAAGACGGACCAAGTCCGTGCCGTCACCTATTGCGTTCCGGTGGACGATACGCATCAGCTCGGCGCGAGCATTCGCTGGATCCCGGCCGGTCAGGGCGAGGCAGTTACGGGGCGCGAGCAACTTGCTCCCGCGGGCCGCAACGACACGAGCTACGAATACATACAGCGCCATCCGGACGACAAAGAAGCGGTGGAGGGACAAGGGCCGATCGCGCTCCACGGCCTCGAGCACCTCGTGACCTCGGATAAAGGCGTCATCATGTTTCGGCGTATTTTACGGACGGCGATCCAGGCGGTTAAAGAAGGCGCCGATCCCAAGGGGATCATCCGCGATGCCGCGAAAGCAAAGTTAATTCCGACGACCGCTGGGAGTGTCGTCAGAGATTGATCAATTGTATTGTTAAAAGCCCGCGCCTCTTCCTACCATTTTAAAAGTTCGGTTGTTGCTTTTCACTGAAAATTATACATGCGCGCGCAATTGTCCCAGAGATATTTCCGTTTGGTCTGGTCGGCGAAGGGGAGCTTGAGGAACGAATCGATCGCGTGCGGATACTTGACATCGAGATGCGGGTAGTCGGTGGAGAAGACCATGTTGTCTTCGAGACCGTATTCGGGAATGTGTTTGGCGGTGATTTCGTCGCATTCCACGGCGCCGAAGCATTGGCGTTGAAAATATTCCAGCGGCGTCAACGTGAGATAGGGATATTCCGCTTTACCCGTGGTCGCGGCATATTCTCCCATGCGCCAGAGTAGCCAGGGAACCCAGGAGCAGTTTCCTTCCAAGAAGGCGGCCTTCAGCTTGGGAAAGCGTTCCATCACGCCGCCGAAGATCATGTCCGCGCAGGCGAGCATGTTCGCGAAGGGGAAGCCGAGGGTATTGAACATCGAGAAAGTGGAACAGAATTGAAACATGGCGGGCTGGGGCAGGTAAACTCGGCCCGCTTCGTGAAATCCTACCGGCAAATTGAATTTCTGGCACTCTTCCCATAGCGGATCGTAGTAGGGATCGCTCCACTTCCGGCCGTTAACGTGATTGGGACGGAGAAAAATTCCCCGAAAGCCATATTCCCTAACCGTGCGGCGAATCTCTTCGACGGCGGCGCTGACGTCGTGGGGAGTAACCATGGCGACGCCGAACATGCGCTCCGGCGCAGTCCGGGCGAAGTCATACAGCCAATCGTTGTAGGCGCGGGCGATGGCCGCGGCGAAGTCCGGATCGAGGCCATCGATGCCCAAGACGCAGAGTCCGCGCGTGGGAAAGAGGACGGCGACGTCGAGCCCTTCCTTATCCATCGCCATCACTTGGGAGACTCCGTCGAAATTGCGCTGGCCGGCGTCGCCGTATTTCTCTTGAAAAAAATCGTTGCGATATTTAGCCAAAGCCGGGTTCTCCGGGTTTCGGGGAATCGGCAAGATTTTGCCCTCGACCTGAATTCCCAGATCCCGAAAGGAACGGTTCAGCCCGACGGGCGCGCGGTCAGCGTATTTGGAATCGATGTAACGCTGCCAAAGGTCCGCAGGTTCGAAAACGTGCATATCAGAGTCCATGGTCTTGAATCCGTTCTTCGCCATCTTGCTCTCCTTGCTCTCTCCCTTTGGTTTTTAGCACTTCTACTTCGCCTGCGAAAGAAACTGAAGGTTCTCTTTAATTTTGGGTGAGACGACAATACTCCATTGACGATCTTTTCGATCTCTTCGCCCGAAACATAGCTGATCTCTTGTGTCGTAGCCGCCTCCCGCCGCCTGGCCGACAATGAAACGGATGGTCTTATCTTTATAAAAATCTTGAGCGACACCCGGTTGAAAGATGGACGAGAAGCCTTCTCGCTTCAGCTCGCGGTCTCCAGCTTTTTCGTATGTTCCTTCCAATCCGTAGAAGCGTGAATGAGTTCAGAAACAACCACCAAATGCGGGAAGTGGTTCAATTTCGAATCTCGAATTACGTGCGGCGGCTCGCGCCCCTCATTCACAGCCTGGATCGCATTCAAAAGGAGCTTGCGCGCCGCGACGATGGCTTTGTCCGAAGAAACGAGATGTTCGTTGGTCCTGTCTTCCACCGATCCTTGGCTCTCTGTAGCAAAGGCATCGTGAGCTTGAAAATTAAAACCCATGCCGGTAAAGGTCTTCGTCTTCATGGAGTCGCGGTCTTGTTGATATCGGTTGGCCGCGTTGCGCGTCATTCGGTAATCCGCCGTCAGCTCGGAACGGCTTTTATTTCGTAGCTCAGAGTCGAGCGGCTTCGTCCTGCTGAACATGAATATATATTTCCAATGGTGCGTATCATCGATGGGCACGTGCCAGTGGACGGCGTAACCGTCACCCACTGTCGAGCCGCCAAAGGCGGAAAGGTTTGGCAGGACGAAGTTGGTGACCCGCAAATAGAGTTTATCCGGTCCGGCGTTTCGTAGGGTGTAAATTCTCACTCCAAAATCTTGGACCTCCACCTCGATGGTCGGAGCGATGTCGTTTCCCAGCAGAGTGTTGTCCGTAGCATTGCCCCCTGGAACGGTCCGTAGTCGCGCGACCTCGGCTTCACTTAGAAAATGATGCAAGAAAGAAAGATGGACCGGGTCAATGTTTCCCTCGTTGCTCTGCAGGTAGTTGCAATTATGGAAAATCTTTACAACCGTTCTGTATTCCGCCGGCGCGGCGAGGAATTCGTAATTGGGCAGCAAAGGCGGCTCTCCAGGACCCATGTACGTGACAATGACTCCACCCGCCTCTTGGCAAGGATAAGCGAGATGGCGGATTTCATGCCGATTAGCTCCTCCACCCGGTTCACCGGGTTGTTCGAGAACCTTGCCGCAAACGTCGTAGAGCCAACCATGGTAAACACATCTGAGCCCGCCATCTTCGACTCGCCCGTAACTGAGATCCGTTCCCCGGTGTGAACAATGAAGCCCCAGCAATCCGGGACGCCCCTGATCATCGCGGAACAGAACTAAATCTTCGCCGAAGATTCTCACTTTGAGTGGCGCGCCATCTTTGGGCAGTTCTTCGGAGAGCGCGACGGGCTGCCAATAGCGCCGCATCAGCTCGCCACACGGGGTGCGCGGACCCGTCTGGGTCAAAAGATTATTTTCTTGTTCGGTAATCATAATTCGAGACCTCGCGAAGCGCCGGCACGTTTGGCTCCCGCAGTCCACGCCGCTTCCGAACTATAATAGTAAGCCGTAACACATGAATGGCTACTGGTAATCCGTTCGTACTTCGACGCGCTCCCTTCGACCAGCTCAGGGCTCGGACAAAAGGAAATACCGTTCGTGGTGAGCTTGTTGAACCAGAACGGCGCTAGTCATTTTAAGGTTGCAGTTCACTAGAACTGAACTCACCGGATTCGAACCGGCTTCTTAATACTATTTAAGAATACCCTCAGCAAGCGTGTACTTCTACTTCAGACGCATCCGTTCGATGAGGCGGTCGATAAATCCTTCGTCGTCCAGCTGTCTGACCCAGTGATAATCCCATAGCGAGAGCGGATTCAGCCCCTTGGCGCCGGGATACTCCAGTGTCGCAATCTCATAGGTGTTAGCGATCGCTCGAGGAGTCGGGTAGGGTCTGGTGTTTATGCCGTTCACAACGGAGTCGAAGCGCCGCTTCAATTCGGCATCGTCGTGAAGATTCATTCGAGTCTTCAATTCTCCCGAGAGATCGCCGAGCGCCTCGCCCGGTCGCATCGTCAGCCAAGCAAGCGCATGCAGAACAGCTTTCACATACTCTCGAAGAGTTCCTGGCTGCTTGTTCGCGAACTCCGATAGGCAGGCTTGAGCGAAATGGCCGACGATGGGAATCTCGGGAACCGGAAGCACTTTCAACCCGGCAGCCAAGGCCTGCGGCAAATAAAGCGGCGACATGAACGTCGCGATGTATTCGCCACTCAAAACTTTTCTCCATTGTCCCCAGCGACCCACCTCGTCGTCACTGACGATGAGCGTGATCACATCTTTTTCCAGCCCCATCATCCTTAGCCACAAAGTCACAGCATGCGGCTGACCGGAAGACCGCACGGCCATGGCCTTACCTTTGAAGTCCTCCACGCCACGGACATGCTGGGGCACAACGAGATGCAAGCCGCCGCCCCTGCTGGGCGCGCAGAACATTGTGATCTTCGTACCTCTTGCCGCCGCTTCGTAGAGATATTCCAAATGTTCGATGATCACGTCACAGGATCCGTTGAAGAGAGCAGCTTCAAAGGCTTCGGTCTTTTTGATTTGAACCACACGTACGTCCAGATGGTAGTACCGCTCCGCCATTTCGCGGATGGCAAAGATGACCGGCGTCCGGTCGTTATCGCGGTAGGCGAGAGTGATAGTCTGCATGCTTTCTTGATTTCCACCCTCACTCTAATCCTCTCTCTGAGGGAGAGGGAATGGGTAGGGAAAAACAAACAAGCAAAAATGAACAGAAGCTAAACTACATTAATAATAGCGTCGGTTTCATTTTCCGTAGAGCCGTTTGAAGAACCCCTCGTCTTCCAAGCTTTTCAACAATGACAAATCGAGAAATTCGGCCGCCTTTTTGCCCTTGAGATAAGGATAAGTGTAACTCAGGTCCTCGATATCGTTCTGGAGCGCTTCTTCTCTCGGATAAGGTCTCATAGGGATCGTTCCCAGCAAATAATTCTTGTGTATCGACTCCAGCAGCTTCGGATCCTCAATCTTCAAGTACTTGCGGTAAATGCGCATCGTTTGATCCTTGTGCGCCCGCCCGTACGCTGTCCCCTCGGTCATCGCCATGATGAACGCCTTGAGTTGTCTGGGGCGCTCTTTTAAAAGCTGGCGGCTTGTCGCGATATCGCTGCCGGTTGTGTAGACTCCTTTCTCGTAAAGGTCGGCAAGCACTGACAGCTTCGCACCCCTTGCCCCCAGTTGAAGAAGATTGTCATCGGTTGCCAACGTCGCATCGATCTTTCCTTGCAGCATCATCACGAGCCTTCGGTCCGATTCGCTAATGCCCGTGGGAATGAGCTGCACGTCTTTCCCGGGCGTCAAGCCCAATTTGGGTAGAAGGCGTTTGAGGGCGTAATCGGTTCCAGCGCCGATTCGGCTCGATCCGATAATCTTCCCTTTCAGACCTTGGATCGTCGTGATTGATGGATTTGCGACCAGTTTGTAAGCGATGTGACCCAGACTGGCGATGATCACCAGAGGCGCTCCACGCGCCGCGGCGCCGACCGCAGACGATCCCGAGGCGGCGATGATATCGACGCTCCCGCCGAGCAGAGCGTTGACCGAGGTCACCCCCGAGGCGATGTAGATAAGGTTCACGTCGAGCCCGTATCTTTCGAACAAACCAAGATCCTGGGCGATCCAAAGCGGCCCCCGAGTGCCCGAAACGGAAGCATAGGAAATCGTAAAAGGATCGAGCTTCTTTTCCTGCGCGTCTGCTCGATAAGAGCCAAGCAACACAATTGCACAGAGAAATAGTAATAGCGCTCGCCGGTTCATTTGTTTTTTGTCTTCCCGTTCCTGTCGAGGGTTTTGTTCCATGCACGATGCCCGTAGGGGCAACCCCCTGTGGTTGCCCAATTTGTGGTAACCCGATGTGAGGGCATCCTTATATCAGGGCAGGCACAGGGGCCTGCCCCTACCAGGACATTGTCATCGTCAATATAAATTTGGCATGACCACGGGCGTCCCTATACGTCAGTAATGCTCGCCCTCTTTGAGCGCGCGGATGCCGGCGCGGATCTGAGCTTTCGATTTTACTTTGTGCTTGTACAAAAGAAACGGCCAGGCGCGGTAAGGATTTTCCAGCCGCGCATTGACACGGGCTCGGCCGGATTCCTCCATTGGTTTGACGGTCGTTACGCTCATCATAAGGATCTGATCCTGACACGCCCGTTCGAGTTGGATCGCGGAGATGCAAGTCCCCTCGATTCCCGGGCCGGCGACCACCACGCCATGCCCACGGAGAAAAATCGCATAATGCCCGCCCAAGGCGTCCACCATGCGCTCTGCGAGAGTAAAATCGTCGATGCCGCGGCTCTCGGGAAAGATCGGCACGCCGTCGGCGAAAAGGCGGGCCTCCCTATTGAAAGGAATGAGACCGCTGTCGAGCAAACCGACGAGGATCGAATAGCGCGCATGGCAGTGTAGAACGCTGCCTACTTCAGGCCGACTGCGGTAAACCGCGGCATGGATCGGAGTCTCTGACGGTATCGGCCCTTTTCCGGCGATCCGCTTGCCATCGAAAGTCACCGTACAGATATCTTTGGGATCAGCCAATACTCCCGCGAACCTCGGATTGATGAAAAAAGTTTCGGTCCCCGGAATTCGCGCGCTAAGGTGTCCGGATCCGGAAAGCACACCTTCGCCGGTAATAACCTGAATGCCTTCCACGAGGCGTCGCTTAAGATTATTAACGTCTGTCTTGTGTTTCATGAAGCTGCTCTTGCGAGAATTCCACTTTGACTGGCGAATTCTGCATATTGCCGCATCACCATATCGATCACCGCGAAGTTTGTTTGCGCCCTCACTCTAAGTCTCTCCCAGTAGAGACCGTGTCGCAATAGCGAGAACCCCATGTATGTCATTCTGAACGAAGTGAAGAATCTCATCGAATCAGCGAATTACAAAAACGAGATTCTTCGGCTGGCGCTTCAGAATGACATTGCGACACAGTTTCCTAGGAGAGGGGAGCGGCTTTACCCATCCGCCATCTACGCTGCGCGTGTTGTACTCGTTTGTTATCTATGCGCGCGGCCTTTAGAACTACGCGCTAACTAACACAGGGGTATGATCAGGTCAATGTTACCCGCCCCGCTATACTTTCGTTGACAGCCTGGAACCGTTACTATACGAAATTGCTATGTCTCATCACGTTTGGATTCGACTCAACCTGCGTGAACCGGAATTCATTTCTTTGCGCGAAAGCGTGACTGGCTGCGAGCTTTGGCAGGGAAGGGATGCGGAGATGAGTGAACAACGGCTCGAGCGGATCGACGGCGTTTTTACCGAAGAGCCGCTCCCCGACGATTTGACGGCGAAGATGCCGAATCTCAAGTGGCTTCACGTGACGCGCGGCGGCGCGAATATTTATCTGACTCCCACAGTAAAGGCTCGCCCCATTCAAGTCACTGGTTCGAAGGGCATTCATGGAACTGCGTTTTCTGAATTCGCCCTCGCCTGTATTCTTGCGCTGGCGAAGAAGTTGCCGGAATGCCTGGAAGCGCAAAAGCAGAGGAAATGGCAAAAGCTCGCGCCGATGGAAATAGAAGGAAAAACCTTGGGCATCGTGGGACTCGGCACCGTCGGCTCCGAGTTGGCGCGAAAAGCCAAAGCGTTCGGTATGAGAGTGATTGCAACCAAGCGAGTGACGA
>Ga0209803_1002593_pt1 | contig 11273 bp, 10 predicted proteins | sample GraSoiAngelo_138_FD_185895 | JGI IMG/M metagenome (GOLD analysis project Ga0209803, IMG submission 185895) | Grasslands soil microbial communities from the Angelo Coastal Reserve, California, USA - 14_0929_09_40cm (SPAdes) (version 2) | ecosystem: Environmental > Terrestrial > Soil > Grasslands ... | reverse complement strand
GCTTCGAGAAGGCGGGGACGGTCGCCTCCTCGCGACGTTGAGCTTGCGTCCGATGACTCCCACCGCGGCGTCGTTCGCGCACGCCTGATTTGGGACGCTGACGCCGTCGACTTCACCGATCGTGACGAGGGTCCGCGCGACTTTTGAACTCCTGCACGTCGCCGGTGGCTAGGGCGTCGCGAACTTCGCCGTGAGCACCGCCTTCACGGCGATGGCCGAATCGACCGATCCGAATACGCCTGGCCTTTCGGTGTACTCGTCGAGCACCGCGGCGATCGCGATCGACGGCTGCTCGAACGAGGCCCATCCGATGAACCACGCGTCGACCTTGCCCCGAGCCGGGGACTCGGCCGTTCCGCTCTTTCCGGCGGTCGTCGGCGAATAGTTCTGGAAGACGAACGACACCGTGCCATCCGCGTCGTTCGTGACCGCGTGCATGCCGTCGCGTATGAGCGAAAGATCTGTCGGGATCGAGAGCGCCGAACCGACCTGGGTTTTTGGGTAGGCCTTCACGCTCTTGCCGTCGCGGTCGCGAAGCTCGATCACCAAACGCGGCTTCCAGAGGATGCCGTCGTTCGCGATGGTCGAGGTGTAGTTCGCCATCTGGAGTGGCGTCGCGAGTAGAAAGCCCTGCCCGATGGACAGGTTCGTCGCGTCGCCTGGGTTCCACACCTGGTCCGCCGGATTTGTGAAGTACTGCTTCTTCCAGTCCGGGCTGGGGACGATCCCCTCGGCCTCGTATACGAAGTCGATGTCGGTGGCCTTCCCGAGACCGAAGCTTTTCGCGGTGGTCGGCAGGATGTTCGGATCGCGGTCGTTGAGGCGCTTTCCGAGCTCGTAGAAGAACGTGTTGCAGCTCCGGGCCAGCGCGGTGCGCAGATCCATGAGGCCCAGGGCCACCGGCTCGTGGTTGACCTGCGCCCACTGCTCGCCGTAGCCGGTCCAGCGCTGCGGGCAGTCGATACGATCGCCCCACTTGTAGACGCCGTTCCGGAGCGCCGCGGCCGCAGTGATCGGCTTGAACGATGAGCCGGTCGGATACTGACCGAACGTCGCGCGATTGAAGAACGGCCGGTTGGGGTCGGACGAGTAGCGCGCGATCGCGGCGGCGTCGCCGGAAACGAGCGCGTTCAGATCGAAGGTCGGGCGGCTCGCGAGGGCGAGGATCTCTCCTGACCACGGATCCTCGGCGACGATCGCGCCCTTGTTGTTGCCCAGCGCGTTCTCGGCCGCGCGCTGCAGCTTTGGATCAAGCGAGAGCACGACGTCGCGTCCCGGCACGGGCGCGGTCTCCGCGAGCGTCTCGACCGGGCGCTCGTCCGACTCGACGATCCCGAGACGGAACCCGTAGCTCCCGCCGAGCTCGTCGTCGAGCGTGGCCTCGAGCCCGGTGTCCTTCTTACCGATGAGGTCTCCGGCCTCGATGCCACGCGCAGTCTTCGCCTTGGCCTCGGCGTCGCTGGCCTCGGCCAGATAGCCGAGGGTCTGCGACGCGAGACCCGACGGGTAACTCCGCACTCGCGTCGCCTGCACCTGCACGCCTTCGATCAAAGAGAGCCGGGTCCGCAGCGCGTCGAGCTGCGAGGCAGGCACGGTTTTGATCGGAACGAACAGATCGGGCTTCACCCAGGACTGCGTGTACTTCGCCTTGATCTGGTCCGGCGTCATCCCGAGGGCGTCTGACAGCGACGAGAGAAGTCCGGTCTCGGAGCGGATCTGCCCCGTGATCACACCGACGACGCCGGCCTCGACGAACGTGGCGAGCTCGGTGCCGTCGCGGGCGATGATCCGGCCCCGCGACGTCGGCAGACGCGTCATGCGTACGAGACGTCCCGCGGTGAGGTGCGGAAGGATGGCCTCGGGCGTCCACGCGATCCGCCACACGGCCTTGTCTTTGTCGCCGATCATCACGAGCTGGAGCGCGGTCGTGCGCGCGATGTCGCCGACGCGCTGCGTGTGGAAGGTCACATCAAGAGGAACGCTTGCCTTGCGCGGGTCAGGCGATCCGTTAGGCAGCGCCGGGTGCGTCGCGACACCTGGCTTCGCGTCAAGCGAGGTGAGCGTCATCTCGTCGGCGATGCGTGGCAGCCGCTCGGTGAAGCCGGCCGGCGTGACCTGCGCCTTCGCGTCGTCGGCCAGCAGATCCCACATCGCCTGGTAGTCGGATTTCTGCCACGCGGCGGCGTACTGACGGGCGATGGGCTCTGCCGGAGGCGGACCGGGCTCGCACGCGTTCAGGACCGCTGCGCACAGGATCGCGACCGCGGCGACGAGGCCGCGGTTAATACCCAGCGGCCTGACCCTCGCGGCGCGGATCCGCGCCGCCGGCGAAGGATCCATTCGGCTCGATCGCGATCGCCTGCGCGCCTCCGGTGACCTCAGCCCAATCTCCCAGCACCGCGACCTCATGTCCCTTCGCCGCGACGGCGCGGCGGACGGCCTCGGGATAACGGCGCTCCATCTTCAGTGTGCGCCCCGCCTCGTGGTACCAACGAGGCTCCTCGATCGCCTGTTGCACGTCCATGCCGAAGTCGATGAGGCCCACCGCGAGCTGGAAGTTCGTTTGGACCTGCGCGTGACGTCCGGGCGTGCCGAACACGAAGCGCGGCATCGAGCCCTCGAGTGCGATGACGGTGTTCAGGGTATGCACGGGCCGTTTGCCTGGGGCGACAGCGTTGGGCGAACCCGGATCCAGCGAGAAACCGGTGAGGCGGTTGTTGAGCAGGATCCCGGTGCCTGGCACCACGGTCGCGGCACCGAACGCGCTGAACACGCTTTCGATGAGCGAGACCGCGTTGCCGTCGCGATCGACGACCGCGAGGTACGTCGTGTGTGCGGGCGTCATGAGCGACCCCGCCTCGCTGCGGTCGCTCGCCTTCGCGCCCAGGGCCAGGCGCCGGCTCGCCACGAAACCGGCGTCGAGAAGTCGGCGGGCATCGAATTCGACGCGCGCCGGGTCTCCAGCGTGTGCGTCACGATCCGCGAACGCGAGCTTCTTTGTCTCAACCATGAGGTGAATCAGATCCGCGCTTCCCCACTCGAGCGCTCGGATGTCGACTTCTCCGACGATGGCGAGCTCCTCGAGAAGGATGTGCCCCTGTGAGACCGGCGGTTGCCCAAAGACCCGCAGGCCGCGGTACTCGATCGCGAGAGGCTCGGGTCGATCGGTGCGATGGGCGGAGAGGTCGGCCCGGTCGATCACGCCGCCGGTCGAGGCGATGGCGGTCGCGAAGCGCTCTCCGAGATCGCCTCGATAGAACGCGTCGGCGCCGTCGCGGGCGACGGCCCGGAGCGTCACGGCGAGATCGGGCTGTTGGAGCATCTCGCCCGCGCGGGCCCAGCGTCCTCGGGGTCCGAAGAGCTGCGACGCCTCGTCGTCAAGGGTGAGACGCCCTCCCTCCTGGACGATCGCATCGGCGAGCACGTCGCTCACCGGGAAACCGCTTTCGGCGTATCCGATCGCGGGAGCGAGAGCGCGATCGAGGCCGAGGCGGCCCTGGTCGGCAACGAGGTCGGCGATCCCCGCAAGCAGCCCGGGCACGGTGGCGACGGCCGCGCCCTGCGCCGGGAAACCCGTAGCGAAGGCGTCGGGGTCAAGCCGATGCGGCGCGGCTCCCGAGCCGTTGTACACGGCGATCTCGCGGGATTCCGCGTTGTACGTGAGCGCGAACATGTCGCCGCCCACCGACGTGCGGTGGGGCATGACTACGGCGCACACGGCGGCCGCGGCCGCGGCGGCATCGGCCGCGCTGCCGCCCTCGCGCAGGGCCGCCAGGCCGGCGGACGTTGCGAGGTGATGTCCGCTCGCGACCAGACCATTGGCAGCTCGGACCGTTGGGCGAGTGGTCACCTGCGCTCGATGGTACTCAAGCGGCGAATGCGATCGCGACACGCGAGACCAGAGCTGAGACCGCGGCGATAGCGATCCCGAGGCTCAACGAACCGCGCGGCCGCGGGACCATCGGCGCGAGCGCCAGGGCGAGCAGGACGAAACCGTAGTGAGGGCTGCCCTGCGTGAGGAGACCGCCGAAAAGGATGTAGCCGATCCCGATCCACGCAACGGGCGCCAGATTCTCGACCAGGATCACGAGCGCGCAGATCGCCGCGGCGAGTACCGAGCCCCACAGGATGTACTCGGAGAACGTCGCCGCAAACCGGCCGCCGGTCTCGCTCCAGGCGAGGACACCGATCGCCGCCGTGTCGAACCCGGCGGCGAAGAAGCGCGCCGCCCGTCCCATGCGGCTCATCGCGGCGACTGCCCGCCCGGCTCAACTCCCAGGAAAAGTCTCGTGTACCCGACCGGCTCGCTCGAACCGAGCGGTTCGGGGATGGTCCCGTCGAGGTGCAGGAGCATCGCGTGCTCGTCGCACGCGAAGCGCTTGGGACAGACCGGGCACTCCGACGCGCTCTTTTCCGGGAGCCGCCCGAGGCTCGTGAGAACGAACCCGCACCGCTCGAAGAACTCGGGGACGAGCGTGAGGGCGAACACTCGGCGCAGGCCGAGCCGGCGCGCCTCGGAGACGCAGGCGAGAACGAGATGGCGACCGATCCCCCGACCCGATTGCTCGGGCAGCACCGCGAGCGACCGCACTTCCGCCAGATCCGGCGTGAGCACCGCGAGCGAGCAGCACCCAAGGAACCCCGACGCGTCCTCGGCGACGACGAAATCGCGGAGATGCTCAAGCAGGAAATCGCGCGACCGCTCGAGCATCCGATCCTCGGCCGCGTACCGATTGATGAGGGCCTGCATCTCGTCGATGTCTTCGACGCGCGCGGGACGGATGGCGACGCTCATTCCCGTAGCGCCTCGGTCGCTTCTACAAGCGCCTCGCGCACGCGCTCGGGCGCGGTCCCGCCGGGCGAGGAGCGCGACGCGAGCGATCGCTCGGGGCGGATCTCATCGAGCGCGCTGGCCTCGAAACGCTCGTCGTATCCGCGCAGTTCGCTGAGGGTCATGCCACCAAGATCCTGGCCCGCTGCGAGTCGCTCGCGGACGATCTTGCCTACGATCTCGTGCGCCTCGCGGAACGGCACTCCGCGCTTCGCCAGATGATCGGCGAGATCCGTGGCCGCGAGCATCCCGCGCTCGGTCGCCCGCAGCATCGCCTCACGGTCGAAGCGAGCGCCGCGTACCACGAGCGCGAGAACCGACAGCGCATCGGCCAAATAGGTCGCGTCATAGAGCGGAACCCGCTGCTCCTGAAGATCCGAGTTGTACGCCATAGGCAAACCCTTGAGGGTCGTGAGCACCGCGACGAGGTCCCCGAGAAGACGACCCGACCGGCCGCGAACGATCTCGGCGACATCGGGATTCTTTTTCTGCGGCATGATGCTCGACCCCGTCGCGTGGGTGTCCGCGAATTCGGCGAAGCCGAACTCGGAGGACGTCCACAAGACAAGCTCCTCGGCGAGACGCGATGCGTGGACGGCTGTGAGCGCGGCCACGTAGATGAAGTCGATCACGAAGTCGCGATCGGCGACGGCGTCGATGCTGTTGCGGAAGACCCGATCGAGCCCGAGCTCCTTCGCGACCGACGCCGGGTCCAGCGGATACGGCGCGCCCGCGAGGGCGCCTGCACCGAGGGGCGACGTTGCCGTGCGTTCTCGCGCTTCCGCGACTCGGGCCCGATCGCGCCGAAATGCCTCGACGTGGGCGAGGAGGTGATGCGCGAGGGAGACCGGTTGGGCCCGCTGGAGGTGCGTATACCCGGGCATGATCGTGTCGATCTCTTCGGCCGCGCGCTCGGTGAGCGCTCGCGCGAGGTCGAGGATGCCGGCGTCGAGCCGCGCGAGCGAGTCGATCGTGAAGAGCCGGAGGTCCAGAGCGATCTGGTCGTTGCGGCTTCGACCCGTGTGCAGCTTCCCGCCGACCTCGCCGACCAGGTCTCGGAGTCGACGCTCGATGACCGTGTGAACGTCCTCGAAGTCGGTCGGCCACGGAAATGAACGCTGCTCTATCTCGTGGACGATCCGCGTAAGACCGTCTTCGATCGTCCTGGCCTCTTTTTCGCTGAGGATCCGCTGTCGACCGAGCATCCGCGCGTGGGCCAGGCTGCCACGAACATCGTGGAGCGCGATACGGTGGTCGAGCTCGAGCGAGCTCGTGAATCCGGCGACTCTTCGCTCGAGCCCGGTGCTGAACCGACCGGACCAGAGTGGCTTCTTTTCTTCGCTCACTTCTTTCGTTTGGTCGGCCTGGCCTTCCTCGGCGCGGTGAGCGCCTTCTTCGGGATGTCGAGCGACGCTTCGCTTCCCTCGCCCCATAGGGCCTGCGTCCTGGCCTGCGTGCGCAGCGGTAGGCCGAAGACCTTGATGAACCCCTCCGACGCGCGTTGGTCGAACGCATCGCCCTTGCCGTACGTCGCGAGCGACGTCGAGTAGAGCGAGTGCGCCGAACGACGCCCGACAACGGTCGAGGCCCCCCGGTCCAGCCGTACGCGCACCTCGCCGGTCACGAAGCGCTGCGTGCTCCGTACGTATGCCGCGAGATCCTGGTGGTGCGCCGAGAACCAGAGGCCGTTGTATACGAGCTCTGCATACTCGCGCCCGACTTGCGTCTTGAAACGGAGCGACTCCTTCGTGAGGACGAGCGACTCGAGCGCGCGATGCGCCTGGTGCAGGAGGACGGCGGCCGGCGCTTCGTAGATCTCGCGTGATTTGATCCCGACCAGGCGGTCCTCGACCATGTCGATCCGTCCGACGCCGTGTTTCCCCGCGAGGTCGTTGAGCCGCTGGACGAGGTCGACGCTCTCGACCTTCGCGCCGTCGATCGTGACGGGAACGCCTTCGTCGAAGCCGATCTCGACCTCGCGGGGCTTCGCCGGCGCCTCTTCGGGTTCGACCGTCCACTGGAAGACGTCTCGCGGCGGCGCGCCCCAGGGGTCCTCGAGCACTCCAGCCTCGATCGAGCGGCCCCAGAGGTTCATGTCGACGCTGTACGGGCTCTTCTTCGTGGCCTCGACGGGGATTCCGTGCTTCTTCGCGTAGTCGATCTCCTCGTCGCGGGTCATGTTCATCCCGCCCCGCATCGGCGCAATCACCGTGAGGTCCGGCGCGAGCGCTCCAACGGCAAGGTCGAAGCGGACTTGGTCGTTGCCCTTGCCGGTGCAGCCGTGAGCCACGAAGCGAGCGTTCTCGGCACGGGCCGCGTCGACCAGGAGCTTCGCGAGGAGCGGGCGCCCGAGCGCGGTCGCGAGCGGATAGCGGTCCTCGTACAGAGCGCCGGCCTGCAGCGCCGGCCACACGAAGTAGCGAAGGAAGATGTCGCGGGCGTCCTGGACGATCGCCTTGCGCGCACCGCTCGCGATCGCCTTGCGCTGCACGGCCTCGAGATCGCCGGTCGCGCCGAGGTCTCCGGTGCACGTGACCACCTCGAAGCCGAGCGTTTCGCGCAGCCACGCAACAGCGACGCTCGTGTCGAGACCGCCGGAGTACGCCAGCACGCAGGTCTCGCCGGCGTACTGCGTGGTCACTTCGTCCCCTTTCGCGCGATGCCGAACGTGGTCAGCCGGCCGAGAAGCGCGCGCGCGTGGCGCTCGTTGGTCGCGGCGATGAAGACGGTGTCATCTCCCGCGAGCGTCCCCACGGCCTCGTCGAGCCGCGATGCGTCGAGCGCCGCGGCGAGCGCGTTCGCGGTGCCCGGGAGCGAACGCAACACAACGAGGTTCGTGGCGAGCGCGCCCTCGACCGGATAGTCCTCGCAGAATCGGCGCAGCCGTTCCATTCCTCCGCCCGGCGCGGCCGCGGAGGGCGGCGCGTACGCGTGCGTGCCATCGCGGGCGACCTTCACGAGCCCGAGCTCGACGACGTCGCGCGAGACCGTCGCCTGTGTGGCGGCGAAGCCCGCGCGACGGAGCGCGCGGACGACGTCCGCCTGCGTCGAGAGCCGCTGCTGCGAAACGACACGGAGGAGCGCCTGCTGCCGGTGGTGCTTGCGAGCGAGCGCGTCCCTCATGCCGCGGCCTCGAAGACCGTGCCGACTTGCTCGCCAGCGAGCAGCCGCTCTACGGCGTCGAGGCCGCGCGTCGCAACGATCGCGGCACGGCATCCGGCCGCGGCCGCGATCAGGCACGCCTCGACCTTTGGGAGCATGCCCCCTTCGATCGTGCCGTCGTCGACGAGGGCGCGCGCTTTGTCGGCGTCGAGCTTCGCGATGACACGGCCGTCCTTGCCTCGCACGCCGGGAACATCGGTCACGAACACGAGCAGCCGTGCGCTGAGGCTCGCGGCGATCGCGCCCGCGGCCGCGTCGCCGTTCACGTTCAGGACCTCGCCGGAGGCGCGGTCAAGCGCGGCCGGCGCGATGATCGGCACGCGGCCCGCGTCGACCAGCTCCTCGATGAGCGCGCTGTCCACGAGGGTCACGCGGCCAACGAAACCGAGCTCCGAGTCCTCGCGTTCGGCTCGGAGCATCCCGCCGTCGATCCCGGTGAGGCCCACCGCCGGTACGCCGCGACCGAGGAGCGCAGCGACGACGCGTCCGTTGGCGAGACCACCCAGAACCGCGAGCGCGACGTCGCGTGTGCTCGCGTCGCTGACGCGGAGACCACGAACGAAGCGGGTCTCCATTCCCAGGCGTTCCGCCCACTCGCCGACCAGCGGCCCACCGCCGTGCACCACGACGAGCGGATGGCCGGCGTCGTTCAGCGCGACGACCGCGTCGAGCGCGGCGTCGTCCTCGGCGCCCACCGATCCGCCGATCTTCAACACGAGAAGATCCTTACGTGGTGTAGTCGGCATTTATCCGCACGTACTCGGCGGAGAGATCGGTCCCCCACGCGTGCGCCTTTCCGCTCCCGAGCCCGAGCTCGACCTCGATCCAGATCTGCGGCTGGCTGATGATCGCGCGGACCCGCGCGGCATCGAACGCTCGAGGCGCGCCCGAATCGAACACCACGACCTCGCCGATCCGCACGGTGGCTCGCGAGGCATCGACCCTCGCGCCCGAGCGTCCCGCCGCCGCGAGGATGCGGCCCCAGTTCGGATCGGCGCCATGGATCGCGGTCTTCACGAGATTCGATGTCGTGATCGTCCGCGCGGCCCGCTTCGCATCGTCGTCGGAGACGGCCCCTCTCACCATCACTTCGAAGACGCGCGTCACCCCTTCGCCATCGGCGACGATCTCTCGGGCGAGCGCTTCGCAGAGCGCACGCACCGTCCCCTTGAACGCACCGAGGTCTTTGCCGCGGGCTTTGACCCCCGATGCGCCGTTCGCGAGCACGAGCAGGGTGTCGTTCGTGCTCGTGTCGCCATCGACGCTGATCGCGTTGAAGCTTGACTCCGCCGCGTACGGGAGGATCTCGCGCAGCGCGCCCTCGTCGACGTCGGCATCCGTCAGCACGAACGCGAGCAGCGTCGCCATGTTGGGGTGGATCATCCCCGCGCCTTTTGCCACGCCCCGCAGATGAACGGTGCCGGTCGAGAGAGTCAGCTCAGTGGCGATCGCCTTTGGCTTCGTGTCCGTCGTCATGATCGCGCTCGCGACGTCGCCCCAGCGCGCCGGGCCGAGGACGATCTCTTTTACGGCGGCGGCGATGCGACCGACCGGAAGGGGCACGCCGATGACGCCCGTGCTGGCGACGGCGACCTCATGCGGATCGCAGCCGATCTTCGCCGCGGCGGCCTCGGCCATCGCGATCGCGTCCTGCTCGCCCTGCGGTCCGGTGCAGGCATTCGCGTTCCCCGAGTTGACGACGATCCCGCGGAGCCTTCCCCGCTCGACATGCCGACGAGTGACAACGCACGGTGCCGCGATCACCTGGTTAGTGGTGAAGACACCTGCGGCGGCGCACGGCCGATCCGAAACGATCAACGCGACGTCGAGGCGCCGGGGCGTGCCGTCCTTCACTCCGGCCATCCCCGCGCCGACGCTGAACCCCGCCACGTCGGTCGTCATGGCCACAGCGGGAGGGCCTCCAGTCCCATCGTCTCGGGATAGCCAAAGCGCGCGTTGAAGTTCTGTAGCGCGGATCCGGCGGCGCCCTTCACCAGGTTGTCGAGTGCTGCGAACGCGACGAGGCGTGCGTTTTCCTCGTCGACGAGGGCATGCACGAGGCACCAGTTGCTGCCGAGCGTGGCCTTCGTCGCCGGATACGTATCGAGTACGCGGACGAAGGGCTCCTCGGCGTATTCGCGCGCGTACGCGCCCGCAACGTCCCTGGCGCTTTTGCCGGGCCGAAGCGGCGCGTAGCAGGATGCGATGAGACCGCGGTTCATCGGGATGAGATGCGGAGTGAACGTCAGGCGCGGCGTCTTTCCGAGAAGCGCCGCCGCCTCCTGCGCGATCTCCGGCGTGTGCCGATGCTTCGGCACTCCATAAGGGCGAACGCTTTCGTCGATCGTCCCGAAGAGGTACGCGTCCTCGAGCGAGTGGCCGGCGCCGGTCACGCCCGACTTCGCATCGACGACGATGTCCTCCGTGACGAGTCCCGCCTTCAGCGCGGGCGCTAGCGCGAGGAGCGCCGCGGTGGGATAGCAGCCGGGGTTGGCGATGAGGCGCGCGGTTCGCACGCGATCCCTCGTCAGCTCGGTCAGGCCGTAGACCGCTTCCCTCAGAAGGTCCGGCGCGGGATGCGCATATCCGTACCAGCGCTCGTACAGCATCGGATCGCGGAGGCGGAAGTCGCTCCCGATGTCAATGACCGTGCGGCCGTCCCTGAGCCAGCCGGCTGCCTGCTTCGCGGCCTCGCCGGCTGGAAGCGCTGTGAAGACGACCTCCGCGTCGCCAATCTCCAACCCGATAACGAGGGAATCGGGCGCGCTGTGAAGGTGCGGCTGAACGGCGCGGAGCGGCTCGCCCTGATGCGACCTGGCGACCACGGCGACAAGCCGCGCCTCCGGGTGCCGCAGCACCAGACGCGCGAGCTCGCCACCTGCGTAGCCAGTAACTCCAACTATCGCTGCCTTCGTAGGCACAGCCAAATTATGCGAGAGACTGGATAATTATGCAACAAACGCCGCTCTACTTGGCCCGGTCGAGCCCGACGTGCGCCAGATGATCGAAGGTTCTCGGCCACCGGTTCTCCGTGAGTACGAGGTGCGCGGCCTCTGCTGTTAAGGGCTCGACGTAGACGTCGTCGTCGACAGTGTCCGTGGCGACGTGCCAATAACGTCCGCAGTGGCGGCAGCGAACGAGTTCAACCCAGGGGGTTCTTTCCCGAAGAGTTTCGTAGCCGTAGGCCTCGAGGCCCTGGGCGAAGACATCCCATCCAAGAACCAGTTTCCGGCGGGCGAGGACAGCGCAGGGACATCCATTTACCGTGAACAGAATGCTC
>Ga0209803_1002592_pt1 | contig 11281 bp, 9 predicted proteins | sample GraSoiAngelo_138_FD_185895 | JGI IMG/M metagenome (GOLD analysis project Ga0209803, IMG submission 185895) | Grasslands soil microbial communities from the Angelo Coastal Reserve, California, USA - 14_0929_09_40cm (SPAdes) (version 2) | ecosystem: Environmental > Terrestrial > Soil > Grasslands ... | reverse complement strand
CGAATGAGGTGGACCGGACAAATATTCTGGCTCCTGGCTTATGATGCCTGTGCGGCACCGCACCTTCTTCCCGCCTTCACCGCTTTTCTGTGGCGGCCCCGAATGCTTTCGGGGCACAACCAATGAGCCGCAGGCGGCACGCCTGCCACTACAGCGATTGGCCCAGTGGGAAGTTGTATCCAGTTACAGCAGCGCAACTGCTCCCGATTCTCACGGGATTTCTTGCGCCGATCCACGTTTCCAAACTCGCAAAGAACTAAAACGAGGACTAGCGGCTCACGCTCGCCGCTGCAAGAACTATTTATCTCATGGCGACAAATCGCCGACCCAGGGGTACGATCGAGGCGTTGGCTGCCATTGTTTCTTCTTGCTCCGCGAAAGCTTGAAGAATCACGTCACGTTTGTCACTCGGAGGGATCGCGCCGGCGATGTACCGAAAGTAATAGGGAGCGTCCTCTTTAATCACACGGTCGAAAATTCTCTCAAGTTGTGCGCCGATCTCAGCGGCCGTGTGCAAGTCGTGCTCATGACATTGCTGCCACGCATTGAACGTCTCCGTCTTTGCCAAAATTTTCTCCAGAAATTCGTCGCCGACGATCAGCTGGCCCGTCGCTTCAAGCGAACGGATCGCGCTACGAAACCACAGCAATGTTTTCTCATCGACAGAATCGTACGCGAAATCCTCGACGATTATGCGCCCGCGCTCGGTCAGGCTTTTCGCTGCGCGTGCAACCGATTCATCGAGCGGATGAATGTGATGGAGGGAACGCGTAAACAGGACTGCATCAAATTGGCCACCATTAAAATCTGGCCACGTCGCTAAACGCGCATCCACGCCCCGGCTTTGGGCAGCGGCGATTGAGTCGCAGTCGGAGTCGATCGCCACCACCTCGTAGCCTTAAACAAGCCGCCAATTCGCCCGCGCCACAGCCGATTTCAAGGATACGCCGGCCTTCAGGGGGAAGGAATCGTTTGACGAAATCATAAGTGTAACGCGTCTCGAACTGCATTTTTCCGTAGTTTAACTCGTTGCTTGCGCTTCCCGGCTCAAGATTTATCTATCTCTCGCGAAATCTCGTTTTTCCGAAATTGCACTCTTCACCTAGACTCGTTATCACTGGCGGCGCTGGTTTCATCGGCTCGAATCTCACGCTGGCGTTGCAAGAAAAATTCCCGGAGGCGCATCTCACGGTGATCGACGATTTTCGCTCGGGTAATTTTAAGAACCTCGCCGGATATTCCGGCGACTTCATGGCGCGGAATCTGGCGACCCTCGATTGGCGCGAGCAATTCGGTGACGAAAAGTTCGGCGCGATCCTTCATCTCGCATCGATCACTGACACCACATTGCACGATCAATTCGTTCAGGTGCACGACAACGTCGAAAGTTTTCGGCGGCTTTTGAATTTTGCGCGCCCGACTAAGACGCGAATTATCTACGCTTCTTCTGCGGCGACCTATGGCCCTGCGACTGAGGCCAGCATGAAATCAAACGGCGCCGCGCCGGCGAATGTATACGCCTTTTCCAAGGTGATCATGGACGACATTGCGAGGCGCACCGCCGCCGAGTCGCCGGATTGGATCATCATCGGCTTGCGTTACTTCAACGTTTACGGACCGCGCGAGGCGCACAAAGGCGTGCCTGCGAGCATGGTTTATCATCTGGCGCAACAGATGAAGGCCGGTCACCGACCGCGGATTTTCAAGCACGGCGAGCAGAAACGCGACTTCGTTTACGTGAAGGACGCCGTCGAAGGCAGCATCCGCGCGCTCGATGCGCAAACGAGCGGGATTTATAATCTCGGCACTGGCCAGGCGCGTTCGTTCAATGAACTGGTGGACGTTCTAAACAAATGCCTGGGCACGAATTTTAAGCCGGATTACATCGACAATCCCCACGCGCATTATCAAAATTTCACGCAGGCGGATCTCACGAATGTGCGCAGCGCGCTCGGTTACGAGCCCCGCTTTCCGCTCGAAGACGGTGTGCGCGACTATATGCAGTGGTTATATCCCGACGTAACATAGTCGTCTGTCGTTCCGAGCGGAGTCGAGGAATCTCTAATTACTTCTGTCTTCACTAAGCACGGAAGTATCCAGAGATGTCTCGACTTCGCTCGACATGACAAACAGAGCCTACCCTTCCCAGAAAAATTTGGTCGGGCGATGAATTTCCGGCGGAAGACTTTTGTGCACGGGACAATTGAGCGCGGTTTGCTCGAGCACTCCGCGATGCTGATGATCGGACGGAAGCGGGATGTGCACCTCGGATGGTAAGCCAACAATCCGGCGGGGCGGATCCTTCGACATTTCCTTTTGGACTGAGACACTCATCCCACGCAGATCGACACCGAGTTCCTGCGCCTTGATTCCCATCGTCGTGCTCATGCAGGTGGCGAGAGCCGTAGCAACGAGATCAGTAGGCGAAAACGCTTCGCCTTTGCCCTTGTTATCCATCGGGGCATCGGTGGAAATTTGAGATTGCGACGGCCCGTGTGTCGCATCGCAATGCAAATCGCCCGTGTAAGTGACGTCAACTTTGACCATGTCTAATTGTGCGACGCATTAAGCGACTTGTCATGTCGGGTAGGGGCGATTGACCTCAATCGCTCTCTCGCAGTTCAGGTGAATCGCCCCTGCCTTTGTGAAATCGCCGGCGTTTCCTGGATTTTGTCTGCAGCCCTTGCGGCCGGATCCGGATTCTTATTCGAAACAACTGAGATATGAAAAAGAAAATTACGGGAAAAGATTTAACAAAAGAAGCGCCGCGCAGTCCGCATATTCGGGTTGGCGGTTACGCGATACTTGGTCGCACCATCGACAAATGCCGCGCGCTCGTGGCAGGGAACATCGGCGAATATCATTTCGATTGTCCGCTTGATAACATGCTCTTTGGTTTCAAAGGCGTGAACGGCGCCGATTTCAAAGCGCAAATCGAGCAGGGCGCGAGTGATCAGGAGATGGTCGAGTGGCTCAATCAAAGCGGCGAAAAGAAAATGCCGGAAGAAATCAAACGCTGGGCCGAAGAGGTGGAAGCAAGCAGTCTCTACAATCATCCGGAAAAGCGCGAGTTCTTCAGCGAAGAGGTCAAGAAACTCGGGCTCGATCCGGCGAAGACGACAACCTTCCAATGGCTGGAAGTCGACGATAGAGTCTCCCACGCGCAGAAAGCCGCGTGATTTGTGGGGGATCAAAAGTAGCGCATGCGTCTCGCCCGCCTTGGCGGGCCGGAGGTTCGCGCTGCTTTACGTCTTGATCAACGGCGGGGGAATATCTTCGGTTGGCCCGACATCGACACCACGGCGAATTTTGCTGTGCCGCACGCTGTACAGGAAATAGATCAGCAACCCGATTCCCAGCCAGACGACAAACCGAATCCAGGTCATCACCGGCAGACTCAGCATCAAAGCGAGGCACAACAACACGCCGAGGATTGGGAAAACCGGGACGAACGGCACGCGAAAGGGACGCGCCCGTTCCGGATCGACGCGGCGCAGCACGTTTACGCCAATGCAAACCAGAATAAATGCAAAGAGTGTTCCGATATTTGTGAGGTCGGCGAGCTCGCCGATGTTTGTAACCATGGCCACGCCACCAACGACAACTCCAGTCCAAATCGTGGTGACGTGTGGTGTGCGGAAGCGCGGATGAATTTTGGCGAAGTATTGCGGCAGCAAGCCGTCGCGGGCCATGGCCATGAAGATGCGCGGCTGGCCAAGCTGAAACACGAGCAGCACTGAAGTAGTACCGGCGAGCGCGCCCGCGCTCACCAGCGCCTGCGCCCACGGTTTGCTCGCGAAGGCCGTAGCGACAGGGGCGGCATCGCCAGTATAGATCGTGTATTTTTTAATTCCGGTAAGCACAGCGGACATCAGCACGTAGAGCACCGTGCAGATGATCAGACTCGCCATAATGCCGATCGGCATGTCACGCTGCGGATTGCGCGTTTCTTCAGCTGTCGTCGAGACCGCGTCGAAGCCGATGAACGCGAAGAACACGATCGCCGCGCCACTCATCAGGCCCGCAAAACCGTTCGGCGTGAACGGATGCCAGTTGGTCGGGTTCACCATAAACGCGCCGAAGGCGATGACGAACACGACGACCGCAGTCTTGATAATCACGATCGTCGTGTTCGTGTGCGCGCTCTCTCGAATCCCGTAAACAAGAAGAACGGTAACGGCTGCAACGATGAGCAAAGCTGGCAGATTGAAGGCGATGGAGTGTCCAGCGATGATCGGCAAGGCGGTTGACGAATACGCTTCCAGAGCCGCGCCTCCCTTGGCGAGCAAATCTGTGGCCGTTTGATGATCGTTCACGAGCCATAGCGGAAACTTTAAATGAAACAGGCTGTCACAGAGTTGGACGAAATAACCTGACCAGCTCACCGCCACAGCCATATTGCCGACTGCGTATTCCAAAATCAGATCCCAACCGATGATCCACGCCACAATCTCGCCCAGCGTCGCGTAGGAATACGTGTAGGCGGACCCCGAGACCGGAATCATCGACGCGAGCTCGGCGTAACAAAACGCAGCGAACGCGCAAGCGATACCAGCGACGACGAAGGAAGCGGCAATGGCGGGACCCGCGCCCGCACGTCCAAACACAACGCCTGTGCCGGACATCCACGCCTGAATGAAATTGATCACCGGCGTCTCAAGTCGGGACGCAAATGTTTGGCCCGCGGCTGCCGTTCCGGTGAGCGAGAAAATTCCCGCGCCGATGATGGCGCCGATGCCAATGGCGGTCAGCGCGACCGGTCCGAGCGTGCGTTTCATTTGCCGCTCTGGCGCGGCCGCTTCGGCGATCAACAGATCCGGGCTTTTGGTTTTGAACAGTTGAAGTGCCACGGCGCGAGATCGTGTCACCAAGCAGTTCGACTGGTCAATCCAAAGCTTTCGAGCTCGACCTGAGGGGACGCGAATCGAGCAGGCCCCCATTTTGCTCAGTCGACGTCCAGAGCAGCTTTTTGTAAGCTCGCGCTCGTATGGCCGATGAACCGGCAAAGATTATCCTCGGTGACACAGCGATTTCTGCCATCGAGCGAACTCCCGGCCGGCGCTGGTTTGGTCCAAGCAAAGATCGGCACCGAGTGCTGACGCACTGCGAGGACTGCGGTGCGCAACTGCAGGGACATTGGTGTGGCCAATGCGGGCAAGCCGCCGTCGATTATCGCCGCTCCTTCCGCCACGTCGTCGCCGACGTGCTTGACTCGTTCCTGAATTGGGATTCGAAGTTTTTCGCCACAATCGCGCTCCTTATCTTCAAACCGTGGCGGTTGACCAATGAGTTTCTTGCTGGCAAGCGCGTCTGCTATGTCAATCCGCTGCGCCTTTATCTACTCGCAAGCATCTTGTTTTTCTTTGCGGTGAATTACGGAGCGAAAGATCTTCGTTTCCAACCGGGAAAACTCGGTCCAAAAGACCGCGCGGAACTCGAAGCCGATTTAAAGAAAGGAGACCTGCCGCCTGCAGCGCGCGAGCAATTGGAGGCATTATTACAGGAATCTCCTTCGCCCAGCTCCTCACCTCAAAGCACGTCGCCATTGCCTGCAACGAACGTCCCCTCGCCTCCACCCCCTCCCGAAAGCGATAAGCAGAGGCAGGAATACGGGAAAATCGGCGAGCGACCGTTTGTAGTTTTTGACGAGGCAAAATCCACAACCCCCTTCGAGCGCTGGATTGAAGCACGGGCCAAGGAAAAGATGGGCGAGCACGGAACAAAGATGGGACTGTTTATCGCAACGCTCTTCAGCAACCTGCCCTATATGATGCTCTGCTGTATTCCGCTCTTTGCTTTTGTTCTGAAAGTTCTCTACATCCGTCGCCACATTTTTTACATCGACCATCTGATTTACGCGCTTCATACCCACACGTTCGCTTACGTCGGGACCATGCTGATCGTTCTCTCAACAATCGGGCTCAACCGCACAGCGCCAGGTCCGATCGCGGGTTGGATTATCGCACTCCTTTGGATCGCGTTCGTGGTGCAAATTTTTCTGTCGATCCGTCGCGTTTATCGGCAGGGCTGGTTCATCAGCATTTTTAAATTCTTTTTTGGTGGATTTGTTTATCTGATTGTTCTCGTAGTCGCTCTCGCCGTGACCTTCTTTGTTACAATCGCTTTGCCATGAACAAAATCATTCTCTTCGCTTTTGCCTTAGCCAGTTTTGGCGTGACCGCATTTGCTGCCGACCGGCACATTGCGTTCGAGCGCAATAACGCCGTTTACATCGCCGATCTTGATGGCACGAACGAGAAAAAGGTTGCCGATGGAATCTTTCCAGCAATCTCGCCTGATGGAACTCGCGTCGCGTTTAACACCGTCGAAAAAACGAGCGACACCAGCTATGTGCGTCACATGGCCGTGGTCGAAGTTGCGACCGGAAAGTTGAACGTTTTCAAAGATGTCCCGAGCGATAATTCGTATTACCCAAGCTGGACGACTGACGGAAAACAAATCCTTTTCACCACGCGGCCGCACGAAGTTTGGGATCTCGTCGTTACTAATACAGACGGCACGCATTTTCATGTCCTGAAGCCAGGCGTGCAGAATGAAGTGACGCGTTACTCGCCGATTTGGGCGCGCGACGGCCAATCGGTTTTCTGTCAGGACATGACGAACATTTATCAACTCGGGCTCGACGGCGCGGTTCGCGCGCAATGGAAGATCGACAAGATTGTGCCGAAAGGCGACATGAGCGGCGACGGCCGCATCGATGTGTCGCCCGACGGCAAGCGATTGCTTTTGAGCATCGACATGGGCGAAGAATCCGGCCGCAAAGATTGGGACGGGCCGTTGCCGGCGTTGTGGTCGTTCGATCTCCAATCGCAAAAGGCGACGCGGCTCACGCCGAAGAAACTATTCGGCTGGGATGGCGCTTGGATTGATAACAACAACATTCTCTTTCTCAGCAAAGCGGCCGGCGAAAAGGACGACTCGATTTATCGGATGTCCGTCGACGGAAAAAATTTGAAACGCCTGATCAAGAATGGGCGTTTTCCTTCGGTCAGCGCTCCACAAGCATGAAACAACTCACCTTCGCAATCTTTCTCTGCGTCGCTTTTTCCGCGCATAGCCATGGGGCGCAGCGCAAAATGGCGTATGAGCATGGCGACAACATCTTCGTTGCGGATATTGATGGTACGCACGCAAAGAAAATTGCAGCCGGCGCGTTGCCTGAAATTTCACTGGACGGCACACGCCTCGCGTTCAACACCGAGGCCGACGCGAAGACGCGTCCAGGTCCCGAGCGCCGCATTGCGATCGCCGACGTCGCCAGCGGCAAGGTCACGATCCTAAAAGACATCCCGAGCGACAATTGTTTCGGCCCTGTTTGGTCGCCGGATGGAACAAAACTCGCGTTCTCAATCATGGCAGAGAAGGCATGGCAACTCGGTTTGGTCAACGCCGACGGTTCCGGTTTCCGTTTTGTGAAAAATGCCGAATTGAAAAGCGAAGCCTTGGGTGCACCGGAGTGGGCGCGCGATGGCAAATCAATTTTTTGTCACGATCTCGAAAACCTTTACCAAATTGATTTGGACGGAAACGTTTTGAAAAAATGGGAGCTCTCGAAAATTTTGACCGATGCCAGCATGAACAGCAACGACCGGCTCAGCGTTTCGCCGGACGGCAACGCGCTACTGATGGATGTCGATTGCGGAGCCGAGCATGAGCGCAAAAACTGGGACGGTCCGCAGCCGGCGATCTACAAATTCGATCTCGCGAGCGAAAAAGCAATTCGTGTTACGGGCAAGAATGATTTCGTTTGGGAGCCGTTTTGGCTGAGCAACGAACAGTTCCTTTGCATCATACAAAAGGAAAACGAAAACGAGCCGTCGATTTATCGGATGTCGTTAGACGGAAAGAACGCGAAGCTGCTTGTGAAACACGCGCGAACTCCGAGCGCGAGCGCACCATGATCGCGACTTAACTTAAAAGCTGTCGCGCTTTTGCCAGCGCCTCCGCGACCTTGGTCGCGCCCTTGCCGGCGCCTTGTGCATTCTCTGGGCGACCGCCGCCCTTCCCGCCAACCATCGGCGCGATCTGCTGAATCAACTTGTTCGCCTGAAATTTCGAGGTGAGTTCTTTCGGAACCGCAGCGATCAACGCAACGTTTCCATCTTTTGCACCCGCGAGAAAAATTGGGCCGCTGAATTTTGGCTTAAGTGCGTCCGTGACAGCCTGGAGCAATTTCGCATCGGCATTTGGCACTTCGGCAACGCAGAAATGTTTTCCTCCGTGCGACGCCACCAGCTGAGTCGCGATTTGAGCAGCCCGGCTTCTCAGTTCTGCCTCCGCAGCTTTGGCCGTCTTCTTCTCCCATTCGCGAACATCGAAATCTACTTTTTCCAGATGCGCCGTGCGCGCGTCGATCTGTTTCAACATTTCAGCGGTGTCGGCTTTCGTTTCAAAAGCAGGCAATGCGGGAATGTCGGGTTTCTTGCGCGCGAGGGCTTCAAACTTCTCTTGTTGTCGCGCAGCTTCTTCCTTGGCCCACGCCCGCGCCGCGTCACCGGCGACCGCTTCGATGCGCCGCGTTCCGGCCGCGATGGCTTCTTCTCTTACAATTCGGAACGACCCGATCTCGCCCGTCGCTCTGACATGTGTGCCACCACATAGTTCCATCGAGTAGCCATTAAGTGCGTGCGGTGCGCCGCCAATTTGCAAAACACGGACAGTGTCGCCGTATTTCTCGCCGAAAAACTGAATGATGTCTTTTCGCCGTTTCACTTCTCCGTATGGAATTTCAGTCCACGAAACCGGCGCGTTCTCGTCGATCTTTTCGTTTACCAATTTCTCCACATCGCGCTTTTGTTCCGGCGTGAGCGGCGCGCTCGAAAAATCGAACGTCAATTTGTCCGGTCCGACGTAGCTCCCTTTTTGCGAAGCATCACGCGAGACCACTTCATGCAACGCCCAGTGCAACAAATGTGTCACGGTGTGATGTCCTTGAATCAGTTTTCGCCGATCAGCATCCACTGAGACGCGGACCGCTTCGCCCGGCTCCGGCGCGCGACCCTCCACAACCGCAGCGCGATGAACAAACACGTCGCCGCGCTTCTGCGTGTCGATCACGCGCAACTGACCAACTTCGGTCCAATCATGCCCCGGAACGTGCAGCAACCCCCGATCGCCGACCTGGCCGCCCATTTCCGCGTAGAAAGGCGTGCGATCAACAATGATATTTAGTTCGTCCGATTTTTTGCCTGGGAGAACGGTTTCAACGACGGCTTCTGCTTCAAGAAAATCGTAACCAAGAAATTTTGTCGGCGCCGCTTTCAACTCGCCGTCTTCAACACTGATTTCTTCCTTCTTCTGTGCCTTGCGTGCGCGCTCACGCTGTTGCTCCATGAGTTCCTCAAAACGTTTGACATCGACGGAGAGCCCGCGCTCTCGCGCCATTAGTTCTGTCAGATCAAGTGGAAAACCGTAGGTGTCGAAAAGTTTGAAAGCCGCTTCCCCAGAAATTCTTCGTTTGAGCACATCGTCGGTTCTCATTCCCGCCTTCGCACCAGCTTCGACAAAGTTCGCGGCGCGATCGAACCAAACCAGGCCAGTATCCAGCGTCCTGTTAAACGACTCTTCCTCTCGTCGAATCGTCTCCTTAATTGTTTTTTGCTTCGCGCGGATTTCGGGAAAAACATCACCCATCGTTTTCGCGAGGATATTGGCGAGCTTGAAAAAGAATGGTTCGTGAAAACCAAGAGTGCGGCAGTACCGGATCGCTCGACGCAAGATGCGGCGCAAAACGTATTCGCGGCCTTCGTTTGATGGAATGATTCCGTCGGCAATCGCAAAAGAAAGCGCCCGAATGTGATCGGCGATGACGCGGAAAGCGATATCGATCTTTTCCTGCTCTAGATCATTTGTATGGCGACCGCTTCGGCTGCCCCCATCTTGCTCCGGCAAGCGATGCGCTTGCCCTACAATCGGAATCGTCGATCCGTAATTCTTGCCACTTAGTTTTTCGAGCGCATCGAAAATCGGGCGAAAGATGTCGGTCTCATAATTTGAAATGGTTCCGGAAAAATCGGTGAAATTCTTTGTGCCCTGAATGATTGCGGTCACGCGCTCGAAACCCATTCCGGTATCGACATGACGTTGCGGCAAAGGCGTGAACGATCCATCGGGGTTCGCGTTGAACTGGATGAAAACGAGATTCCAAATCTCGATGCAGCGCGGGTCCTCCTTGTTCACCAACGCACCGCGTGTGTCGCCGTCCGGCGTAAGATCGACATGCACTTCTGAGCACGGCCCGCACGGGCCGGTATCGCCCATCATCCAGAAATTGTCGGCCTTGCCGCTATTGAGAACGTGAATCTTTGGATCGAGATCGGCTTCGCGAAATAAATGAGCCCAGTGCTCGTAGGCTTCTTGGTCGAACTCGCTCGGTTCCCCCGGGCCGGGCTTATAAACCGTCGCGTAAAGCCGCTGCGCTGGAAATTTCCATCGTTTGACGAGTAATTCCCATGCCCACTCAATCGCTTCCTTCTTGAAATAATCACCAAAGCTCCAGTTACCGAGCATCTCGAAAAACGTGTGGTGATAAGTGTCGAGCCCGACGTCCTCGAGATCGTTATGTTTTCCGCCGGCGCGAATGCACTTTTGCGTGTCGGCCACGCGCGGCGGAGTCCACTGCGGCTTTTGCTGGCCGAGAAAGATCGGCACGAACTGGTTCATGCCAGCGTTGGTGAACAGCAGATTGGGCGCGTCCGGCAGCAGAGGTGACGACGGCACAATGGTGTGCTGTTTCTCGCGAAAGAAATCGAGAAATGATTGCCGGATCTCCGCTGAAGTCATGATCCTCCTAACCACGAATGAACACGAATAAACACGAATTCTGAGAACCTGAAACCGAACTCTCGGTTCGATTAAGCCGGCGCCCGCGGCCCGTATGGCTATCAGGGGAAGTTAACTCTTCTCTTCGTCTAGCTTCGCTTTGACCGCTGCCTCGATTTCTTCGTAGAGACGCTTGTCGTTCTTCAGAACTTCTTTCGCGGCGTCGCGGCCCTGGGCAAGTTGCGTGCCTTTGTAGTTCAACCACGAGCCGCGCTTCTCGATGATTTGTTTTTCCAATGCAACGTCGAGAAGCGCACCGGTCGAGGAGATTCCCTCGTTGTACATGATGTCGAACTCGGCCTCAGTAAACGGCGGCGCGACCTTGTTCTTCACGATCTTAATGCGGGTGCGATTCCCCGTGACGACGCCATCCGTCTGCTTAATCGCGCCGATGCGCCGAATATCGACGCGCATGCTGGCGTAAAATTTCAGCGCTCTT